>Ga0116226_10000227_pt1 | contig 45944 bp, 33 predicted proteins | sample S1TSphfallax_FD_89692 | JGI IMG/M metagenome (GOLD analysis project Ga0116226, IMG submission 89692) | Host-associated microbial communities from peat moss isolated from Minnesota, USA - S1T2_Fa - Sphagnum fallax MG | ecosystem: Host-associated > Plants > Peat moss > Unclassified | place: USA... | reverse complement strand
GGTGCGGCAGTGAGGTCACCTGTTTCGGCGTGATGTTCGGTTTGTATTTATTGCTGAAATGACTTCGCACGTAGTTGATCACGTCGGCAACTTGGGCATCGGTGAGTTGCACTGCGCGGGTTTGTTGCGCCTGATCCGCGGGCAAACCAAACGCCGGCATGCCATTGCGGCCGTTCAGCACGGTGAGCGCAGCGTACTCCCAGGAGGCCAGCTTGGCGTCGCCGGCCAGCTTCGGATAGAAGCCGGCGCCCACCGCACCCTGGGCGGCGCTCATGTGGCAGCCCGCGCAGATGCGTTCAAAAATCTGCTGGCCATTCAGCGGTCCGATGCCGTCTGTCGAGGTGAATGCGGCATCATCGGCATATACCGCGGCGCTTGCAGCCGCGCACAGAACCAACACGCCGGCCATTCGCAAAGTTGCGCCACTGTGACGGTGCTTCATGCCTTGGTCCCCTGCGCTACGGCGCGTTGGTGCAGTCTGCCGATGGCATCCATCGATGAGGTAACGGCGCCTTCCTGCCAGCCGCCGATAAACGAGGCGTGCTCGCCGGCGAGCGCGATGCGTCCATCGATCTGGCAGAGATTGTCATAATGTTTGGCGCGGCTCTCGTCGCTCCACATGCCGAAGCAGCCCAGCGTGAATGGCGAACGGTGCCAGGCGACGGCGATTCCGTTGTCGAATTCCTCGTGATACTGCGGGTGAATCTTGCTGCCGTACTCGAGCACCTTTTGCACCCGTTCCTGCGGCGCCATGGAGGTGAACTCCATGGCGTTCAAACCCCAGATGTAGGCGCCCAGCAGCACGCCCTTGACGCCGCTCGAGAAGCCGCTGTTGGGGTAGCCGATGTTGGTGATCGGCAGATCGGTGTAGGTGATGCCGCCGTAGATCTGTTCATCCTCCTCCCAGAAGCGCCGCTTGAATTGCAGGCCCACCTTGACGGCCGAGGCGTAGGGTACCGCCGCGATGGCCGATGCCAACGGTGCGCCCACGTTCATGGGAATTTGCGCCAAGATCGGCAGCGGAATGGTGCAAAGGCACCAGTCGGCGCGCACGGTCTGCTTGCCCGACAGCGTGCGGCTGTCGACATACGTGACCGAAACGCCGGCGGCGTCCTGGGCGATCTCCGTGACTTTGGCGTTGTAGCGGATCAGGGACCCGAGTTCGCGGCCAAAGGCTTCGCCGATCCGGCCCATTCCACCGACCGGCTGGAACAGCGCGGTTTGCATGTCGTAGGTGTCGCCATTGCCGATTCCCTGCCATAAACCCGATTTGAGCACGTCGCTCAAACCCATGGGCTCGGAGGGGACCGGGCGCGCACTCAGGCCGCCGCCGGGATCCTTCAGGTAGCCGCGCCGATCGCTGCTGGCGTCGCTTGCAACATAGTTGAAATTCTTGTCGAGTGCGCCCCACGAGCGCAGCGACTCGAGCAATTTTTCCTGATCCTCCTTGCTGACGGACGCGTCGAGACCATTTTGGCGTGTGGCTTTGGCCAGCAACTCCGCCACATGTCCCTGGTAGTCGGCCTTGATCGCGCGATAGCGCTGCGGCTTGCCGCCAAAGGCGCGTGTGCTGTGCAGGTAGGCGTTGTAGTTGACCTGAAAGAAGGGTTCCAGCGGCACACCCAGCCGCTTGGCGTAATGCATCATGCCGTGATGATGGTAAGGAATGCGCCATGGGCCGGGATTGATGTACAAATCCTTGTCGAATTCGCACTGCTGGGCGGCACCGCCGAGTTCGGTGTAGTTGTCGCCGCCGCGCAGGCTCCAATTGCGTCCGCCGGCGCGGCCGTTGTACTCCAACACCTGCACTTTATAGCCGGCATTTCGCAGCTCATAAGCGGCGCTCATACCGGCCATGCCGGCACCCAGAATCAGGATCGAGGTGCCCGGCGGCGCACCCTGCAGATCCACGGGACCTTTGTACGGGGAAGGATCCGCAAATCCCAAGGTACTCATGGCCTGGTACATGGCGGCACCGCCCGCACTCACGCCGATCAGGCGCAACAGGTCACGGCGGCTGACCGAATTCGAATCCGCATTGTCTTGCATCGCTACTCCGTGACTTACTCGAGCCATCCCCCGGAAGAGCGGCGTTGGCGAACGCCAGACAACTTAAGTTTTTTTGTACGCGACAGGCCTCGCGCGCCATCCTGCCGCTGTAGCGTTATATTACAGGCATAGGAAAGTCCGGCGACCAAAATATTTGAGGGTGCGTGGTGCCCGTAGCGCCTGCCCGCCGTTGTGCCGGCAGCGTGCGCTCGCGGATGAACTGCGCGGCGGATTTGTTGTCATTATAGAATCGGGTATCGTCCCGCTCGTGCGTCATGGTGAGGTCATGGAAAAATTATCTTCGGTTGGAAAATTCACGCGCGCCATGTGTGTCGGCGTCGCCGTTCTCGCGGTGAGCACCGCTCCCGCGTTTGCCCAACACATCGGCGGCAGCAGCCGCGGCGGCGTCGGTTACGGAGGCGGCTACCATGGTGGATACGGTTACCGTGGCGGATACGGCTATCGCGGCTACGGCGGATGGGGCTGGCACGGCGGCGGCTATTGGGGTCCTTGGGGTTGGGGCTGGGGTGGTCTCGGCCTGGGGTTATATTTCGCCACGTTGCCGTATTACTACTCGACGTATTGGTGGGGCGGAGTGCCGTACTACTACGCCGACAACACGTACTATCGATGGGACGGCGCCGTGGGCCAGTATGTGACCGTTGCTCCGCCGGCCGGGGCGGTTGCGCAGCCCGATGGTCAAGCGCCTGCCGGAGCGGGCCCCGGGCCTACGAGTTCCGGGCCTTCCCCGACATCGCAATTGATGGTTTATCCCAAGAACGGGCAATCTCAGGATCAGGTCGGTAAGGATAAGTACGAGTGCCACAAGTGGGCTACCTCGCAGACCGGCTTCGATCCCACCCAAGCGGGCGGGGCGTCGCCGAATCGGCGCCCGGACTATTTGCGCGCGCAGGCGGCCTGCCTCGAGGGACGCGGCTACAGCGTCAAGTAGACACGACGTCAAGTTGGCACATTGTCAACCGGGCACATTGTCAAGTAGGCAAAACCGTTAACCGCCGGCCGGCTCGAGCGCTGGCCGGCTTTCTCGCCGCCCGGCGAGCCTTACCCTTCGACACGTCTGCCGTGTCGTGCCAAACTATGCGGTTTTGATGCCGGCCAAGCCGCTCTTACAACTTTTTGGGAATTTTTTATGCCTCGCACAACCCCCCTGGCCGATATTCGCAACATCGGCATCATCGCGCACGTCGATGCCGGTAAAACCACCACGACGGAACGCATCCTGTATTACACGGGGCGCAAGCACACCATCATCGACATTCACGACACCAAGGATTTGAAGACCTCCACCACCACGGACTACCTGGAGCAGGAGCAAAAACGCGGTATCACCATCCAGAGCGCTGCGGTGTCGGCATTCTGGCGCGACAAGAAGATCAATCTGATCGATACCCCGGGCCACGTCGATTTCACCATCGAGGTGAACCGTTCGTTGCGCGTGCTGGACGGCGCGGTGGTCGTGTTCGACGGCGTCGCGGGTGTCGAACCGCAATCGGAAACCAACTGGCGTCTGGCCGACAACTACGGCGTGCCGCGCATGTGCTACGTCAACAAGATGGATCGCAGCGGCGCGAATTTCCTGCGCTGCGTCGACATGATCAAGAAGCGCTTGGGCGCGCGTCCACTGCCGGTGCAGCTGCCGATCGGCTCGGAGGACAATTTCAAGGGCATGATCGATCTGGTCGAGATGAAGGCGCTGGTTTGGGATTCGGACGACAAGGACGCAGAGTGGAAGGTGCTGGACATCACGCCGGACATCGCCGATCAGCTGCACATCACCGTGCCGAGCGATCGCAAGCTGCTCGCCGACATCGACAAGTTCAGAACCGAGCTGGTCGATACCTGTCTCGAGATGGATGACGAGGCGATGGAAGCCTACCTCACCGACGGCAAGGTGCCGTCGGCCGACGTGCTGCGCAAATGCCTGCGCAAGGGCACGATCACCTCGGCTTTTACGCCGGTGCTGTGCGGTTCCTCGTACAAGAACAAGGGTGTGCAGCAGGTGCTCGATGCCGTGGTCGACTATCTGCCCGCGCCGACCGACGTGCCCGCCATCAAGACGGTGGATGCGGACGGCGAAGTCACCGGCGAGCGCGCCACCTCGGACGATGAGCCGTTCTCGGGTCTCGCGTTCAAGGTGATCAACGACGCCTACGGCGCCCTCACGTTCGTGCGCGTCTACTCCGGCGTCCTCACCAAGGGTGCCTCGGTCATGAATTCGACGCGCGGCAAGCGCGAGAAAATCGGCCGCATGGTGGAGATGTTCGCCAAGGAGGCCAATCCCGTGGAAGAGGCGCGGGCCGGCGACATCATCGCGTTGGTTTCGCTTTCCGATACCGAAACCGGCGACACGCTGTGCGACACCTCGGATCCCGTGGTGCTCGAGCGCATGCGCTTTCCGGACCCCGTGATCAGCGTCTCCGTGAAGGCCAAGAACAAAGTCGATCAAGAAAAGTTCGGCACCGCTCTCGGCAAGATGGTACGCGCCGATCCCTCGCTGCACCTGGAGACGGATCGCGAGACCGGCCAGACCATTCTGCGCGGCATGGGCGAGCTGCATCTCGAGGTCACCCTGGACCGCATGCGCACCGAGTTCGGCGTGGAAGGCATCATGGGCGAGCCGCAGGTCGCCTACCGCGAGACCATCACCAAGAAGGTCCAGGAAAACTACATCCACAAGAAGCAGACCGGCGGTTCCGGTCAGTTCGCCGAAGTGTGGATCGTGTTCGAGCCGCTGGAGCGCAGTGCGGGCTTCGAATTCGTCGATGAAACCGTCGGCGGCTCGGTTCCGAAGGAATTCGTGCCGTCGGTGGAGAAGGGCATGAAAGTGCAGAAGGAAGACGGCGTGCTGGCGCACTATCCGACCGTGGACTTCCGCGCCACGCTCATCGATGGCAGCTATCATGACGTCGATTCGAACGCGATGACCTTTGAAATTGCCGCCAAAGCGGCCTTCCGCGAAGGCATCCGCAAGGCCGGCCCCATTCTCCTGGAGCCGGTCATGAAGGTCGAAACCGTCACACCGGGCGACTATCTCGGCGATGTGATCGGCGACATCAACCGCCGTCGCGGCTCGATCCAAGACCAGCTCGAGCGCGGCACCAACATTGCCGTGGTCGCCATCGTGCCGCTGTCGGAGATGTTCGGTTACATCGGACACCTGCGCGGCATGACCAGCGGCCGAGCCTCGTACACGATGGAGTTCTCGCATTACGAGCCGGTGCCGCGCAACGTCGCGGAAACCATCGTGGCCGAAGTCGCCAAGGCCAAGGCAGCCGCGACGGCCTGACGCTCGCGGCGGCCCGGGGCGCTCGCCGCGGCCCGAGGCTCGGCGGCCTGGGACGGCAGCTGCGTCTCGAGAGGGGAGAGCCTCGAGAGCGCGTGCGATCTGCGCACGCGCTCTCATCCCGCGTTGAATCTGCTTTACAGCATGCACCCGCCGGTTTATCGTTCGCGGCGTTTTCGGTCACATAGGTCGCCTCGTGAGCAGTTGTAGTACGAGTGATTGGCAGCGCTGCATCCGCAGCCGCCACTGCGCATAGCCTCGAGATTACGCTACAGGTCTGACCGCGGCGTCGTCCCGGCCTCGTGCGGGAGGCGCAACCCCTGATGATTTCCGTACGATGCGTACACGGGTCGTCCGTCCCTTTTGCAAGGAACGGCGATGGTAAAGCTGATCAAGAGCATCACTGAGGACCCCCGCGTCAAGCAGCTGGGTCCTGGCCTCATCACCGGCGCCGCCGATGATGATCCGAGCGGCATCGCCACCTATTCCCAAGCCGGCGCGCAGTTCGGCAACAACATGCTGTGGACCGTGCTGTTCACCTACCCGCTGATGGTCGGTATCCAGATGGTCAGCGCCCGTCTCGGCTTCTTCACCGGCAAGGGCCTCGCCGCCAACGTGAAGGCGGTGTTTCCGAAGTCCGTGTTGTACACCATCGTCGGCCTGCTGCTGGTGGCCAACACCATCAACATCGCGGCGGACATTGCCGCGATGGGGGAAGCCCTGCGCCTGCTGGTGGGGGGATCGGCACACCTGTATTCGGTCTGCTTCGGTGTGCTGAGCTTCGGTATGCAGGTGTATCTGCGCTACGAGACCTATGTGCGGTACCTGAAGTGGCTCACCCTGGCGCTGCTGTCGTACGTCGCGGTGGCATTCACCATCCACGTGCAGTGGGCTTCGGTGGTCGGCGGCATGCTGCTGCCGCATGTGGATCTCGATCATGATTCCATCACCATCATCGTGGCCGTGTTCGGCACGACCATCAGCCCGTATCTTTTTTTCTGGCAGGCCGCTCAGGAGATGGAGGATCTGCGCATCCTCAATGGCCGCAACGGCGGCACGTTGCCGCACACCCATGCCGAGGCGCGCAAGCAGATGCGGCGCATCCGCTGGGACACGTACATCGGCATGGGATTTTCCAACTTGATCGCCTTCTTCATCATTTTGAGCGCTGCAGCGACCTTGCATGCCGCCGGAATCACCGACATCCAGACCTCGTCACAGGCGGCCGAAGCCCTGCGTCCTCTCGGAGGACCGGCGGTGTTCATCCTGTTCAGCCTGGGGATCATCGGCACCGGCATGCTGGCGATACCCGTGCTGGCAGGTTCTGCCGCCTACGCGGTGGCGGAGAGCTTTGACTGGGAATCGGGCATGGACCGGAAATTACACGAGGCGCAGGGTTTCTACGGCATCATCGGGGTCGCGACGGTCGGCGGTGTCGCGCTGAATTTCACCCACCTGGATCCCGTACGGGCGCTGGTCTGGAGCGCCGAGATCAACGGCATCATCGCGGTGCCCATCATGGCGGTCATGATGCTACTGGCGTCGCGCAAAGATGTCATGGGCGATTTCGTGATCCGCCCGCGTTTGCGCCGCCTGGGTTGGGCGGCGACCGCGGTGATGGCGATTACTGTGGTGGCGATGATTGGTACTAGCTGAGTGATATTGACCGGCTCTGGGCTTTGTCTGGCGGGATAGGTAGCCGCGACGGCACAATAAAGACGCAGTGCCGTCGCGGCTACCTAGCCCGCCGGACAGAACACTGGCCGGTCGATATCACTTGGTCGAACGCACGTGGTGTTGGCCGGCTCATATCACGTCAGGGGTGAGAGGCAGACTGACGGCACTGCTGCCTTTTCGTGCCGTCAGTCTGCCTCTCACCCCTGAATGTCTTGAGCTGCAGAACACCACATCATTCGACACCGTGGTGTTGACCGGCCAGCTAAACTGACGCTGTGACACCCAAGCCCTCCACCGTGGCCGACGCCACCAAATCCGATCGGCAGACCGAGCGACTCAACACCAAAGCCGCCGGCATCATCACCTTGGCGGTCATGTGCAGCAGGGTTTTGGGGCTGGCGCGTGAACAGATCTTTCTCGGCCTGTTCGGCGGCGCCGCGGCGATGGACGCATTCATTGCTGCATTCCGCATTCCCAATTTGCTGCGCGATCTGTTTGCCGAGGGCGCGCTGTCGACCGCTTTTGTCACGACCTTCAGCAAGACCATCGCACGCGGCGGCGACGCCGCCGCCTGGCGGCTGGCGAACAAGGTCGGCACGCTGACGGCGGTCGTATTGGGCCTGATCTGCATTGCGGGCATGATTTTCTCCGAACAGCTGGTGGCGCTGCTGGCGCCGGGCTTCGCACCCGACAAGGCGGCTTTCACGGCGCACCTGACCCGCATCATGTTCCCCTTCATTTTGCTGGTGTCGCTGGCGGCGTTGGTCATGGGGATGCTCAACGCCAAGAACGTATTCGGCATGCCGGCGATGGCGTCGAGTTTCTTCAACATCGGCTCGATCGTCGGTGGCTTGATCCTGGGTTACTGGGTGGATCCGCACTTTGGACCGCGGGCGCTGATCGGCGTGGCATTCGGCACGGTGCTCGGCGGCGCGCTGCAATTGTTGGTGCAGCTACCCTCGCTGGCCCGTATGCACTATCGCTATCGCCCTGACTTCGCGTGGCGCGATGCCGGCGTGAAGGCGATTCTGTTGCTGATGGGTCCCTCGGTCATCGCGGCGAGTACCACGCAAGTCAATGTGCTGATCAATTCCATGTTCGCCTCGGGGCTGGGCGACGGCGCGATAACGTGGCTGGCGATCGCGTTCCGCTTGATGCAGCTGCCGCTCGGATTGTTCGGCGTCGCGCTGGGCACGGTGACTTTGCCGTTGTTGTCGCGCCTGGTGGTGGCGAACGAGATGGATGCGTTTCGCAGCGAGCTCGCGCGTGCCATGCGCCTCGCATTCCTGCTCGCCATTCCCTCCACGGTCGGGTTGATGATGTTGGCCGAACCGATCATTTCGGTGGTGTACCAGCACGGCAAATTCAACGCCTATCAGGCCGAACAGGCTGCCGGGGCGCTGCGCTTCTACTCCATCGGTCTGGCCGGCTACGCGGCGCTCAAGGTGTTGGTGAATGCCTTCTATGCATTGGAGCGCCGCAAGACGCCGATGTTGGTGAGTTTTTTGGCGGTGGCACTCAATCTGGTGTTCAACTGGATCTTCACATTCCAACTGGGCTGGGGCCACCGCGGCCTCGCGTTCTCGACCGGCTGCATCGCGACCTGCAACTTCCTGCTGTTGTATGCGCTCATGCTGCGGCATCTGCAAGGGCTGGAAACGCCGCGCATGCTGGTGTTGCTGGGGAAACTGACCGTCGCTTGCGGTGCGCTGGCGGGCGTGTGCGCGGCATCGTCGCACTGGCTGCTCGGCGACTGGCAGACCGAGGTGCTGTGGTTCAAGATTTGCGCGCTGCTGGCGACCATCGTCGCCGGCGGGGCGGTGTTCACCGCAGTCGGCCTTCTGGTGCGGATCGAGGAGATGCACGAAGTCGCCGCGGCATTCGGCAGGCGCCTGCGGCGCCGTTGAACTGCCGGAGATCGTTTTACCATAACGCTTCCGCCAACGCGCCGCCGCTCGAACTCACGCCGGCCGAGGCGATGGTTCGCGGCTGGGCTATGATGTCCTCATGGAACGATGTCTACCGTGGTCCCTCTTGCTGATGCTGTGCGCGGCCCTGCTGATGGCGACCGGCGCAGCGGCCGCGCCGGTGCGGCAACTCGAAGTCCGGATCGTCATCGGTACGGTGGAATTGACCACAGGCAGCGAACTCGAGCTGCGCATTTACGAGACGGGCAGGGAAGTCAGGCGGCTGCCCTTGGCGCACGGCGAGGCGTGGCTGCCCGATTCGACTCATCTGATTCCGGTGCGATTGAGCGAGTCTCTGGACCCCCGCAACGTCCGTCGCTTCGCGCTCTACTACCGCCCCGGCAGTGCGCTGTCAGCGCCTTTCGAAATCATCTCGGCCGACGTTGAATTACCCTCGGGCAACGGTGAGCCGCAGAAGCTGCTGGGTATGACGCTATCCGGCGTGATCGCGCGGCAGGGCGAACTTGCGACCGAAGAGCGCGAGCAGAGCGCCGGTCAGTGTCTCAGTGATGCCGATTGCGACGATCATCGCACCTGCAACGGCCTTGAGCGCTGCGAGCCGCACTCGCGCGAGGCCGATGCGCACGGTTGCGTGAAGGGCACCCCCGTCGTGTGTCCGGTAAATCAGGTCTGCGGCGATGGCATCGGCTGCCACGGCATACCCCCGGTCGCGCCCACCGCTCCCTGATGCCGAACGGCCACCGCGCAATCTCAGCAGCCCAGCGCCTCGTGCAGTGATCCGACCTCGATTTCGGCGTGCGTCAGGATGGCGGCGCAATCCTGGTTGCTCAAGTTGATGGTCTGAAACGCGCTGATGCCCTCCATGGCGATCTCGCGGGGTGCGGGGCTCTTCATGGCGTCCGCGAGCACAATGCTGACGATCAAAACGTCGGTCAAATCCGGCTCGTGGCGCCAGCGGCGCTCGTATTCAAATTGATCGCCGATGGCTTCCGCCATCTCTTCGGCGAACTGCCAATTCTCGAGTACGGCCTTGCCGATCTGCGGATGCCAGCCGGCGACCAGGTCGATGAAGGACAGATCGTTGCCGAAGGCTGCGCCGTTGGCCACGGCGCGAACCATGATGTACAGCCGGCCGATTCCGTGCAGCAGACCCGTGAGAAACGCGGTGTCCGGCGCCACCTTGGTACGGCGTGCGACAACGTGGCAGATCGATGCCACCGTGATGCATTCCTGCCACAACTTGCTCATGGGCTTGGCGATCGAACGCAAGGATTTCTCATCCTTCATCTGCTGCACGGCATACGCCATGGCGGCGCTTTGCACCAATTGATGACCCAGACGCGTGATCGCGGTTCGCAAATCGGTCAGCGGCTTGCCGGTGGTGTTGAATGCCGCGGAATTAGCGGTCTGCAGCAGTCGCGCCGACAGGCGCGGCTCGGCACCCACGACGGTCACGGCCTGCTCGGCGGTCGTTTTCGGGTCGTCCAAAGTCCTGCGAATTCGAATGACGACGTCGGGAAAGCACGGCAGATCCACGGTTCCGCCGGACACTTCCGCGGCCAGCTGCGCGAGAAACTGCAGTGCCGAGCCGCGCGCCTCGACGGTGGCATCACTGTTCGAGACAGGAACCGATTCCATGCCCGATCTGTAGGTGGGTGCCTGTGCATTCGACATAATTACTGGCTCCGAATCATTTCGCCGCGCGTGCCCGCTTATCGGCATCGACGTGGGTTTCTTGAGCTATCCACCCGCTTCGTTTCCAGTATGCGACCGTTTGCTTGAAGCTGACCTCGAGGGTGCGCAGCGCCGCCGCGGCTTCCGGCGTTCCGGCGACTCGTTCCAGATTCTCAGCACGCGCAGCCACTTCGCGGGCGGCGGCGGCGGCGGCTGATCCCTTGAGATTTTGCGAAAGTTTGCGCAGCGTACCCGGGTCGTTGCCCCGCTGCACGAGCTGCCACAACGTGTCGCCGCCGATCTGCATGAACAAGAGGATCAACTCGCGCGCAAAATCCCGATCATCGCCGGTTCGCGCCAGCAGCGCCGACTCGTCGAACCACTGGACATCGTCCGCGTCGGGACGGCTGGAAAATTCGTGATTCGGCGGCAGTGAGCGGCTGAGCGCGCGTTGCAGGTTGGCTGGATTGATGGGTTTGGTCAGATAGTCATCCATGCCCGCTGCCAAACATTTGGCACGATCGGTCGCCAATGCGTGCGCGGTCAGGGCGATGACGGGAATCTTGGGGTTGCGCACTGCCCCGGCAGGGTCGCGCAGCTGCCGCGTGGCTTCGTAGCCGTCCATCTCCGGCATCTGGCAGTCCATCAATACCGCATCGAAGTCTTGCGCGCGCAGTGCTTCGAGAACCTCGATGCCGTTGTTGGCGACCACCACCTCGGCCCCGAGCCGCTGCAGCAGGCGGCTCGCCAGCTTCTGGTTCACGGCGTTGTCCTCCGCCAGCAATATCCGGACCCCGCCAAAGGGCAGCGCTGCTGCGACCAGATCCTTGGACTCCGCTTGTGCGAGCGGCGCCCGCGTGACCTCGGCCAGCGCCCGCGCCAGGACGCCGCTCCGCACCGGTTTGGTGATGACGCGATCGATGACCGTGCGGTCGGTGTCGGACACCGATTTCGACAATGGCGTCAGCAGCAGCAAAGCGGGCGGCGGAGCAGGCGAGAGGCGGATTTGTTGCGCGAGCCACACGCCGCTTCGATCATCGAGTTTATTGTCGATGAGCACCGCAGCCGCGGGCTGGTCTGCGTCGAGCATCTTCTTGTATTGCTCCAGGCCCTCCGCTGCAGTTGCCGCGAACGCGATGCTGCAGTCCGTGCCGGCCAGCTGCCGTTGAAATGTCTGCCGGCTGAGATGTGAGCTGCTGACGATGAGTACCCGCAGGCCGGCGAGACCGATGCCCTCGTGACGGTCCGCGCGCAACGGCGCAGCAGCGGCCGGCAATTGCACGATGAAGCGAAACGTGGAGCCCCGGCCCACACCGCTATCCACTTCGATGGAGCCGCCCATGGCCTCCGCGAGCCGCTTGGATATGGAAAGTCCCAGGCCGGTGCCGCCGAATTTCCGCGTCGTCGAGGAGTCGGCCTGGATGAAAGGCGCAAACAAGGTACTGATGCGGTCTGCCGCGATGCCAATACCCGTGTCGCTGATCGAAAAGGTCAGCGTCGTCAGGCCTTGCGCATCAGCGCGCGCATTCATCTCAGTGCCGCCCGGCGGTGTGCCGCCCGGCGGGGTGCCGCCCAGCGGGGTGCCGCCCAGCGTCAAGGTAACCTGGCCGCGGCTGGTGAACTTGATGGCGTTGCTCAACAGATTCAACAGGATCTGACGCAAACGCGTCGGATCTCCGTGGACGAACGCGGGAACGGCGGGATCGAGGTCCGTCTGCAGGTCGAGGCCCTTCTCCGCGGCGCGCAGCGCCACCGCATCGATGCTGTCCTCAACCACGCTCTGCAGGTCGAAGTCGATGTGCTCCAATTCCAGGTGCCCAGCTTCGATTTTGGAGAAGTCCAAGATGTCGTTGATCAGCGCCAGCAACGTTTCACCGCTGGAACGCACGATCTCGACATGTTCGCGCTGCTGCGCCTCCAGCGGACTGTCGAGCAACAAGCCGGTCATCCCGATCACGCCGTTCAAGGGGGTGCGAATTTCGTGACTCATGTTGGCCAGGAACTCGCTCTTGGCGCGATTGGCTGCTTCCGCCGCATCCTTGGCGGCACGCAGCGTTTCCTCGGCCTGCCGCGCATCGGTGACATCCTGGAACGCGCCGACGAGACGCACACAGCGGCCGTCGGCCCATTGCGGTTCACCGATCGAGCGCACCCACCGATGACGGCCGCGCGCGGTGATGAAGGGCACGACGAAATCGAACGCCCTGCCTTCCTTGAAGGCGGCGTGCAGCGAGTCGGCGACCAGCCGGCGCGACTGCTCCGGATAAAATTGAAGCGCAGTTTCCAGCGGCGGTCGATCGCCCGGCGGCAATTCGTGGATGTGGTACACCATGTCGGACCAATATGGGCCGGCGCCGCCGGGTTCCATCTCCCAACAGCCGATCTCGCCTATCCGGCTCATCGCCGACAGCCGTGCCTCTTGCTGACGCAGCAGCCCTTCGGCGTTCTTTCGCTCGGTGATGTCGACGATCAGCGCATACATGCCGACGACCCGGCCGTCGCTCCAGTGCGGCACGAACTCGCTCTGCCAGTGGCGGATGCTGCCGTCCGCCAGTGCATCGGTCTGATCGAACAGCTGATGCTCGCCGCGCAGCGCCGCCGCGATGCGTGTCTCGCGGGCGGTGTCGAGAGGGTCGGAGTCCGGCGCCGTACCGAACAGCTCGGTAAACGACATGCCGACGATCTGCTCGGGGGTCAGTTTGAAACGGTCGTAATGCGCACGATTGGCGAAGCGGCAAATCCCGTTGCAGTCCCAGTAGGCGATCAGCGCCGGGAGATTGTCGGAAATCTGCCGCAAGCGCTCCTCGCTGGCCCGTGACTTCTCCTGCTGGGAGGCCAGCGCGTCCTTGGCCAGTTTCTCCTGCGTGATCTCGGTGCGAATGCTGACGAACTGGGTGATCGTGCCGGTTTCATCCAGATAGGGAACGATTGAGGCGTCCACCCAGTAGAGCTCGCCGCTCTTCTTGCGGTTGCAGAGTTCGCCGCGCCAAACGGACCCCGCGAGGATGGTTTCCCAGAGTTTTTGGAAAACCTGCGGCGCGTGCACGTCGGATTTCAGGATGCTGAAGGGCTGCCCCAGCAGTTCGCCGCGCGCGAATTGGGTGATATCGCAGAATCGATCGTTCACGTAGGTGATGACTCCGCGCGCATCGCTGACGGCAACCGAGGCGAGCTGATCGAGCGCGTAGTGCAAGTGCTGCAGTTCGCGCAGCGCGCTTTGCGCGGCGGCAGCCTGAATCTGCAACCTGGCGTTGATGTCTTCGAGGCGCTCGGATTGCAGTGCGCTGCGATTTTGCAAATGCGCGTCGAAGAGCGCGGTGATGAGGGCGATCGCCAGCAACGCGATGGTGATGACGCCGATGAACAGGCTGAGTACTTGATTGTCGATGGGGCTGCCGCCGACGCAGTAGGCACCGCGCGAAAAGCGCGATGCCGCCATGCCGGTGTAATGCATGCCGCTGATGGCCAACCCCATGATGATGGCCGCCGCAAGCCGCGCGGCGGCCAGCTGCCAGGAACGGCCGCTGCGCAATTTGAAGGCGAGCCACAGTGCGGCGAACGAGGCGACCACGGCGACGAGAATCGACGCGGCCACCAGAACGGGGTCGTAGCCGATCGCGGGCCGCACGTTGATGGCGCTCATGCCGCAGTAATGCATGGCGCAAATACCCGCGCCCATGGCCGCGGAGCCCGCCAGCAAGCGGCGCCAGCCAAGGCGCGGCGAGGCGGCAATGCTCAAGGCGCATCCCGAGGTCACCATGGCGATCAGCAAGGAGACCAGGGTGGTGGGTATGTCGTAGCGCAGCGCAATCGGCAGCGAGAAGGCCATCATGCCGATGAAGTGCATGGACCAGATGCCTATGCCCATCGCCACGGCGCCGCCCATGAGCCAGGTACGGTGCATTTCGGCCCGGGCCGCTGAAACGCGTGCGACCAGAGACAGGGCGGTGTAGGACACCAGCATGGCGACGCCAATGGACAGCGTCACCAGCCAGAGGTTGTAAGTAGCTTGCATCTTGCGCTTCAGTGCGGGAACGCCCGTACTGCAGATATCGGCCTCTCTGTTGCATAATTGAGAGCGCCGATGACCAAAACAGTCGGTCAGCCATTATTGCGGGAGCTGCAGATGAACGGTCAGGCAATGCTTAGGAGCGAGAGCGCGGTCACACAATCCATCGACCTTCGCAGCGATACGGTCACGCGGCCGACGCCCGGCATGCGCGCCGCCATGGCGGCGGCCGAGGTTGGCGACGATGTCTATGGCGATGATCCCACCGTCAACCGTCTGCAGCAGGTTGCCGCCGAACGCTTCGGCTTTGAAAGCGGCCTGTTCTTTCCCAGCGGTACGCAGAGCAATCTGGCCGCGCTGATGGCGCACTGCGGCCGTGGCGATGAGTACCTGGTGGGGCAGGAGGCCCACACGTACAAATACGAGCAGGGCGGCGCCGCCGTGCTCGGCAGCATCCAGCCGCAGCCTTTGGAGAACGATGCCGACGGCAGCATTGCCTTGTCGCGCATAGCGGCCGCCATCAAGCCGCAGGATGATCATTTCGCCCGCACCCGGCTGCTGGCCTTGGAGAACACCATCGGCGGCCGCGTGCTGCGCCCTGAATACCAGCACCAGGTGACCGAATTCGTCCATTTCAAAGGGCTGGCAACGCACTTGGACGGCGCCCGGATCTTCAACGCAGTGCTCGCGCTCAAGATCTCGGAGCGGGCGGCGGTGAGTGGTTTCGATTCGGTGTCCGTGTGTCTCTCGAAGGGACTCGGCGCGCCGGCAGGCTCGCTGCTGCTGGCCTCGAAGTCCCTGATCGCGGATGCGCGGCGCTGGCGCAAGGCGCTCGGGGGCGGGATGCGCCAGGCCGGGGTGCTTGCCGCCGCGGGGTTGTACGCCCTGCAGCATCACGTGGCGCGTCTTGCCGAGGATCACGACAATGCCCGGCATCTGGCGCAAGGCCTGCAGACGCTCGGCTTGAGCGTCGAGCCGCCGCAGACCAATGTCGTCTATGTCGACATACCCATAGGTCACATCGCCGCACTCAAGCTGCATCTGGCGAGTCTCGGCATTCTCGCCACCATCGCACCGCGCACCCGGCTGGTGACGCACCTGGATCTGCCGCGTGCCAAAGTCGACATGGCGTTGCGGGCGTTCCGGGAGTTTTCCTGGAGCTAGGGGAACAGCCGAAGCGTCGGGGACGACGCGACCCAGCGGCGCCGCGCCGCTGCGAGATCGACCGCGGTGTCGACGTCGAATCTCGCGGAGGGCAGGTCGATGAATTCACGTTGCGCGACCGGCAGTTCGGCGAGCAGTCCGCGAAGCCCCGTGTCGCCCACGACGCGAAGCGCGCGCGGGAACAGCCGTTTGGGCAGTATCAGCGGAGCACCGCCACGCGTGCCCATGCGGGTCGCATAGGTCCGGCCCGGAGCCGCCTGCCAGCGCCGTACCAGCCGGCGCAGATCGCGCAGCGTAAGGTCGGCCAAATCGACCGGTAGCAGGAGTACACCCGGGCAATACTTTGCGTACTCGAGTCCGCACCTGACCGAACTCGACAAACCGAGACTGCGGTATGGATTGCGCGCCACGGTGACGTCCCGATGGCGCGCCTGCGCTCTATAGCGGGCGGCGGCGGCCGGAACCACCACGATGATGCGCGCGGCATGCAGGGCGGCTGCGAGCGTCACCGTCCGGCGCAGCAGGCTGACGCCGTGGATTCGCGCCAGGGCTTTGGGCTGCCCCAGGCGCGACGAAAAGCCCGCGGCCAGCACCACGATATTCAACTTAAGGGTGCCTACCTTCGTTGCTATCATGCCGGACGATGAACAGCAGTCGGGTAAAGCTCCAGCGCCGGCCGTTCCTGACGCCCATCTGGCTGACCGTGGGGACCGCAACCGCGGCCTTTCTCTTCGCGCTGTTCATCATTTGGGTGTGGGGAACTGCCGATTCGACCACGGTCATCGTGGTGCGCCATGCCGAGCAGGATGCGGTCGATACAGTCGACCCCAAGCTGTCCGCGGCGGGGTCGGAGCGTGCCCAGCTGCTGGCGCGCATGTTCGGTGCCGACGGCCCCGGCCGCCTCGATGCGATTTATGTGTCGAATACCTCGCGCAGCCGGCTCACCGCCGCCCCGTTGGCAGAACGGCTGCATTTGCCCCTGAGCGTGGCGGCGGGCAATGACGGCAAGGCGCTGGCGCGGCGCGCGCTGCGCGAGCATGCCGGGGGCAGGGTGCTGATCGTGGCGCACTTGGACACCATGCCCGCCATCGTCGCCGCGCTCAGCGGCATCGACGCCATCCCGCCGCCCGATGCGCAAGACTATGGCGTCATCTACGTGGTGACGGTGCCGCGGATCGGCCATGCGAATCTATTGCGCTTGAATTACTGAGGATTCGCGGTGCGCAGCATGATGGCTTTGCGCACGAAATCGGCGTGACGGGCAATCATGAAGTCGGCGAGCACGGCATCGCGGATGCGGCGGTTGTCATCGATCAGAAACGAGGCCCGGCGCACTCCCAAACCAAGCGGCCCGTTGACACCGTACATTTTGATCACCGCCTTGTCCTCGTCCGACAACAAGACGAACGGCAAATTGTATTTGTCACGAAACTTCGCGTGCGACTCCGCTCCCTGCGGACTGACCCCGACGACGCGCAGGCCCGCTCGTTGAACATCCGCATGAAGATCGCGCAATGTGCAAGCCTGGCGCGTACAGCCAGGGGTGAAGTCCGCCGGATAGAAATACAACACGATCGCCCCCGCGCTGAGCAGCTCGGTCAATGAGCGGTCTTTTCCTGTCTCGTCCGGAAGTGTAAATTCCGGGGCGCGTTCGCCGGCCTTCAGCATCGGGTTTCCCTCCTCGAGTACATCGTAGCGTAGGTGCGACATCGCGGCCCGCCAGTCTTTGGCAAGCGTGCCCCTTTGCTGCTACCATTCGTCGCCCTTTCGGGGGAGTAGCTCAGTTGGGAGAGCGTCGCGTTCGCAATGCGAAGGTCGAGGGTTCGATCCCCTTCTCCTCCACCAAAGTATAAGGCCGGAGTCTTGACTCCGGCCTTGATTTTCGGGCCTCGGTAGCTCAGTGGATAGAGCGAGTGCCTCCTAAGCGCTAGGTCGCAGGTTCGATTCCTGCCCGGGGCACTCTCAATGAGGGGCACATCCGATCAAACCTCCTCCGGGATCTCCTCCGCATCGGTTTCCGCCTGCGCGGCCGGCGGGTAACGCGCGCCGCTGACGGTGCGCGAATTGATGAGGGCTTCGACGTGTGCCATGACGCGCGGCGTGAGTTTGACCGCGCCCGCTGTACAGTTTTCGATCAGATGAGTTTCGTGGGTGGTGCCGGGTATCGGAATGATGTTGTCCGATTTGTGCAGCAGCCACGCCAACGCGAGTTGCGCCATCGAGCAGCCCTGTTCGGTGGCCACCTTGGAGAATTCGCGCAGCAATTCCAGGTTGCGCAGCAGATTGGCGGGCTCGAAGCGCGGCATCGTCCTGCGGATGTCGTTGTCCAGCAAGCGCGTGGATGTGGTGACCGCACCGGTGAGAAAACCGCGGGCAACCGGCGAGAAGGCGACGAACGCGATGCCCAACTCGCGGCAGGCATCGAGGACGGCCACCTCGGGGTTTCTCGTCCACAGCGAATACTCGCTCTGAACCGCGGTCACCGGATGCACGGCATGTGCCCGGCGCAGGGTGGCCGCGGACACTTCGGATAGACCGATGGCACGGATATGTCCCGCTTGGACGAGGCCCGCCAGCGCACCCATGCTCTCCTCGACGGGCACTTTCCGGTCGACGCGATGCAGATAGAAGAGGTCGATGACGTCGGTTTGCAGCCGCTGCAAGGATTGGTGGCAGGACTCGATCAACGTCGCGGGACGGCCGTCGATGACGCGTACCCCATTGACGCCGGTGATGCCGCATTTGCTCGCCAGGTGGATGCGCCGGCGGAACGGTCCCAGCAGCGGCCCCAGCAGTTCCTCATTGCGCCCGAAACCATAAAGCGCTGCGGTGTCGAAATGCGTCACACCCATGTCGAGCGCCTTCAAAACCACCGTCCGCGCGTGATCCGGCGACGGCGGCGTGCCGTAGGCATGGCTCAAATTCATGCAACCCAAGCCGATTTCGCTGACGGCGGCGTCGCCGATCTTCCGGGTCTTCATGATGTCGGGACAACGCTCATCTCGTGGTGATACTCATCTCGCGGTGATACTCATTTTGCGGCAACGATCGGGATGATGCCGGGCACCACGTATTGCTGCACGATGACGATCAGCACGAGCACCAACGTCAGCACGACGCTGTGCACGAAGGTGCGCGCCAGCACCGTGCCTTCCTGACCCTTCAGATTCGTCACCGAGACGCCCGTGGCAATGTTCTGCGGCGAGATCATTTTGCCCAGTACGCCGCCGGATGAATTGGTGGCCGCGAACAGCAGCGGGTTGAGGTTCAGCTGCCGCGCCGCGACCACCTGCAGGTTGCCGAACAACGCATTACCCGAGGTGTCGCTGCCCGAAAGGAATACCGCGATCCATCCCAGGAAGGGCGAAAACACCACGAACGCATGACCGGTGGAGGCAACCGCCAAACCCAGGGTGTAGGCCAGACCGGAATAGTTCATCACGTAGGCGAGTGCGACGATGAGCATCACCGTCAGCACGGCCTGCCATATTTGCCGGAAGGTGCGCACCGCGCAGCGACCGAGTTCGGCGACCGGCAGGCGCACCAGCAGCGCCGTGATCAGCGCTGCGAGCAGGATGGCCGTGCCGGTCCCGAGCGGCTGAAATGCGTACGAGGCGGCGTAGGGCTTGTCGTTGTAGAGGGTGATCGAGACCGCCTTGTCGAGGCCCGGCCAAGGGATCGAGTGCTGACCCTTGGTGGCCACTTTGAAGAATGTCCACAGGATCACGGTCGCGGTCACGATCAGCCATGGCATCCAGCCCTGCCAGGCAGGCACCGCGCGCGATTGCAGGATGGATGACGCGGCCATCAAGGGTGCCCGGTTCACGGCAAATTCCGGATCGGGCAGCGGTTTCCAGACCTGCAGGAACAGCAGCGTCGCACCCAATGAGCCCAAGGCGGCAAACACGTCGGTCAAGGTGTAGTCCAGATAATTGGACGCGACGAATTGCGCGATGCCGAAACTCAAGCCCGCCACCGCCAACATCGGCCACAACGAGCGGATCGAGCGCCACCCGCCGTACAAGGCCATCACGTAAAACGGCAGAAGCGCCGCCATCAGCGGCAGCTGACGTCCGACCATCTGAGCCAGCTGCGCGGCGGGCAGACCGGTGACGGCGCCCAGCACCGTGACCGGCGCGCCGAGTGCGCCGAACGCCACCGGCGTGGTATTGAAGATCAAGACGAACACCAGGGCTTCGAGCGCAGGGAATCCGCACATGATGAGCAGCGAACTGGTGATCGCGACCGGCGCGCCGAATCCCGCGACCCCTTCGAGCAGTGCGCCGAAACAGAAGCCGATGGCAACCAGTATCACGCGCCGATCGTTCGGCAGATTGTTCACGACCCACGACCGGAAGGCATCGAAACGACCGGACGAGACCGCGATATTGTAGAGAAACAGCGCGTTGATGACGATCCACATCACCGGCCAGAGCGCGAAAATCGCGCCGTTCGCCGCCGCCGACAATGCAATGGGTGCCGGCAGCTTCCAGGTGGTGACGGCGATGATCAAACCGATCACCAAGCCGGTCAATGCCGCCTGCCACGCCGGACGCTTGAACACACCCAACAGCACCAGGACCGCGGCAATCGGCAACAGCGCCACCAGGAATGACAGCGTCAAGCTGTCGCCGACCGGCGTCAACATTTGATGAAACATCTACACTCCCCATCATTTGACTTTCGCCACGATGCTACTCCTTCGCGGCGCAATTCGTCATCGCGTCTCATGCATAATATCCGGATGAACACCGAGTCCGCCGAGATTGTCGAGACCCCTGGGACTGCCGAGACTGTAGAGACTGTCGAGACTGTCGAGACTGTCGAGACTGCCGAGTCGCGGCAGCGGCGCCAATCCGCTGTCGTCACGGCCCTGCGCGACATATTGCCGCCACGAGCAATCCTGTATCGCCGCGAGGACACCGCGCCTTACGAATGCGATGCGCTCACGGCGTATCGGGAGTCGCCGCTGGCCGTGGTGCTGCCGGAGAGCGAGGCTGAAGTTGCGGCCGTGCTCAAGGTCTGTCACCGACTGGAGGTGCCCGTCATTGCACGCGGCGGCGGTACCGGACTATCCGGCGGGGCGCTGCCGAACCGGCTCGGCGTCACGCTCTCCCTCGCCAAGTTCAACCGCATTTTGAGCATCGATGCTGCGTCCTGCACCGCCCGGGTGCAGTGCGGGGTGCGGAATCTGGCCATCAGCGAGGCCGCGGCGCCCTACGGTTTGTATTATGCCCCCGATCCGAGCAGTCAAATCGCGTGCACCATCGGCGGCAACGTGGCGGAAAATTCCGGCGGTGTGCACTGTCTGAAATATGGCCTGACGTTGCACAACGTGCTCAAGGTGCGCGGCTTCATGGTCGATGGCAGCGCCGTGGAGTTCGGTTCCGAGGCGCTCGATGCCGCGGGCCTCGATCTGTTGGCGGTGGTGATTGGCAGTGAGGGCATGCTGGCCGTGACCACCGAGGTCACGGTCAAACTGATCCCCAAGCCGCAACTGGCCCGCTGCATCATGGCGAGCTTCGATGATGTCGAGGCGGCCGGCGCCGCCGTCGCCAGCGTGATCGCGCGCGGCATCATTCCGGCGGGTCTTGAAATGATGGACAAGGCCATGACCGCGGCGGTGGAAGCGTTCGTGCATGCCGACTACGATTTGAACGCCGCGGCGATCCTGCTCTGTGAAAGCGACGGCACGGCCGCCGAGGTGCAGGAGGAAATCGCCCTCATGGAGGAGGTGTTGACGGCGGCCGGCGCATCGCGGCTCGACGTCAGCCGCGATGAGGCGCAACGCCTGCGATTCTGGAGCGGCAGAAAAAACGCATTCCCCGCCTCCGGCAGCATCAGTCCGGATTACATGTGCATGGACTCCACCATTCCGCGCAAACGGCTGGCGCAAATGCTGCGTTCCATTCAGGACATGGAGGTGAAATATGGCCTGCGTTGCTGCAATGTGTTCCATGCCGGCGATGGCAATTTGCATCCTCTGATCCTGTTCGATGCCGAGGATCCCGATGAGATGCACCGCTGCGAACTGTTCGGCGCCGACATACTGGAGACCAGTGTCGCGCTCGGCGGCACGGTCACCGGCGAGCACGGCGTGGGCGTGGAGAAACTCAATTCCATGTGCGTGCAGTTCTCGCCGGCGGAACGCGTGCAATTCTCGGGCGTCAAACAGGCCTTCGATCCGCGCGGCCTGCTCAATCCCGGCAAGGTCATACCGACGCTGGTACGCTGCGCTGAGTACGGCAAGATGCACGTACATCGCGGCATGCTGCCGTTTCCCGGGCTGCCGAGATTCTGATGGGTTTTCGCGACGCCGCCCTGGCGCAGCTGATCGATCGCGTCGCGCACGCGCGCACGGCGGGGCAGCCCGTGGAAATCCGCGGCGGCGGCAGCAAGCGCTTCTACGGCGAAGCGCCGCGCGGTGACGTGCTCGATGTGAGGGGCGTTGCCGGCATCAGCAGCTATGAACCGACCGAGTTGGTCGTGACCGCGCGCGCCGGGACGACTGTCGAGGAGCTGGAGGCGGCTCTGGCGGAGCACGGTCAGTATCTGCCGTTCGAGCCGCCGAGGTTTGCGCCGGGCGGCACGGTCGGCGGCATGGTGGCCGCGGGACTGGCGGGCCCCGCGCGCGCCAGTGTGGGTTCGGTGCGCGATCATGTGCTCGGTCTCACGTTGCTGAACGGCAATGCCGAGCTGTTGAGTTTCGGCGGACAGGTGACGAAGAACGTCGCGGGATACGACGTATCGCGCTTGATCGCCGGCTCGCTCGGCATCCTCGGCATCATCTGCGAGGTGTCCATCAAGGTGCTGCCGGTGGCTGCGGCATGCGCGACGCTTTGCTTCGAGTGCGAACAGGTCCGGGCGCTCGAGAAGCTCAATGCCTGGCGCTGCAAGCCACTGCCCATCAACGCCTCCGCCTGGCTCGACGGACGCCTGTACGTGCGCCTGTCGGGCGCGCGTGCTGCGATCAGCGAGGCGTGCCGCGACTTGGGCGGTGCGCTGCTGGCGGCCGAGGAGTCGCAGCCCTGGTGGGACGCTGTGCGCGATCAGCGGCATGAATTTTTCGTGGTTGGAGAGGACGATTTGAGTCGCGGCGAGTGCCTGTGGAGGCTGTCCGTGCCGGCCGCCACGCCGCCTCTCGTACTCGCGGGGCGCCAGTTCATCGAATGGCAGGGCGCGCAGCGATGGTTGCGGACCAAGGCCGGCGCCGCCGAGGTCCGCGCCGCGGCGGCGCGCGCCCATGGTCATGCGACGCTGCTGCGCGGTGCAGACAAGAGCGCCGGCGTCTTCGGCCCGTTGGATGAGGTGTTGATGGGCGTTCACCGCAACCTGAAACAGGCATTCGACCCGAAGCGAATATTCAATCCGGGCCGCTTGTACGCCGAGTTATAAAGAAATCATGCAAACCCAGCTCAGTCAGGAATACACCGCTGATGCCGCTGCCCAGGAGGCCGCCGCGCTGTTGCGCAAGTGCGTGCACTGCGGTTTCTGCAATGCCACCTGCCCGACGTTTCAATTGTTGGGCGACGAGCTCGATGGCCCGCGCGGGCGCATCTACCTGATCAAGCAGGTTCTCGAAGGCGGCGATGTGACGCGCAGCACCCAGCTGCATCTGGATCGATGTTTGACATGTTTGAACTGCCAGACGACCTGTCCCAGCGGGGTCGAATACGGCCGGCTGATCGATATCGGACGCGATCTGGTGGAGCAGCGCGTGCAGCGTCCGCCGCTCGAGCGGGCGACGCGCTGGTTTCTACGCGAGGGTCTGACCTCGTCATGGTTCGCGCCGGCGCTCAAGCTCGGGCAGGCTTTGCGCGGCTTGCTGCCCGCGCGCATCAAGGACAAGGTTCCCCCGCGCCGGCCCGAGACGAGGGCCGCCCTCCCGACGCGCCGGCATCTGCGCAAGGTGCTGATGTTGCAGGGTTGCGTGCAGCCCGCGATGCTGCCGAACATCGATCGGGCCGCCGAGCGGGTACTCGATGCGGCCGGTATCGAGGTGATCTATGCGCAGGGCACAGGCTGCTGTGGCGCCGTGCGATCACATTTGAGCGACCACGCCGGCGGCTTGAATGACATGCGCCGCAATGTCGATGCCTGGGAGCGTCAAGTGTCCGCCGGCAATATCCAAGCCGTAATCTCCTCGGCCTCCGCCTGTGCGCTGACCCTCAAGGATTACGGGCGGGCATTGGCGGGCGATCCTGAGTATGCGGACAAGGCGGCGCGTATCAGCTCGCTGGCCTGCGATCTCTCCGAGCTGCTGCCGCAAATCGGCGCCGCCCTCAAGGATCGCGTCCGGCTCGAGGGTTCAGGGACGCTTGCCTTTCACCCGCCGTGCACCTTGCAACACGGGCAGAAGAAGCGCGGCGTCGTGGAAGCGGAGCTGCGCGCGCTCGGGTTCGACATTGCGCTGGCCCGTGATGAAAGTCATTTGTGTTGCGGTTCCGCGGGCACCTATTCCGTCCTGCAACCGCGCATAGCGACCGAGTTGCGTGACCGCAAGCTCGAGGCGTTGAACGCGCTCGCGCCGAGCTGCATACTTTCCGCGAATGTCGGCTGTATCGCCCACCTGCAAACGGGCACGAGTACGCCGGTGAAACATTGGATCGAAATGCTGGACGAGGTGCTCGTTTGATGGACAACGTGGCGCAAGCCTTGAAAAATGCGCAAGACACCGCGGCCGCCTTGTTCGCGGAGACGGTGAGCAGCGGCTTGATAGAGCCCGGCAAGCTCGAGAGTGAACTCACCAAGGACATTCATGAACTGGCGCGCCGGCGCTTCGGGTTGCGGCGCCATTGGCACAAGCGCATCGCGCGCGCGGGTCCCAATACCTTGCTGACCTATCATGACGAGGCCGCGGACCGGCGCATCGGCGAGGATGACATCGTGTATCTGGATTTCGGGCCGGTGTTCGATGAGTGGGAGGCGGATTTCGGCCGCACCTATGCACTCGGCACGGATCCGGACAAGCATCGACTGGTCGATGACATCACCGCGGCGTTTGCGAAGGGCAAGGCCTTTTTCGAGCGCACGCCGAAGCTGACCTGCGGTGAGCTGTACGATTTCGTGCACGATCTGGCGGCGCCCAGGGGGTGGGAATTCGGTGCGCCCACGGCGGGACACTTGATCGGGCATTTCCCGCACGAGGTGCCGGATCCCAAGCGCTACAAGATCAAGCACGGCAACCGCACCGAGTTGCGTGAGCCCGACGACAACGGCGCCATGCGCCATTGGATCCTCGAAATTCACTTCGTCGATCGCGCCCGCAAGATCGGCGGGTTTTTCGAGGAGCTGCTGACGGTTTAGTCCGAGGCCGTCAACGCCGCCCCGATCGCGGCGGTGAGCTTGGTCATGATTTCCTCAAGCTCGATGTCGAGTGCGTTGTAGGGCGGCGCCAGGATGATCGAGTCACCGTTGATGCCGTCGACGTTGCCGGCGCAGGGATAACAAATGAGGCCGTCGGCGAATGACCGCCTGCCGATGTCGTAGCTCAAGCCGCGAGTCCGCGGGAACGGTGCCTTGGTGCGCCGGTCCCGCACCAGCTCGACGCCGATGAAATATCCGCGCCCGCGCACGTCGCCGACTTCGTCGAACTGCGCGAGGCGCTCGCGCAGGGCGGTCTGGAACAGCGCCCCCGATTTACGCACGCGTGTCATCAGCGCGTCGCGCTCGATGATGTGTTGTACGGCGACGCCTGCGGCACACGCCGTGGTGTGCCCCGAGAAGGTGTGGCCGGTCTGATAGCCGCCATGCGCGGCGTGAATGGGTTCGGCGACGCGGCTGGACACCAGCGTTGCGCCCAAGGGCACGTAGCCGCCGGCCAGACCCTTGGCGATGCACATGACGTCGGGAACCACGGAATCGAATTCCAAGGTGCGCCACGTGCCGCTGCGCCCGGAGCCGCACATGACTTCATCGGCGATCATCAGCACGTCGTACTTGCTGCAAACTTCCCGCACCGCCTGCGCATACCCTTGCGGGGCGGGGACCACCCCGCCGGCTGCGCCGACGATCGGTTCGAATATGAAAGCCGCGACATTATCCGGACCCAGCGTCTGGATGGTGGTCTCGAGTTCCGCCGCCAGATGCGCCGTCAATTCGCCCGGCGGGACATCCGCCGGGGGACGGTAGGCATTGGCCGCCGCCACGAAAGCCACATCGAGCAAACTTCCCTCGAAGTCGCGCCGCCGCTCGGTGAAGTCCGACACCGAGAGAGCGCCGAGCGTGTTGCCGTGCCATGACCGCCGGCGCGAAACGAAGCGCCGCTTTTTCATCAAGCCACGCGCCGCGTAATGTTGCAGCGTGACCTTGAGCGCCGACTCCACCGCCTCGGAGCCTCCCGCGCAGAACAGAACGTCGTTGAATTGGCCGCCGCACAAGCGGCGCAGGGTGTCGGTGAGCTGCTCGAGCGCGCTCGATGTGAAGGTATAGCGGTAGCCGAACGCAACGTCTTCGAGCTGCCGCGCGATGGCGGCATTCACCTCCGGGTGACCGTGACCCAGGCTGAACACGGCGGGGCCACCCGAGCCATCCAGATAGCGATTGCCCGCGGCGTCGTAGAGATAGCTTCCCGAGCCGCGCACGATGCGTGGTAATTTTTCAATTCCGAATCCACTCACCCCGGTACTATAGCGTATGAACGTACAGGACTCGCGGCTTCCGGCGGCAACCAGTGCCATGCGGGACCGCGCGCTCGGGGTGATCGCGACGGCGACGCTGCTGGCGATACTGTATTTCGCGCGCGACGTGCTCGTGCCGATCACGCTGGCGTTCATCCTCAGCCTGTTGGTTGCGCCGCTGGTGCGCGGTCTGCGCCGCTTCGGCTTCAATCAGACCTGGGCCGTGCTGGCCGCCGTGCTCATGCTGGCTGCAGCGGTGGGCGCCGTCGCCGCCGTCATCGGATCGCAGCTGGTGCGCATGGCCGACAGCCTGCCGCAATACGAAAAGACCATTCAACTGAAGCTCAGCACACTGAACGACGTCACGGTGGGGCGGCTCAATATTTTTGCCGGGCAGGCCGGCCGCCTCTTCAATCCGCACATCGACCCCGCACCACCGCTGGCGCTCGATGAGCCCAACCTGGCCAACGCGACGGCCCCCGTTGCGGTGGAGTTGCACCAACCACCGCCCGACCCCCTGCAGGTCATACAGCGAGTGCTGACCTCGGTTTGGGTCCCGATTCAAACCGCGGGCATCGTCCTGGTGGTGCTGGTGTTCGTGTTGCTGGAGCAAGAGGCGCTGCGTGACCGCTTCATCCGCATCGCCGGCGGGTCGGACATCCGCCTGACCACGCTGGCGATCAATGATGCCGGCGAGCGCTTGTCGCGGTTTTTCGTGCTGCAGTTCACCGTCAACATGGGCGTCGGTGTGTTCGTGTGGATCGGACTCAGCCTGATGTACCTGCCGCATCCCATGCTGTGGGCGGTGTTGGCGGGCGTGTTGCGGTTCGTGCCTTACGTGGGAGTGTGGATCGCCGCCGCCTGCGCATCGTTGTTGGCTGCCGCCGTTGATCCCGGCTGGTCCCTGTCCTTCGTCGTGCTCGGCTTGTTCGTCGTCGTGGAACTGATCGCCGGCCAGCTGGTCGAGCCGCAGCTCTATGGACACACCACCGGGCTGTCGCCCCTGTCGGTGGTGATTGCCGCGATTTTCTGGAGCTGGCTGTGGGGGCCGATCGGTCTGATCGTATCCACGCCACTGACCTTATGTTTGCTGGTGGCAGGCCGGCACATCAAGGCCTTGAGCCTGTTGGATGTGCTGCTGGGGGACACCCAGGCACTGACCATGCCGCAGCGCTTCTATCAACGCGCGCTGTCCGCGGATTCGACCGAGATGATCGCGAGCGCCCGCCAGTTTCTCAAACGCAATTCCTTCGCCAACTATTGCGACCTGGTGCTGATGCCGGCGATGCATCTGGCACGCCTGGATCTGAAGTCCGGCGAAATCGACCAAGACCAGCAAATGAAGGTGCGCTCCGCGGTGGTGGCCGTCATCGCAGCCATCGGCGGCGAACCACGGCGAATCTTGCGGCGTAGTCCGCGCCCCTCGGTGCTTGGGCAAACCACTGCCGGACGCCAGCTGCGCCAGCAGCGCGAAATGCTGAGCGGCCGATGGCAAGGTCCGCTCAGCGTCCCGCCGGGCTCGGTGATGCTGTGTGTAGGAATGGGCTCTATGTCCGACGAACTCGCCGCGGAGCTGTTGGTGCGGATCCTGCGCGATCAGAAGATCGATGCCCGCCACCTGTCCCTCGAGGACATGAATGCCAGCGCGCCACCGCCCAATGCCGCCGGGCTGGTATCGATCGTGTATCTGGTGAGCGCCTTTCCCAGCGAGGAGCGCGAACGGGGCGACGCGGCCGCGGCAGACATGCGCGTGCGTTTCCCGCAGGCGTGCATCGTCGCCGTATTCCTGCCCGGCATGCTGCTGCAGGAGGAGACGGGTGGCGAGCTCGATGGGCAGAGTGTGCGCGGCGTCGACAAGGCGGCGAGTTCCCTGGGTCACGCCGTACAAATTTGCCTGGACATGCACCGCGCAAAGGCCGGTGCTTGAGCATCTGGCTGCTGCAGACGTCCTCGAACGAGCGGCGCGCGCTGACGGCCTCCTTCCTCGGCTATGGCCTCGATGGTTTCGATCTGATGATGTACAGCTTCATCATTCCGTCGCTGCTGCGCGTCTGGCACCTCAGCAATGCGCAAGCGGGGTACATAGCCACCGCGGCACTCATCACCTCAGGCATGGGCGGCTGGGCAGGCGGTATATTGGCCGACCGCTATGGCCGGGCGCGGATGCTGCAGCTCACCGTGCTGTGGTTCGCCGCGTTCACGTTCTTGAGCGGTTTCACACAGTCGTTCGGACAGTTATTGACGGCACGCGCACTGCAAGGTTTCGGCTTTGGCGGCGAATGGGCGGTCGGTTCGATTTTGGTATCGGAAATCGTCGAGGCGCGCTATCGCGGCAAGGCTGCAGGTCTGGTGCAAAGCAGTTGGTCGGTGGGCTGGGCGGCGGCAGCGCTCGGCTTCTGGGCGGCGAGCGCCGCACTGCCGCCGGGACTCGCGTGGCGCGCCGTGTGCTGGGCCGGATTGGCGCCGGCGCTGCTCATCGTCTACATCCGGCGCAACGTGAGCGAACCGGCCGTCTATCTGGCCATGCGCGCGCGGCGGGCGGCTGCAGCCGCCACGCAGCCGCAGGCGGCCCGTTTCTGGACAATTTTTCGCGCGCCGCTGCTGCGCACCACCTTGCTCGCGAGTTTGCTGTCCACCGGCATGATGAGTGCTTACTATTCGCTGACCAATTGGCTGCCGACTTTCTTGAGCACCGAACGGCATCTCTCCGCGGGTGGCACCACGGGCTACCTGCTGATGGTGATCATCGGCTCGTTCACCGGGTATCTGACCTGTGCCTGGCTCACCGATGCCATCGGCCGGCGACGTGGGTACATCTGCTTCGCAGTCAGTGCAGCGGGTTTGACGCTGCTGTATACGCAAATGCCGATCAGCGGCGGGATGCTGTTGCTGGGTTTTCTGCTGGGGTTCTTCGGGCTCGGCATTTTCTCCAGCATCGGTGCGTTGATGTCGGAGCTGTATCCGAGCGAGGTGCGCGGGTCGGGCGCGGGATTCTCGTACAGCGTCGGCCGCGCCGTCGGCGGCCTGTGTCCGCTGCTGATCGGCACGTTGAGCAGCCGGGTGTCTTTGGGCGACGCGATCTGCGGCTGCGCCGTCGCCGCCTATGGCTTGGTGGTGGCCTCGGCATGGGCGTTGCCGGAGACCCGGGGCCGCGCGCTCGCCGGTGCGGCGCTCGACGCGGAAGCGGCGCACATCCAGGAGGCTATGGTGCGCCGGGTTGAACCGTCGTCTTGAGGCACCGCTTGAAGCGTTGATCGACGCGCTGTGCGTACCATTCGGTGGTCAGATGACGCTTGATCTTCGGCCCCTGCAGACTGATGGTCGGCAGCAGCGCGCGCGGCACGGGGCTGCCTGCTGCCTGATCGGCGAGCTCGAACACCCGCGTATAGAGGGACGAGCGTTCGAAGTTCTTGGTTTTGGCCTGCTCGAGCGCCGCGTGAATCGCTGCATCGCTCAAGCGTAGACGCGCCGCCATCGCGCGCAGCGCCAATTCCGTGGCGCCGGGTGCGTCGGCATCCTCCGCGCGCGGCAGCAGCGCACCGTCGTTGTCGAGCGCAATGCCTGATGCCACGGTCGCGGCATGTTGAAAAGCGGCGTTGCGGCTGGCGTATTGCCCCGCGTTGTAGTCGGCAAAGCGGAACACGTAGTCATCGTAGGGCGCCCGATAATCCAGAAGATGCGCGACGCCGAAATAAATGCTGCCGCGGCGCGTGAATACCTCGTCGGGGATGCTGCGAGTCACCGGATAGGGGTAGGGTGCGGCGGCCGCGAACTGTTCGGCAAACGCGACATTGACCTGCATGGGGCCGCGTGTGCGGATCGGATTCTTGTCATCGAACAGCGTGCGCCCGAGAGGCACGCCGGCGATGAAGTCTTCGTAAATGTCGCTCAGGTCTTTTTCCGTTCTCGCGCGCTCGATGCGCTGCGCGTAGGTCAACCCGCCGACGCTCTTCAGATCGAGCACGCCGTGCACCAGCATGAGGGGTATATGGGCACGCGCAGCGCGGCTGTCGATCTCCTTCGCGGCGATGGCGCCCAAGCCGGGTATCACCGGATCGACTTGGAAGCTCGATTCCTGCTCGATGACGGATACGACCGCACATACGTTCTCATGCGTGGGCTGTACCGTGAGCACGTTGAACGCTGCATAGATGTCATCGCGCCAGCCGCTGCGATCGTGCAGATTGCGCGGCAACGCGCGCTCGATCACAGCGCGTGAGTCGGCCGGCGAGAGGGGAGGGGTGGAGGGGGGTGAACTCACGCAGCCGGCGAGCAACGTTACCAGTACCCACCACGGAGCGACCCGCCACATGCGTCAGCCGCTCAGCGCGTTCGACGGCGTGATAGTGACCGGCCGGTCAAAATCACCCCAGGTCCGCCAGCGGATGTACGTTGCCTTCCCAGGGATCGCGAAAAATGGCGTCGACGGCCTCTTGTGTGACGTCCTCGATGCGGTCGGGATGCCAACGCGGGGCGTTGTCCTTGTCGATGATGACGGCACGCACACCTTCCATAAAATCGCCCTGCGCAAGGCACTGCTGCACCATGCCGAGCTCCATGCGCAGACAATCCGCCAGACTCATGGAGCGACCGAGACGCAACTGACGCAGGGTCACGGCCAGCATGGTCGGCGAGCGCGAGTTCAGCACCTTGAGCGTGTCGGCCGCCCAGCCCGCATACTCTGCGCGCGTTTCCCGGCGCAGCGACTCGAACAACTCGGGCAAACCGGCGGCGGCGAAGTGTTCATCGATCGCCGGGCGCAGTTTCGCGAGCGGTGCGTCACCCGGGTCCGCGGCCAGGCGGCCGACAAGACCTTCAAGGTCGGTCCGGCAAATGGCGCTGTCGTCGCTGCTCCAGACGAGGGAGTCCAGCTGCGCCTGCAGGTGTTGCCAGGCAGCGGGCGGCAGGAAGTGATCGGCGAGCCCGACGTACAATGCATCGGCGGCGCGGATTTGCGTGCCGGTGAGTGCCAGGTAGGGGCCGAGCGCGCCCGGCAGGCGCGAGAGAAAATAACTGCCGCCGACATCGGGAAAAAAACCAATGCCGACTTCGGGCATCGCCATGCGGGTCCGTTCGCCGACGATGCGCAGACGCGAGCCCTGCGCCAATCCCATGCCGCCGCCCATGGTGATGCCGTTCATGTTCACCAGGTAGGGCTTCGGATAAAAGTGCAGCTGATGATCCACCGGGTATTCCATCGCGAAGAAATCGCGATGCATCGTGCCGCCGGCGCGGTAGCTCTCATAGACGGCCCGAATGTCACCGCCGGCGCAAAACGCCTTCTCACCCGCGCCCTGGATCAACACACCCCGGATGTCAGGATCGGCGGCGAAGCGCTGCAACTCCCGGCCCAGGTCCGACACCATGCCGATGGACAGCGCGTTGAGCGCGGCGGGACGATTCAGCGTGATGCAGGCCAGGGAATTGCGGACCTCGCAAACGATCTCCATGTCGCCGCCGCGCGCCTCAGTGGCCGCGCCAGACCGGCTTGCGCTTCTCGAGGAAGGCATTGGTGCCTTCGCGCTGGTCCTCACCGTCGAACAAGTCGACGAATCTTTCGCGCTCCACGGACAGCGCCACCTGCCGCGCGGTGCCGTTGCGTGCTTGATGGATCAACTCTTTGCTGTAGGTGACCGCGGTCGGACTCAACGTCGCGACCCTCCTGGCGATTTCCAGCGCGCTGGTGCGCGCCTGGCCGCGCGGCACCACTTGTTCCACGAGGCCGATGCGCAGCGCCGTCTCGGCATTGACGCGCTCGTTGGTCAGGATCATGCGCTTGGCCCAGCCTTCGCCGACCAGCCACGGCAGCGTCTGCGTGCCGCAGCCGCAAGGCAATAATCCCACCGACGGTTCGGGCAGCGCCATTTGTGCGTGTTCTTCGCAGATTCGCATGTCGCATGCCAGCGCGCATTCCAGCCCACCGCCCATGGCAAAGCCATTGATGGCCGCGATGGTCACCGGCCGGGCGAGCTGCAACGCTTCGAAGGCCGCGCCGAAGCGCTGCGCCATGGCGCGCGCCCGCACCTTGTCGCCGTCGGCGAACTGCTTGAGGTCGGCGCCCGCGCAGAAGAATTTCTCGCCTGCACCGGTGATGACGACCGCCCGCACCTGTGAATTGTCGTTCAACGTCGCGATGAGTTCGCGCAGCTGATCAAGACCCTCGCCGGTGAAGGTGTTGGCGGACGGATTGTTCAACACCACCTCCGCCACCGACTCGACGATGCTGCATTCGATCATGGCGCCTTCCTGTACATGTTGATGATCCCTGAGAAATCCTTGCCGCCGAAGCCTTGCGCACTGAACATTTGGTACAGCTGTTGTGCGGCCGCGCCCATCACCACGGATTGTTTCGCCTGGCGCGCCGCGTCGGCGGCGAGCCCCAGATCTTTCAACATCAAGTCGGCGCCGAATCCTCCCGTGTAACCACGCGCGGCAGGCACGTTTTCCATCACGCCGGGAAACGGATTGTACGTGTCCGAACTCCAGCAACGGCCGCTCGAGGTATTGATGATGCCGGCCAACACCTTGGGGTCGATGCCGAGCGAGGCCCCCAAGTTCATGGCCTCGGCAACACCGATCATGGTGATGCCGAGCAGCATGTTGTTGCAGATCTTGGCCACTTGTCCGGTACCGGACGCGCCGCAGTGCACGATGTTCTTGCCCATGTGCTTCAGGATCGGCGCGATGCGTTCGAATACCTCATGCGTGCCGCCCACCATGAAGGTCAAGGTGCCGGCCTCCGCGCCCCCGGTGCCGCCGGACACCGGTGCATCGGCCATGGGGTTGCCCTGGGCAAGACTCATGGCAGCCACTTCGCGCGCGCTATGCGGATCGATGGTGCTGCAATCGATCAGGGTGACGCCGCGGGCCGCGCCGGCCAATATCGAATCGGCGCCGAGATACACCGCCTTGACGTGCGGTGACGAGGGCAGCATCGTGATGACGATCTCACCTTGCGCGGCGCAAGCCTGCGGCGAGGATGCGGCGACGGCGCCGAGCGCGGTGAGCCCATCGACGTTCGTCTTCACGATATCGAACACGGTCAGCGCGTGGCCGGCCTTGAGCAGGTTGCGGGCCATGGGCGCGCCCATGTGGCCGAGACCGATGAACGAGATCTTCATTTCAAGCTGATGGTCGTGTTGACGCTGCTGGTGGCCCCGTCCTCGAACCAGCGGGATGTCACGGTCTTGGTCTGGGTATAAAACTGGACGACTTGTTTTCCGTAAGGCCCGAGATCGCCCAGCTTCGAACCGCGCGACCCGGTGAAGCTGAAGATCGGCACCGGCACGGGGATCGGTACGTTGATCCCGACCTGACCGGCATCGACTTCATTCTGAAACTTGCGCGCGGCCGCGCCGCTCTGCGTGAAGATGCCGGTGCCATTGCCGAACGGATTGCTGTTGACGAGCGCGAGGGCGGCATCCAGCGTATCCACGCCGACGATGACCATCACCGGTCCGAATATCTCGGTGGTATAGATCTTCATGTCCGGTTTGACGCCCGAAAATATCGTCGGACCGATGAAATTGCCCTGCTCGAAGCCGCTGACCTTGATGCCGCGGCCGTCCAATTCCAACTTGGCGCCTTCCTTGATGCCGTCCTCGACCAATCCTAAGATCCGGTTCTTCGCACTTTTGGAAATGACGGGTCCCAAGTCCGCAGCCTTGTCCGTGCCGACACTCACCTTGAGCGTCTTGGCTTTGGCAACGATGTCCGGGATCCATTTTTGCGCCTCGCCCACCAATACCGTGACCGAGGTCGCCATGCAGCGCTGCCCGGCGGCGCCGAAGGTGGCACCCACCAGCGCGTTCAGCGACTGTTCCTTGTTGGCATCGGGCATCACCACCGCGTGGTTCTTGGCGCCCATCATGCATTGCGCGCGCTTGCCATGCTGGTTGGCGAGGTTATACACGTGAGTGCCGACCGCGGTGGAACCCACGAATGACACCGCGACGATGTCCGGATGCGTGCACAGTGCATCGACGGCGCGCTTGCCGCCGTGCACGACGTTGAGGACCCCCGGAGGTACCCCGGCCTGCAGGGCCAGTTCCGCGAGCAGCATGGGCGTCAACGGATCCTGTTCCGAGGGCTTGAGCACGAAGGTGTTGCCGCAGACGATCGCCATCGGAAACATCCACAGCGGAATCATCGCCGGAAAATTGAATGGGGTGATTCCCGCGCATACGCCGATCGGCTGACGCAGCGTATAGGTGTCGACGCCGCCGGCCACATTCTCCGCGAATTCCCCGAGTTGCAGACTGCCGATGGAACAGGCGTGTTCAACCACTTCCAGGCCGCGAAATACGTCGCCCTCGGCGTCCGCCACGGTCTTGCCCTGCTCGGCGCTCAAGGTCTGCGCGATGCGGTTCATGTGCTCCCGCACCAGCGCCTGCAGTTTCAGCATGATCCGCGCGCGCGCGGCCAGCGGCGTGTTGCGCCAGGTCTTGAACGCGGTCTTGGCGGCCGCCACCGCCTCGTCGATTTCCGCATCGGTTGCGAACGGCACCTGCGCCAGGACTTCCTGAGTGGCCGGATTGATCACATCGTGCCATTCGCTGGTCTTCGATTCGACGAAGCCGCCGTTGATCAGCAGTTTGACGGTGCGCGCGTGCGCGGATTCCGGGGTCGTCCCCTTGATTGCAGTGTTCGCTGTCATGATTGCCTCGCTTTAGGATTCCGCCGTACGCTGCAGCAGCGTACGGGCGATGACCATTCGTTGAATTTCGCTCGTGCCTTCGTAGATCTGTGTGATGCGCGCGTCCCGATAGTGGCGCTCGACCTCGTAGTCCTCCAGATAGCCGTAGCCGCCATGGATCTGCACGGCCTTCGTGCAGACCCGCTCTGCCATCTCCGAGGCGTAAAGTTTAGCCTGACAGGCCTCGGAAAGGCAGGGCTCGCCGGCGCCGCGCAGCCGGGCCGCGTGCAGCGTCAGCATGCGCGCCGCATTGATCGACGTCTCCATGTCGGCCAGCATGTTGCCGATGCTGCCGAACTCACCGATCGGGCGATCGAATTGCCGGCGCGTCCCGGCGTAGGCCAGGGCAGCGTCGAAGGCTGCGCGGGCAATGCCGATTGCCTGGGCCGCAATGCCGATGCGGCCGCCTTCGAGGTTGGACAGCGCGATCGACAGTCCCTTGCCGCGTGCGCCCAACAATGCATCGGCGCCGATGCGGCAATTGTCGAAGGTGATCGGACAGGTGTCGGAGGCGCGGATACCCAGTTTCTTCTCAGGCCGGCCCACCAGAAACCCGGGTGTTTCGGTCGGCACGATGAACGCCGAGATGCCCCTCTTGCCGAGATCGGGGTCGGTGACCGCGAAGACTATGGCGACCTTGGCGCGCTTGCCGTTGGTGATGAACTGCTTGGTGCCGTTCAGCACCCACGCGCCGTCCTTGAGTTCGGCGCGGGTTTTCAGGTTGTGTGCCTCCGAGCCGGCCTGCGGCTCCGTCAGGCAGAAGCAACCGATGCTGCGGCCCTGTGCCATGTCCTTCAGATAGCGCCGTTTCTGGGCATCCGTGCCGAACTTCAGAATGGGACCGCAGCCCACCGAGCTGTGCACGCTGACGAGCGTGGAGGTCGCGGCGCAACCAGCCGCTATCTCCTCCACGGCGAGCGCATAGGCAACGTAGTCGGTGTACGAACCGCCCCATTCCTCGGGAACCATCATGCCGAGCAGTCCGAGTTCGCCGAGTTTGGCGACCGCTGAATCGGCAATCCAGCCGTCCTGTTCCCATTGCGAGGCGTGCGGCTTCAATTCCTGCAGGGCAAATTCCCGCGCGGAGTCGCGGATCATCCGTTGCTCGTCGGTATAGAAATCCATAGGCATGGCAGTGACTTGGCTTCGCTGTTGGCGGTATCTGTAAACTATAAATCCGGGTCGGGCTTCATGGGTGTCTAAAGCGTTCAAAATGCGTGCGCAAAAATGCAACAGTCGCGCAGGGGGTTGAGAGCGGCGGGCGACCGCAGGGCCGCTAACGGAGCGGCGGGCAACCGCAGGGCCGCCAGCGGCGCGACCGGCCGCGCCGAAGCTGCGCGCGCCGAGCCGGGCACGATTGCCATTTGCTTCGTTGCAGCAGCCTTGGAACGGGTCCGCGCCTCAGGACTGGACGTGGCCTCCTTGCTCGGCCGGGTGGGCCTGTCGCCGGGCCTGCTGCAGGTGCCCCAGGCGCGGGTCTCCGCCAAGCAATACGGCGAACTGTGGCGCCTCGTCGCGCTGACGCTGGACGATGAGTTCTTCGGCCAGGATTCGCGGCGCATGAAGGCCGGTACGTTCGCCATGATTTGCCATGCCGTGCTCAAGTGTAAATCCCTGGGCCAGGCGCTGGAGCGCAGCTTGAGGTTCTATGCGCTGATCCTGGACGATATCGCCGGCAAACTGGTGCGCCGGGGCGCCGAGACGGCCATCGAATTACACGAGAAGGCGCCCGGCGGGCGGGTGTTCGCACATGAGGTGCTGCTGATGCTCGTGCATGGTGTTTCCTGCTGGCTCGTGGGGCGCCGCATTCCGGTGCTGCGGGCACAGTTCAGCTATCCCGAGCCGGCGCACGGTGCGGAGTACCGTTCGATGTACAGCACCCAGTTGAGTTTCGGCGCCGAGCACACGGAGCTGGTGTTCCATTCGACCTACCTCGATCTGCCGATCGTGCAGAACGAACAAAGCCTGAAGGAGTTCCTGCGCACGGCGCCGGAAAACATCCTGGTCAAGTACAAGAATGCCAGCAGTCTAGGCGCCCGCACCCGGCGCCGGCTGCGCCAGAGCTTGCCGGGGTCGATGCCGGAGTTCGAGACCTTGGCGGCGGAAATGAACATAACGGCGGCGACTTTCCGACGGCGGCTGCATGATGAGGGGACCTCCTACCAGGCCATCAAGGATCAATTGCGCCGCGATCTCGCCATCAGCTATCTGACCCATTCGCGGCGCAGTGCGATGGACATCGGCCTGGAATTGGGATTCTCGGAGCGCAGCGCCTTCCATCGCGCTTTCAAGAAATGGACCGGGGCGTCACCCGGGGAATTTCGGCGCCGCTTCGGACATTGAAGCTTGCACCGGGACGGCCCGCGTGTTGCAATTTCGCGCAATGAGTTTGAGCGTTTTTGTCACCGGGGCCGCGCTCCCTTCGCCTTATGATTTCAGGTTGAAACGTTCCACGAGAAGGACTTGAGAATGGCGCAAATCACTTCGGCGGGCTTGCTCCTGCGAAGCGCCCTGGCGGCCGAACGGCCATTGCAGGTGGTTGGCGCCATCAACGCATTCACGGCGCGCATGGCGGCCGCCTGCGGCTTCAAGGCGTTGTATCTGTCGGGGGGCGGCGTGGCAGCGAATTCCCTCGGCGTGCCCGATCTCGGCATCAGCACCATGGACGATGTGTTGATCGACATCCGGCGCATTACCGACGCGTGCCCCTTGCCGTTGCTGGTGGATGCGGACACGGGTTGGGGCGGTGCTTTCAACATCGCGCGTACCGTGCGGTCCTTCATCAAATCCGGAGCCGCCGGACTGCACATCGAGGACCAGGTGCAATCGAAGCGCTGCGGTCACCGGCCGGGCAAGGAGATCGTCTCCAAACAGGAGATGGTGGACCGCGTCAAATCGGCCGTGGATGGGCGCACGGACGCCAATTTCGTGATCATGGCACGCACCGATGCGCTGGCCGTTGAAGGTATCGAATCCGCCATCGAGCGCGCCGTGGCCTGCGTCGAGGCCGGCGCCGACATGATTTTCCCGGAAGCCATGACCGAACTCAGCATGTATCGGCGCTTCAAGGACGCCGTCAAGGTGCCGATTCTCGCCAACATCACGGAGTTCGGCCACACGCCGCTCTATACGCGCGACCAACTGGCGGAAGTCGGTGTCGACATCGTGTTGCACTGTTGCTCGGCGTATCGCTCGATGAATGCCGCGGCGCTGGCGACCTACGAGGCGATCCGGCGCGACGGCACGCAGAAGAATGTGCTCAATCTGATGCAAACGCGCGCGGATTTGTACAAGTACCTCGACTACCATGCGTACGAGGCCAAATTGGACGAACTGTTTGCGGAAGGAAAAGAGAAGTGACAATCAACTCCGAGGCTCCACCGGCCGGCACCTTCAAACCGAAGAAATCCGTGGCGCTGTCCGGCGTGACGGCCGGCAACACCGCGCTATGCACGGTGGGCCGCACCGGCAATGACCTGCACTATCGCGGTTACGACATTCTCGACATCGCCAACGAGTGCGAGTTCGAGGAAATCGCGCACCTGTTGGTGCATGAAGTCCTGCCCAACAAGGCAGAGCTTGCCGCCTACAAGGCGAAACTCAAATCACTGCGCGACCTGCCCGCGCCGTTGCGCACGGCACTCGAGCAGCTGCCTGCCACCAGCCATCCCATGGATGTCTTGCGCACCGGGGTCTCGGTGCTGGGATGTTTGCTGCCCGAGCCGAACGACCACAACGCCAAGGATGCGCGTGATCTCGCCGACAGGCTGCTCGCTTCCTTGGGATCGATGCTGTGCTACTGGCATCACTTTGCGAACGGCGGCAAGCGTATCGAGGTGCAGACCGACGATGATTCGATCGCCGCCCATTTCCTGCATCTCCTGCACGGCCGCAAACCCTCGCATTCCTGGGTGCGGGCCATGCAAACCTCGCTGAATCTGTACGCCGAGCACGAGTTCAACGCCTCGACCTTCACCGCCCGCGTCATCGCCGGCACCGGCTCGGACCTGTATTCGTGCATCAGCGGGGCCATCGGCGCGCTGCGCGGCCCGAAGCACGGCGGCGCCAACGAAGTGGCGTTCGAGATCCAGAGCCGCTATGCATCTGCCGATGCCGCGGAGCAAGACATCCGCGCCCGGGTCGCGAACAAGGAAGTCATCATCGGCTTCGGCCATCCGGTCTACACGGTCTCCGATCCGCGCAACGTGGTCATCAAGGACGTGGCGTTGCGCCTGGCGCGCGAGGCCGGCGACACGCTCGGTTTCGAGGTGGCCGAGCGCATCGAGAGCGTCATGCAGGAAATCAAGAAAATGTTCCCGAACCTCGACTGGTTCTCGGCGGTTTCCTATCACTTGATGGGAGTGCCCACCGCCATGTTCACGCCCCTGTTCGTGATCAGCCGCACCTCCGGTTGGGCTGCCCACGTCATCGAACAACGTGAGGACGGCAAAATCATCCGCCCGAGTGCAAACTACATGGGCCCAGAGAACCTACATTTCGTGCCACTAGCGGAGCGTCCGTAAAAACCATGTCTTCTCACGATATCAAGTCGGCCGAAAGGCCCGCGCCCGATCAAATCATCACCGCCATCGCCGACTATGCGTTGAGCTACGACATCAAGAGCACGCTCGCGTACGAGACGGCCACGTACTGCTTGATGGACACGTTGGCGTGCGGCTTTCAGGCGCTGAAGTATCCCGCCTGCACCAAGCTGATGGGGCCGGTTGTACCGGGAGCGACGCTGGCGGGCGGAGCGCGTGTTCCGGGCACCGCTTACGAATTGGACCCGATCAATGCCGCGTTCAACATCGGCTGCATGATCCGCTGGCTGGATTTCAACGACACGTGGCTGGCGGCCGAATGGGGCCACCCATCCGATAACCTCGGCGGAATTCTCGCGGTGGCCGATTATTTGTCGCGCACCGGCAAGACCGTGCGCGTGCGCGACGTGCTCACCGGCATGATCAAGGCACACGAAATCCAGGGCGTGCTCGCTCTGCAGAACAGCTTCAACCGCGTCGGACTGGATCATGTTCTGCTGGTGCGCGTCGCTTCCACCGCCGTGGTCACCGCCATGCTCGGGGGAACCCGCGACCAGGTCATCAACGCGGTATCGAACGCCTGGATCGATGGCGGCGCACTGCGCACGTACCGCCACGCGCCGAATACCGGTTCCCGCAAGAGCTGGGCGGCAGGCGATGCCACCAGCCGCGCCGTGCGCCATGCGCTGTTCGCGCTCAAGGGTGAGATGGGGTACCCATCGGCGCTCTCGGCCAAGACCTGGGGATTCCAGGACGTGCTGTTCAAGGGCAAGGAGCTGACCCTGCCGCAGGCGCTGGGGAGCTATGTCATGGAAAACGTGCTGTTCAAGATTTCATTCCCGGCCGAATTCCATGCGCAGACGGCGGTGGAGGCGGCCATGACGCTGCATGCGCAGGTCGGGGAGAAGATCGAGGCCATCGAGCGTGTGGTCATCGAGACCCAGGAGCCGGGCGTGCGGATCATCGACAAGACGGGACCATTGGCGAACCCGGCAGACCGCGATCATTGCATCCAATACATGGTGGCGATACCGCTGATCTTCGGCCGTTTGAATGCGTCGGATTACGAAAACGATGTCGCCAACGATCCGCGCGTCGATGCACTGCGCGCGAAAATGCAGGTCAAGGAAAATGCCAGGTTCACCGAAGAGTACTACGCCTCCGACAAGCGCTACATCGGCAATGCCGTGCAGGTGTTCTTCAAGGATGGTTCCGCAAGCGAGCGCGTGGAAGTGAATTTCCCCATCGGACACCGCAAGCGGCGCGACGAAGGCACGCCGGTGCTGGTCAAGAAATTCGAGAGCAGCGTCGCGGCGCATTTCTCCGCCAAACAAACCGAGTCCATCAAGGCGATGTTCGCGGATCACAAGGCGGTTGCGTCGATGTCGGTCAGCGACTTCGTCGCCAGGCTGGTGACCGCCGCGTAAGGCCGGGGCCGGTCCCACTACCGGTCATAATCACGTGCCAAAAAAATACCGGTGACCGAGCGGGGATTATGACGCATCGAGCGAGCGCAACCGCGGCGATCGAATTACAGTTGCAGCAATGAATTCGTCCCGTCGCTCGCGATCCGATTGCGGTGAGCGCCGCAACCGAACCGAGCGCCGCAACCGCCGCGTCTGGTCGATCTGTTACGGCAGCTTCAATCCGCGGCGCCGTGCACATCCGCGGCGCGCTGATGATCTGCGTTTCCATTCCCTGGACTGGTATTCGGCGCATTTGTTGGCGGTTGCCATCGGCATCTCGCTGCTGTGCATGACCGACGCTTTTCTGACCTTGACCCTGTTGAACCGCGGCGCGGACGAGGTGAATCCCATCATGGCTGCGCTCCTTTATCGCAGCGCCACCGCCTTCACGGTGTTCAAGATGGCGAGCACCGGCATCTGCGTGGTGGCGCTGGTGGTGCTGTCAAAACACCGGTTCATGCGGGTAATCCGGGTCGAGATCTTCATTTACATGGTGCTGGGGGCCTATGTGAGCCTCATCGGCTACGAGCTTTGGCTCCTCCAGAAACCGCTGGACGTCAACCTCTTGTAATTTTGCCGACCGGCTTCACATTCCATATTGCGTGGGCTTCGGCTAAACTAACGAAGTTTTACGACAGTCTCTGTTTTTCGCATCGTACTGATGTGCTTGAGGTTTTCGCCGCCTGCTGCGCTCATGAGCCAATCACTCGCCGACCAATTCGCCACCACGGCACTCTCCGGCTCCAACGCCGGATACATTGAGGATCTCTACGAGCAATACCTGAAAGACCCCGGTGCAGTGGATGCGCGGTGGGCAGAATACTTTCGTTCGCTCCGCGGCAATGACGCGGGGGACGGCGCAGAAACCGCTCACGGGCCGATCCGGGACGTGCTGCTGGCCAAACTCAAGAATCCAGCACCGGCGGCCCCACCGTCCGCCGCCGAGTCCGGTGCCAGCGCCAAGCAAGGCGCGGTGTCGCGCCTCATCCAGGTATATGCAAATCGTGGCCACCTGATCGCCAAATTGGATCCGCTCGGCCTGCAGGAGAGGGCGAAGCCCTACGTGCTCGATTTGGAGTACTTCGGACTGACGAAGGCGGATCTGGACTCCGAGTTCTTCACGGGCAGCCGAAATGAGGCGATTCCCGAGCGCGCCACCTTGAAGAAAATCCTCGCCGATCTGAAGTTCATCTATACGGATACCATTGGTGCCGAATTCGCGCACGTCTCGGATACCGAGGAGCGGCTTTGGCTGCAGGACCGGTTTCAACTCGAGCGCATGCAGGGCGGATTCAGCGCCGAGGACAAGAAAAACATTCTGTGGCAGTTGACCGCCGCCGAGGGGCTGGAGCGCTATCTGCACACGAAGTACGTCGGTCAAAAGCGCTTCTCGCTCGAGGGAGGCGATAGCTTGATCCCCTTGTTGGACGATCTGGTGCAAACCAGCGGCCGCGCGGGCGTGGAAGAGGTCATCATCGGCATGGCGCACCGTGGCCGGCTCAACGTGCTGGTCAATCTGCTCGGCAAGTCGCCGAAGGATCTCTTCGACGAATTCGAGGGGCGCTACGACCTTGCCAAATTGCGCGGTTCGGGCGACGTCAAGTACCACAAGGGTTTCTCGGCGGACTTGAAGACCGCCTCCGGCAACGTGCATGTGGCGCTCGCCTTCAATCCTTCGCATCTGGAGGTCGTCAACCCGGTGGTCGAAGGTTCGGCGCGCGCGCGGCAGGAACGTCGCGGCGATGTCACCGGCGACAAGGTATTGCCGGTGCAGATTCATGGCGACGCCGCCTTTGCCGGGCAGGGCGTGATCATGGAAACATTGCAGATGTCGCAGGCGCGCGGCTTCTACACGGGCGGCACCGTGCATGTCATCATCAACAACCAGGTGGGATTCACCATCAGCGATCCGCGCGATTCGCGTTCGACCTTGTATTGTTCGGACGTCGCGAAGATGATCGAAGCGCCCATCCTGCACGTCAATGCGGATGATCCCGAAGCGGTATGTTTCGTCACGCGGTTCGCGTTCGAATACCGCATGAAATTCCACAAAGATATCGTGATCGACCTGGTGTGCTATCGCCGCCTCGGCCACAACGAGTCCGATGAGCCGGCGGCGACCCAGCCGCTGATGTACCAAGTGATCCGCAAAAAACCCACGGTGCGCCATTTGTACGCCGGCATGCTGGAGACCGAGGGCGTGGTCAGCGCCGCGGATGCCTCCGCCATGGTGGAGCAATACCGGCAGGGTTTGGACGATGGCAAACCTCAAGCCCGCGCCGCACAGGGATTGATCGGCAACAAATTCACGGTGGACTGGAGCGAGTACCTCGGCGCCGACTGGGCCGAACCGGTGAAGACCGCGGTGGACATGTCACGGCTGCGAACGCTCGGCAAGGCGATCACCACCTATCCCACGGACTGGCAACTGCATCCCAGGGTGCTGGCCATCATGCAGTCCCGCGAGAAGATGATGAACGGCGATCTGGCGCTCGACTGGGGCGCCGCCGAAAACCTGGCTTATGCAAGCCTGATCCAGGAAGGTTACCCGATCCGCCTCACCGGCCAGGACAGCGGCCGCGGCACTTTCTTCCACCGCCATGCGGTACTGCACGACCAGGCCACCGGGCGTTCGTACGTACCCCTGCAGCATCTGGCCTCGAATCAGCCCACGTTCACGGTGACCGATTCGCTGTTGTCGGAGGAAGCGGTGATGGGCTTCGAGTATGGTTTCTCCACCACCGAGCCGCATTGTCTGACGATCTGGGAAGGCCAATTCGGCGATTTCTGCAACGGCGCGCAGGTGATCATCGATCAATTCATCAGTTCCGGCGAAGCAAAATGGGGCCGCTTGAGCGGTATCACGCTGTTCCTGCCGCACGGCTACGAAGGCCAAGGGCCCGAACACTCCTCGGCGCGGCTCGAGCGCTTCCTGCAGCTTTGCGCCGAGTTCAACATGCAGGTTTGCGTGCCCTCGACGCCGGCGCAGATGTTCCACATGCTGCGCCGTCAAATGGTGCGCGACTTGCGCAAGCCGCTCATCATCATGACGCCGAAGAGTTTGCTGCGCCATCCCTTGTCGGTGTCGCGGCTCGAAGAGTTGAGCCTCGGCAGCTTCCAGAGCGTCATCGATGAAGTCGATGACTTGAAGGAATCGGCCGTCACACGCATCGTGCTCTGCAGCGGCAAGGTCTACTTCGATCTCCTGAAGGCGCGCCGCGAGGGCAAGATCCAATCGGCTGCCATCGTTCGCCTGGAACAGCTCTACCCGTTCCCGTCGGATGAATACGAGGCGGTGCTGCGCAAGTATTCGAACGCCCGCGAAATCGTCTGGTGCCAGGAAGAGCCGCAGAACCAGGGAAGCTGGTATCAGATTCGACATCGGCTGCAATCGAAACTCGGGCCCAGGCATGAATTGCTCTATGCGGGGCGCGCCGGGGCCGCCGCTCCTGCGACCGGCATTGCCTCGCTGCACGAGCAACAACAGAAGAATCTGGTCACCGCAGCCTTGCAGGGCGCCCCCCCGGAAGAGACATCCCGACAAACCATGCGATTGCCGGCGGCGGCTCAATCAACCAGGACTGGCTCATGACAATTGAAGTTCGCGTGCCGCAGCTGCCGGAATCGGTGGCTGACGCCACGCTGGTCGCCTGGCACAAAAAGCCCGGCGATAGCGTGCTGCGCGATGAAAACTTGGTCGACCTGGAAACCGACAAGGTCGTTCTCGAGGTGCCCGCGCCCGCGGCCGGTGTGCTCAAGGAAATCAGATTGGCGGACGGTACCACCGTCACCAGCGGTCAAGTCCTCGCGGTGATCGATGAGGGTGCGACGGCGCTGCCCGGCGCCAGCGCCCCTGCCATCATCGCCGCGGCGAGTGGCGCGGTCACCACGGCGCAGGAAGCGGTCAAGGACGCGCCGAAAACCGAAGGCGGCGGCAAGCTGAGTCCTGCCGCAAAGCGCGTCGTCGAAGAGAACCAAGTCGATCCCAAATCCGTTGCAGGCTCGGGCCGCGACGGCCGCGTCTCGAAGTCGGACGTCGTCAATTATTTGTCGAACAAGGGGGCCGGCCTACCGGCGGCCGGCGTACCGGGGGCCGGCCTACCCGGGGCAGCCCAAGCGGCGCCGCCCCCCGCGGGTGGGCCCGCCCCCAAACCTCCAACGCAATTCGTTCCCGCGCCGAGTGCGCGCGGCGCGCGAGCCGATCAGCGCGTGCCGATGACCCGACTGCGTGCACGCATCGCGGAGCGCATGGTGCAGGCGCAATCGACCCAGGCCTTGCTGACATCCTTCAATGAGGTGGATTTGAAGGCCGTCAATGAACTGCGCGGCCGCTACAAGGATCAATTCGAGAAGCAAAACGGCGTGAAGCTTGGATTCATGTCGTTCTTTACAAAAGCCTGCGCCGAGGCCTTGAAGAAGTTCCCCTCCGTGAATGCCTCGGTCGAGGGCAACGATATCGTCTATCACGAGTATTTCGACATCGGCGTTGCCGTCTCCACGGAGCGCGGGCTCATCGTCCCCGTATTGCGCGATGCCGACAGCTTGAGCTTCTCCGACATCGAGAAATCGATCGCGAATTTTGCGGCACGTGCGCGCGCCGGGTCGATCACCATCGAGGAATTGACGGGCGGCACCTTCACGATCACCAATGGCGGCGTGTTCGGTTCGTTATTGTCGACGCCCATCGTCAATTCGCCGCAGAGCGCGATACTGGGCATGCACAAGATCCAAGATCGCCCTGTCGTGGTCGATGGCCAGGTGGTGGTGCGGCCGATGATGTACATCGCGCTGACCTACGACCATCGCATCATCGACGGC
>Ga0116226_10000225_pt1 | contig 46133 bp, 46 predicted proteins | sample S1TSphfallax_FD_89692 | JGI IMG/M metagenome (GOLD analysis project Ga0116226, IMG submission 89692) | Host-associated microbial communities from peat moss isolated from Minnesota, USA - S1T2_Fa - Sphagnum fallax MG | ecosystem: Host-associated > Plants > Peat moss > Unclassified | place: USA... | reverse complement strand
TGTGGCTGCGCGCGGGTCGCCAGTTACCGATGCCGGCCTGATGAACCCCCGCGGCTTGCAATTCGCCGCCGCGGCACTGGTTGCGTTGGTGGCCATCTGGGCGGGACATCGGATGTATGCCGCCCTGAGTCCAGCCGGCGCCGCGGGAATGGCGGGAATGGCGGCTCCCAAGGCATCGGCGCCGGAGCCAGAATTCGGACCCGAGGTCGCGGTTCCGGCGCCACGAATCCCGGACGTATTGCCGGTCTTTTCCCTGGCTGGCCGCACCGGGAAAGCGACGTCGATCGCCACCTGGAAAGATAAGTCCTTGATCATCAACTTCTGGGCCACCTGGTGCGCACCCTGTCGGAAAGAGATTCCGCTGCTCCAGAGTTTGGCGACGGAATGGGCTGGCCGCGACGTCGAGGTCATCGGGATCGCGGTGGACCACCGCGATCAGGTATTGGACTATGCCGACCGGTTCAAAATCACCTATCCGCTGTTGATCGGAGAAGGGGATGCGCTGGATGCGGCGGCGGCGTTCGGCTTCGATTCGCCGGTATTCCCGTTCACGGTGTTTACCGATCGACGCGGCGAGGTGGTGACCCTATTCGTCGGTGAACTGCACCAGCGGCAGGCGGATTTGATTCTCAGCGTGGTGCAGGACTTGAATCAGAAGCGGCTGCCGCTGGCGGCCGCGCGGCATACCATCGAAACCGGCCTCGAGGCCCTGCGGGACGCTCCCCGAGGCTGACTGTTTCGAGCGCGATCGCCGCTAAATCCTGTTTTTCCCGTCCATTTCCGGGTATTATCACGCCCCTCCTCAATGCGGTAACGCTAGGCTCAGAAGGGATATGGCGCGAATTCTGCTCCTGAACGGGCCGAACCTGAATTTGTTGGGATCACGGGAACCCGCCATCTATGGCTCGACCACCTTGCACGGCATCGAAAGCAAGCTGTCCGAACTCGCCCAAGCCCGCGGTCATCAGCTGGTCTGCTTGCAGAGCAATGCGGAACATGAACTCGTCGGCGCGATTCACAGCACCCGGGCCGATGGGACTCGCTTCGCGCTCATCAATCCTGGGGCTTTTACTCATACCAGCATCGCACTGCGCGATGCCTTTCTCGCCGTCGGCTTGGCATTCATCGAGATTCACCTGAGCAACATCTATGCGCGCGAGGAGTTTCGCCACCATAGCTATCTCTCGGGCATTGCGGTGGGCTGTATCGTAGGTTTGGGCGCGCAGGGCTACGAGCTCGCGCTCGACGCCGCGTGTCATCGGCTGGCTCAAACCGAATTGGATAAATCGTCAAGAGGTTAGCGGATGGATATTCGCAAGGTAAAAAAGCTGATCGAGCTGCTGGAAGAATCCGGCATCGCGGAATTGGAAATCTCCGAGGGTGAAGAGTCGGTTCGCATCAGCCGTCATCCGCGCATGATGATGCCGCCACCGATGGCGGCACAGCCGTCGATGCTGCCGGCACCCACGATAGCGGCGCCGGCGACCGCCGCGACGGCGGCCGGGGAACACAAACCGCGGGTCGACGAACACACCGTGACCTCCCCGATGGTCGGCACCTATTATTCGGCATCGGCGCCGGGTGCGAAGCCGTTCGTCGAACTCGGGACCGAGGTCAAGATCGGGCAGACTCTGTGCATCATCGAAGCGATGAAGATGATGAATCAGATCGAGTCCGACAAGGCGGGCAAGGTCACCGCGGTGCTCGCCAAGAATGGTGAACCGGTCGAATTCGGCCAGCCTCTGTTCATCGTCGAATAATCGCGATGATCGAAAAAGTCGTCATCGCCAACCGCGGCGAGATCGCACTCCGCATTCTGCGCGCCTGCCGCGAACTCGGTATCAAGACCGTGGCGGTGCATTCGACCGCGGACTTCAACACCAAGCACGTGCTGCTCGCCGATGAAACCGTCTGCATCGGACCGCCTCAGTCGGCACTGTCCTATCTCAACATGCCTGCCATCATCAGCGCGGCGGAGGTCACCGACTCGGTGGCCATTCACCCCGGCTATGGCTTCCTGTCGGAAAATGCGGATTTCGCCGAGCGGGTCGAGAAGAGCGGCTTCATCTTCGTGGGTCCCCGCGCGGAAACCATTCGCCTCATGGGCGACAAGGTTTCGGCGATCAAGGTGATGAAAGCGGCCGGAGTGCCTTGCGTGCCGGGTTCGGATGGCCCACTGGGAGCCGACCCCGATGAGAATTTCCGCATCGCGAAAGAGATCGGTTATCCGATCATCATCAAGGCATCGGGCGGCGGCGGTGGCCGCGGCATGCGCGTCGTGCACACCGACGCGACGCTGCTCAACGCGATCAGCGTGACCCAGACCGAAGCGCTGGCCGCCTTCGGCAACGCCCAGGTGTACATGGAAAAATTCCTGGAGAAGCCCAGGCACATCGAATTCCAGATTCTCGCCGACAACTACGGCAACGTCATTCACTTGGGCGAGCGTGATTGCTCGATGCAGCGGCGCCACCAGAAAGTCATCGAGGAGGCGCCGGCTCCGGGGCTCACCCCGAAGCAGCGCAAGACCATGGGTGAGCGCTGCGCCCGCGCCTGTCGGGAAGTCGGCTATCGCAATGCCGGAACGCTCGAATTCCTCTATCAGGACAACGAGTTCTACTTCATCGAGATGAACACCCGGGTCCAGGTCGAGCACCCGGTCACCGAATTGGTGACGGGAATCGACATCGTGAAGTCACAGCTCCTGATTGCCGCCGGTGAGCCGCTGGCCTACGAGCAGAAGGATATCGAGATCCGCGGTCATGCCGTGGAGTGTCGGATCAATGCGGAGGATCCGAAGACGTTCGCGCCCTCGCCGGGGCCCGTGCGCCTCTGGCATTCTCCCGGTGGCCCGGGGATCCGCGTCGACAGCCATGTCTACACGGGCTACAACGTACCGCCGTTCTACGATTCGATGATCGGCAAACTGATCGCTTTCGGCGATACTCGCGACACCGCCATCGCCCGCATGCGCAATGCGCTCGCCGAGATGGTCGTCGAAGGGATCAAGACCAACATTCCGCTGCATCAGGAAATATTCAATCACTCCGCATTTCGTCAGGGCGGCACGGACATCCACTATCTCGAGAGACGACTGGGATTGAAGTGACATTCCGGGGGCAAACGGCGCCCATGAGTTTTTATGAAATCGAGTTTCCCCTGGGCGCTCTCGACGCCGACGCGGTCGGCGAACGGTTGCTGGAAATCGGCGCGGGTTCCATCACGTTCGTGGATCAGGGCGATGAACCGGTCCTCGAGCCCAAGCCGGGTGAGGTGCGACTGTGGAGCGCGACGCTGGTGCGGGCGCTGTTCGACGCGGCGCTCGATCCGTTGGCGCAGCTCGCCCGGTTGGCCGAGCACTTAAGTCCGGCGTGCATTGCCGCCGCACGCTTGCGAGCGGTCGAGAATCGCGATTGGGAGCGGGCCTGGCTCACCGATTGGAAGTCGATGCGCTTCGGGCGCCGGCTCTGGGTGTGTCCCACCGAGGCGGCGGCGCCCGAGGATCCGGATGCCATCGTGGTGCGCCTCGATCCGGGGCTGGCATTCGGAACGGGCACGCATCCAACCACGGCGTTGTGTTTACAGATGCTGGATTCATTGCCGCTTGCCGGGCGTACCCTGATCGACTACGGCTGCGGCTCGGGGATTCTGGGAATTGCCGCCTTGAAGCTGGGCGCGGCGCAGGTCACCGCAGTGGACTTGGATCCCCAGGCATTGCTCGCGACGCGGGCCAATGCGTTGCGCAATGGAGTTCAATCGGCCATGGATGTCCAGGGCGTGCCCGCGACGCTCGGAGTAGCGAGCTGCGTGGTCGCCAACATCCTGGCCGGTCCCCTCATTGACTTGGCGCCACTGCTGACGGCAGCCTGCGAACCAGGCGCCGATCTGCTGCTGTCGGGTTTGCTGAAAACCCAGGCCTACGCCGTGAAGGCCGCCTACGCATCCGGGTTCGAGCGGCTGACGGTGATCGGTCGAGAAGATTGGTGTTGCATCCACGCACGGAGAGCGCGCGCAGGCTGATGTTCACGCAGTGTTATCTATGCGAAACCGTATTCCGCGTATCGGCCGAAGCACTTCGAGCCGCCAGCGGACAAGTTCGCTGTGGCCGTTGCGGCGAAGTCTTCAGTGCGTTGACCCGGCTCACGGAAGAAGCGTCCGGGTTCACACAGGGTGAATCGATCTACGAACTCGAGGCACGCGCCGCCGCGTTACTCGAGAACGTCGCGGTGGCCGAACCCGAACCCGAGGTCGAGGCCGAGAACGGCCCCGAGATCGCGCGGCTCGAGATCGCCGCTCCCGTCGATGAGAGCGACGAGCTCGAGGCCTCGATGGAGTTCAGCGTGCCGCCCGGCGACCTCGACCGGGTCTTCGTCGAACCCTCGACCAGCGTGGTACAAGCGCTCGGGCCCGCGGAGTTTACGGATCCGGCGGCGCTGCTGGGCGATGTTCGCCCCCGCAACAGGCTGCGCGCCGCGGCCTGGATCATGGTCGGCATCCTCCTGGTCGCGCTGCTGATTGCGCAACTCATGCACTTCAACGCCGACTGGCTGTCGCCCAAACGGGGCGCCACCGTGTCGGCCTATGAACTGCGCCAATGGGGAGTCACCGGCGATCCGGCGGTGCCGGGAACGCTGCGCGTGCGCGCCAGCATCATGAACACGGCGGCCGAATTACTGCCGTACCCGATGCTGCGCGTCGTGCTCTCCGATCGCTTCGGCAAGAAGGTGGCGGAACGCGAATTCGAACCGCCCGAGTATCTGGGCAAGCCGACCACGCATCTGCTGGCGCCCGGTGAACGGGTGGATGCGACCCTGGACATTCTCGACCCCGGAAAAGACGCCGAAAGTTTCGAGATCGACGTGTGCGTCCGCAACGCGTCAGGACCACCGGTTTGCGCGGGCGACGCGGGCGCGGCAGCCACATGACCGCGGTCAAGATCGGCGGCTTCGAGCTGGCGTCGAACGTACTGCTCGCACCGATGGCGGGAGTGACCGACCGGCCGTTTCGAATCCTGTGCCGCCGCTTCGGCGCGGGCCTCGCCGCCTCCGAGATGCTGGCCTCGGACGAGCGCCTCTGGAACACCCGCAAGTCCTCGCTACGCAGAGACCACACGGGCGAACCCAGTCCCCGAGTCGTACAAATCGCCGGCTACGACCCCGACATGATGGCGCAAGCCGCACGCCGAAACGTGGACGCCGGCGCCGAAATCATCGACATCAACATGGGTTGCCCCGCCAAGAAGGTCTGCAATCGGTTCGCAGGCTCGGCTTTGATGCAGGACGAAGCCCTGGTTGCACGCATCTTGAGCACCGTGGCGCGGGCGGTCCCGGTGCCGGTGACGTTGAAGACGCGCACCGGCTGGAACCGTGACAACAGAAATGGTGTGAGCATCGCGGTCATCGCAGAGGAGTCGGGCATTCAGGCACTCGCCATTCACGGCCGCACGCGCGCGGATGGGTATCAGGGCAATGCGGAACACGAGACCGTCGCAGCAATCAAGGACCGCGTTCGCATTCCTGTCTTCGCGAACGGCGATATCGACACGCCGCGCCGTGCGCGCGACGTTCTTGAGGCAACGGGCTGCGACGGCGTGATGCTGGGACGCGCAGCGCAAGGTCGGCCATGGATCTTCGACGAAGTCAATTTTTTCCTGGCGACGGGCGAAATGCGCGCAGTGCTAGCGCTGGAAAATGTCCGTGATATTATGCGCGCCCACCTTGAAGACCTGTATGCGCTTTACGGCGATGAGGCCGGTGTTCGAGTGGCACGTAAACACCTGAGTTGGTATTTTCGGCAGTTTCCTGGTCAAGCCGCATTGCGCGATCGTCTCGTGCGGATCGAGACGCCCGATGAGCAGCTGGCCACTCTGCTGGAACATTTTGAAACGGGTGTGCCCTCTGCGGCATGAGAGCATTTTGGACGGGCTATGGTCGCGAAGAAAAAATCAAAATCACGCCGAGATGCAACGCCGCCGTTCAACGGCCGCGACTTGAAGATCAACGGCAAGGGGGTCCCGCTGCGCAACCAGGCGGAGGAAGCGTTGCAGTCCTACTTCGAAACCCTGAATGGACACAGGCCGGCTCATCTTTACGATCTGGTCATGCGCGAAGTCGAGGAACCGTTGTTCAAGGTCGTGATGGGCCATGTCCAGGGCAATCAAAGCCACGCCGCGATGATCCTCGGCATCAACCGCGGCACGCTGCGCAAGAAACTCAAAGAGTTCGGTCTGAACGAGTAGGGCAACGTTGCGCAATCTCGTACGCCGCGCGCTGCTCAGCGTTTCCGACAAGACAGGAATCGTGGAGTTCGCGCGCGAACTGAAGGCACGCGGCATCGAATTGCTCTCCACCGGCGGCACCGCCAAGCTGTTGACCCGCCATGGGGTGGCGGTCAAGGAGGTGGCGGAGCACACGGGTTTCCCGGAAATCATGGAGGGACGGGTCAAGACCCTGCATCCGAAGATTCACGGCGGCCTGTTGGGGCGGCGCGGTCTCGACGATGAGGTCATGCGCGAACATGGCATCGAACCGATCGACCTGCTCGCCGTCAATCTCTATCCGTTTGCCGCGACGGTGGCGCGCGCCGATTGCAGCTATGACGATGCGATCGAAAACATCGACATCGGCGGACCGGCCATGGTGCGCGCCGCCGCGAAAAATCACGCCGCCGTCGCGGTCGTGGTCGATCCAGGCGATTACCGCAGCATTCTCGATGAGCTCGCGGTCAATCAAGGCTCGACGCGTTTGCCGCTGCGCCAGCAGCTGAGCGCCAAGGCGTTCGCCCATACGGCGCAGTACGATGCGATGGTGTCCGCTTATTTCACGGGCGTGATCGGCGTCGAAGCGGTCACGTTTCCCGACGACCTCAACCTGTCGTTCCGCAAACAGGCGGACCTGCGCTACGGCGAGAACCCGCACCAACAAGCCGCCTTCTACAAGGATTCTCGCGCCAGCGGTGCCTCGATCGCCGCCGCGCTGCAACTCCAGGGGAAGGAACTCTCCTACAACAACATCGCCGACAGCGATACCGCCTTGGAATGTGTCCGCCAATTCGCGGCTCCCGCCTGCGTCATCGTCAAGCATGCCAATCCGTGTGGCGTCGCCGTGGCCGCGGACATCGGCCGCGCCTATGAATCGGCCTATCGTACCGATCCCACGTCGGCGTTCGGCGGGATCATCGCCTTCAACCGCGAATTAGATGCCGCCACGGCGGCCGCGATCGTGGAACGTCAGTTCGTCGAGGTCATCGTCGCGCCCGGAGTCGCACCCGACGCGCGCGCGTTGCTGGCCGCCCGGGACAACATCCGGGTGCTCGATGCCGGCGATTTGGATTTGCGGATGGTCCAACAGTTGGAGTACCGCAGTGTCGGCGGCGGCCTGTTGGTACAAACCCGCGACGCGGGCCGCGTGACCGCCCAAGATTTGCGTGTCGTCACCCAACGGCAACCGAGCCCCGCCGAGATCGACGATCTGCTGTTTGCCTGGCACATCGTCAAGTATGTGAAGTCGAATGCCATCGTCTGCGTCAAGGATGGGGCCACGGTTGGCATTGGCGCGGGCCAGATGAGCCGCGTCGTGAGCAGCAAGATCGCGGCCATGAAAGCGCAGGACGAGGGTCTGTCACTCGATGGCGCCGCGATGGCCTCAGACGCCTTCTTGCCGTTTCGCGACGGTCTCGATGTGGTGGCCTCGTTCGGTATCAAGACGGTGATCCAGCCCGGCGGCTCCAAACGCGATGCGGAGGTCATCGCGGCGGCGGACGAGCACGGCATCGCGATGGTGTTGACCGGCATGCGTCACTTCCGTCACTGAACGGCCTTCCATCCATGAAGGTTCTCATCATTGGCGGCGGGGGCCGGGAACATGCGCTGGCATGGAAATGCGCGGCGTCACCCCGGGTCGAGCACGTCTACGTGGCGCCGGGCAACGCCGGCACCGCCGCCGAGCCGAACGTCTCCAATGTCGCGATCGCGGCGGACCACATCGACGGGCTGCTCGAATTCGCCCGCGACGTGCCGATCGACCTCACCATCGTCGGCCCCGAAGGGCCTCTGGTCGGCGGCATCGTCGACCGTTTCACGGCCGCCGGAATGAGATGCTTCGGGCCCAGCCGCGCGGCGGCGCGGCTCGAGGGTTCCAAGGCATTCAGCAAAGACTTCCTGCGCCGCCATCGAATCCCCTCGGCGAGCTATGCGACGTTCGACGCGTCCGACTTCGATGCGGACTACGTGCGCTCGCAGCGACTGCCGCTGGTCGTCAAGGCCGATGGCCTCGCCGCCGGTAAGGGGGTGGTGATCTGCGACAGTCACGCGACCACGATCGAGACCGCGCGGGCCATGTTGGGCGGCAGCTTCGGCGTCGCGGGTCAGCGCATCGTCATCGAGGAATTCCTGCACGGCGAGGAGGTCAGCTTCATCGTCGTGGCCCATCACCAGCAGGTCATTGCGCTCGCCACGTCCCAGGATCATAAGCGCCGCGACGATGGCGATCGCGGGCCCAACACCGGCGGCATGGGCGCTTATTCACCCGCTCCGTTGGTGACGCCCGCGCTGCACCAGCGCATCATGAACGAGGTGATTCGGCCGACGCTGCGCGGCCTCGAGACGGACGGCAACCCGTACACCGGCTTTCTGTACGCGGGGCTCATGATCGGCGCGGATGGCACACCGAACGTGCTCGAATTCAACTGCCGTTTCGGCGACCCCGAGACTCAGCCCATCCTGATGCGTCTCGACAGCGATCTGGTCGAACTCTGTGAGGCGGGCTTGAATGGCACGCTCGACCGCACCGAAGTCCGTTGGGATTCGCGTGCGGCACTCGGCGTCGTGATGGCGGCTGCCGGCTATCCGGAAGGCTACCGCAAGGCTGACCTGATCAGCGGGCTCACGCAAGCGGCACGTCTGCCGGGCAAGGTATTCCACGCGGGCACCAGCGCGAACGACGCCGGCGTGGTGACCGCCGGCGGACGGGTGCTATGCGCGGTTGGCTTGGGCGCGACGGTGCGGGCGGCCCAGCGGCACGCCTACGATCTGGTCGACGTCATTCACTGGGATGGGGTTCAATACCGCCGTGACATTGGGGCTCGCGCGCTGGCGCGGGAAGCCTGAAAAGCTGTCCCTGCTCGGCGAACAGCACGCACACGAGAGCGGCGAGACCGCAGCACAGCGAGCCTACGATCAGCGGCGCGGTCGAACCGTCGAAATAACGACCGATCAACGCGCCGACCACGGCACCGCCGAAGGTCGAGATGAATCCTTGCAAGGAGGCGCCGATGCCGGCCACCGCGGCGATCGGCTCCATCGCCATGGCGCCGAAATTCGACAGCGCCAGGCTGAAGCAGGCCATCGTTGCCGCCTGGAAGACGACGAAAGTCCACAGCCGTTCCCAGCCGCTGCTGGCGACCAGCGCATGTACCGCCGTGACGGCGATGAAGCACAGCAACGCCGTATGCGAAATGCGGCGCATCCCCATGCGCTCCACGAGGCGGGAATTCGCGTAGGCCGCACCGCCCATCGTGACGGCACACAAGGCGAACACGCCCGGCATCAGCCGAGGCCTATGGAACACGTCGGAGAAGATCTGTTGCACCATGCCGACGTACGCCATGATGGCCGCGAACATCACGGTGAGCGCGAGCGTGTAGCACAGAGACGACCGGTTGCCGAGCACCATCCGAGTGGCGGCGCTGATGTGCTCGAGCGTCAGCGTCCTGCGATATTCCGCATGCAGCGTCTCCTTGAGTCGCACCGAAGTCCACAGCCAGATCACGAACGCGAAGGCGCCGCTCAAGATGAAGATGTAGCGCCAGGGCGCGAAGCTCAAGATGAGCGCACCCAGACTGGGAGCGACCACGGGCATCATGAGGAATACGACGAAGGTGAGCGACATCACCCGTGCCATCTGGCGGCCGGAATACAGGTCGCGGATCACGGACCGGGTCACCGTGACGCTCGCGGCGGCGGCGCCATGGATGAAGCGCCATACCAACAGCGCCTCGAAGCTGCCGGCCAGGCCGCAGAGGAATGCCGCGACCACGTAGAGCGCGAGGCCGCCCAGCAGCACCGGCCGACGGCCGAAGCGATCCGACATCATGCCCCAGAACAACTGACCACAGCCGAGACCACCCATATAGGCGGTGAGGATCCACTGCCCGTGGTTCTCGTTGTTGACGGCGAGCGCATGCACGATGATCGGAAAAGCCGGCAGCATCGCATCGATGGCGATGGCCTGCGTCGCCATCATGGCGGCGATCAACAACACGAACTCGCGGAAGCCGATCACGGCTTGGGGGTGCGGGCGATACTGGTCACCATGGTGACGATGGACGCGAGATCGGTGAGGTTGGCCGGCACCACCAGCGTGGTCCCCGTCTGCGCGAGCTTGCCGAATTGTTTGACGTACTCCTCGCCGATCCGCAGTTGCATCGCCTCGATGCCGCCGCGATCCGACAAAGCGATACCCACCTGCCGCAGGCCCTCGGCGGTGGCGGTGGCGATCGCGAGAATCGCCTGTGCCTGACCTTCGGCTTCGTTGATCTGTTGCTGCTTGTTGGCCTCGGATTGCTTGATGACGCGCTGCTTGTCACCCTCCGCCGAATTGATCTTGGCGTCGCGCTCACCCTCGGACGTGAGCACCACGGCGCGCTTCTCGCGCTCCGCCCGCATCTGTTTCTCCATGGCCTGAAGCACGTCGCGCGGTGGTGTGATGTTCTTGATCTCATAGCGCAGCACCTTGACTCCCCAGGGCGCGGACGCCTTGTCGAGTTCGCTCACCACGTTGGCATTGATGGTGCCGCGCGCCTCGAAGGTGCGATCCAGCTCGATCTTGCCGATCTCGCTGCGCAGCGTGGTTTGCGCCAGCTGCGAAATCGCGAAACCAAAATTGGTGATGCCATAGGAGGCGCGATGCGGATCGAGCACCTGCATGTACAACACGCCATCGACGCCAACCTGCACGTTGTCGCGCGTGATGCAGATCTGCTCGGCGATGTCGATGGCGATTTCCTTCAAGCTGTGCCGGTAGGCGACCCGCTCGACGAACGGAATCAGAATGTGGAACCCCGCATTCAGCGTGCGGCTGTACTTGCCGAGATATTCGACCACGAAGGCGCTCTGCTGCGGCACCACGGTCGCGGTTTTGGCGAGCACGATCACCACGATGATGGCGAGCACGATCGCGCCGAAAGCGAGCGGAAGAGCGTTATCCATCAGCGTGTAACACCAGGGTCAGACCATCGACGCGCTCGATGCGGGCCCGGCCGCCGGCCGGGATGAGCGCGGAACCCGCGTTGACGGCGGTCCACGAACTGCCGCGAAAATCGATGCGGCCCGACTCGCCCGGCGCCAGCGCTGCCACCAGCGTCAACTGCTCGCCTTGCGGGCCGCTGCTCATGACCGGCAGTTTGCGCCGCATCCGCTCGTAGATCCGGCGCCGAAATCCCACCATCGACACGCTCGCCAACACGGCGAAGGCCACCCACTGCAACCAGGCGGCACCCGCCGCTCCGCTGATCGTCAGCAACCCGACGATCAGCGCCGACAATCCGACGAAGAGCAGATAGAACTGCGCATCGACGAACGTGAGCTCCGCCCCCAACAGGATGGCGCCAACCGCAATCCAGGCCCACCATTGCATGTCGCATCCGTCCCGGGGCGGCCTTGCTAGCGCTTCATGGCGTCGAAGAAGTCCGTATTGGTCTTGGTGTCTTTCATCTTGTCGAGCAGGAACTCGATCGCGGCCAGTTCATCCATCGGATGCAGCAACTTGCGCAAGATCCACATCTTGGAGAGCTCCGCCGGATCCGTGATGAGTTCCTCCTTGCGGGTGCCCGAACGGTTGATGTTGATCGACGGAAAGGTGCGCTTCTCAGCGATACGGCGATCCAGATGGATCTCCGAGTTGCCCGTGCCCTTGAACTCCTCGAAAATCACATCGTCCATCTTGGAACCGGTGTCGACCAGCGCCGTGGCGAGAATCGTGAGACTGCCACCCTCCTCGATGTTGCGCGCAGCGCCGAAGAAGCGCTTCGGGCGCTGTAACGCATTCGCATCCACGCCGCCCGTCAGCACCTTGCCGGAACTCGGCACCACGGTGTTGTAGGCACGCGCCAGTCGGGTGATGGAATCGAGCAGAATCACCACGTCCTTCTTGTGCTCGACCAGGCGTTTGGCCTTCTCGATCACCATCTCCGCGACCTGCACATGGCGGCTCGCGGGTTCATCGAAGGTCGAGGACACGACTTCACCCTTGACCGTGCGCGCCATCTCGGTCACTTCCTCGGGGCGCTCATCGATGAGCAACACGATCAAATAGACTTCCGGATGATTCGCGGTGATGGCGGTGGCGATGTTCTGCAGCAGCATCGTCTTGCCGGCCTTCGGCGGTGAGACGATGAGTCCGCGCTGACCCTTGCCGATGGGCGCCACCAGATCGATGGCACGGGCGGTCAAGTCTTCGGTGGAACCGTTGCCACGCTCCAGTTTCAACCGTTCGGTCGGATGCAGTGGCGTCAGGTTTTCGAACAACACCTTGCCGCGCGAACTCTCGGGCGAGTCATAGTTGATCTCGCCGACCTTGAGCAGCGCGAAGTAGCGTTCGCCGTCCTTCGGCGGTCGAATCAGACCGGAGACCGAATCGCCGGTGCGCAGATTGAAGCGCCGGATCTGGCTTGGGCTGACATAGATGTCGTCCGGTCCCGCCAGGTAACTCGAATCCGACGAGCGCAGGAAGCCGAAGCCATCCTGGAGGATTTCCAGCACGCCGTCGCCGTAGATGTCCTCACCCTTGCGGGCATGTGCCTTCAGAACGCCGAAAATGATGTCCTGTTTCCGGGAGCGGCCCATGTTCTCGAGACCCATGGTCTCGGCCAGCTTGACCAAGTCGCTGATCGGGCGCTTTTTGAGCTCGGTGAGATTCATCGAGCTGCGACTACGGGCGAGATCGGTGGGCGCAATGATCTCTAGATCGTCGCCGCCTTCCGGCAAGTCGCCATAATCTTCCTGAGGTGGCCTGCCGCCGTTGGTGTTGCCGTTGCGGTTGTCGTGACGAGGCCCGCGATTGGAACGATTCGAACGTCCACCGCCACCGCCGCCCTGCTGGCCACCCTGGCCGCCACCCTGGCTGCCCTGGCCACCGCGGGACTGATTACCGAGATAGCCTCTCACAGGTTGCTGTCCAGAAAGGCGGCGAGCTGTGACTTGGTGACTGCTCCCACTTTCTGGGCCTCCACGGTGCCGTTCTTGAACAGGATCAACGTCGGAATGCCGCGAATGTTGAATTTCGGCGGAGTGGCTGGATTGTCGTCGATATTGAGCTTTGCGATCCGAACCTTGTCCTTGTACTGGTCGGCGATCTCATCGAGGATCGGCGCGATCATTTTGCAGGGACCACACCATTCTGCCCAGAAATCGAGCAAAACAGGCTTATCGGACTCGAGCACGTCCTTGTCGAACGTGGCATCGCTGGTATGGACGATACTGGGATTACTCACTGCGGACTTACCTCCTTTTGGAGATGGATTTGAAGTTTTTTTGAGGAATGTTTCGTGGGAAAACGGTTCTTGGAGGCAGCGCGAAGTGACGATGCGCGGCCGTTCGGGCACAATACAGTGGCTACAGCGGTCTTGTTACAAAGGGTACCGATGATACGGTTAGGGGGAGCGGATAGACCACCCCCGGATTGGCGGTATTGTTAACCGGTCCTTCACCAATTTGCAAGTTTCGTAAGTTTACAAAGCGAAAATGTCAGACGCCCATCTCAGTAATCTCACGTTCGACTCATTAGCCATCCCGGCGGCGCTCAAGCGCGGGATTGCGGAACTCGGCTACACGCGCTGCACGCCGATTCAAGCCCAAACCCTGCCGGTGGCGCTCGGCGGCCATGACGTGGCCGGTCAGGCTCAGACGGGCACCGGCAAGACCGCCGCCTTCCTGATCGCCCTGCTCAACCGACTGTTGACGCAAGCCCCGCCCGCCGGCAAGCCGCCCAGCGCACCGCGCGCCATCGTCATCGCTCCGACTCGTGAACTCGCGGTCCAGATTCATTCGGATGCCGAGGGCATCGCCAAGTACGCCAACCTCAAGATCGCCATCGTGTTCGGCGGCGTCGACTATGACAAACAGCGGCGCATCCTCGAGGATGGCGTCGACGTGCTGATCGGCACGCCCGGCCGCATCATCGACTACTTCAAGCAACAGGTGTTCGAGCTGCGCTACATCCAGGTCGCCGTGATGGACGAGGCCGATCGCATGTTCGACTTGGGGTTCATCAAGGATATCCGCTTCCTGCTGCGGCGTCTGCCGCATCCCACAGAGCGCTTGACCATGATGTTCTCGGCCACGCTGTCGCACCGCGTGATTGAACTTGCCTACGAACACATGAACAACCCGGAATTGATCCGCATCGAGCCGGACAAGATGACGGTGGATCGGGTCAAACAGGTGCTCTATTTCCCGTCGACCGAGGAGAAAATTCCGCTGCTGATGGGATTGCTGCGGCGCATCGACGCCCGGCGCACCATGGTCTTCGTCAACACCAAACGGGTCGCGGAGCTGCTCGAGCGCACGTTGACCGCGAACGGCTTCGTGGCCCAAGCCTTGTCCGGCGATGTGCCGCAGAACAAGCGCCTGAAAATGATGCGTGATTTTCACCATGGGGATATCGCCGTGTTGATCGCCACCGATGTGGCGTCCCGCGGGTTGCACATCCCGGACGTGAGTCATGTGTTTAATTTCGATTTACCGAACGATGCCGAAGACTATGTGCACCGCATCGGGCGCACCGCTAGGGCCGGCGCCGAAGGCGACGCCATCAGCTTTGGTTGCGAGGAATACGCGATCTCGCTGCCTGACATCGAACGCTACATCGGCCACCAGATCCCGCGCGCCGCGATTGGCGCGAGTGATCTGGCCGAGGTGACGGCCCCGCCACCCGCGCAGTGGCGCGAACGCGCGCCGCGTCCCGGTCAGTCGCGCGGCCGTTCGATGGGTGGGGGTCGTACCGGTGGTTCCGGACGCCGCCGCAAAGCCAGCCCATAACCGCCCGCGCACGGTGCCGCCCATGCGCAACCTGATCGATCTCGCCCATGCGCTGATGCCGACGGTGGCAAGCGCCGGGCGCGCCGTCATGCAGATCTACGACGGCGCCTTCGCGGTCGAGCACAAAGCCGATGATTCCCCGCTGACCCTGGCGGACTTGGAATCACAGCGCATCATCCTCGAGGGCCTGAGGCGGCTCACGCCGGAAGTGCCGGTGTTATCCGAAGAATCGGCCCAGGCGCCTTGGGACGAACGCCGGCGCTGGCGGGAACTGTGGGTGGTCGACCCCTTGGATGGCACGCGCGAGTTCGTCAAGCGCAACGGCGAGTTCACCATCAATATCGCCCTCATCGTCGAGCACGAGCCGGTCCTGGGGCTGGTCGCGGCGCCGGCCCAGGGATTGCTCTACTGGGGGGCGGCGGGTGCCGGCGCGTTCGCCCGGCATCGCAACGCGCCGGCCATGCGCCTGCACACCGCGGCGCCGGCAGCCCCGCTGCGGGTGGTCGGCAGTCGCTCGCATCCGAGTCCGGCCACCGCGCACTATTTGGCCCGCTTGGGGCCGCACGTCATGACCGGTGTGGGTAGTTCGCTCAAATTTTGCCTCATCGCCGAAGGCAAGGCCGAACTGTATCCACGCTTTGGGCCAACCTCCGAATGGGATACCGCCGCCGGTCAAGCCGTGCTGGAGGCGGCCGGCGGCCAGGTCACGCGCTTGAACCGCGAGCGCCTGCTCTACAATTGCCGTGCGAGCCTCATCAATGGCGATTTCATCGCCTTCAGCGATCCCACCGTGCTGCCCGATGAGTGAGAACCTCGCCATCGATCTGCATTCGCACTCGAATCGTTCCGATGGATCTTTGAGCCCCGCCGACCTGGTGCGCCATGCCCGAGCGGCGGGGCTCGCCGTGTTGGCGCTCACCGATCACGACACGGTTGCCGGCCTCGAGGAGGCGCGCGGCGCAGCCGACCGCAGTGGCTTGGAATTGGTCCCGGGGGTCGAGATTTCGGCCTGCTGGCGCGCCCAAAGCATCCATGTCGTCGGGCTGTGGATCGATCCCACCGAAGCGCACTTGCTGGCCCATCTTGAGACCCAAGCCGAGCGGCGGCGCGACCGCATGCGCAAGATCTGCGCGCGGCTGTCACAGGTGGCGCTACCGGGCGACGCCTTGCTGGCAGCGGTCGAAGCGCAGCCCGGCCTGCCGACGCGCGCGCATCTCGCGAACGCGCTGCTGGCGGGCGGCCACGTCAAGCGCACCGACGATGCATTTCGCAAGTATCTCGGCAAGGGCAAGGCGGCCCATATCGCGGCGGATTGGCCGCCGCTCGAGGACGTGACGGCGTGGATCCGTGCCGCGGGCGGCGTCGCGGTGTTGGCGCATCCCGCGCGCTATGCGCTGTCCGCCGGTGCGCGGCGGCGCTTGCTCGAGGACTTCGTTGCTGCCGGCGGCGGCGCGCTCGAGGTGGTCGCCGGCGGCAATGGCGCAAGTCATGTCGAGGCCTCCGCGATGCTCGCCGTGAAATTTGGCCTCATGGGTTCGGTGGGGTCGGACTTCCATGGACCCGCGCAGATTTGGAATCCGCTGGGTCGCTCCCTTAAGCTACCCGATTGCGTCGTCCCGGTATGGCGCGCATTTGGCCAAAAGTCACCATGACCGACGAAGAAAACAACGTCAATCGAGATCTTTTCAAGAATATCGAGCGTCTGCGCCAACTGCGCATCGAACATCGCGATCTTGACGACGTGATTTCCCGACTCAGCATGGATTTCAAAGTCGATGAGCTGCAGATGAAGCGCCTGAAGAAGCGCAAGTTGATGCTCAAGGATCAGATCACCCGTCTCGAAAGCCAGTTGATCCCGGACCTGAACGCATGACGGAGGTCTGGACGCGTGTCGAGGTGTTCTTCGAGATCCTCTTCACACGCGACGTCATGACCGAGATGGCGGCGGTGCTGGTCTGCTTGGGTGTGGGCTGGTGGGCCGGCATCGTGCTGCGAAGCCGTCATGCCAGGCGCGGCGCGCTGGTCCGCGACGGAATCGTGGCCGTGGCGCCGGCGGTGATCGCCTTCGGCCTCGTGGCCGTGGCTCGCGGACTCCTCGTTTCGAACCATCTCGACACCGGCCTTGCGGATACGGCGTTACGACTGATCGGCGCCTACGCGGCGGTACGGGTCGGCGTGTTCTTGTTTGGCGCGAGTCTTGGCGATCAATCCTGGATGCAGCGCTGGGAGAATCGCGTGACCGTGCTGATTTGGCTCGCGATCGCCGCGGAACTGTTGGGCTGGCTCGATCCGATCATAGCCACCTTGGACAGTATCGGTCTGATCGCCGGACGCACCCGCATCTCGGTCTGGTCGGTCTTGAAGCTGCTGTTCACTCTGACGCTGTTCGTGCTGGTCGCCGCCTGGATCAGCCGGTGGGTGGACCGCCGGCTCAAACGGCTGGACACCCTCGAGCCCTCGACCCGGATCGGCATCGCCAAGTTCGCCAACGCGTTCCTCATCGCGTTGAGCATCTTGCTCGGCTTGAATGCCGCCGGCGTCGACCTGACCGCGCTGACCGTGCTGACCGGCGCGGTCGGCCTGGGCCTGGGGTTCGGCCTGCAATCGATCGCCGCCAACTTCGTCAGCGGCTTCGTCTTGCTGCTCGACCGCTCGATCAAGCCCGGCGATGTCATCAGCTTGTCGGGACAGGCGGGCACCAGCACCGAGAACTTCGGCTGGGTCCAGGAACTGCGCGGCCGCTATGTCGTCGTGCGCGACCGCGACGGCGTCGAAATGCTGGTGCCGAACCAGCAGCTCATCTCCAATGCCGTCATCAACTGGAGTTACACTGACCCGCGCATCCGCCTGAAATTACCGGTGCGGATCAGCTACCAGGACGATCCGGAACTCGCCCTTCAGCTGCTGCTGGTGGCCTGCGAGGGACAACGCCGCGTGCTGCGCGACCCGTTGCCGGTGTCGCGGCTCATGCATTTCGGTGACAGCGGCATCGAACTCGAACTACGCTTCTGGATCTCCGATCCCCAGGATGGGGTCAACAACGTTCGCTCGGACGTCAATCGGGCGATCTGGAAGCTGTTCCGTGAACAGCACATCGTGATTCCGGTCACGCAGCACGAGGTGCGCATGCACCCGGCGCTGCACGACCTCGACTAGCCGGCCGCGGCGCCCCACATGCCCCTCATCATCACCCCGAGCATCGTGATTCCCGACGAGGAATTCGAATGGAAATTCATCCGTTCGGGCGGTCCCGGCGGCCAGAACGTCAACAAGGTGTCGAGTGCCGCTCAGCTGCGTTTCCTGCTGCACCAGAACACCAGCCTGCCGGTGGGCGCGCGTAACCGTCTGCGCCGCCTCGCCGGCCAGCGCTTGATCGATGACGGCAGCATTCTGATCACCGCCCGCAGCGAACGCAGCCAGGATCAAAACCGGCGCGATGCGTTGGAGCGCCTCGCCGAACTGGTGCGTACGGCGCTCGAGGAACCGAAGATCCGCAAGAAGACCCGCCCGTCACGCGCCTCGCAGGAGCGCCGCATCGAGTCGAAGAAACGGCGCGCCAGCACCAAAGAGGGCCGCGGCCGTTTAAGACCCTGACGTGACCTGCAGGATGCTGTGGCGGATTTGCTCGGACAACACCCACTGTGCGTCCACGGCCACCTCGGCGAGGGCCGGACCGAAGGCCAGCTTGCCGGCGGGCGAGGTCTCGATCACGCCGCGCTGGCGCAACAAATCGATGAAATTGCGAAACAGGCTCTTGTCGAAGAATTCTGGCGAATTGAGCCCGTACAGCACGGACATGCGCTGCGCCATCAGGTGACAGCGCTCCTCGAGCATCTCGCTCGCCATCCTGTCGGAACCGGCCTGCAACAAGAGCGCCACCACGAGGTAGTAGCGTTCGAGGGTCTGGATCGTCGCCTGTGCCAGTAGCGACAGCTGGATGGCGGCGGGCGACGACGGCGCCGGGCGCTGCCATTCGCGGCTCTCGGCATGGAACTCGAGGAGCCCCAGGCGCGCGAACGCGTCGAGCAGCGCCTCCACCACCCCGGCGATCTCCGACTCCGGCCAACGCAGAAAGAGCTCCGCCGCGATGTACGGATAGACCCGCCATACCAAGCGTTGCAGATCAGCGGACCGCATGCGGGCATTGCTGATGAACCCGCAGGCGATCAGCGAGGGCATCGCATACAGATGCAGCACGTTGTTGCGATAATAGGTGGCGAGTACCGCATGCTCTTCCGTCATCCGCATGATATCGCCCAACGGATGCGCTTGACGCTCCAACATGCCCATGCTCTGCGCGTACCGGGTCATCGCCGCCCCGCTCTCGTCGGTGACCGTCACCAACGGGCCGTACGGGACCCAGCGTAACAGCCGCTGATACAACTCGAGCTGACTGACCAGCACGGCTTCGGGCAATGCCTGGCGGGGAGTCGCCAACATCGCCATGGCGACCAGGTTCACGGGCGTGACCGCGGCCGCGGCGTTGATGCCGACCAGGATGGAGTTGGCGAGATCATTGATCATGTCATCGGAGTGACCGCTGGAGCGGTCGTCATCCGGTGGCGCCGGATGCCGGCGTAACACTTCATCGAGTCGAATCGGTGCCCCCAGGTTGACATGCACCTTGCCGAATTTCTTGCGCAGCACCGAGCCTGCCGCCTTCAGCAGGCCGACGACGCTCTCCTTCTCCTTGGGCAAGCCCGACAACTCGCCGATGTAGGTGCGCCCCTCGACGATACGTTCATAGCCGAAATACACCGGCAGGAACACGACCGGCCGCTGCGGATTGCGCCGGAAACTGCGGACCGTCATCGACAGCATGCCGGTGCGCGGGCGCAGCAACCGACCGGTGCGGCTGCGGCCACCCTCGATGAAGTACTCGAGCGGATGGCCGCGCGCCATCATGAAACCGAGATAATTCGTGAATACCGCCGCATACAGCGCGTCGCCTTTGAAGCTGCGGCGCAGGAAGAACGCACCGCCTTTGCGCAGCAGCCGCCCGATCACCGGCATGTTGAGATTGACCCCGGCCGCCACATGCGGAATGGCGAATCCCTTGTGATAGACCACATAGGAGAGCAGCAGATAATCCATGTGGCTGCGATGACACGGCACGTAGATGATCTCCACGCCGTCGCCTATTTCATTCAAGTTCTCCACGTGCTCGAAATCGACGCCGTCGTACAGCCAGTTCCACAGACGGCCGAGCAGCAGCGACATGAAGCCGATGAACACCTGGGAATAGTTGGCGGCGATCTCGAGCGCCTGCCGGCGCGCGATCAACAGCGCCGCGCGGCGCGTGATGCCACGGCCCTTCAGACTTCGCGCCTGCATTTCCTGCCGCACGGCCTGGCGCACCGCCTGCGTGTTCAGAATACGCGCGACCAAGGTGCGCCGATGCGAGAGATCCGGTCCAATGGTGGAGGTACGCTGCGCCCGCAAGGCGCTGCGCAGCGCGCGCAGCATCCGCCGCACGCCACGCGGCGCGGACAAGCCATCGGCCAGCGCATCGCGCAGACGGATCGGTTCGCCGAAATACACCAGTGTATTGCGGCCGTTGAACAGCAATCGCAGCAGCTTGCGGAAGCGGCCCACCAACACCCAGTCCTCGCTGAACAGCAGTCGCCAGAGGTTCGGCTCCTTGCCGGGCGCGCGTCCGAAGAAGATGGCGACGGGTACGAGATCGACATTGAAATCGGGATCAGCCGCGGCCGCCTCGACCAGTCGTTCAAGTGCGCGCGGCGCGCGCGGGATCCGCCCGAAGTGCCTGGCGGCCACCGCGACCCGCAGTTCCGGGGGCGGCAACTCGAGCTGCCGACACGCACCGGCGAGCACCGCGAGCTCGGTCTGACTGTCCCGTTCCAGCACGTAGCACACCGGATGCGGGCGAGCCCTGATGGCCGCCGCCGCATCGTCCGGCTTGATCGTGATCCGGACCCAGCGACCGAGCAGCCTGCGGACGCTCCAGCGCCAGGCCTGGCGCATCAGTTGGAGCTGTCGCCGCGCTCCTGCTGATCGACCGCGTTGCGGTTGGCATCGGCGTTGGCATCGGCGGCCTTTTGCACGTCCTTGGCCTTGCCCAACTGCTGGGTCAGCGGATCGAATACGGTGCTCTGGGGTGGGAGCGGGGGTGGCGGCGGGGCGGTTTCCTTCGGCGAGCAACCGAGAATGAACAAAACCGCGAGCGAGGCAGTCGACATCTTAGCGAATCTCATCACCACCCCTTAACAGCCAGCCTGCGGAGCCTGCGAGTGTACAATCCTTCCGGACGACCAGTCACCCGGAGTTCGCGCATGATTCGATTCGTGGTCCTGATGTGTTTGACGGCCGGCGGCTCCGTCGCCCACGCCGCCGAGTCGACGGTCGACATCGATACCGCCGCGCAAGTTTATCAGGCGGCCCAGATGCGCCAACAGGTGCGAGCCTCGCTGGGCGCGATGCCCGAGCACATTCGGCGGCTTTTTTCCGCCGACGCGTCCGCTAAATTGTCGCCACCGCAGCTCGAGGCCGTGACCGCGGCGGCGGTCAATGGCTTTCGGATCGACGTGTTCGAGGTCCCGGCGTTGCAGGCCCTCGCCGACAACCTCGACCTTTCGACCGTGAATAAAGTCGACGCGTTCCTGACCAGCGATCTGGGCAAGCGCATGGTGACGGCCGACGTCGCCCTCGCCGAAATTGGCGAAAGCAACATCGACAAGGTGATGAGCGGGGAAATCACGGCTCCCTCCACCCCGAAGCGCGATGCCCTGTTCGACAAGCTGGAGCGCGCCACCCGTTCGGCCGAATCCACCGTCGAGATCTTCCTCGATATGGGTCAGGCGGTGGCCGTCGGCACCGCGATCGGGTCTGGCATGGATCCGATCGCCGCCGGCGAACGCGCGCACAAAGCGGGTGCGACCGGTCGCGAGGAACTCGAACAGGACATGCGGCTGCCGATGCGCCGCTTCATGGCCTATGGCTATCGCACGTTGAGCGACGCGGATCTCAAGCATGTGCTCGAGTTCCTGGAGTCACCGGCCGGCAAGCGCTACGTCATGGCCTACAATGCGTCGATGAGTGCCGGCTTCGATGCCATGGGACGGCGCACCGGCGAGCAACTGGGCGAGACCTTGCGGGAAATGGCGCAGGCCGATTTGGCCGAGGCTCCCGACGCACCTACGCCACGCTGAGAAAATCCCGCAACAGGTCACAGATACTGCCGATTCGATCCTCCAACCGATGATCCGAATCGAACAGGTGCAGCGTAGCCCCCTGTTCCCGCGCCCAGCGGATGCTGTTCTCGACCGGCACCACGTCATCGCGCCAGCCATGCACGATGGCGGTGGGACAGGGAATATCGCTCGGGGTGTGAGCCTCGAACCCCGGCATGTAGAACGCCGGCGCCAGTAAGAACAGACCCCGGGCCTTGACCCGGGCCGCAGCGGCGGCCGACACATGCCCCCCCAGGCTCGAACCGACCAGGATGATCGGCGCGCCGTGGCCGGCGACGGCCGCGATCAGCTTGGCCACGCGCAGCGCAGGGTCGGCAATACCGCGGTAATCGATTGATTCGACGGGGAAGCTCAAGCGGCGCGCCAGCTCCGCCATCGCGCTGATCTTGGCGCCCCAGGGGCCGCTATCCCGACCATGAGAAAATACGACGGTCGGCGAGGCTCGATTCATTGGCAACTCCTTGCGCATTCGGATCAAGAAACCGAGACTGCCGGCCGCTAAGCAGCGCATGATCCCGGAAATGCGCTCCCCCATCGATTCGCTGCGCGGCTGTGTCGACTTGGCTGACGTCGATGCCCCGACCCTGGCCGCGCTCGCGGCGGGCGCCGTGCATTTCTCGCTGCCCGCGGGACACCGGTTGTTCGAGGCCGGGTCCGAACCCGACGGAGTATATCTGCTCCTGAGCGGCCGACTCCGGGTGCGCACGCTGGTGAGCGGCGCCGCCGAGGCGGAAATCGTCGGCGGAGAGCTCGTCGGTGAGGCCGGCTGGTTGCTCGGGGAATCGCATGGCAACTCCGTCGAGGCGTTGCGCGACAGCGAGCTGCTGCTGTTGCCCGCCGCGGTGCTCGCGGCGGTCACCGTCGATTCCAGCGCGTTCTACATGGCGATCGCGCGCCTGTGCGCGCGGCGCTTGCAGCGGAGCAACCGACCCCCTCAGTCGCGTGGCCGGGCGCGGGTCTTCGTGATCGTGCCCAACGACCATGGCGTCGACGTGGCGGATCTCGCCACCCGCCTGACGGCTGAACTCGGACGGGTCGGTTCAGCGGAGCTGGTCTGGGACGCACGCGCCAATTCGCAGACCTCCGCCTGGTTCCATGCCATCGAGGAAACCAACGATTTCGTCGTCTACGTCGCCGACGCCTTGGGGTCGGGGTGGACGCGTCAATGCTGCCGCCAAGCCGACGTGTTGTTGCTCGCCGCCCGCGCGGAATCGGCCTGTACACCGTGGCCACCGTGGCCCGAGAGCATCTTGTCCCTGGCCACCAAGCGCGGCGCTCGCATCGAACTCGCCTTGCTGCATGACGGCACGGTGACGCCCGGTGCCGCGACTCGCTGGCTCGAAGCCATTCCCACGATGCGGCACCACCACCTCGTCGCCGACCCGGATTACGGCCGGGTGGCTCGCCTGTTGTCACGGCGCGGTGTGGGCTTGGTGCTGTCGGGCGGCGGTGCGCGCGGCTTCGCCCATCTCGGCGTGATCCGCGCGCTGCGCGAGGCTGGCATCCCGATCGACTTCGTCGGCGGCTCCAGTATCGGCTCCATCATCGCGGCGGGAGTCGCCATGGGTTGGAGCGACGATGAAATGCAGGCGCGCTACCACCGCGGCTTCGTCGAGACCAACCCGGTCAACGACTACACCGTCCCGGTCGTCGCACTGACCCGCGGCCGCAAGGTGACCCGCCTGCTCGAACGCGAATACGGCACCACCGTCATCGAGGATCTGCGCACGCCGTTCTTCTGCATCAGCGCCGACCTCAAGACCGGCCAGGTGTTCGAACATCAAGAGGGCCTGGTCGCACAGGCCCTACGGGCCTCCGTGGCGATTCCGGGAGTCATGCCGCCCGTCATCCGCGGCAACTCGGTGCTCGTCGATGGCGCGACCATCAATAATTTCCCGGTCGACATCATGCAGCGCCATGGACCCGGGCTCGTCATCGGCAGCGATGTGAGCGCGGACCCCTTTCCGGGCGGCCACCGGCGCATGCATATCTTTCAGATTCTGATGTGCGCGGGGCTCGTCAACGGAGCGGCAACGGCGGCCTCTCAGCGCCGGCGGGCCGATGTCCTGGTGAAACCACCGCTCGCGAATATCGACCTCCTGAACTGGCAGGCCTTCGACCGAGCCATCGAAGCCGGCTACACCTATGCGCGCCGGATTCTTGAGGAAATGACCGGGCTACCGCGAATGTCCGCGGCCCTGCCTCCGGGGCAGCCGCCAAACTCCCTGACGGTGGAACTCGCGCGGCGCGTCGCCGCTAGGTCACCCGCTGGCTAGCGCGGTCTTCGGCCCATTCGAACGGCACGGGACTCGCACGGGGCATCGCCAGACGATTCAGCGTCACCGACGTCACCTGGCTGCCCAGCGCCGAATGGGCGATCCGAAAGCTATGAAATTCGCCAACGCGACCGGCCGCAAAACCGATCAGTATCCGAAACGTCGGCGGCACCGCCCGGTCGGTGGGATTGATCCGGCGATCGCAAATCACGAAAAACGACTCCTCCAGCGGACGCTGCCCGAACGCGCCGGCGGCATGCAGCCCCTCGAAAAACTCCTTGAGGCGCATCTCGACGAGCGGGGCGAGCTCGCCCTGCGGTCCCGTCAGGACCACCCAACGAGTGCCTCGCTCGACACTATTCACGATGAACAGTGCCAACCGGCGGCGCGCCAGAAGCTGCCAGTCGGCCGCCGCCGCCGTGCCGGCCGCGAGGGTCCGAGCGGCGATCTTGATACGCGCTGCGGTGCGCACGGCCTGCAGGGTATTGACACCGAGGGCCGCGAGCCTCGCCCGCTTATCCTCCGTGACGATACACACCGGCCGGTAGCCCGGACGCAAGATGGGCTCTTCGAACTTCGCGGCGCCCCACACGGGATGGGTCTCATCGCCGCGTGCCAGCATGCCCGCAGCGGCGCCACACGGAGCAAATGCCTCGAAGTGTCCGCGCAGCTTGTCGTGCGCCAAAATGCGCGGGAAATACATCACCGCATTCTCACTGGCGAAGCACCACTGGCGCATGGCCTTGAGCGCCTCGTCGGCGGTATGCCAGTCGGCGGGTGGGTCGACCAGCAGCAGTGCCCGGCGTTCCCGGCAATAGCGCGCCGCCACCAGCAAGACGCCCGGCCCCACGTCCCGCTCGCGCCCGAGCGGTGGGATGCACAGGAAATTGAAATGATCGGCGGCATCGAGCGCAAACAGACCGGTCCGCTCGAGTTGCGAACCGATCACATCGTAGTCGGTGAGCGGAGCACCATCGTCACCGTCGGTACTCGATGACACATAGCCGATCGGCAAACCGCTGGCCGGCTCCACGGTCTGATCGGGTCGCTGCGCCGGGATCCGTCCGATGGTCCGGATCAGTTCCGACCCCTCGAGCACGGCGCCCAGGTAGCGCTGCGCGGTCGGCACGATCGACACCCGCAGGAAAATCTCCTGGTCCTCGACCTGGCCCGTTCCGTGGATGCGCACACGCTGCACGATCAGGTTGCACTCGGTGTCGGCATCAATGTTGTCGTAATCGACACCCACACGCAGGAACTCGCGGGTGCCGGGACGCAGAGCCTCGAACGTCAACTGGTCGCTCCCCGCCTTGAGCCGGAGCGTCGCGGCGCGCGCCGCATTGACGACGCGCACGACGAGCGCCTCACGACCGCCGTTATCGAAGAACTGCTCGACCGCATAGCCCAACGGACTTGGCTGCCACAGGCCGCCAAAGATCCGTTGGAATTCCGCGAAACTGCGGATGACCACCGGCTCGTTGACCGGGCCGCGCAGCGTACGGCCGACGAAGGCGGTGCGCGCGCAACCTGAGTGCACGATCGTGGGGTTCAGACCGGAGCCTGACGGCAGCATGATTTGACTGTATCACGGCGCGAACAGCGGGACATCGCGACGCTTGAGCAGTGGTACCAGCAGCATGCCAGCGAGGAATCCCCCTATATGGGCTCGAAACGCAACCGCGGCGGCGCCGCCGTGCCCACTCAAGTCGCTGACCAGCTGGACTGCAAACCACAGCAGCAACAGCCACATCGCAGGCAGCTTGAGCGTCGTGAAAAAGAACGGCAACAGCACCAACGTCAAAACCTTCGCCCGCGGGAACAGCAGCAGGTAGGCACCGAGCACGCCGGAAATCGCGCCACTCGCACCGATGATGGGATAGGCCGACTGCGGAGCCGACCACACCTGAGCATAGATCGCCGCCACACCGCACAGACAATAGAAGCCCAGGTAACGCCCATGGCCCATGGAGTCCTCCACGTTATCCCCATAGATCCACAAGTACAGCATGTTGCCGAGCAGATGCAGCCAGCCCCCATGCAGGAACATGTAGGTCAATACGGTGGCCTGACGCGGCAGCCACTCGAATTCCGGCGGCAGCCGGGCCTCGCCCGACAGCACGGCCGGAATCGCCCCCAATGCAATGACGGCCCGCCGCGCGGCGTTCGCATCGAGACTGCGCTGCCACAGGAACACCGCACCGCATGCGAGGATCAACGAGATCGTCACAAAGGGCTTACGCGTTGCCGGCGTGTCATCCTTGAGGGGGATCATGCTCGCGTGTTTGCGGCGCGGGTTCAGGTAGTGCCGCGCGACGCTCGAGCTCGGCCCGCGCCTGCTCCGCCTCGGCTCGCTTGCGCGCGATCTCATCGAGCATCACTTTCATCCACTCACTCATTCAAGGGCTCCCTATCATCGGGCTCGGAAACGACGATGGTGTCGATGACCGCCACGGTTTCCGGGCTGTAAAACGCGCGTGCCAACCGGTAGACCCGCCGCGCCTCGGTTGCACCGGCCGGGGTATTCATGAGTTCCCGATACAGCGGCGCGATCAGTCGGGTACGCCCCACGGTGCGTAAATACCCCTCCAACCGCACAACCCCGGGTTGGTAATGATTGCGGATCACCAGCATCAACCAACTCTCGAGGATCTCGGCATTCGCGCTTCGCGTCAGCGCGAACGTCTGATCGAGATCCGCAAGCTGCGTCGCGGTGAGGGCCGGCATGCCGTCGAGGAAGTAGATCCATTGCGGCGTCAGCCACGGCGAGGTGGGCAGCTTGTTGGCGCGCACGGCACTCGTCAACCAGGCGGCGCGCGCCTGATCGACGGCAGCCAACGCCTGCGGGGCGGGCTGCGGCGCAGCGGCCGGTATGCCGGGACTCGTGACCCAAGCCGTGATCTCGGCCGGCGTGACGAGGCCCGGATTGCGCTCCAGCAGAGTTGCGTTGAGGTAGGCCATGAACTGTTCGGTGGTGATGTTTTGAAATGCGAAATGATCGAAGTAGTCGCGCAGGAACGCATCGACCGGGTCGAGTCCGAATTTGCCGGCAAGATAGCGTAGGAACAACCGGCCTTTCTCGAAGCTCCCTTCAGCGAGCCCAGCGGCGGGGTCGCGATTGCGCCAGTCGATCGCCAACGGCTGATCGGTCGGCGGGGTCGGGGCGAGCGCGCGCTCGAGCAGGTCGCGCTGCTCGCCGTAGACCGCCGTGACCAGGCGACTTGCGAGATAATCGCTGATTCCCTCGCTGAGCCACAGATCGCGCCAGGTCGCATTGCCGACCAGATCGCCCGACCATGAATGCGCCACCGCGGCGGCGACCGGCACCACATCCCCGGCGAGCACGGTCGGCGAGACGAACGCCAGACGCGGATGACCGATGGCGGCCACCGGAAAACTCGCGGGCATCAGCACGAGGTCGAGCCGCCCGAAACGGTAGGGACCCAAGAACTTCTCGCCGGCTGCGAGCAGGGCTTCGGTATCGGAAAACTCCCTGGCGGCGTCCTTGATCTGGGATTGCACGGCATAGACGCCGCTACGGGTTCCCGTCTCCCGGAACTTGAGGTCACCCACCGCGAGCGCAATCATCGAGGCCGGTATCCGTTCCGGCATGACGAAGTGGAAGTCGCCATGACGCTTCGCTTTCGGATCATTGATCGCACTCATGAGCGCGACCATGCCGCGCGCGGTATGGATCGTGGCCGTGTAGGTTACCCGGACCTGCGGCGTGTCCTGCATCGGAATCCAGCTGCGCGACCCGAGCGCGGCGGACTGTGTGTACAGGAACGGCGTGCCAGCACCCTCTTTGGAACTGATCCAGCGCAGACCCGCCGCATCGGGAGAGGTCTCATAGTCGATGCGGATGGATAGGGTCCGCTGCTTCGAGGGCGGCAACTCGATGACCAGCGCTGAACCGAGGATCGGATCCTGGCGCTCGAAATGATAGGGCCGGGAGATCCACGGGATCTCGCTCTTCGAGGTCGCGCCCAACACGTTCTGCGCCTTCGCGGTCACGTCCCGGACATCGATGTCGCGCGTATCCAGAATGAGCTCGGTGGCGTTCGGATCGAGGCGCTCGATCTCGAGATCAACCGAACCCTCGATCGTTCGATCGGAAAAATCGACCTTCAAAGCCAGTTCCAGGTGCGTGACGCGAAACTGTTCGATGTTCGCAAACGAGTGGTAATCGAGGCCGGGCTGAAGCGGCGCCAGAGCGCCGACCAGCACCGCGGCGTTCGCGGCCGGAGCGAGAGCGCCGAAGCCCAGCCAGAGGAAACGAGGAAGGGCGCGGCATCCGATGGTCATGAGACGCAAGTCTAGCACCCAAAAAAAAGCCCCGAGTGTTGAGTTCGGGGCGGAGATGCGGACTTCTATGAAGGGATGTAAAGCCCGATAGGGGATACTGTGGCTCGAGTCCTTCAGTGCAGCTGATGCCATTGCAGGACTTGGATGTCGTTCTCCTCGAGGTCGAAACTGCGTGCCAACATCTTGGCGATGTCCCGGTTGCCCTGCACCTTGGCAGATCGATCCAGCAACTCCACGACACCGCGATACTCGCTGTATTCGATCGCGTCTTCCGACTGAGCAATGAAGTGGGTGTAGTATTTCGCGCTCATGGGACGACAGCTTAGGGTTTCGATGCGGTTTCTTTCTGTGAGCAACCACTCAAATGATTCCGGGGGTTTAAGATCCGGGTCACGTCTTGCACATCCGACCGAATGAGCGATCGTGTCACGCTACCGCCCCCCCACGGCACCCGGGTCTCAATACATCACGCCGGAAGGCGCGCGCCGCCTGCGCGAAGAACTGGACCAGCTCTGGCTCGACGAACGACCGCGCGTGACCCAGGCGGTTGCCGAGGCCGCCGCGCAAGGTGACCGCTCTGAGAACGCCGAATACACCTACGGCAAGAAACGACTGCACGAGATCGATCGCCGCGTGCGCTTTCTGCGCAAACGTCTGGACGGCATGGTGGTGGTGGATGCGGCAGCGCACAGCACCGGCGTCAAGCACGATCCGCAGCGCGTGTACTTTGGTGCCTGGGTGCAGGTCGAGCGCGCCAGCGGCGAGCGTCGTTGGTACCGCTTGGTGGGTCCCGACGAGTTCGACATGGCGGCGGACTACCTCAGCATGGACTCACCGCTCGGGCGGTGCCTGCTCGGCAAACATCTCGATGACGAGGTCACGGTGCCACTGCCGGGGGGCAGCGAGACCCTGACCATCGTCGAGATCCGTTACGGAGCCCGCGTCACGTCACCCGAACGTTCTTGAACTGCCACGGATCGGCGACATCCAGATCCTCGGCAAACAGCTGCGCCCGCTGGTGCAACGGCGTCCAGTCGGTGTACTCACCGGTCAGGGTTCCAAGATAGGGTCGGCAGATCGACAGCGGCCGCTCAAAGTCCATATCGTCGGGCTCGACGATGCCGCGAGTGGGATTTTCCATGGCCCAAATAACCCCTGACAAGGTTGCCGCAGTCACCTGCAAACTGGTCGCGCTGTTGAATGGCGCGAGCAGCCTCGCCTCATCGATGGACAACTGCGAACCGAACCAGTACGCATTGCGGGCGTGGCCGGCGAGCAGCACGCCGAGTTCGTCGATGCCCTGGGTGATCTCGTTCAGCAGGATGCGTTTGCGCGGCTGAAGCTGCCAATTGTGGCCGGCGAACTCGTGCACCGACAGCACCGCGTCATCACAGGGATGGTAGGCATAGTGCGATGTGGGGCGGTACACGACGCGCTCGCCGTCCTTGACCGTGTAGTAGTCGGCCAGCGAAATCGCCTCGGAATGCGTGATCAGAAACCCATGAAAATAGCCGGCCTTAGGCGTCCAGGTACGGACCCGGGTGCTGGCGCCCGGCCGATTCAAATAGATGGCGCATTGCGAGCCCAGCTCGTGGCGCCCACCATCCGCCGGAAAATGCCGTTCGTGAGTCCCCCACCCGAGTTCCGCCGGCTGTGCGCCTTCACTGACGAAGCCGTCCACAGACCAGGTATTGACGAACTCATTGGGCTGTTTCGGGACATTCGCCACCTGCGAGTCGCGCTCCGCGATGTGAATGACCTTGATGCCGAGCCGCTGCGCAAGCCTCGCCCAGGCCTCACGGCTCTGCGGCACGGCGGTATCGACGTTCGTGTCCCGGGCAATGTTGAGGAGCGCCTGCTTGACGAGGTGTGAGACCAGTCCGGGATTCGCGCCATGGGTCAGCACGGCGGTCGGCGCCGGCTTGGACCGGTCGCGCAGCTTCAGTGCTTCCAAGCGCATGACGTAATTGCTGCGCGACGCAACGCTCGCGTTCGGATCGGTGTAACCGCCCGCCCAGGGCTCGATGCAGGTATCCAGGTACAGCGCCCCGCGCTCGCGGCACAGTTCGATCAACGCCACGCTCGACACGTCCACCGACAGATTCAGCAGAAAATCACCGGCCGTCAGCAACGGCTCGAGCGTCTGCCGATAGTTCTGCGAGGTGAGCGCGGTCTTCAGGAACTTCACCCCGAAATGCTCGGCTTCTGCCCGACCGGCATCTTCGGCGCTCACGATGGTGATGCGATCCGCCGAAGTGCCTATGTGACGCAAGATCAGCGGCAAGACTCCCTGTCCGATGCTGCCGAAACCGACCAGGACGATCCTGCCCGCAAAATTCACATGCACTTCGTATGGTTTCATAATTTTCTTCCCAAGCTGATTTCCTACGGTTGATGAACGAGAATGGACTCTAAGGCTCGCGCCAATGGGGCGGAACGGTGCGCTCGTAGCCCGGCAGCGCCTCGATGCGCTGGATCCAGCGGGCAAGCGCGGGATAATTGCGCTCCATCGGCAGAAAGCGGGCGCCGAGTTCGGCGGCGGCGGCGCGATCGAGAGCGCGCCGCAGCAGCTGGATCCACGGAAAGATGACCATATCGGTGGCCGAATAGCTGGCCCCGACGATCCACTGTTCCTTGGCCAACCGGCCTTCGATGGTGCGCGCCTCGCGCGCCACCACGTGCATGGCATCGGTGAGGGCATCGATCTCGCCGGCCACCTGATCCGTGAAAATCGCCTGGACGATCCGGGCAACCGCCGGCTCCGCGTAGGCCTGGAATTCGCAGATCACCCGCATGATGACGCCGGCTTCCTCCGCGCTGGCGCCAAAGATCGGCGCCTGCGGATATTTTTGATCGAGGTAGTAGAGGACGGCCACCGACTCGAAAACCACGTACTCGCCGTCCTTCAAGACCGGCATCCGGCCGCGCGGATTCAACTTCAGCATCTGCGGCGACTGGTGCTCCTGTTTATCGAAATGCAGCAACTGCGAGTCGTACGTCAGACCCTTGTGCTCGAGCGCCAAGAGCACACGCCACGAGTACGGACTGCCGCTGCCCCAATAAAGAGTGAGTGCCATGCGGCGATTGTAGCGGATGCGGTCGAACCAGCATCGCGATAAGCTAGGGCGCCATGCTTTTCAACACCCTGATCGACGTGGCTGCCTTGCGCGCCCTCGCCACCCCGCCGCTGCTGCTCGACTGCCGTTTCGACTTGAACGATCCGGCGGCGGGCCGGCGTGCCTACCTCGCCGCACACATCCCGGGGGCCCACTACGCCGACTTGAACCGCGATCTGTCCGCAGCGGTGACCGCCACGAGCGGCCGTCATCCGCTGCCCGAGCCGGCCGCATTCGCGCGCTTTCTCGCCGCCGCCGCGGAGCGCGCCGCCGCCGCGCCGCTCGCGCCGCTGCAAGTGGTTGCCTACGATGCGGCGAACTCAGCGTTTGCGGCGCGGGCCTGGTGGCTGTGCCGGTGGCTCGGAATCACCGATTGCGCGGTGCTGGACGGTGGGTTCGCGGCGTGGCGGGCGGCGGGCGGCCCGGTCGAATCCGGTGAGCCGGCGCCGCCGCGCGCGCCGGCGGTCGCGACCGACATTGCCGCGGCGAGCCGTTCGCCGGCGCCCGGGCGAACGTCGCCGGCGCCGTTGGGCGGCGCGCGCTCACCGGCTTGGGTCACCACCGCCGAGGTCATGAAATCCTTGGGCGATTCGTCACGCCTGCTGGTCGATGCGCGCGCGCCGGAGCGTTTTTCCGGCCGCGTGGAACCGTTGGACCCGGTGGCCGGGCACATACCCGGCGCCGTCAATCATCCGTTCACGAGCAACTTGGCGGCCGACGGACGGTTCCTGCCGGCGCCGGAACTGAAGCGCCTGTGGCTCGAACGACTGGACGGTAGGCCCCCGCACGACGTCATCGCGATGTGCGGCTCTGGCGTCACCGCCTGTCACAATCTGCTGGCGCTCGCCCACGCCGATTTGGACGGCGCGACGCTGTACGCCGGATCCTGGAGCGAGTGGATTCGCGCTCCCGACCGTCCCGTGGCACGTTCCGGTCCATCTTAAGACCCCGGTCATTTACATGTCGCGCGGATTTGCTATCGTGCGCGCCTCATGAATACGCCCGCCAAAGTACTGCCCGTCAATCCCGCATGGAAAGTGGGCGAGTCACTCGATCTGTACCAAGTGGAGGCCTGGGGTAAGGGCTACTTCTCGATCAACTCGGAGGGCCACGTGGTCGTGCGACCGAGCATGGATCCCTGCCGCGAGATCGACCTCTACGAAGTCGTTCAGGGCTTGAAAGCGCGCGATCTGCACACCCCGGTCGTGATCCGATTCTCGGACATTCTGGCGCATCGACTGCGCCACATCGCCGATGCGTTCGGCACCGCGATCGCCGAGAATGGCTACAAGAACCGCTATGCCGCGGTGTTTCCGATCAAGGTGAACCAGCAGCGTTTGGTGGTCGAAGAGGTTTACCGATACGGAAAGGAATTCGGCTTTGGCCTCGAGGTGGGCTCGAAGCCCGAGCTGCTCGCGGTGATGTCGATCACCGAAAACGCCCCCGATCGGATCGTGGTCTGCAACGGCTTCAAGGACGATAGCTACATCGAGGCGGTGATACTCGCCACCAAGCTCGGCCGCACCATCATTCCGGTGGTGGAGAACTACGAGGAGATCCACCTGATCTTGAAGCATGCCGAACGCTACGGCGTGCGGCCGAAGATCGGCGTGCGGGTCAAGCTCGCGAGCGAGGGGGCCGGTCGATGGCGCGAATCGGCGGGCGAGAAGTCCAAATTCGGGCTCTTCATCAGCGAGATCCTCGATCTGTATGCGCTGCTCAAGGAGCGCAACATGCTCGATTGCCTGCAGCTCGTGCATTGTCATCCCGGCAGCCAGCTCCAAGATATCCGCCGCGTCAAGGATGCGATCAATGAGCTGGCGCATGTCTATGCCGAACTCAAGATCATGGGCGCCGGCCTCCAATACATCGACATCGGCGGTGGCTTGGGCGTCGATTATGACGGTAGCGGCACCAACTACGAATCCTCGATGAATTACACGTTGAACGAGTATGCCAGCGACGTGGTGTACCGGATCAAGAGCGTGTGCGATGCCCGTGACGTGCCGCACCCGATGATCGTCAGCGAGTCGGGCCGGGCCATCGCGGCCCATCACAGTCTGTTGGTGTTCGACATCCTGGGTGCCTCGAAGCTGGACCAGTTCCAAGTCTCCGGTCGGCCGGACATCGACTATCCGGGGGCAGAGGACCTGCCCCAGCCGGTGCGCGATCTGTTCGACAGCTACCGCTCGGTCAACGAGCGCCGCCTGGTCGAGTGCTATCACGATGCACTGCAGGCCCGGGAGCAGGCACTCCAGATGTTCAACCTCGGTTACTTGAGCCTCGAGTTCCGTGGACTGGCCGAGAAATTGTACTGGGCCACCTGCACCCGCATCAGAGACTACTGCCGGAAACTCGATCGGGTGCCGGAGGAGCTGGAAAATCTCGAAGAGATGTTGAGCGACATCTATTTTTGTAACTTCTCGGTGTTTCAGTCGCTGCCGGATAGCTGGGCCATCGGCCAGCTCTTCCCGATCATGCCGATTCAGCGATTAGGGGAAAAGCCTAATCGCAATGCGGTGCTCGCCGACATCACCTGTGATTCGGACGGCAAGATCGACCGTTTCGTGCATCCGCGCGTCACCAAGCGCACGCTGGAAGTGCATGAGCTCATTCCCGAGGAACCCTACTACCTGGCCGCCTTCCTGGCCGGCGCGTACCAGGAAACGTTGGGCGATCTGCACAATCTGTTCGGGGACACTCACGTCGTGCACATTCGCCTGCAAGAGGGCGGCGGCTGGTGGATCGAGGAAATCGTCAAGGGCGACACCGCCACCAAAGTGCTCGAATATATGGAATATGACACGGACGAGTTATATCCGGGCATCGCGCGCGATTGTGAACGGGCCGTTCACGAGGGCCGCATGACGCTGACCGAGGCTCAGTCCGTGAAGCGGTTCTATGAAAACGAGCTGAACGGCTACGCCTATCTCGAGGTCGAGTAACGGTCAGGTGGCGCGGGCGTTCGTGCGTCAGCTGACGTTTGCCAACAATATTTCCCTGGCGTAGCATCTGAAGCGGGTACGGAACGCGACGCATGGGATGTGGAGCGGTCTGGATGTTGAAACCGCGCGCTGGCGAACACACGCATTTGACGCGCACTGTTAGTGAGACCAGATGAATGACGACGATTTACGTGGGCAACCTGCCATTCACCGCTACAGAAGACGAAGTGCGTAGCCTGTTCGAGCGCTACGGCAAAGTCGATTCAGTCAAGCTCATCAATGACCGCGAAACCGGCCGACCGCGCGGCTTCGCCTTCGTCGATATGGGAGCGGGTGAAGCGCAAAACGCGATCCAGCAGACCAACGGCTTCCAAATGGGCGGCAGACCGCTGCGCGTCAACGAGGCCCAGGAACGGGCACCACGTTCCAAGCCGTCGGGCGGTGGTGGCGGTGGCGGTGGCGGTGGTCCTCGCCGCTGGTAGCGATCGCTGACACGCGGAAGCGCGTGCTGTAACCGAAGGGCGTCTGGCTCCCCGGCCTCGAACGTCACGGCTGCGCGCTTACCACATGCCTTTGAGTTGAGCGGCGACATCCACGGTCGCCGTGTCGTCTGAGCTCAAGCTCTCAGCGACGTGCTGGCTGTGGAATGACCTCTGTTCACAGAAGCTCAGGACCTTGTCGGTCATGAAGCGACTCTTTGCGCCGTAGATATGCGTATCGCCCTGCTTGCTTTGCTGCGTCACCGCATATTTGAGCGGCGCACACAGATGGAGTTCGTTGCGCGCGCGAGTCATCGCCACATAGAGCAGTCGACGTTCTTCCTCGATGAGTTGCGGCTTGCCGCTCGAGAATTCGGACGGAAAGTTGCCGTCGGCCACGTTGAGGAGATAGACGTTGTCCCATTCCTGGCCTTTAGCCGAGTGAATGGTCGATAAGATCACATAGTCCTCGTCCTTCGAGGCGACGCCCGATTGGTCGCTGGTGACGGATGGTGGGTCGAGCGTGAGCTCGGTGACGAACCGCTCGCGTGAGGGGTACCGGCCGGCCAGCTGCTCGAGCTGATCGATATCGCCGGTGCGGCTGAACGCCGCGTCATAAATCCGCTCCAATTGCGGCTTGTACCACTCGCGCACGATGCCGAGTTGACCCACCCACGGCGTGGCGGGATCCGCCAACCGGATCAGCAGCGCACAGAAACGCTTCCACTCCATTTTTGCCGCTTGCGGCGCATCGTAAGCGCTCAAGGTGTTCCAGGCATGGCCGGCGGCATCGAACTGCTCGAGCACCTGTTTCGCATGGGCGGGGCCGATCCCGGCCACCAGCTTCAACACGCGAAAACCGGCCACGGCATTGCGTGGATTATCGACCCAGCGCAGGATCGACAGCAGGTCCTTGACGTGCGCGGCGTCCAAGAACTTGAGTCCTCCGTACTTCACGAACGGAATCTTGCGCCGGGTCAATTCCACTTCGAGCACATCGCTGTGGTGCGAAACGCGGAACAGAATCGCATGCCGCTTCAAGGTGCCGCCGATTTCGCGGATCGCGAGAATTTTGTTCACGATGTACTCGGCCTGGCCCTGGGCATCTTCGAGCGCGACATAGACCGGCTTTTGCGTGGATTGGCGCGTGCCCAACAGCGTCTTGCGATGCTGGCGCGAACCTTCCGACATCAGGGCATTGGCGCAATCGAGGATCTGCTGCGTCGAACGGTAGTTCTGCGCCAGCACGATCATGTCGGCCTTCGGGGTGTAGCGCTCGGTGAAGCCCAAGATGTTCTCCACCGCCGCCGCGCGAAACGAGTAAATGGCCTGCGCATCATCACCGACCACCGTGACTCCCCTGCCGTCGGGCTTGAGCGCCCGAACGATCTCTCCCTGCAAGGTGCTGGTGTCCTGATACTCGTCGACCAGCACATGATCGAAGTTCTTCGCGAGGTGTTCGGCGAGCGCCGGCGTTTGCATCATCACGTGCCAATAGAGCAGCAGGTCATCGAAGTCGAGCACGTTGAGCTTTTGTTTGCGGCCCACATAATCGCGGTACAGGCGCGTGAGCTCCGCCTCCCAGTCGCGGCACCAGGGTGTGGTTTCCTCGAGGGTCTGTTTCAGCGGCAACCGGGTATTCACCCGATAGCTGTAGATCGCGAGGCACACGTCCTTGCGCGGAAAGCGTTTATCCTTGTTGGCGAAGCCGAGATCATGGCGGATCACGTCAATGAGATCGGCCGCGTCGCTGCGATCCAAGACCGTGAAATTCGCGTTGAGCCCGAGATGCTTGGCATACAACCGCAGAATGCGGTTTCCCACCGAGTGGAACGTCCCCGACCACCGCAGGCGCGACACCACGCTGCGATCTGCGGCCTTGCCGCGTTCGGCGAGCACCTCACCCACGATGGCCTGAGCTCGCGCGATCATGTGCTCCGCGGCGCGCCGGGTGAACGTCAACATCATGATCCGCGCCGGATCCACGCCATTCAGCACCAGATGCGCGGCCCGATGCGCGAGGGTGTTGGTCTTGCCCGTGCCAGCCCCCGCGAGGATCAGCAACGGTCCCGCGTCCACGCCCTTGCCGTCCGGCGCCACCGTGCCGAAGGTGGCGGCACGGCGCTGCGTCGGGTTCAAGACCTCGAAGGCGCTGTCAGGCTTCCTGTACATCTATCCACATGGTGCCACGAAATGGCGTCACCCCCCAAGCCTGTGACAGAATTCCAGGCCTGATGCAAAAGCCCAAGACCCTGGCGAGTCATTTGAAGCACCGCGGACGCATCATCGAGGTGTCCACCGAGGTGCTGCACTATCCGGACGGACGCGATCAGGAGATCGACCTCGTACGCCACCCCGGTGCTGCTGCCGTGGTGGCCATCGACTCGGCCGGACGGGTCTGTTTCGTCCGCCAGTACCGCCACGGCATCGAGGACTTTCTGTGGGAGATCCCGGCCGGCAAACTCGACCCGGGCGAAGCACCGGCCGTGTGTGCGGTGCGCGAACTGCACGAAGAGACCGGCGTGACGGCGCGCCGTTGGCTGTCCTTGGGACTGTATCTACCGGCACCCGGCATCTACACCGAAGTGATCCACCTCTACCTCGCCCGCGATCTCGATATCGGCGCGGCGGCACCGGATGCGGACGAGGAATTGGAGGTCGCCTGGGTGTCGATGCCAGAGGCGCTGCGCCGCGTGCGTAGCGGTGAATGGAACGACGGTAAAACCGCACTCGCGCTGCTGCGCGCGGAATCTCATTGGCAAGTGTGACGGCTCCCCAGGTTTGATGAGTGGGCGATTGACTGCCGCCGTGCATGGCCTACAACGTTGCGGATGAGCCGAGACAAGTCAAAGACTGAGCAGCCGCCAGCGGGTGACGAGCCCGCCGCCGGCGCGCCACGGCCGAGCGCGTCGCGACCCGGTTCGCCGCGTCGGGCGCCCGTCGACACCAACGTCACCGGTCGGGTCAAATTCGATGAGCGCGGCAATGCCGTCTGGGAATGGGCCGGCAGCAACGATCCCGAACAGGTATTGAGCCTCGAGGACATAGCGTCGGTCGAGAATCGTAAGGCCCCACCTCACGGCCAGAGCCCCTATGACAGCAAGCTCATATCCCGACGCGCCAGCGAGCCTAAGTCCAAGAAGACGGACCTGAAGCGCCTCAGCGAGTCACTGAAGCTACGCCAGCAGGCCAACCGCAAGAAAGGCGGCTGAAGCCCGCCGGCACGGTCGAGCCCGACGCCGCGATCCTGGCGCCGCGTTCAGGCGAGTGCGTGATGCAGCTTGGCGGCCGACCCCAGTCGATAGAATCGGCGCAGTTCCCTGACCAACGCCTCGGTCCGCGGCTCGCCGCGTTGCACGAAGCGGTGCTCCAACCGGCGGCAATAGCGCGCGGCACAGCGATGCGCGGTTCGATACCGATGATATTGTTCGGGCTCGAGCCGCTCATCGAACCGCACCCGATCGAAGAGCCGCGGGTGAACCTCCACCGGATAGGCACCGCCGCGCTGGTGGGCGATCAGGAAAACCGTCGCGGCATACTTATCAACCTCGGCCTGGGTCTCGAGCTCCAGCAACGAGACCGGCGCATCCCCGCCCAAGCGCCAGGTGCTGTAAACGAAGTGACTGACGCCCTCGAGGGCCGTGCAGTAATCGGCAAGATTATCCTCGGTCAACGCACCCAAGGGGTCGGTCGTCTCGAGCCGCTTCAATAACTCGGGATCGAGATAGAGCGCGACGCCCGCGCCATCGGCGGTCTCCGCCAACAGTAATTCCTCATCGAGCTCGCGGCTGTCGTTGTCGGGAGTGACATCGCGCAGCGCGGCGCGGTCGGTGACCAGAAAATCCACGACGTCGTATTGCACCTCCACATCGTAGAGCCTTCCCAGCAAGGACTGCATCCCGCGCAATACGGTGATCAAGGCTCAGTGCTCGCGGCGCGAACCGCCCTGTTTCACGGGTTGCACACCCAGCTTGTTGAGCAATCCGTGCGCGCGCGGGCTGCCCGTCTTCATCCACACCTCGTACAGCCTCAAGATGTCGGCGTCAGTGTGCCGATAGGACGTTTCGCTGATCTCGTTGAGAGCATCGACCAAACGCTGAAATTTCTGGGACAGCTGCGAGTAGATGTGGGCAACGCTGCGGCCCGAATTCGAGCGCTGCATGGTGTCGGCGAGCGAGCCGTAGGCATTACCGCCCATCGCGATGTGATAGTCGATGTCGATCAATTTGCGGGCGAAGCTGCGCGCGAAGAACCCGGCCATGAACAGCGACACGTCGCCCAAGCGCTGCAGGCTGCGTTGGCGCGCGAATTCGGTGGGCGCCTCCAGCGCATCGCACAGCATGTGCGCCAACGGCCGGATCCGCAGGCCCTCCGAGGTGCGCTCATACAGAGCGTCGGCCCGGGAAAACATCGTCAGCAGATTGACCACATATTGCTCAGCGGGCTCGTCGATGTCGAGATGCTGATTCTCGCTCGCGGCGTGAAACGCATCACGAAAAAATTCCCGCAGTGAACTCACCGCAACCAAAGATCCCGCAGACATTTCTCGCATGCTTGGTGTCCTTTTGTGGCTGTCACAATCCTATCGACAACTTCTTGCACAAGTGAAGTAGGAATACCACCGAAATTAAACGTCACTTTGAACTACTTGCGAAATCAGCAATCGCGCCACGTGGCTGCTCGCGCTCGGCGCACGAGGTTGGTGCTAGAGAATTTCCTCGAGCGTCGAGACGGTGCGTGGCGCGGGGCCGAGCGCTGTGGGCCAGGGCTTATCGGCACGATTCAGCCACACGGCTTGCATGCCGGCACGTCGGGCACCGATGACATCCGCGAGCGGGTCATCCCCGATATGCAGGATCGACTCAGGCGCGGTGCCAGCCTTGCGGATCAGCTCGGCAAAGATGCGCGCATCGGGCTTGGCGGCACCGGCGCCGGCCGCGGTCACATGCGCTTCGAACCAGTCGCCGAGACCGCAGCGAACGAGGTCGGCGTTGCCGTTGCTCACCGCAAAGAGCCGGTGGCGGGCGGCCAACCGCTCGAGCGCGGGCATGGCATCGGGGTAGAACTCGACCCGGTTACGTTCCCGCAGAAACACCTCCATCGCCTCGCCAGCCGGCGCCTCGGCCTGCGCTTGCGCATAGCCTGCCGCCCAGAATTGTTCGAGCAACGCGCGTGTTCTTACGAAGGTGAGATCGTGACTCGACTCTGGAAACTGCGCGACGACCTTGACGCGTAGAGCGCGCATCGAATCGATGTCGTGGCCGTGCGCCGCTCGCGGATGGCGGGTGCGCAGCCACTCGATCAATGCGCTCTCAGCGGCCAGCAGCACCGGCGCCACCGGCCACAGAGTGTCGTCGAGATCGAGACTGATGACCGGCGGCGCACGCATCGGCACAGTGTACCGCGCGCAGCTACAATGCGAGCGGGGGAGTCTTGAACCCGATAATCGTGGGAGAGTGTCGATGAGAATAGTACGTTCGTGCGCCGTGGTCCTCGTCGCCGGCTGCGCGTTCGTCGCCGGTGGCGCCGGGGTGCGGGCCGCGCCAGCCGCATCGAGCGCGCCCGCCACATCGGCAGCGCCCGAGGCCAGCCGGCCGTTCAGCGTGCAAGACCTCGTGCGCATGGATCGCGTCTCCGATGTGGCGCTATCCGCCGACGGCAAGCGCGTGGCCTATACGCTGCGCACCACGGATATGGCGCAGAACCGCGGACGGACCGCGATCTGGCTCTTGGACCTCCACCAGCGCCATGCCGCACCCACTCGGCTCACCGACATCGCCGCCAACTCGAGTTCCGCCGCTTGGAGTGCGGATGGACGCTATGTGTACTATCTGTCGGACCGCAGCGGTAAATCGCAGGTCTGGCGCAGCGACACGCGTGATGGGGTTCCCGGCGACGGCGCACAACAAGTCACGCGTCTGCCGCTCGAGGTCGGCAGCTTTCGCCTGTCGCCGACGTCGAACCGACTCCTCATCAGCATGGCCGTGTTCACCGACTGCCCCGACATCGAGTGCACCGTACAGCGCCTCGACGCGGCGGAGCACGCGACCGGTCATGGGATTCTGTACGACACGCTGTTCGTGCGGCATTGGGATACCTGGAGCGATGGCCGGCGTTCGCAGTTGTTCGCGCTAAGCCTCGATCAAGCGACCGGGATCGCGAGCGGCTTGGCCGTCAAGCTCAGCGACGGTATCGACGGTGACGTGCCCGGCAAGCCCTTCGGCGGCCGCGAGGATTATGGCGTCAGCCCCGATGGCACCCACGTCGCGTTCTCGGTCCGCGCGGGCGCGGCGGGCGAGCCCTGGTCGACGCGCTTCGACCTCTATGAGGTCGCCGTCACCGGCGGTCAGCCACGCAATTTGACGGCGGACGACCCGGCCTGGGACGCCAAACCCGCGTATTCTCCCGACGGGTCGCAACTCGCCTACCTAGCCACCGACCGCCCGGGCTATGAATCCGACCGCTTCCATCTCGTGCTGCTCAACCTCAAGACCGGTAAGCGGCGCTCACTGACCCAGAACTGGGATCGTTCGATCGACGCATTTGTCTGGGCGCCCGACGGCAAGACCTTGTTCGCCACGGCCGATCATCTCGGCCAGCACCCCTTATGGGCGATCGACTCGGTCACGGGCCGCGCGTCCGCCATCACCGGTGACGGCGAGGTCGAAACATTCGACGTGGGTCGGCACCAGGTGTTCTATCTCGCCAGTCGCTTGGACGCTCCGGCCGATCTCTATGCGGTCGGATACTTAGGCGGCAACCCGACCGCGCTCACGCATGTCAATCAGGACCTGCTCGCGCACCGTCGACTCTCCGCGTACGAACAATTTGATTTCATCGGAGCGAACTCCGAGACCGTCTACGCCTATCTGGTCAAACCCGTGGACTTCAAACCCGATCAGAAATATCCCGTGGCGCTGGTGGTGCACGGTGGCCCCCACGGCAGCATGGCCAACAGCTGGCACTGGCGTTGGAATGCCGAGACCCTCGCGGGTGCCGGCTATGCCGTCGTCATGATCGATTTTCATGGTTCGACCGGCTACGGTCAGGCCTTCAGCGACTCGATCGTCGGCGACTGGGGCGGCAAGCCGCTCGAGGATTTGAAATTAGGCGTCGCGGCGGCATTGAAGCGCTACTCCTGGATGGACGCCGATCGAATGTGCGCGTTGGGCGGTTCCTACGGCGGCTACATGATGAACCTGATCGCCGGCGAGTGGCCCGACCGATTCAAATGCCTGGTGAGCCACGATGGCGTGTTCGACAATCGCAGTATGTACTATTCGACCGAGGAGCTCTGGTTTCCCGAGTGGGAGATGGGTGGTCCGGAGTATGCGAACCCGGCCGGCTACGCCAAGTCCAATCCGGTGAATGACGTCGACCGCTGGCGCACGCCCACACTCGTCATCCATGGGCAGCTCGACTACCGCGTCCCGGACACTCAGGGATTGAGCGTTTTCACGGCTTTGCAGCGCCGCGGAATACCGAGCGAATTGCTGTATTTTCCGGATGAAAACCACTGGGTGCTGAAGCCTGCCAACAGCATCCAATGGTACGACACGACGCTCGCGTGGCTGAATCGTTGGACGGCGGCGCCGACGCGTTGAGCGCGCGCCTCGTCGCGCGGGCGCCGCTAGGACTCGATGCCTCGCCAGGCGGCCGGATAGGCCGCACCGAGCTTGAGGATGCGATTGAGCACATCGGGATAAGGCATGCCGGCTGTCAACGCCGATTGCGAGAAGTCCTCCGCCATCGAGAGATTGGGATTGGCATTCGCTTCGAGCGCATAAACCGTTCCGTCGGCGCGCAGCCGGAAATCCATCCGAGCATAGCCTGTCAGGTGCAAGGCGCGAAAGATGCGCTTGGAAAGCTGCACCAATCGGGCGACCGTAACATCCGGTAGATGGGACGCCGCGGCGGTGGTGATACCGTACTTTTCCTGGTAGCGCCGGTCCCATTTCACCTTGCGGGTGGCGATCGCCGGAATGTTCTCCGGCAAAGTCCCGAACGACATCTCCCAGGTCGGCAGCACCTGGAGCCGATCGTTGCCGATCACGCCGACATATAATTCGCGGCCTTCGATGTATTCCTCCACCAGCGCATCGGAATGGGTTTGCTCGTGGATGAACGCGATCCGATCGGAGAGCTGCCGCTCATCCTCGACCACCGAGGCATGCGCGATGCCGAGCGAGGCATCCTCGGTCGAGGATTTCACGAACATCGGAAATTTCAGCGCCTTCGGGATGCGCGGTTTCCTGCCGCGCGGAAACACGACGAATCGCGGTGTCGGGATACGGTGATAGGAGAGGAGCTGCTTCGACAGCACCTTGTCGCGCGACAGCAGCATGCCGCGCGGATTACAGCCGGTGTAGGGTTGGCGCATCAGCTCCAGGAAGGCCACGACGTGTTGATCGTAGGTGACGATGCCGTCGAACTCTTCCAGCAGATTGAAGACGATGTCGGGCTTCCAGTCGATGATGGCGCGCCGGAGCTCCGATAGACTGTCCGACAATCCCAACGGCAGCACCTCGTGGCCGGCGGCTTTCAAGTGGGTGATGACGTCGAATTCGGTGCGCCATTCGTCGATTTCCTTCTCGGTCGCACCCTCCAGCGAATCGGGGGGCACGAGGGTGGCATGCACCAACACCAACGCTCGCCATTTCTTCAAAGCATGACCTTCACAACATGACGCGGGGTAATTGCCGCTCTTCGTAGGATTCCGCAAGGCGAGCGATCACCCAGCGTAGCTGCGGCTTGAGGCCGCGCCGCGAGCCGCGCACGTGCAGCCCCAGGCCCTCGCATCGATCGATCATCAGGCGCAACACCTGGTGCACGAGATAGTCGCTGAACACGCCGCGCCGCACGAAGTCATGGCGCAGCGAGTTGCGCATCTCGCGCAGCACACTCGCCGCGCGCGCGGCGCTGCGGCGCGCCGGTGCGGTGGTGAACAGCTTGAGCAACAATTCATCCGCACCGGAACGGCGCGGCGTCCGATAGCGCGCGAGCTTGTATTCGTAGTGCTGACGCAGGGTGCGCGTCTCGTCGCCGATGGCCTCGACCGACGCTCGTTCGGTGACCTTCGGCCGCGCCGCGCCGATCTCGGCGGCCAGCGCGTCGATGTATTCGAGTTTGGCGAAGGCCGGCCAGCCCAGGTACTCCCGGCGCCAGGCCGAATTAGGCTTGAGCCAGACGGCAAAGGTCTCGGCAAAATCTTCCGTCGGATGCGCCTGCGCATACCATGCGCCGAGATGCTGCACGAAGCGGCGGCTGCCCGGACGCGGCCGATAGGTGTCCGGATAGGGTAGAGACGCAGGCCCGAACACCTCGCGCCATTGGCGTCGGCGACGCAGCCGATAGGCCGAATCCAAGGCATGACCCGCCTCATGCCGCAGGATGCGCATCAGCCAGTTCCGATTACCGCCCTCGACCTCACGCATGTAACGCCGCTCGATGCTCATCAGCCGGCGATGGGCCAGGTAGAACGGGATCGCGATCCCCGGTACGCCATCCGGCGAAAACCATTCCTGCGCCAGCCAGCAATGGGGCCGAAACCGGATCCCCCGTGTGTCGAGTTCCCGGTAGAGCCGAGCGATCGCTTGCTCGAGTTCAGTCCCCGCGATCGACAACTCGAGGTCACAGAAACGTAGCGATAGCAATTGGTCGTCGGACAGCGTTTCCCAGGCATGGCGGGCGACGCGCGATCGAGCCATGACGGCTACGGCGCCTCGTCAAGCGCCGCGCACGCCGCCGCACTCGGCGTGTCCGCCGCGCTCGGCGTGTCGTCGGGCCGTGCTCGCAAACCGGTGAAATCGAAGGCCGCGGGATCGGCGAGATGCGACACGGAGATGTTACAGAGACTGGCGAAGATCGATTCGATACGCCCGGGGAATTTCTGCTCCCATTCGGTGAGCATGTTCTTCACCGCGACCCGCTGTAACGTGCTCTGTGAGCCGCATAGCGTGCACGGAATGATCGGGAACGCACGCGCCGCCGCATAGCGGGCAATGTCACGCTCGGACGCATAGGCGAGCGGCCGGATCACGATGTGCCGCCCGTCCTCGCTCCGGAGCTTGGGCGGCATGGCCTTGAGCTTCCCGCCGAAGAACATGTTGAGGAACAGCGTCTCGACGATGTCGTCACGATGATGCCCGAGCGCAATCTTGGTGATGCCGTTCTCGGCGGCAAAACGGTACAGCGCCCCGCGCCGCAATCGGGAACACAGCCCGCACATGGTCTTACCGTCGGGAATCACCCGTTTGACCACCGCATAGGTGTTCTGCTCGATGATATGGAACGGCACCTGAAGATCGGTCAGATAGCGCGGCAGCACGTCGGCCGGAAACCCCGGCTGCTTCTGATCGAGGTTCACCGCGATGAGGTCGAACTGAATCGGCGCGCTGCGCTTCAAGCTCTGCAGAATGTCGAGCAGCGTATAGGAATCCTTGCCACCGGAGAGACACACCATGACCCGGTCGCCCGGCGCGATCATGTCGAAATCGGCGATGGCCTTGCCCACCGAGCCGCGCAGCTGCGCCTTAAGCTTCTTGAAGTTGTTGGATGGGCGCGGTTTGTCCGCGGGGCTGGACTCGCTCGCGGTGCCGGCCTCGTCCGCGGTCCCCGCCACGCCGCTCACGGCGCCTCCAGGTACTTGGCTTCCAAGTAGCGCAGGTAGGCGGACGCGGTCAACGGCTTGCCGGTGGCCTGTTGCATCAGCTCTTGCACCGGCAGCCGCGCACCGACTCCATGCACATTGTCGCGCAGCCAATCCATGAC
>Ga0116226_10000224_pt1 | contig 46170 bp, 46 predicted proteins | sample S1TSphfallax_FD_89692 | JGI IMG/M metagenome (GOLD analysis project Ga0116226, IMG submission 89692) | Host-associated microbial communities from peat moss isolated from Minnesota, USA - S1T2_Fa - Sphagnum fallax MG | ecosystem: Host-associated > Plants > Peat moss > Unclassified | place: USA... | reverse complement strand
GGCGAGATTTTGCGCGGCGATGGTGGAGCCTTCGGCGGTCTGCGCCGCGCTGAACAGCGTGCTGGCGGTGACATCGGCCATGCCGCGCGCCGTGTCCGACATGGTGCTCGCCGCTTCGGTCAGGCGGCCGAGCGCGCCGGAGATGACCGCGGCGAAATCGTGCGTCTGGCGTTCCATGGCGGCCTGCCGGCGGTCCTTGACGCTTCTGGTGACCGCCTGCTCCGCTGTCAGCGTGTCTGTCTGGATTATGTTTTCTTTGAACACACGCAACGCCTGCGCCATGCTGTCGATTTCATCCCCCCGCTCCAGGCCGGCGATCTCGACCGTCAGGTCGTGGCCGGCCAGCTTGCGCATGCTTTCCGTCAGGGCGCGCAGTCGCTTGATGGCGCCGAATTGCACGACGACGAGCACATAGACCACGGCGACGAGAAAAAGGGCCGACGCGATGGCGCCTGCAATCAGTTCGGCCGAGCGGAAGCCGGCGATGCGGGCAGTCAGCAGATGCCCGACTTCGCCGCTGACGGCGCTGCCCGCGATGGTCAGCGCATCCAGCAGCGGCAGCGCGTTCGACATCGCGTCGCCTGCCTTGGCGTGGTCGGCCATGGCAGGCAAGGCGGATTTGGCGATGCCGGCAAGCTTTGCGACCGATGGCGTCACGGCGCCCGCGACCGTCTTGTCGGGATTGCCGGCCACGGCGCTGTCGATGTCGCCGATGAGGCCGTCCAGCTTCGGTTGGAGCGCACCGACCTGTACGCCAATGCTCACCCGATCCTCGACGGTGAGGTCGCGTCCGGCGGTATTCGCGATGGATGCCGCGAGGGCCGCGACGCCGGCCACCGCCGTCGGCACTTTAACGGTCAGCGCGTCTTGCGTGTAGAAACTGTCCAGATCGGGATCGAGCGTGAGGTTGGACCCATCGGCGGCCTTGCTGATCAGGTCGGCCGCCGCTTGCGCCGCAGCTTCACGGTCGGTGCCCGCCAGGGCTCTCAGCAAGGCGTCGACGGCGCTGGCGGTCTTGAAGTCGGTGCCGTTTGCCGCTTCGTTGGTCCCGATCCGCTTGGCCAAGTCCGCCATGACGCCGTTGCGGACCAAGGCATCCTGCACGAGACGGACTTGGGCGATATAATCGACGCCGGTAATTTCCGTTTTGGCGAACGCGATGTTCGTCTCTTTGTCGGATACCGTCTGGTATCCAAGGTAACAAATCGGCACCAGAAACAGACCATATGCAATGGCGAGTTTGGCCGCGATGGTCAGGCGAAGCCGCATAACGGTCGCTCCGGGCGTTAAACGTGGTGGGGCATGACGAGAGTTCCCGATAAAATATATCTAAGTGACATTGGGTCTCATGCGAGTTTTAACCCGGCGGTATCTGCGCGTCTGAAGTGCCTACACAATATTGCTCGGCGTACGATTTGTCCCAAATCGCACGCTCGCGACCCGTTCGAAGTTCCGTCCCCTCATAACGTCGGCGGGAGAACGGCGGGACGTCAGCCGGCCATCACGCTGGCCACGAACGCGGAGACCTCGCCGGTCAGCCGCTCGGACTGGGTGGACAGGTCCGCAGCGGCGCCGAGCACCTGTTCGGCCGAGGCGCCGGTCTCGTTCACCGCGCGGCTCACGCCCACGATGTTGCTGGCCACGTCCTGCGCCGCCGCGGCGGTCTGCTGGACATTGCGGGCGATCTCGGCGGTGGCCGCACCCTGTTCCTCGACGGCCGCGGCGATGGCGGTGGCGATCTGGCTGACTTCCTGGATCGAGACGGCGATGCCGCGAATGGCATCGACGGTGTCGCGCGTCGCGGACTGGATGTGGCCGATCTGGGCGCCGATCTCGCCGGTCGCCTTGGCGGTTTGCAGCGCCAGGTTCTTCACCTCGGAGGCGACCACGGCAAAGCCCTTGCCGGCATCGCCGGCGCGCGCGGCCTCGATGGTGGCATTCAACGCCAGCAGGTTGGTCTGCCCGGCGATGTCGGTGATCAGGCCGACCACGGCGCCGATCTTCTGCGCCCCCTCGGCCAGCGCGCGGACGATGGTGTCGGTCCGCTCGGCGTCGGCCACGGCGCGGCTGGTCATGGCGGTGGATTGCGCGACCTGCCGGCCGATCTCGGCGATCGAGGCGGTGAGTTCCTCGGCGGCGGCGGCGACGGTGCGGATGCCGGCGCCGGCTTCCTCGGCGGCGGCGGCGACGGCGGTCGACTGCGTGTTGGCCTGCGCCGCCGTGCCGCTCATGGCATGGGCGGTCGTCTTCAGCGCCGCCGAGCCCGCGGCCAACTGGCCGACCATGTGCCCGACCGAGCCTTCGAAGGTTCTGGCCAGGGCTGCCAGTTTCGCGTCGGCCTTGGTCTTGTTCTCCTCCAGGTAGATCGTGATGCCCAGTTCCATGTCGAGCGTCATGGCCTGGGTGATCGCGGCCAGCAGGATGGCCAGTTGGGGCGCGCCGGCGTTGCGGCGCCAGCGGCCGACCGTGTGGGACACGGCCAGGGCGAGGACGTCCTGCATGACGCACGCATAGCCGCCGATATAGCCGCGCGGCTCCAGCCCGATGCGGCTGTGGATCTGGCCGATCTTCTGGGCGGCGTCCAGGTAGGCCGGATCGTAGCGGCCGGAGAACAGCGCCATCCAATGCCGGCTCTGGGCGCTGGCGGCGCGCGTCATCGCCGCGGCGTCGGCGAACATGCGCCCGTATTCGGCGCGCGCGCGGATTTTGAGGTAGAAGTTGTCCAGGACGCGCGGCATGGCGCCCTCGAGCGTCGGCACGAATGCCTGCAAGGCGGCCCGATGCGCCGGCGTCACGCCGATGAAATCCAGGCGCTGGGTCAGTTCCGCCATATTGGCCATAGTCTACTATCCAAATATTGAATCGATAAAACGCCGGTAACTTCGTGCCGTACGACGTGTACCAAGAAGGCGCCGATACAAACATATGGCCGATATCGCGAATATTGCCACCGGAGCGCCGCCCGGTCAGGACGCGACGGTTGCCGCTCGTTGCCAGAACCGGACCCTGGTCTCCTCCGGTGCTTCGGGCGGTGCTTCGGGCGTTGCTTCGGGGATTGATTCGGCCGCGGTGGCAACTTCGCCCGGTTCGGCCTCCGTCACGGCAGGACGCTGCGGGGCACCGAAGGCAAGCCATGCTTCTGGCCCGAGCCGGGCGACACCTTCCTGGCTCAGGGCGTAGGCGTACGCGTCGCGCGTGTCCGCCGCCTCCGCGCAGGTGTGGGCGCCGCAATCGAGGCAGGCGAAGCCGACGGCGCGCTCGGGGTTGGCGGCGCCGCAGCCGCGGCAGCTCGTGCCCCGCCCGGCGGCGACGAATTCGCGGCCAAGCCCGTGCCACGGCGCGCGGCATCTGGGGCAGCACCGCCCCGGCCCGGCGGCGAAATCGGCCTCCGGCGCCTGGTGGCCACAGCCGAGATGCCGGACCGTCGGCCCTTCGCGCAGATCGGCCGAACGGCAGTCCCGGCATTCCGTGCGGGCGTTCAACCGCGACGAGCCGCAGGCGCCGCAGAGGTGGAACCGTTCGAAGAATTGGCGATCCAGCAGGCCCTGTGTCGCCAGCCGCTCGGCGGCCAGCCGCGCCGCCGCTTCCGGGAAAAAGCCCGGGTAGCGCACGCACGCCTGGCTGGATGTGGCAAGCGACGGCGCGAACGGGCGCCCGGAGAGGAAGAGATAGACGAGCAGGCGCGTGTCCAGGTCCGCCGCCGACAGAGCCGCACGGGAGACCAGCCGGCGCCGTTCGCCGAAGCGCAGGATGGCCGAGGCGACGGCGCGCCAGGTGGCGGTGTCGGTGGCCGAGAACACCGCGTCGGCGGCAATGTAGGTGCCGGCGAGATCCACGAACGGCAGCGCGAAGCTGGCGGCATGGGTGCGCGCCGCCTCCGCCAGCCCGTCCGTGTAAGTGGGGGCTGCTCGAGTAGGGGCTGCGGCGGTCGCGAGCAGCAGCACCACTTCCGGCGCACGCTGGCCGCTCAGATCGAAGAAGCAACGCAACATGTGCGCCTGCGCCGCTGTCGGCTCGGGCAGCACGAGGGCGGAGGGTGCGCCCGCGAGGCCGAGGCCGCGCCACGTCTCCGCCGCCACCTGCGCCGCCTGCTCGGCGGCGCCGGCGGACAATTGCGTCCCGATCAGGTCGAGCAGCTGGGCAAAGTCGAGCGGCTTGGGGACGATGGCGTCGAACGCCCCGTCCAGCATGTCGCGGCTGCCCAGGTTGTCGAGTGCCGCGGTGACCGCGATCAGCTTGGGGCGATCGGCGTCCGGCATCAGGTCGTGCACCAGCCGCGCCGAGGCCAGGCCGTCGATTTCGGGCAGGTTGTAGTCGATGAGAGCGAGATCGAACCGCCCCTCGCGCAGCATGCGCACGGCGGTCAGGCCGTCGGATGCGACTTCGATATCGTAGCCGCGGCCTTCCAGCACGGTCTTCAACACCGATTGCTGGAGCCGATCGTCTTCGACGATCAGCAGACGCGACGACATTCGGTTCATGCCCCCACGGGAGCGGCCGCGTGGCGGCGCATGTCCGCAAGCGAGGCTTCGATGACTTCGCCCAATGCTATTGCGAGCGGGGCCGCGGCGAGGGCGGGGGCCTCGGCCGTGCCGGATTTCAGGGCGTGTTCGAAATGGCGGGCGACGACGGCCAGCCGCTCGAAGCCGAACATTCCGGCGCTGCCGGCAAGGACATGCGCCGCATCGGCCAGCGCGTCGGCGGTCTGCGCGAGGGCGTCGGGCGCGTGCAGCTCGCGCAGCAGCAATTCGCTGCGCACGGCAAGGGTGTGCAGGTAGGACTGGACCATGTCGGGCGCGAGATACGCGGCGGTCCGATCGAACGCCGCTCTGTCGAACACCCTTGTCTCGGTGCCGAACGGAACGGCGTCGGCCAGCGCCGTCGCCGGCGCCGTGGTCGGCGCCGTGGTCGGCGCGGACTGGGGCGCCGACTGGGGCGCCGACTGGGGCGCCGACTGGGGCTGCGGCAGGGGCTGGGGCTGCGGGGAGGCCGGGCCCAGGCCGCGCCGCCGCCCGGCTTCGGCGCCGCCCTCCAGGGCCGCCATCATCGAAGCCAGGGTGAAAGGCTTGGCGAGATGGCCGTCCATCCCCGCCGCGTGGCACTCCGCGATCTGCTGCTGGAATGTCTGCGCGGTCATGGCCATGACAGGCACCTGGCCGCGCCTGCCGGGCAGGGCGCGAATGCGGCGCGTCGCTTCCAGGCCATCCATTCCGGGCATGCGAAGGTCCATCATGACGACGTCGAAGTCGGCGGCGGCGGCGCTTGCCACCGCCGCCGTGCCGCTGTCGGCGCAGACGACGCCGTGACCGGCCGAGCGGATGAACGCGGCCGCGATATCGCGGTTCATCGCGACATCGTCGACCACGAGGACATCGAGGACATGGTCGGGCGGCGGTACGCTCTCCCGCAGGTCGGAGAACTGCAGGAGGGCTGCCGGCTGTGCGCCGACGGCGCCGGTCTCGAACGGCAATTCCAGGCCGAACACGCTGCCGCCGCCTCGATTGTCCCGATAGTCGAGATCGCCGCCCATCAACGCGGCCAGCCGGGCCGACAGCGCGAGACCGAGGCCCGCACCCTCGCTTGCGTCCGTGGAGTCCGTTTCGAGGCGCTCGAAGTCCTTGAACAGAAGGTGACGTTGCTGCGCCGAGATGCCGGGCCCTGTGTCCATCACCTCGAACCGCAGGCGGGCGCTGTCGGCAGCCGGCCGCAGGTTCATGTCGACCGAGCCGTCGGCGGTGAATTTCACCGCGTTGCCGAGCAGGTTGAGCAGCACCTGACGCAGCCGCGTCGGGTCGGTGACGATGTGCTGGGGCAGGTCCGGGGCGATGACCAGGCTGAGGGACAGCCCCTTCGCCTCCGCCGCCGGACGGACCAGGTCGAGGCAGGCGCTGGCGATTCGGTACAGATCGCAGATGGCCGGTTGCAGATCGACCCGGTTGGCCTCGATTTCGGACAGATCGAGCACGCAATGGATCATTTGCAGCAGGTGCGTCCCCGCGTCCAGCATGGCCCCGACCCGCGCCGATTGCAGGTCCGTCAGCCCGCCTTCCAGGCGCAGCAACTGGGCATAGCCGAGGATGCCGTTCAGCGGCGTGCGCAATTCGTGGCTCATGCCCGCCAGAAAGCGGGACTTGGCGCTGCTCGCGCGCTCCGCCAGGTCGCGCGCCGCCGCGAGATTGCCCGCCAGCCGCTCCAACTCGACGTTCGAGGTCTCCAGCGTGCGCTCGTAGGCGGCCCGGGCCACCGCGAGCGTGTGGCGCTCGGTGACGTCCACCGCGACCTTCAGCACCCCGACCGGTCGGCCGGCGAACCCGAGCACCGGGACGTAACTGGCTTGCAGCCACATTTCCCGGCCATCCTTGCCGAAACGCCGGACCTCCGTCGCCTTGACCTCCCCGCGCGTGAGGTCCTTCCAGAATGTCGCGTATTCCGGGGTGTCGCGGACGCCGGGCTCGAGGAAAATGGTGTGGTGCCGGCCGCGCAATTCGTCGAGCGTGTAGCCGGACATCGCGAGGAAGTTGTCGTTCGCGCCGACGATGCAACCGTCGATCGTGAATTCGATGGTGGCGAACGACCGCTGGATGGCCGCAAGCTTTGCGCTCTGGTCGCGCCGCTTGAACAGGGACAGCAGGCGGTTCATCGCAATCTCCGTCGCCGGGGGGCTGATCGGCACGTCTTATCGGCCCGGGACTCTAGGGTGATATAGGTCAAATCGTGGTCCCGTGACGGCAATTTAGACGGTGCCGACCGAGCGCACGCGCGCCTTGGCATAGATTTCCTGTTGCGCCATCACCGGCGTGGCCGCCCGTGCCCGCTCCACGATCAGCCGGACATGCGGGCGGATCAGCGACGAACAGACGATCACGGGGTTTTCGCCCGGAAGGGAGTCCAGGACTTTCTTCAACCGGGCGATGAATTCCTGCAGCTTGGACGGCGCCATGGCCAGTTGCCGCTCGTCGCCGCTGGCCACGACGGCGTCGCTGATGCTGGCTTCCCATTCGGCCGACAGCGGCACGACCGGGATGTAGCCGCCCGGCCCCGTGTTGGCCTGGCTGATCTGCCGCGCCAGACGGGTACGGACATGCGAGACGATCGGCCCCATGGCGCGCGTGCCGGTGCCGCACGCCTCCTGGATGCCCTCAAGAATGGTGGGGAGGTCGCGAATCGAGACTCGTTCGGCCAGCAGGCTCTGCAGCACCCGCTGCACGCCGCCCATGGTGATTTGGCTCGGCACGAGATCGGACACGAGACGCTGATGTTCCTTCGGCAAGCCCTCGACCAGCTTCTGCGTCTCGGCGAACGACAGCATTTCGGACAGGTGCTCGCGCACCAGTTCGGTCAGGTGGGTGATGAGCACGCTCGGCAGGTCGACCACCGTGTAGCCACGGAAAATCGCGTCCTGCCGCCGGACTTCGCTGATCCAGACGGCCGGCAGGCCGAAGGTCGGTTCCTTGGTGCGCTCGCCGTCCATCTCCGGATAGCCGCCCGCCGGGTTCATCGCCAGCAGCATGCCGGGCCGCAACTCGCCCTTGCCGGCTTCGATCTCCTTGATGCGGAAGCAATAGGCTTCCGCGGCCAGTTCCATGTTGTCCTGCACTCGTACCGGCGGCAGGATGAAGCCCATTTCCTGCGCGAAGGATTTGCGCAGCACCTTGATCTGTTCGGTCAGTCGCGCGCCGTCGCCGCTGGCCAGGCCCAGCAGCGCGTAGCCGAGTTCGAGCCGCAGCGAGTCGATTTGCAGCGCTTGCGAGAGCGGCGGCTCGATGTCGGCTGCCTGCCGGATCCCGGCGAGGACGTTTTTCGCGGCGGTCGACTGGGTGCCGTGCCGCCGCCATGCGGCGAGACCGGCAAGACCGGACAGCACGACGAACGGCAGAAACGGCAAGCCCGGCAGCAGCGCCAGCATGAAGGCCGTGACGGAGGCGATCATCAGCGGCTTGGGCGAATTGCCGAGCTGCGTGACCAGCGCCTTGTCGGCCGTGCCCTCGATGCCGCCCTTGGTGACGACGATACCGGCGGCGGTGGAGACGAGCAGGGCCGGGATCTGCGACACGAGGCCGTCGCCGGCCGTCAATGTCGTGTAGGTGGTCACGGCGTCCGCCAGCGGCATGCCGTGGCGCAGCACGCCGATGGCGAGGCCGCCGACGATGTTGATGACCGTGATGATCAGACCGGCGATCGCATCGCCGCGCACGAATTTCGCGGCACCGTCCATGGCGCCGTAGAAGGCGCTTTCTTCCTCCAGCTCCCGCCGGCGGCGTTTTGCCTCGGACTGGTTGATCAGACCGGCCGACATGTCCGCGTCGATCGCCATCTGCTTGCCGGGCATCGAATCCAGACTGAAGCGGGCCGCGACTTCCGCGATGCGGCCGGAGCCCTTGGTGATGACCATGAAGTTCACGACCAGCAGGATCGCGAACACGATCAGGCCGATGAGCACGTCGCCGCCCATCAGGAAGCCGCCGAACGCGGCAACCACGTGGCCGGCGGCCATGGTGCCTTCGTTGCCGTGCGCCAGCACGAGCCGTGTGGTCGCGACGTTCAGCGACAGCCGCAGCAACGTGCTGATCAGCAGCAAGGTGGGAAAGCTGGTGAAATCCAGCGGGCGGGACAGGAACAGTCCCACCATCAGGATCAGCACGCTCGCCGTGATCGACAGCGCCAGGCCGAAATCCAGCAACGCCGGCGGCAACGGGACGACCAGGATCGCCAGCAGCGCCATGACGCCGACGGCCAGGCCGATATCGCTGCCGGGCCGGAAGTTCCAGAATTTCAGCCCGGCGGGTTTGGCTTGCTTGGTACCCGACATCGCTCAGCCGTCCGCGACGACGACGGACCGCGAGATGCGGGTGCCGCTGCGCTCGTAGGTGTGCAGCTTGTTGCGCAGCGTCCGGATCGAGATTCCCAGCACGGTCGCGGTCTTGGACTTGTCGCCCAGGCAGCGGCGGAACGTCGCCAGGATCAGGGCTTTCTCCATGCCGTCGATGGTCCGGTCGCCGACCGGCGGGATGAGTTCGGTGTCGTCGCCGGGCGCGACGTCGGGGTCGATGTCGCGCGGGTCCAGCCTGTCGGCCAGCCTGTCGGCAAGCGGGGGCGTGGCAGGCCGCGGCGTGGCGGGCCGCGACGAGTGGGCCAGGGGTGGCAGGTCCGCATCCAGCTCGATCGCCGCCGGCGTGATCGTGTTGCCGATGCCCAGCAGGACACCGCGATGAATGACGCTTTCCAACTCGCGGACATTGCCGGGCCAGGAATGACGCGACAGCAGCGCCAGCGCCTCCGGCGAGACGGTGCGACAGTCGCGCGCGTTCACCTCGGCGAACTTGTGGGCGAAGAACGCCGCGAGCGCGCCGATATCGCCCGGCCGCTCGCGCAGCGGCGGTATCCTGACCGAGATGACGTTGAGCCGGAAGAACAGGTCCGCGCGGAATCGCCCGAGGCGGACATCTTCCTGCAGGTCGCGATTGGTGGTGGCAATCAGCCGGACATCGAGCTTGACCGGCGCCGAGCCGCCCACCCGGTCGATCTCGCGCTCCTGCACGGCGCGCAGCAGCTTGGCTTGCAGCCGAAGGTCCATTTCGCCGATCTCGTCGAGCAGGATCGTGCCGCCGTTGGCGGCCTCGAACTTGCCGATGCGCCGGGCCACGGCCCCGGAGAAGGCCCCCTTCTCGTGTCCGAACAGTTCGCTTTCGAGCAGCGCCTCCGGGATCGCGGCACAGTTGACGGCGACCCAGGCCTTGCCGGCGCGATGCGACTTGCGGTGAATGAGGCCGGCGAGGACTTCCTTGCCGGTGCCGCTCTCCCCGGTAATCAGAACATTGGCTTCGCTGGGTGCGATCTGCTCGGCGCGGCGCACGACGGATGCCATCGCCGGGTCGGCATAGACAAGGTTGTGCTCGTCGCCCGCGATGGCTTCCAGCATGGCGGCGATCAGTTCGGCGTCCGGCGGCAGCGGCAGGAAGTCCTTGGCACCCGCACGGATCGCGAGCACGGCGGCGTCCGCCTGGTCGTTGGTGCCGCAGGCGATGACGGGAATATGCATGCGCTCGCCGCGCATGGAGGCGATGAGACCGCCGACGTCGTGCGACAATTCGCACATCACCAGATCGAGGCGGGAATCGCTGCGCAACGCCTCCAGCCCGAGCACGATGTCGTCGGCATGGTCCACGCGCGCGCCGCGGCCTTTCGCGATCAGCGCCGCCTGGGCCAACGGCCCCGACATCGACCCGACAATCAGGATATGCATCGTGATCCTATCCCCTGCGATCGGATTTCACGATCTCCGTCATCGTCACGCCGAGACGGTTGTCGTCGACCATCACCACCTCGCCGCGTGCGACAAGCCGGTTGTTGACGTAGATGTCGATGGCCTCGCCCAATTTGCGATCCAGCTCCACGACGGCGCCGCGGCCGAGCTTCAGCAGCTGCGATACCCGCATCGTCGCCTTGCCGAGCACGGCGGAGACGGTCACGGGGATTTCGTAGACGGCGTCGAGGTCGGGCGTGCCCTTGCCGGGTTCGATGCTGCCGGCGGGGCTGCCGGGGCCGACGAGGCCGACGGCATCTTGGGTCTCATTCGCCATGGTCGAGGTCTTCCTGTTCGATGCTGTCGTCGAGATGTTCCTGGGCGAACGCGCTCATGACCTGTTGCCAGACCGCGTGGGGTTCGCGGCGCGCCTCGCCGGTGCCCCAGAGAATCCGTGCGTCGCCGTACGGCAGACCCGGCACGCCGTTCACGGCGATGCCGCCGCGCTGCATGTCCGCCAGCCCGGACAGCTTCCGCGAGATCCCGGCGACCAGATCGGGTGCCACTTCGATGACGATGGCGGGCTCGCGCGCGAGGCCGGGCAGGACGTGAGCGACCAGCGCCGAAATCTCGAGGCCGGCACTTTGCCGGACCAGGGCCGGGACGGTCGCGCGCATGGCGACGCTGACGGCCTTCGCCATCGCCATCGCGGTGTGCTGGGCCACCTCGACGACGTCGCGACGGGCGTCCACCATCGCGCCGGCTATGGCGGCCAGCGTCAGGGTTTCGGCGGCGGCGCGGGACGCGGCGGCCTCGGCGTGGGCGGCGGCAAAGCCCTGGTCGAAGCCTTCCTTTTTCGCGCGCGCGATGTCGTCCTCGCCGAAGCTCTCGGGCGGCGGCTCGTTGAGCGCGGTATCGCTGAGATCGCGCTGCAGGAACACGCCGCGGGGCCTTGCTGCGTCCGTCGGGCGCGGGGCCGGATCCGGCGACGCCGCGGCGGCACTCGCCTGGCCGGGCAGCAGGCGCCGCAGGTCCGCAAGCGAAAGGCTGTGTTCCAGCACGATCTGATCGCCGTCGTCCATTAGTAGACCACCTCTTCCTCGGTGCCTTGCGAGATCTCGATCTTGCCGCTGGCGGCGAGTTCCTTGGCGACGCGGACGATCTCGGCGCGGGATTCGTCGACCTCGCGCAGCTTGACGGCGCCGAGCGCGTCGATTTCGTCCTTCAGCATCTTGCCGGCGCGTTCGGACAGATTTTCGAAGAACATGTCGCGCATCTCCTTGCTGGCGCCCTTCAATGCCATCGCAATACGGTCCTTCTGCACGCTGCGAATGAGGAGCTGGATGCCGGGCGAGACGACTTTTTTCAGGTCGTCGAACGTGAACATCAGGGTGCGGATGCGGGCCGCGGCTTCCTTGTCACGGTCCTCGAGCTGGCCGAAGAAGCGCGCCTCCGACTTGCGGTCGAAGCTGTTGAAGATGGTTGCGAGATGTTCGTAAGGGTCGCGGCGCGTGGTGCGGGCGAGGTTGGACATGAATTCGGAGCGCAAGGTGCGCTCGACGCCGTCGAGCACGTCCTTCTGCACCGATTCCATGCGCAGCATGCGCATGACGACCTCGGACGCGAAGCCCTCGGGCAGCTCGTTCAGCACCGCGGCCGCCTGGGCGGGTTTGATCTTGGAGATCACCACGGCGACGGTCTGCGGATATTCGTTCTTCAGGTACGCGGCCAGGACGGATTCCTTGACGTTGCCGAGTTTCTCCCAAGTGGTGCGGCCGGTCGGTCCCTGGATGTCCTCCATCAATGCCGCCACGCGATCCGGGGGCAGGATGGAGGCCAGCAGCCGCTGCGTGGTTTCGTAGCCGCCGGCAAGGCCGCTGATCTCGCCCACGTTGAGCATGAATTCGTGGGCGAGTTGCTCGACGATCTCGGCCTTGACCGGGCCGAGCTGGATCATGGCCTTCGAGACGTCGCGGACTTCCTCCTCGTGCATCAGCGACAGCAGTTTGGTGCTGTAGGTGTCGCCAAGCGCGATCAACAGGATGGCGGCCTTTTCGACGCCGCTGATCTTGGCGTACTCGGCGGTCTTCGGGGGGGCGGCCATGCTATGTTGTCCTCGCGGTCAGCCAGCCGCGCAGGACGGTCAGCGCCGTTTCGGGATGGCTCTCGACGACTTCGCTGAGTTTTCGGATGGACGATGCACGCAAGCGGCCTTCGACGTTGGCGACATTGAGCAAGGTATCGTCCTCCTGGGCGGGAACCGAAGGCGATGTGCCGGCGGGTCCCGCCAACGCGACGGCCTGGCCGTCGGGCCCGATGTCGGACGGACCGGCGAGTTGGGCGGCGGATATGTCGGCCGGCGGGCTCAAAAGCGGCGCCGTCGCGAGTTTCAGCGCCAGCGGGCGAAGGACGAACAGCAGGGCGAAGATGGCGACGACGGCGGCGAGCCCGCTGGAGATGAGCCAGATGTAGTCGCTCTTGCCGAGTTGCAGCCCGAGCAGGCCGGCGGGCTCGGCGTCCAGCGTGTCGTCGGCGGCGGCGAAGCGGAGATTGACGATCTCCACATGGTCGCCGCGCTTTTCGTCGAACCCGATGGCCGACTTCACCAGCGTTGCCATGCGGTCCAGATCGGCCTGGCTGCGCTCCTGCCAAACCGGTTTGCCGTCGGGTCCCGGCTGCGTCACGCCGTCCACCAGCACGGCCATGCTGATCCGTTTGATCGAGGGCGTGTCGTGCACGGTGGTTCGGGTGGTCTTGCCGATCTCGAAGCTGGTATTCTCGTCCTGACGGTTGGAGCTGGAGCCGGCACCCGCATTCTGCTGATCGGCGTTCGGCAGATTGTTCGCCACGCTGACATTGGGCTGGGCTTCGGTGTTCTTGTCGGCACTCGTGGTCGATTGCAGCGTGCGGGCAACCTGTCCGTCGGGATCGTATTTTTCCTGCACCTCGTTGCTGCGGGCGAAGTCCATCTCGATGCTGGTCTCCACGCGGACGCGGCCCTGCCCGAGCATGCGCGTCAGCATGTCCTCGGTCTCCGCGGTCAGCCGCTGTTCCATGTCGTGGCGCAAATCGTCCTGGGATTGGGCGGCCCCTTCCGGTCCGGCGAGCCGGCCCGAGCGGGCCAGCAACTGGCCGCGCGTGTCGACAATGCTGATGTTCTGCGCCTTCAGGCCGGGAACCGCCGAGGCGATCAGATTCAGGATGGCCTGCACTTCGTCCTTGTCCATGCGCTGCGCGCCGGTCATGGCCAGCACAACCGACGCCTGAGCTTCCTGCTGTTCGCGCGCAAACGGTTCGCGCTTGGGCAGTACAAGATGAATGCGCGCGTTGCGGACGCCCTGAATGGTGCGCACGGTGCGCGACAATTCGCCCTCGAGCGCGCGAAGCTGGTTGATTTGCTGCTGGAACTGGGTGGATGTCAGCCCATCGCCGCGATCGAACAGTTCGTACCCGAGCGAGCCGCCGGTCGGCACGCCTTCGTGCGCCAGCGACAGCCGCAGCCGGTCCACCTGACTGGTCGGCACCATAATCTCGCTGCCGCCGCCCTTCACCTCGTAGCCGACGTGCAGCTTGTCGAGGATCGCCGTGACCTGAGCGGAATCGTGCAGTTCCAGATCGCCGTAGAGCAGCGCCATCGGCTCGACGCTGGCGCGGAACGCAATTCCACCCATGATCGCCATGACGATCAGGCCGACGGCCACGATGCTGGCCACACGGATGGCACCGAACGCCCGCAGGCTGGCGAGGAGGCGATTCATCGTGGCTGGCTCCCACGCACGTCCACGGGTGCGGCTCCGTCGGCGGAGCGGGCCGCGAGAGGCAGGCGCGCCCACGCCAGGCAGGGCGCGCCGCCGCGGGAAAACGAGGGTGATGTGCGTGTCATGCAGGGTCGTTTTATAGGCCGTCGCGGCAAAATGCGGTCTGGCTCGCGGCAGTTTCTGCCGCCGTGTGGACAGTCATGCCTGCCTTGTGCCGAAAAGGGCTCGGCATGGCTGCTTTTTGCCGTACCCCGGCGGCGGCCGGGCAATCTCCGCGCAAGGGTCTATATTGCTCCATATTCGCGGAGTTCTTCATGCAGCCCAACCACGACAGCGTCGACATTCAGGTGCCGATCGGCGTTGCCGCCTTGTCGCGGCTTGCCTATGGCGGCGGCGATCTGACCGTGGCCCGGCGCTATCTGACGGAGCAGGTGGCTGTCTCCCCCAATGCCGCCGCCTGCCTGCTGGATCTGGCGACGATCGAGACGATCCTGGGGTGCGCCCCCGTGGCGGCGGCCCTGCAGAGTGCCGCCTTTGCCACGTCGCGCCTGTTCCGCCGTCCGTCGATTTACGGCGACGATTCGGGTGTTCGGGTGCTGGCGATCATGGCGCCCGGGGACCTGATGGCCAACACGCCGCTCGAGTTCCTTTTGGAAGACAGCGACGTCACGCTCGACATGCTGTTCTGCCCGCCCGGGGAAGAATTGCCGCGGCCGTTGCCGCCACACGATCTGATCTTCGTGGCCGTGGCCGAGTCCGATGTTTCGCGACCGTTGCTGGCGATGCTGGCACGGGAGCTGGCAGGTAGCACGGCGCCGCTGCTCAATCGGCCCGAGCGCATCGCTTGCCTGTCGCGCACCGAAGTCGCCGCCGCCGTGCGCGATAGTCCGGGCCTCGTGGCACCGGCGATCGTACGCGTGAGCCGTGCGAAACTGGCCGCGGCCGCCGAAACCGACGCGCTCGCGGCGCTGTCCTGTCCGCCGCCGGGCCCGTTCGCCGCCCTCGTTCGCCCGGTCGCCTCGCATGCCGGCGGCGGCCTCGCCAAGCTGGCCGACGCGGCCGAGGTGCTGGCCTATCTGGACGAGCGGCCCGAGCAGGAATTCTACCTATCGAGCTTCGTGGACTATCGCAGCGGCGACGGGCTGTTCCGCAAATATCGCATCGTCTTCGTCGACGGTACGCCGTTCGCGGGCCACATGGCGATTTCGCAGAACTGGATGGTGCATTATCTGAACGCCGGCATGTGGGACGATGCCGCCAAGCGCGATGAGGAAGCGCGCTGGATGCGCGATTTCGACACTGTCTTTGCCGTCCGCCATGCGGCGGCGTTTGCGGCCCTGCACGCGGCGATGGGGCTGGATTATTTTATCGTCGACTGCGGCGAGACCGTGGACGGCGCGTTGCTGCTGTTCGAGGCGGACCCGGCGATGCTGGTGCATGCGATGGATCCACCCGGTCCGTTCGGCTACAAGCAGGCGCCGATGCAGAAGATCTTTGCAGCCGTACGGGCCATGATTCGTACGCGCGCGGCACTTGCCACCGACTGACCGTCCGCCAGGGCGCGGACGGTCATATGCGGTTTTGTGCGGCCGATCTCGGGCCTCAGATTGGGCGATTGGCAACCTTGCCGACCTTGGCTGCCAGAATGTCGGCGAACGACGACGTCGTGCCGGCCGGCGAGGCGCTTTTCGGCGTGGACGCCGGGCCATCGGTGAGCGACTGGAGCAGGCTGGTGGCGGCAGTGGCGGCGAGGAGTGGCAGCATGGGGGATTTGGCTTTCACAAGAGCGGTTGACGGCGGACGTGGCGGCGCGACGGCGCGGAAGGTCGGCCCAACCGAAAGGTTATAGACGGCTTGCGGCAGATTCCCCGGTCGGCCGCCGGATGCAAGTTGGACGACGGGCGGGAAGCCGCCATATGAGTGGTTGGACGCCGTTTTCCGGGAGGCAGTCCTTATCCCACCAGGAAGGTCCTGTCGTGAAAATGAGCCAGGACAAATCGTGAGTTCCGAAAGCCAGAGCCGGCTCGTGCTGCGGCACCCGGCGTTTCGCAGGTTCGCCGATCCCTATTTCCGCATGTCGAAGAGCGATGGCGGGCCTGTGCTCGCGTTCCAGGTCGACGGCCGGGAAGCCACATTGCCGCTCCATCGATTGGTCCGCGAACTGGGAATCGCGGCGGACGACGACGACGCGAAGCAATTGGAGTTGGTGGGTCCGGCGCTGAATTTCGTGGCCGGAATTCGCGTCGGCGATCTCATTCCCTCCGAGGTGCTGACGGGCGAGGCGAGCTGGGCGGGCGAGGACGTGCACCGGGATCTCGCCGTCGCCCGCATCAATCTGTTCGTTCTGGCGTGGCTGGCGGGCTACACGGTCGACCGAATGGACCGGTCGACGACGTCCAGCCTGCTGCAAGGCCGCAGTGCCGCGAAGGAAGTGTCGGTCGGGATTGCCAGGTTGGCGGAGCACCTCGGCATCGACCATGGCAGCCTCATCGTCCGGATCGCAGCGCTTGCCACGGAGCTCGCGTATGTCGAGGCCCTGCGCGAGTGGCTGCTGCGCGGCGCGATGCGAATGGCCGAAGTGCTGACGCGGGTGACTCTCGGCTTCACCGGCGACAGCAGCCACATGGAGACGCTGGTGCAAGTCCGGCGGCTCTGCGCCAAGGGTATCGCGGACATCCAGGAGGATTTCGCGAGCGTCGACCGGGTGCTGGCCGATCCGACCAACGCGCTGCGCGATTGCGCCGGCTCCATCGCCACCCTGCGGCGCAAGCGCGACGCCCTGTACGGCCGCTGGCGTGCCTGGGAGCCGTTCCAGCGGGAATGGACCAGCATCGAGCTGCGGCCGAACGCGCGAACGCAGCAGCTCGCCAACGAGACTTACCAGTTCCTGGCGCCCCGTTACATGACCGCGATCGAATGGCGCGTCACGGCGCGCCACGCGGGCCGTTCGACCGCCGGGATGCGGTGGTAGCGGCGGTGGTGCTAGCGGCGGCGCCGCCGGCCGCGTGCTACATCCTGGATTCGAAGGCGTAAGCCTCGGGCGGCCGGGGCGGCAACTGGCTGCCGTCGGCCCGATAGACCGGCGCCTCCGCGGCGCGGGCGCGCGGTATCGCGCGGGCGATGGTGCGCATCAGCTTCATCTGCAACGCCAACCCTTGCTCGACCAAGGCGGTGTTGGCATGGGTCAACAGCGCCAGGCGATCGATGGCCGCGCGCAGCGCCGCCGCCTCTTCGTCGCCGTCCGCCTTCGCGCCGACGCCCGCGACCGCGAGATAGGTCTCTTGCAGGGCGGTGGTGGCCTTGCCCTTCTCGGCCGCGAGCGCGCCGGCCGCCGCGAGATCGAGCGCCGCGAGCGCCTCGTTTTCCGCCATCAGAACGTCGCACAAACGCTCCGTCGTCTCGATCAGCGCATCAATCATTGTGCTGTTCCTGCGTCCGCAGCATCTGCTGGAAAATCGCGTCGCCGATGCCGAGGCCGCCGGCGCGGGCGATGGTTTTCGCCATCTCGTCCACCATCATCGGCTTCCAGGTCGCCTCGCCGGCGCCGCCGCCGAACATGCCCTTGGACATGTCGACGGTCTTGAACATCGGTTGCAGCATCTCCGACAGCGCCATGGCTTCGAAGTCGCTGGCGGACTGGCGCAGCTTGGCGATCTTGTCGGGCGACGGCACCGCGTTGCCGACGGCGGACGGCGAAGCGGCGGGCGGCGTGGCGGCCGGGCGCGGCAGCACGGGGAGCAATGGGTCCGACATTACCGGATTTCCAGTTCGGCTTGCAGCGCGCCATCGGCCTTGATCGCCTGCAGGATGCCGATCATGTCGCGGGGGCCGACGCCGAGCGAATTGAGGTTTTTCACCAGGTCCTGCAGCGTCACCGTGGTCGGCAGGATGTGCATGCGGTGTTCGCCCCCGTCGTCGATGGCAATGTTGCTGCGCGGCACGACAGCGGTCGTCCCGTTCGAGAGCGGGCCGGGCTGGCTGACCTGCGGCGTCTCGGTGACGCGGACCGTCAGATTGCCCTGGGCGATCGCCACGGTGGAGATCAACACGTTCGCGCCCATGACGATGATCCCGGAGGCTTCGTCGATGATGACGCGGGCGGCGTTGTCGGGTTCGACGGTCAACTGCTGGATCCGCTCCAGCGACGCGACCACGTCGCGGCCTTGCAGGTTGAGATCGACGGTGCGCGGATCGGCGGCCTTGGCGACGTTGGCGCCGATCTCGACATTGATCGCGGCCGCCATGCGCATCGCGGTGGTCAGATCGGGGTTGCGCAACGCAAGGTGCGGAGCGGTGAGGCTGGCCATCTGGTAAGGCGCTTCCTTCTCGACCGTGGCCCCGTTCGGGATCTTCCCCGACGTCGGCACGCCGCGGGTGACGCTCTGGGCCGCGCCTCGCGCGGCGATGGCGCCGGTGGCGACGGGACCCTGGCCCACGGCATGCACCTCGCCGTCGGCGCCGAGCAGCGGGGTGACCAGCAATGTACCGCCCGTGAGGTTGGTGGCATCGCCGAGGGCCGCGACCGACAGATCGATGCGACTGCCGGCCTTGGCAAAGGCAGGCAGGTTCGACGAAACCATGACCGCGGCGATGTTCTTGGTATCGAGCTTGGCGGCCTGATCGCGCGTGTTGACGCCGAAACGCTCCAGCATGCCGATCAGGGACTCGCGGGTGAAGACCGAGTTGTTCAACCTGTCCCCGGTGCCGTTCAAGCCGACGACGATGCCGTAACCGACCAACTGGTTGTCGCGCACGCCCTCGACGTCGGCGATATCCTTGATGCGTGTCTTCCCCGCCTGGGCCGTCGCCGCCTGGCCGACCAGAAGTGCGGCGCACAACAGCATCCTGCCGATCCTCGCCATCGTGTTGCTCCGCCTGCTCTTCGTCACAGTACGTAGGTGAGTCGCCGGAAACCGCCATATGGAACAGCGTGTATGGCCGATGGAGACAATGTTGATCGCGATTACCGCAGCGCGCCAGGCGATGCCGGCACGCCGTCCGATGCGTTTGGCCAGGGTGCAAGGCGATGGGCCGACCTTCGCGGTGCCGTCGCGATCCGACGTCGTCGTTGCCGCCGCACCGGAATTGCCCGCCACCTTCCGGCGCGATGCTGCGCAGGACGTTCCGTGTCGCGACCGCGAGGCGCAGGCGAGTGCCGAGCAGATCCTCGGCGATCTCGGCCGCGTTCAGGTCGATCTGTTGAGCGGACGCGTGGATCTCGCCGGGCTGCGGCGTATCGGCCTGTTGGCGAACAACCTTGCCGCGGCCGACCCGCGTCTGGACGACATCTGCAAAGCCATCGCCATCCGGGCCCGCGTCGAAGTGGCACGGGCCGAATGCATGCGGCTCGCGGGCATGCGTTACCGCCCGTCGGTCGTGGCACCCGATAGTCTGTTCCGCTGAACCAACCGAACCGCAGCCGGAGTCAATCGATCAGTGGAAAACACCTCGTATATCGCGCTGTCCCGCATGGTCGCGCAGCAGCGCGCGATGGACGTGCGTGCCGACAATATCGCCAACATGAACACGCCGGGATACAAGGGCGAAAGCGTGCTGTTCTCCGACTACCTCGTGCGCCAGCGCGACGTGACGACGCCCCCCGGCGGGCGGACCGAGCAGATGGTGCAAGACCGCGCGACGTGGCGGGACGCGACCGAGGGGCAGGTGAGCAAGACCGGCAACCCGCTGGACCTGGCACTGACCAGCGGCGGCTATTTCGCCGTTAGCACCGCGCGCGGCGAGCGCTATACGCGCGCCGGCCGGTTTTCGCTCGGCGCCAACGGACAGGTCGAGGACATGCAGGGCAATGCCGTCCTCGGCACCGACAGCCGTCCGCTCAACATCCCGCAAGGCGACACGAATATCAGCATTGCGTCCGACGGCACGGTGTCGACCGAGAGCGGTCCGGTCGGCAAGCTGCGCGTGGTGCAATTCGACGACGAGCAGTCGCTGAAGGCCGAGGGAACCACCCTGTTCGCCGCGACAAAGCCACCGCAGGTCGATGCCGCGCCGGCGATCCTGCAGGGCGCCGTCGAGGGGGCGAACATCCAGCCGATCACGGAAATGACCAATATGATGGGCGAACTGCGCGAGTTCGAATTCGCGTCGCAATTCGTCGATGCGGAGGCCACGCGGCAACAGTCGGTCATCGATCGCCTGTTGCGCTCGGAGTAATTCCGCGGCACGGACATTGCACTACGGACATTGCACTGAGGCATTTCATTTCGAGCGGGAATATCCGCTCACGCGTCCAGCACTCTGACATTTCATCGGGATCGAATTCCCGGCCGCCCTTGGAGATTGAACGATGCGCGCACTCGATATCGCCAGCACAGGCATGCAGGCACAGCAGACCAACGTCGAGGTGATATCCAACAATATCGCCAATCTGAGCACCACGGGATACAAGCGGCAACGCGCCGAGTTCCAGGATCTGCTCTATCAGAATCTGCGTCGCGTCGGTTCCACCAGCAGCGACACCGGCACCATCGTGCCGTCGGGCGCGCAGGTCGGCCTCGGCGTCAAGACGGCGGCGGTCTATCGGATCAGCGAGCAGGGCGCGCTGCAGCAGACCTCCAACACGTTCGATCTGGCGGTGCAGGGCAACGGATTTTTCCAGGTGACGCTGCCGTCGGGCGAGACCGCCTATACCCGCGACGGCACGTTCGCGCTGTCGCCCAGCGGCGAGATCGTGACCGCCGATGGCTATATCGTGCAGCCCGGGGTGACCATTCCGAAAAATGCCACCGGCGTGACGATCAATCCCGATGGCGAGGTGCTTGCCACGATCGCGGGCGCGGTGGCGCCGACCAACGCCGGCCAGCTGCAGATTGCCAACTTTCCCAACGAGGCGGGCCTCGAAGCCAGCGGCGGGAACCTGCTGATGCAGACGGCGGCGAGCGGCTCCGCCCAGTCGGGCGCTCCGGGCTCGCCCGGCTTCGGCAGTGTGCTGCAGGGCTTCGTGGAGACGTCCAACGTCAACGTGGTCAGCGAGATGACGAATCTGATCACCGCGCAGCGGGCCTACGAAATGAACAGCCGGGTGATCGCCGCGAGCGACGAGATGATGTCCACCGTCACCAAGTTGCATTGATGCCGATCATGATCCGCGCGCTGTTGCTGCTTTGGTTGGTCGCGGCCGGAGCCTGCCGGTTTACGCCGGCGGTCGCAGCGTCGCCGCCGACGCTCAATGTGCAGATCACGCTGGATTCCGGCGTGATTCGCGTGGGCGATATCTGGCGCGATGCCGGCGCGAAGGCGGAGGCGATTGTGGGCACGGCGCCGCTGCCCGGGCATTCCTTCGCGGTCGACAGCATCCAGTTGTCGTTTATCGCCCATCTCTACGACGTGGACTGGAAGCCCACATCCGGCGTCGAGCGGAGCTTTGTCGAGCGACCCGGCCGCACCCTGACGCACGACGAGATCCGGGACGCCCTCGCGCCGGCGCTGGTGCAAGCCGGCGCGCCGCCGACTGGCAGCCTGGAACTCTCCAGCCTGAACGAACTGTTGGTGCCGCCGCTGTCGTTGCCGCGTATCGGGGTGCAGGAGGCGTCGTACGACGCCGGGTCGGAGCGGTTTACGGCCAATCTTGTCGTGTCGGCAGAGGGCATTCCGACACAGACCATGCGCGTCGCGGGACGAATGGTGCAGCGCGTCGACGCGGTCGTGGCGACGCGGCGGCTTCTGGCGGGACAAATCGTCGGGTCCGGCGACGTGCAGGTGATGCCGGTTGCCGCTCGACGCGTTGCGGTCGCGTTGGCGCCTGGTCTGGCGGAGGTCGTCGGCCAGGCGACACGCCGCGCGATCGCGGCCGGCCAGCCGGTCGCCGTCGCCGATGTCGGCCCGCCGATCCTGGTCGAAATGGGCACCCCCGTCCTGCTGACGCTCGATACGCCCGGCATGTCCATTTCGGCGCAGGGCCGGGCGCTGACGGCAGGCGGACGTGGCGACATGATCCAGGTGATGAACATGTCCTCGCGTGCCGTCCTGGAGGCGCGCGTCAGCGGGCCCGGCGAGGCGAGCATACTTCCGGGCAGTTCGCCCGTGGTGGTCGCTGCCGTCAATTCACCACTCCGCAGCCCCGAGGTCGCCCAATGACACCGAACAGCCGTCCGGCGATTCTGCTCGTGGCCCCACTGCTCGCGACCCTGCTGCTTGCCGGCTGCGGCAATCTGCAGCGGCTGGCGGAAATCGGCTCCCCGCCCGGCATGACGCCCACCGCCAACCCGACACAGGACAAGTCCTGGAAGCCGGTGACGATGCCGATGCCGCGCCCGGGCGCGATGACGGCCACCCCCGACAGCCTGTGGCTGGCCGGGTCGCGCTCCTTCTTCAAGGATCAGCGCGCCTCCCGGGTGGGCGACATCGTGACCGTCGTGGTCAACATGACCGACTCCGCGGCGCTGGGCAACGCAACGGTCGCCAACCGTACGGGAAGCGAAAATCTGGGCATCCCGGACCTGCTCGGGTTGCAGCACACGCTCTCGAAGGCCAGCGGCAGGGGGGCGGACCTGACCAACATCATCTCCGCCACCGGTTCTGGGGCCGCCACCGGCACGGGCACCATCGCCCGCAACGAGACGGTGCTGCTGCGCGTGGCCGGCACCGTCACGCAGGTCCTGCCGAACGGCAATCTGACAATCGTCGGCAGGCAGGAAATGCGTGTCAATTCGGAACTGCGTGAACTGGTCCTGTCCGGCGTGATCCGGCCGGAGGACATCGCCTCCGACAACACCGTGCAGCATGACCGCATGGCCGAAGCGCGCATCAGCTATGGCGGACGCGGCCAGCTGACCGACATGCAGACCGCCCGCTACGGCGAGCAAATCCTGGACCTCATCAGTCCGTTCTGAGACGTGGTCGGCGGACTTCGGGCCAAAGCGGTAAATTTTGCCGCTTCCAGGCGGCGAACGGACATATTCCGGTTGGGCCGCGGCAAAAATTGCCGGCGTTGGTTGGGTAAACGCGCCCGGCGGATATAAACAGACAGTAGTTCGTCGGTTGTCCGCCCTATTTATTGAGAATTGACATGGCAAAAACTGCTGCCGCCGTCGCCGATCGGGCACCGGCCGAGCTTGACGACGCGAGCGCCGGTGGCCATGCCAAGGGATCCGGCAAACGCAAGCTCCTGCTGCCGATCGTCGCCGTGGTGCTGCTGCTGGGGGGCGGCGGCGCCGCCGTCGCGCTGCTGACGGATATCCCGGCCAAATTGATGGGCGGCAAGGCCGCGGCCGCCGAGGGCGCCGGCCTGCCGGGCTCGGTGGACCTGCCGGAGATCATCGCCAACCTCAATCCCGGCTCGCATCGGACCGCTTTCGTCAAGCTGAAAGCCAAGCTGACGCTGTCCAGCAAAGCCGACGAGGCGCATGTGCACGAAGCGGAGGGACAGGTGCTCGACCTGTTCCAGACCTATTTGCGTGACATGCGCCCCGAGGAGCTGCGCGGGTCCGCCGGCGTCTACCGGCTGCGCGAGGAACTGATCGCGCGGGCCAACATCGCGGTGGCGCCCGCCCACATCACCGACATTCTTTTTCTGGAAATGCTGGTCCAGTGAGCGGCACCGACGGCGATCCCGAGGAAGACCTCTCCGCCTGGGGCCTCGACCCCGAGGGCGAGGCCAATGCCGACGATGGGACCGCGTCGCCGGCCACAGCGCCTGCCACGGCGGCGGCGCCGCCGCAGGCGCTGAGCCAGGCCGAGATCGACAGCCTGCTCGGCCTCGGCGACGAAACGGACGCCGGCGACCGCGCAAACGGCATGCAGCGGATCGTCAGTTCCGGTCTCGTGTCCTACGAACGCCTGCCGATGCTGGAGATCGTGTTCGATCGGCTGGTCCGGATCCTGTCGACCAGCATGCGGACGCTGACCAGCGACAATGTCGAAGTCAGCATCGACAAGATCATCTCGCTCCGGTTTGGCGACTATCTCAATTCGATCCCGCTGCCGGCGCTGCTCGGGGTGTTCCATGCCGAGGAATGGGACAATTACGGCCTGATGGTGGTCGACAGCGCGATGATCTATTCGGTCGTCGATGTCCTGCTCGGCGGCCGCAGCGGCACGACGCCGATGCGGATCGAAGGGCGCCCGTACACCACGATCGAGCGCACGCTCGTCGAAAAAATGGCGTCGCAGATTCTGGCGGACCTGTCGCAGGCGTTCAACCCTGTCTGCGACGTCACCTTCCGCTACGACCGGACCGAGACGAACCCGCGCTTTGCCGCGATCTCCCGGGCGTCCAACGCCGCCATCCTCGTCAAGCTGCGGCTGGAGATGGAGGAGCGCGGCGGCTTCTTCGAAATCGTGATTCCCTACGCAACGCTCGAGCCGATCCGCGACGTGCTGCTGCAGCAATTCATGGGCGAGCGGTTCGGCCGCGACAATATCTGGGAGACGCATTTGGCGGAGGAGCTGCGCAATACCGACGTGGAACTCGATGCCGTGCTTGGCGAGCAGACGATGGACCTGCGCGAGGTCATGAACCTGTGTGTTGGAAGCCAATTGATGTTCTCGCTGGCGCCGGACGCGCCGGTGGAGATGCGCTGCGGTGGCACCACGCTGTTCATCGCGACCACGGGCAACCGTCATAACCAGGTCGCCGTGCAGATCCAGCAGAAGATCGAATTTCCCGCCAGAACCGGTGAATGAGGCGCGCACGATGTTGACAGCTACCTGGATCGCCGATGGCGCGCTGTGCTTGCTGCTGTTGGGGACGCTCGTGATGTCCATTCGGCTCGACCGCGGGCTGCGCCTCGTCCGTCGCGATCGCAGTGCGTTCGAAGCGCTGATCGGCAGCCTTGCGTCGGCCACGCAGGCGGTCTCGGTCGGAGTGCAGCGCCTGCGCAGCGAGTCCGAGCGTGCCGCCGAACTGATTCAACGCCGCTCCGAGGAAGCCGACCGGCTGGCGACCGATCTGTCGTTTCTGATCGATCGCGCCGAGCGGACCGGGCGGCGGATCGAGGGGGCGCTGCGCGACGGCGCGCAGGCCGACGACAGCGACGGCGGCGCCCCGGTTGTCGGAGCGGCACCACATCATTCGCTCGCGGCGGTCGCGGAAATGGTCCGGGGCCTCGCGACGGCAAAATCCGGAAAACGGCCATGAGCTACCTATCGCCGACCCGACTGTTGCCGATGACCATTGCCGCCATCGCGGTGGTTCTGGTCATCCGCGTCGGCGGACTCGCCGCGACCGCGGCCTGCGCCACGCCTGCCGCATGCGGCACGCCGCAGGCATCGACATCCGCCGGCATGTCGCCCGCGCCGCCGGTTGCCCCCCAGGCCGCCCCGCCGACGGCGCCGGATTTCATGCCGCCGCATTTCGCGGTGCCCACGGACGGCGACAAGGCATTGTTGGAAGATCTGCGAAACCGCAGCAACCAGATCGATGCGCGCGAAGCAGCGCTGGTGCAGCGGGAGGCCACCGCTGCCGCGACCGAAAAGCGCCTGGGCGAGCGGTTCGGCGAATTGAGCGCGCTGGCCTCGCGCCTCGAGGCGCTCGAAAAATCGCTGAAGGAGCGCGATCAGGCGAACTGGGAGGAGCTGGTCAAACTCTACGAGGACATGAAGCCACGCGATGCGGCGGCAATCTTCAACGACCTGAACATGGTGGTCTTGTTGGAGGTGATGGACCGCATGAAACCCGCCAAGGCGGCGCCGATCATGGCCGCGATGAATCCCGACAAGGCCCGACAAGTCACCGCCGACCTCGCGACCAAGCGTACCGCATCGGTGAACCTCACCAACTGATCGATTTCAACGCGACAGAATATTAGGAGGCTACCTTGGCTATCGACAAAACAATGAACGTTCTCATCGTCGACGACTATCGGACCATGCTGCGCATTATCCGCAACCTGCTCAAGCAGATCGATTTCGACAACGTCGACGAGGCCACCGACGGCGTGCAGGCCTTGACGAAGCTCCGCGCCGGAAATTTCGGCCTGGTGATCAGCGACTGGAACATGGAGCCGATGACCGGGCTCCAGCTGCTGACCGAGGTACGGGGCGACGCCAAGCTGAAGGACACGCCCTTCATCATGATCACCGCCGAGAGCAAGGCGGAGAACGTCGTCGCCGCCAAGGCAGCCGGCGTCTCCAACTACATCGTCAAGCCGTTCAACGCGGAGACGCTGAAAAGCAAGATCGAGAAGGTTTTGGGGAATGCGTGAACAATCGCGCGGCGGCGGCGGCGCGGACATGTCCGTGCCCCCTTTGAGCGACCGGCTGCGCGCGATTCTCGGCAAGACTCCGGCGGTTGACCCAAGCCTGGTGGAAGACGTCGTGCAGGTCGTGCTCGACACGATCGGCGGGCGTCTGTCGATCACCGAAACGCAGCTTCTTGTCGAGATCGCGGAACTTGGGCGGATCATCGCCGCCGCGAAGGCGGACGTGGCCGAGGTCAATGCCGGGGAGATCACCGGTCAGCATCTGCCGACGGCGACCGACGAGCTCGACGCCATTGTCGAGCATACGGCGCGCTCCACGGACAGTATTCTGGAATGCTGCGAGGAACTCGACAAGCTTGGGGAGGTGCTGGGCGGAGCTTCCGGGGCGCAGTTGGCCGTGGTCACGTCGAAGATCTACGAGGCGTGCAGCTTTCAGGACATTGTCGGCCAGCGCATCACGAAGGTCGTCAAGGCCCTCAAGCACATCGAGGCGAAGGTTCAGGAAATGTCCAGCAGCATCGAGGCCGGGTCCGTCGCGGCCAGCCACGACGCGGCACGGCCGAACGCTGTCGCGGGCGAGGACGCGCTGCTCAATGGCCCACAGGCGACCGGCGTGGCGCTGGTGCAATCCGATATCGACGACCTCCTGGCGGATTTCTGACGATGCGCAGCGCACGGATCATCGCGGCGGCGGTCTGCTCGGTGCTGGCCGCGCAGGTCGGGCCGACGCCGGCGCGGGCGTCCGAGGTTGCCGCCGCGCGGCCAAGGCAGGGCGCGATGCCGACGGTGTCCATCGACGCCGCCGATCGCGTCGGCTACGGCGAGGTCACGCTCCAGTCGAAGACGCCCCTCTCCTTCGTCGAAACGCGGGAGGGCAACACGATCAAGGTCGTCCTCACGCACCACCCCGTGGTGGGCGAGGCACCGCGCGCGCCGAGCAACGTCAGCGCCATCACGGTCGGCCCGTCCGAGGTTCACATTGCGACCGTTCCCGGCTCGCGCGTGCGGATGACGCACACCCTGCTGTCGGTCACGATCGAGATCCTCGATGGACCGCTCGGCCCGTGGCATTCCTTGCCGACGAAGATGGGCACGGCCGACAGCACGCTGTCCGGCGCCGCGGATGTCGCGCCTGCGGCAGCCACGGCAGCGGCCGGGCAAGCCGCGACCCCGCTCGCCACGCCCGCTCCCGAGGCGGCCACGGCCGCCGATCCAGGCGAGCCCGCGACGGTTGCCGTCGCCGGTCCGGCCCCTGCCCCTATCCCTGCTCCTGCCCCTGCCCCTATCCCGGCCCCCGCCCCTATCCCTGCCCCCATGGCCGTCCCCTCGCCGCCTGTCGCGGCCGCGGACGAGCCGCCCGTGGCTGTGGCCATGGCCGTCCTTCCTCCCGTCCTGGCGGCTGCCGCCCCCGCGGCAGTGTCGAAGGCGATCCCGCCCGCGCTCGCCCCGGCGCAGGCCATGGCGGTGGTGCCCCCCCCCGCCCCCGTCGCGGCGCGCACGGCCTCGGCGGCCGGTCCCATTCCTGCCGGCCCGGCCCCGGCCCCGGCCAAAGCCTTGGCCATGGCGCTCGGCGTGCCGGTCCCGACAGTGACGCCCGCCCCCGCCCCCGCGCCCGCGCCCGCGGATCCGGCTGTCACGTCGCCGGCCCCGCCGCGTGCCGCCGTGACCGCCGAGGAGCTTCCGGCCGCCGCCCCCATGGTCCCGGCGGTCGCGGCAGATGTCGCGACGCTGCCCGACACAGCGACCCCGGCGCCGGACCCCGAGCGGGAGGCCGCCGTCGCGGCCGTGCTCGCGCCCCAGTCCAGCCCCATCCAGATGGTGCTGGACTCCACCGATCCGGCGATCTTCGTGCCGATGGACTCGCACGTCGGCCTCGCTGCCTTCCGCCGCGACGACGAGATGCTGCTCGTGTTCGACATACCGGCCAAACTTGCCACCACGGCGATCCGGTCCGATCCGGTGTTCGGGCACACGGTCAGCGACATCGTCGGCGACGCGACAGTCGTCCACATCCCGTTGCCGGCGCCCGCAAGCCTGCACCTGACGCGCAGTAGCAAAGGTTGGGAGGTCACGGCCATCCCGGCGGCGGAACCGATCATGGGCATCGAGCCGCGGGTGATCGACAGTGCTGCCGGCAAGCCGCAAATGCAGCTTGCCGCCGGTCTGTCCTCGCGCGTCGTGACGATCCTCGACCCGCGCACCGGCGCGCGTCTGCTGGTCGGCACGCAGCAGGAGACCGGCCAGGGCGTGGCCGTCGGGCGCAGCCTGGTGCAGTTCTCCCTGCTGCCCACGGTGCAGGGCGTCGTTGTGTCCGCCGTCTCGGACGACATCGGCATGCGCGAGAACCGGGACGGCTTCCTGCTGTTCGCCGGCGCCGAGTCCGGCGGCACCATTGTGTCCAGCAGCACGTTGCCGGCGATCGCCAGCGCGGGGGCCGCGGAACCCTCCCGCCTGTTCAACCTGACGAACGCGCCCATCGCATCCCTGGTGGAAGCCTTGCGCGAGCGCACGATGGCCGCCTCCTCCGCCCCGATCCTCGGACGCTCGCAGCAGCGCATCGCGGTGGCCGAGAAAATGGTGGCACTCGGCATGGGCGTGGAGGCGCTGGCGGTGCTCGATGTCGCCGTGGCCAACGACCCGCCGCTCGCCGACGCGCCGCCGGCGATTGCGTTGCGCGCGATGTCCGGCATCCTCGCGGATCGGCCGGAGGAAGCCGCTTCCATCGACGATGTCCGGCTCAACAGCAACGACGAAGTGGCACTTTGGCGGGCGGTGCGGGGCGCCGGCATCGACGAGACATGCCCGACCTGCGCCCACGCCTTTGTCGCCAACATGCCGCTGTTGCTGGCCTATCCGCAGCCATTGCGCGAACGTCTGCTGCCGCTCGCGCTGGAAACGATGGCACTGGGCGGCAACGCAGCCGCGGCCCTCGAAGTGCTGAAGAAGCTGCCCAACGACGCGCCGTTCGATCTCGCGCGCGGCATGGCGGCCGAAATGACGGGCGACAATCAGACCGCGCTCGCGATGTACGGGCAGGTTGCCCAACGCTCGGACCGGCTGGCGCGCTATCGCGCGCTGACCCGATCGGTGGGCGTGCGTCTGGCCAGCCATGCCATCGGCCCCGGCCAAGCGGCCGATGCACTGGACAAGCTGCTGTATGGCTGGCGCGGCGACCAGCGCGAACTGGCACTGCGCATCCGGATGGCGGATCTGCGGCGCCAGACCGGCCAGTGGCGCGAATCGCTCGCCCTGCTGCGCGACGCTCAGGCGGCCTTTCCCGAGCAACGGGCGCGTATCCTCGGCGAGATCACCGGCACGCTCGCGGCGCTGCTCGACGGCAACACGAGCGCACACATGACGCCTGCCGAGTTCGTGGCCCTCTACGACGACAATGCCGACCTGCTGCGCGAAGGCCCGTGGTCCGGGCACGCCCTGGAAAAGCTTGCCGACAATCTGCTGGCGCTCGACCTGCCGGCGCGCGCGGTGCCGATCCTGACCCGCATGCTGTCGGACGCGACCGATCCGGCGAGGCGAGCGGAAATCGGCGCAAAGCTGGCGTCCGTGCAACTGTCGGACGGCTCGGTCGAAGCCGCGATCGCGACTTTGGCGCAGTCGGACAGTCCGGCGCTGACACCCAAGCTGAACGAGACGCGGCAGATCCTGCTGGCGCGGGCCGATGCCGCGCATGGCGACAAGGACAAGGCGGTGGCCCTGCTGCACGACCTCGGGACCGCCGCCGCCGCCGATCTGCGCGCGACGATCCTGAGCGAGAAGGCCGATTGGCCGGCGGCAACGGCGGCGCTGGCCGATCTGGCACGCCTGACTCTGCCGGCACCTCCGGCGGCACTCGACGAGACGCAGCAGAAGATCGTGATGCGCCTTGCCAACGCCGCCACGCTCGCCGGCGACAAGGACACGATCATACGCCTCGCGGCGGATCGGGGGGCCGCGATGGCCGGTGGAAAGTTTGCCGATGCGTTTGGCCTGATGACGTCGGCGCCGGTTCGCACCACCAGCGACATTTCCCGGGCGGCGCGCGAAATCCGCGCGGCCAAGCCGATGCGGGCGACCGGCACGCCGTAACGCCTGCCTGCACGATCATGAGCGAATGGAAGTCGAAAAATGTCGATTTACCTCAACGCGGGGCTGATGCTGGTCGCGACCCTTGCGACCTTCGTGGTCCTCGCGGCGTCGGTCCGGTTTGCCCGCGACGGCGGCCTGGGGTCGTTGCGTACGTTCCTGTCGCGGCGTGGCGCGCCGGCCCGCCCGCGACCGCGGCCGCGCCGCTTGCGGATCGAGGAAGTGCGCCAACTGGACAGCAAACGCCGCCTCGTCCTGATCGCGTGCGACGGGCAGGATCTGCTGTTGCTGACGGGCGGCCCGTCCGACCTCGTGATCCGCCGCGGGCCGGTCGACGCCTCGGTTTCGCAGATCTGGGGCGCCACGGCATGACTCGCCCCGCAAGCGTTCTCGTCCTGTCGCTGCTTGGCATTGCGTTGGCGGCGATTCCCGAGCTGGCCCATGCCCAGGCATTAAGCATCGACCTCGGCAGCGAGACCGGACAGGCCGGCACCACGGGTCGCCTGATTCAGTTGACGGCGGGCATTGCCGTGCTGTCGCTCGCGCCGAGCCTGCTGGTGATGGTGACCGCGTTCACCCGCATCGTCATCGTGTTGTCGCTGTTGCGCACGGCCATCGGCGCCCAGGGCGTCCCGCCCAACACGGTGGTCGTCGGGCTTGCGATGTTCCTGACCTTCTTCGTCATGCAGCCGACGCTGGAGGAGGCGTGGACGGCGGGGCTGTTGCCGATGACGCAAGGCACGGTCCCCGACCTGGACGGCTTGCGGCTCGCGGCCGAGCCGTTCCGCAAATTCATGCTGCTCAATGCGCGAGCCGACGATCTGAAGACGTTCTACGATCTGGCGAAAATCCCCATTCCCGCGGCACCCGAGACCGCGCAGTGGCGGGCGTTGATCCCGGCCTTCATGGTCGGCGAACTGCGCCGGGCGTTCGAGATGGGCTTTCTGCTGTTTCTGCCGTTTCTCATCATCGACATGGTGGTCGCCAGCATCCTGATGAGCATGGGCATGATGATGATGCCGCCCAGCGTGGTCTCGCTGCCGTTCAAGCTGATCTTCTTCGTGCTTGTCGATGGCTGGCGCATGGTTTCGGGCAGTCTCGTGCAGAGCTTCAACATGTGATCTTGCCTCCGACGGCGGCGGGTAAATCCGCGCGTTCGGCCTATAATCCAAAGCATGTCAACAAAAGCGCCCGACATCCTCGCCCTTGCCGAACGCCGCCTGAACTGGCTGGACCAACGGCAGGCGGTGTTGGCACAGAACATCGCCAACGCCAACACGCCGGGCTACCAGGCCCGCGACCTCAAGCCCTTTTCCGCCGTGCTGAACACGGCGATCCAGCCCGCCACGCTTTCGACGGGCGCCACGCTCGCGCCGAATGCCCTGGCGCAGCCGGCCGCTCCGGTCGATCGCGCGGTCGACGAACGCTCGCCGGACGGCAACGCGGTGTCGATCGACGAGCAGGCCGTGAAGGTGGCGGACACCGACACGTCGCACCAACTCGCCCTCGATCTCTACAAAAAATACGTGGGCCTGTTCCGGCTTGCCCTGGGTCGCGGTTGATCGGCCCTTCTGCCCTAGGAAAACCGCCATGGACATGACCACCACGATGGACGTTTCCGCCAAAGGCATGGCCGCGCAGAATACGCGGCTGCGGGTGATTGCGGAAAACCTCGCCAATGCCGTCACCACCGGTTCGACCCCGGGTGCCGACCCGTATCAGCGCAAGACGGTCACGTTCGAAAACCGCCTGGACAAGACTCTCGGCGCGAACGTGGTCAGCGTCGTCAAGATCGCGCACGACAAGACGGCGTTTCCGCAGAAGTACGATCCCGCCAACCCGGCGGCCGACGCCAACGGCTACGTCAAGGAGCCCAACGTCACGTCGTTCGTCGAAGTCATGGACATGAAGGAGGCGCAGCGGGGCTATTCGGCAAACCTGAACGTGCTCGAGACCACTCGCGGCATGATGATGCACACGCTCGACCTCCTGAAGTGAGATAGGAAAAATCCATGATCTCCACCAACGTCACCGGCACCTCGGCGTACAGCGCCATCCAGAACGGCATGTCCTCGTTTGTCGCGGCCGATGTCGAGACCGGCGCGCCGGCGCCCGGCACCTTCTCCTTCGGCGCGATGGTGCAAAACGCGGTCTCGGGACTTGTCGAGAGCGGCAAGGCGGCCGACGCCAAGTCGGCCGACGCGTTGACCGGCAAGGGCAACCTGACGGACGTGGTCATGGCGGTGTCCAAGGCGGAGATGGCGTTGCAGGCCACCGTCGCTGTCAGGGACAAGGTGATCGCGGCCTATCAGGACATCATGAAGATGGCCGTCTGAGGCCACGGCGATGAACGAGAGCGATCTGGCGCTGTTTGCGCGCGAGGCGCTCATGGTCATGCTCAAGATCTCGACGCCGGTGTTGGTGACGGGCCTTGTCGTCGGCCTGGTCGTCTCGATGCTGCAGGCGCTGACGCAGATCAACGAGATGACGCTGGTCTTCATCCCGAAGTTGCTCGGCATCTGCGCGGTGCTTGCCTTGCTGGGCAGCTTCATGCTTGGCACGCTGGAGGACTACTCCCGGACGATCTTCGATCAGGTGATCGTTGTCGGACGCACATGATCCCGGCACTCTCGGCCAATCTTGAGGCGGCTGCCCTCGCGGAACTGCCGTCGCTCGCGTTCGGCTTCATGCTGGTCGTGGCACGGGTGGGCTCGGCGCTGCTGACCGGGCCGGGATTCGGCGAAGCCGATCTGCCGCCGTCGGTCCGGTTGTCGCTCGCATTGCTGCTCGCCTTCCTGGTCTTTCCGCTGGTGCAAAGCCAACTGCCGCAGGCGCCCGACCAGGTCGGCACGTTGGTCGCGCTGGTGGCGATCGAGGTGCTGATCGGCGCGTGGCTTGGCTTCGTCGCCCGCGCGATCGTGATGGCCCTGGCCATCGCCGGCGGCCTGATATCGCTGATGGCGGGGCTGTCGAGCGTGCTGCAGCTCGATCCGTCGTTCGGCGCGCAGACGACGGCGCTGCAGCGCATGATGAATCTGGCATCGGTGGCCCTGTTCTTCGCAACGGGGCTGTATCTCTATCCCCTGCACGCGATCATCGGCAGTTACGACCTGATCCCGCCGCACGGCGGGCTCGATGGCGCGGGTGCGGTCCAGGTGGTCATCACGGCGGTGGCCGACAGCTTTGGACTGGCCATCCGGCTGGCGGCACCGTTCATCGTCACGTCGCTGCTGTGGCAAAGCGCCATCGGCCTGCTCGGCCGGCTGGTGCCCTCGATCCACGTCCACCTGGTCACGCCGCCCGCGCAGATTCTGGGTGGCCTGGCGCTGTTCGCGCTGGGGATGGGGCTGATCGTGACGACCTGGACCGGCAGCGTGCAGACGGCGCTGTCGCTCCTCCCGGGCCTCTGAGCGGCAGCGGCCATGGCCAACGAGGAACACGCCGGCGAGGACGCCACCGAAGCACCGACGCAAAAGCGGCTCGACCAGGCGCGCGAGGCGGGCAGGCTGCCGCTATCGCGCGACGTCCCCGTGCTGGCGTCGCTTTCCGGTGCCGCGTTCGGTCTGCTCGTCCTGGCGCCGGCGCTGGCGGCAAAAATGACCGACCAGATGAGCAACCTGCTGGCCTCGGTCCATACGATCCAGGCCACCGCGGCCCTTGGCGACGGGCAAGTCGAAGCCCTGTTGCTGACGGCGCTCGAACTGACGTTCGCCGTGGCCCTGCCTGTGCTCGTTCTGACGGTCGGCAGCGTCATGCTGCAAAGCGGCTTCTACTTCGGCGGCACCGCAATCCGCTTCGATCCCTCGCGGATCAGCCTGTTCGCCGGGTTCGGGCGGCTGCTGTCGATGCACAATCTCCTCGAATTCCTCAAGTCGTGCGCCCGCTTGGCCATCCTGACCGGCATTATCTGGAGTGTTTTCGCCGCGAACCCATTGCGCTCCCTGCCCACGGCGAGCGCCGACGTGGCGAGTCTGTTCGGGACGCTCGCGCATGAAATGGTGGGCCTGGTCAAGCCGTTGCTGATCATGCTGTTCGTCCTCGCGGCCGGCGACGTGTTCCTGGTGCGATACCGCCATCTGAAGCGGATGCGCATGACCCGCGAGGAAGTTCGCCGCGAGCACAAGGAAAGCGACGGCGATCCGTTCATCAAGGCGAAGGTGCGGATGTTGCGGCAGCAGCGGTCGCGCCGTCGCATGATGGCCAAGGTGAAGACGGCGGCGGTCGTCATCACCAATCCGACGCACTACGCGATCGCCCTCGCGTACGACCGCGGCCGCCAGGACGCGCCCCGCATCGTCGCCAAGGGAGCGGACTTCATTGCTGCCCGAATCAGGGAAGAAGCCGAACTTCATCGCGTGCCGCTGGTCGAAAATCCGCCGCTCGCGCGGGCCCTCTACACGCTCGACCTCGACACCGAAATTCCCGCCGAACACTACCAGGCGGTGGCCGAGATTATCGCCTTCGTCTGGAAACTGCGTGGCCGCAGCATTGCTGCCGTCGAGTAGCGGCCGACGGCTACTTGCCTACATAGCACCCAACCGAGGTTGATCATGTTCCAGCGCACTGGCCTAGCGAGTATCACCCTCAGTGCGGTGGTGCTCGACATTCCCGACCGTTCCGGCCGCTACATCGCCAAGGACATCGCCGCAGGCTGGGCCTATTACTTGGTCGACAGCGACGGCGACAGTCGCTTTCGTGGCGAGGGCACCTGCCATGGCGGCCGCGACATGGCGCTGCGTTGCGCCTTCCTCGCCGCCGTCAACTGCGTGCCCGACAGTTCCCAAATCCGCATCGTCGTCGAGGGCAAGGAGACGCATCGCTGCATGGTGGGTCTGGCCTTGCACGATACGCATGTGCGGGAGGCGATCGACGGGCGGCAGCTCTCCGTTGCGTCGCGGCCGGACGAACGGACGGTCTGGCAGGCCCGGATGGCTGCGGAACGGGCGGCATCGTCGCTGCTGCGGGATCGCGAACGGGCCGGGGCGCGATTGACGGCAATTCGGAACGCCGAACAGCGGACCGCCGAACTGAGCGCGCTTGCCGGCGATCCCAAAGACGTCGATACGGTCATCTCGCTGGACCAGTGGCGCGTGAGCGAGGACGGCCTCGATCAGCCGTGGCCGGCCCCGCCGATCGTTGCGGGGCCCCGGCCGCAGCACTGGCGCAGCCACGCCGGCATGCCGGGCCACCGGGCAAACCGCAAGGGTTTCGCCCGCTTTGCCAGCGGCATCGCCGGCCTGTGGGGCGGCGGGGCCGTGGCGTAACGGTTCGCCGCCGGCCCGTCGGGATCGTTCCCCGGCGAGGCCCGCGCTCCGGAAGAGGGATTCCCGGCAACCGCCGCGCAATTCCCGGCAATCTTCGTACGATCCCCGGAAATTCTCGCACGATCCCCGGCAATTGCCGCACAATACCCGGCAATTACCGCATAATCGCTGGCAGTCGCCGCACAATCCCCGGCGAGAACCCGCATTTTGGCATTGTCGCCTATAACACCATTCGACCCCTCTCTCATCGCAGCTTGTGGAAACCGAAATGGCATTACCGAAGCGCGTGCATATCCTACCGGGGCGAACCAACGACAGCGCCCAGGCCGTTCCAGGCATCGACCGGAGTGCCGCGCAGGCCGACGTCCAGCGCCGCCGCGTGCGTACCTTCGCGCGCCAGCAGAAGATTGCCGAGCGCGTTGCCGCTGCCACCACGCAGATGGCGTCCGGCATCAGCGAATCCTCGGCCGCCGCGGAAGAATTGCGCAAGTCGATGGAACTGATCGCGACCGGCGCGGAAGAAGCGTCCGGCGCCTCGCAGCAGTGCCTCAGTGCCGTGACCGACGTCGCCGCCGGGATCCTCCAATCCACGGAGAAGGCCGAGTTTTCGCGGCGGAAGTCCGAGGCGCTGCAGGGCATGCTCGCGGAACTCAACACGCAGATCGGCGCCTCGGTGACCAACATCGAGACCGGCGCGGATCGCCAGCTTGCCTCCGTGCAAATGGTGGGCGAACTGGAGAAGCAGGCCGCCAGCATCGGCGAGATCGTCAAGGCGGTCGCGCGCATCGCGGACCAGACCAACCTGCTGGCGCTCAACGCAGCCATCGAGGCGGCGCGCGCCGGGCAGCACGGCAAGGGCTTCGCCGTCGTGGCCGACGAAGTGCGCACGCTCGCGGAAACGTCGGAAAAAAGCGCGCGCGACATTCAGGAGTTGGTCGGCCAGATTCAAGGCGAGGTGAAGACCATCGCCGACGGCATCAACGGTGCGGCGACGGCGGCACGGGTGCAGGTCGAAAAGGGCCGCGCGGTCACCGTCCAACTTGCCAAGGCGCGGGCGAACACGGTCGTGATCGTTGCCGGCAGCAGCGAGATCTCCTCCGCGGCGCAGCAATCCGATCGGGCCGCCAAGGAAGCGCAGCGTGGGTCTGAGCAGATTGCCGCCGCCGCCACCGAGCAGTCGGCGGCGTGCGAGGAGGCCTTGAAGACGGTCGAACAGCAGACCCAGGCGCTCGAACAGAGTCAGACGGCGTCCGAGGAATTATCGACGCTCGCCGACGAACTGAAGAACAGCACCGACATCTCCAAAAGCGCCGAGGAAATGGCCTCGGCGGCCGAGCAACTCTCGTCCGCGGTGCAGGAGATCAGCGCCGCCGCGACGCAGATCACCGAGGCGATCGAGCAGATCAACAAAGGCTCGCAGCAGGCGGCCGCCGCCGCCACGCAATCCAGCGCCGGCAGCACGCAGATCGAGAAGGGCGCGGTGCTGTCGCGGGCAAGGGCAACCGCAGGGCTCGAACTGGGCCGGACGACGGCCGAGCTGGTAACGTCGAGCCGGGCGGCAGTGGACGAATTGATCCTCGGCGTGTCCGACGCGCTGGCCGAGACGAACAAGAGCAGCCGGCTCACCACCGGGCTGGAGCAGGTCAGCCGGCGCATCGACAAGATCGTCGACTCGATCACCACCGTGTCGATCCAGACCAACATGCTGGCGATCAACGGCTCGATCGAGGCCGCCCGGGCCGGGGACTTCGGCAAGGGTTTCATGGTGGTCTCGACCGACATTCGCAACCTCGCCCGCGAATCGGCCGAGAATGCCGACCGCATCAAGGATGTCGTCAAGGCAACGCAGGACCAGATCGTCGCCGTGCGCCGCGACCTGGAGCAGATCGCGGGGGCGGCGGAGGCCGAGGTTCAGAAGAACAAGGCCATCACGACCAATCTCGCCGCCGTCGAACTCGAGATGGCGGGCGTGCTGAACGCCAACGAGGAAATCGTCAAAGGCGCCGAGCTTATTTTGACGGCGGTGCAGGAAGCGCAGAACGCGACCCAGCAGATCGCCATCGCCGCCGACCAGGCCAGCAAGGGTGTGGGCGAGGCGGCGACCGCGGCCAAGCAGCAGTCGCGCGGCGCCGAGGAACTGGCGGCGGCGGTGGAAGAAGTCGCATCGCTGGCCGACGAACTGCAGAACTCGCGCGATTGAGCGAAAGGTCAGCCGCGTGAACATGATCAGCACTCCAGCCGACCTGCTCGCCGCGCAAGCGGCGGCCGCGTCGGGCAGCGATCCCGGGCAATACGTCACCTTCCAGGTCGGCGAGGGCATTTTTGCGGTGCCGCTGGCCGAGGTGCAGGAAATCATCCGCATGCCGGATGTCGTCCTGGTCCCGCTCAGTCACCGCAGCCTGGAAGGGCTCGCCAATCTGCGCGGCACCGTGATGTCCGTCACCAGTCTTCGCCGGATCTTCGGGGAGGCGGATGTCGAGCACGACGACGCGACGCGCGTGGTGGTGCTCAACCAAGGCATGCCGATCGGTTTCGTGGTCGACCGGATGGCGGCGGTCGTCACCGCGTCCCCGGACCAGATCGAGAGCGTCCATTCGATCCAGGCGACGATCCGGACCGACATGCTGCGCGGGCTGATCAAGGCCGGCGAAGGGCGCGGGATGATCATGATCCTCGACCCCGTCCGGCTGCTCGCAACCGACGACAGAGCCGCCGGCCGCCGTGCCGACCGGCCCGTCTCGGCGGCGGGCGCGGTGGAGGCGGCGCAAACGACGGCGGTCGGCGAGGAACTGCAACTGGTCAGTTTCGAGGTGGCCGGACAGGAGTACGCGCTCGCCATCGAGAGCGTGCAGGAAATCGTCCAGGTTCCGCCAAGCATCGTGGGCGTGCCGAAGACCGACGCCCATGTCCTGGGCGTGATGACGTTGCGCAATCGCCTGCTGCCGCTGGTCGGCCTGCGGGAAATGTTCGGGCTGCCGCCAGCCCCCCTCGACGACCGCAGCAAGATCGTCGTGGTGCCGCTGCCGGACCAGACCTCGGTCGGCATCGTGATGGATCTGGTCAAGGAAGTCCTGCGGGTGGACCGCGGTCTGCTCGACGCGGTGCCGCCCCTGCTGCAACGCGGCGCCGGGCGCGGCGAGATCGAGGGTATCTGCCGGATGGACGGCGGCAAGCGGTTGGTCGCGGTGCTGTCGGCGGCGGCGCTGTTCGAGAACGGAGCCGTTCGCCGCGTGGCGGCCACGGCGGGCGACAACAGCGACGTGGAGGACGGGATGGCTTCTGATCCGGCGGCCGGCGTCGGCGCGCGCGAGGAGGAGGAACAGTTCGTCGTCTTCCGCCTCGCCGACGAGGAATACGGCGTGCCGATCGGCGCGGTGCAGGAGATTGTCCGCGTTCCGGAGCAACTGACGCGCCTGCCCAAGGCACCCGCCTTCATCAAGGGGGTGGTGAATTTGCGCGGCTCGGTCCTGCCGGTTGTCGACCAGCGCGCGCGCTTTCAGCTCGACGCCATGCCCCGCGGCGATCGGCAGCGGATCATGGTGTTCGCCATCGGCGGCGTCCGCACCGGCTTCATCGTCGATTCCGTCTCGGAGGTTCTGCGGATTCCGCGCGGCACGATCGGTCCGATGCCCGCGTTGTCGGACGCGCAGGCGCGGCTGATCTCGCGCGTCGCCAATCTGGAGCGGCAGCACCGGATGATCCTGCTGATCGACACGGCGCATCTGCTGGAGCCGCACGAGATCGGCGCCATTGCCGATGCCTCGGCCGCGACGCAGCCGTTGGCAGCCTGACAGGCGCGCCGCAAACATCATGCTCAAGCTGCTGATCGCCGACGATTCGGCCCTGATGCGGAAATATCTCGGCGAGATTTTTCGCGCCGAGGGCGACTTCGAGGTCTGCATCGCCCGCAACGGCGCGGAGGCGCTGGCGCTCGCGCACTCGTTCGCGCCCGACGTCGTCACGCTCGACGTCAACATGCCGGAGATGGACGGCATTACCTGCCTCAGTCGGATCATGACCGAGTGCCCCAAGCCGGTGGTCATGGTCTCCTCGCTGACCGGCAGCGGGGCCGAGGTGACGTTGCAGGCGCTGGCGCTGGGGGCGGTCGACTTCATCGCCAAGCCGGACGGCACGGTCTCGTTGCACATCGACAAGATCAGCGCGGCGCTGGTGGCCAAAGTGCGCGGGGCCGCGAAGGCCCGCCTGCGTCTGAGCCGGGGCCTGCTCGACCGGGTGCGCAACGGCACGCGCGGCGCCGAGGGCGGCCCGGTTTCGCCCAGCCCCGTGCGGCGGCCCGCCACGGCCGCGGCCGGCCCCCGTCATGGCGCCCCTGTCCGCGGAATCGTAATAATCGGTGTTTCCACCGGCGGCCCAGGCGCGCTGGAGACGATCCTGCCCCGCCTGCCGCGCCATTTTCCCTGGCCGATCGCGATTGCCCAACACATGCCGGAGAGCTTCACCGGCGTTTTCGCCCGCCGGATCGACGGGCTGTCGGCGCTGGACGTCGTCGAAGTCTCCCGCCCCACGTCGTTGCTGCCCGGGGTGGCCTATATCGCCCGGGGCGATGCGGACATGCAGATCGGCACCCGTGGCGGCGTGCTGACGGCGATCCCGATGCCCGCGTCGCCGAAACATCTTTGGCACCCCAGCGTCGAGCGGCTGGTCGCAAGCGGGCTGGAGCATGTGCAGCCGTCCCAGTTGATCGGCGTGATGCTGACCGGCATGGGCGACGACGGCGCCGCCACGATGGCCGAGCTGCGCGCGCGCGGCGGGCGGACCATCGCGGAGTCCGAGGAGACCGCCATCGTGTGGGGGATGCCGGGCGAACTGGTCAAACGCGGCGGCGCGAGCCTGGTCCTGCCCCTGGACCGCATAGCCGAACAACTCACACGATGGGCGATCTGACATGCCATTGGTCCGACCCGCCGCCACGATCCCCGAACCGGCCGCCACGCAGTCGCGCGAGACCCTGCTGGCGCGGCTGAACGGCACCGACGCCAATGCACGGTTCCGCGCCGCCCGCGCGCTGGCGTGCGATCCGGGGGCGTGCGATCCGGGCACCATCGCGGCCCTGGCGGCCCGGCTCGACGCGGAGCCGGATGCGGCGGTGCGCGACGCCCTGTTCACCAGCCTGTCGGACATCGGCGGCGCGGAGGCGGCGGGGCTGGTGGCGCGGCTGTTGCGCAGCGCCGACGCGGGCCTGCGCGGCGGCGCCATCGAAGCCCTCAAGCGGATGAACGACGACGCCGAGGCGGCGCTCGACCGCCTGCTGGACGATCCCGACGCGGACATCCGCCTGCTCGCGGTCGAGGTGCTGCGCGCCTGGTCCAGCGCGCGCGCGGCACCGCGCCTGCAACGCATCATCGAGGACGAAGCCCAGATCAATGTCTGCGGTGCTGCCATCGACGTGGCCACCGAGGTCGGGACCGAGGCGTTGATCCCGCCGCTCCAGCGGTTGCCGGCGCGCTTTGGCGACGAGCCGTTCCTGTCCTTCGCCGTCGGGATCGCGTGCAGCCGCATTCGCGCCGACGCGCGGCGCGGCGCGTGACCTACCTCCAGACCCCGCCCGCGACGATCGGACAGCCGACGATCAGCGAGTCCGAATACGGCAAGTTCTGCGAGTATCTTTACCGCCGGACCGGCATCTCGTTCGGCGACAACAAGCGGTATTTCGTCGACAAGCGTGTGCTGGAACGGATGGCAAAAACCCGATCGAATAATTTCAATGCGTATTTCGACCTGTTGCGCCGGCACGATTCCAGCGGCGAGTTCGAGCAACTGATCAATCTGTTCACCGTCAACGAAACCTATTTCTATCGCGAAGACTACCAGTTCGACTGCCTCGTGAACGGGATTCTGCCGGAGCTGGTGGCCACCCGCCGCAAGGGGGACCGCATCCGTATCTGGACGATGCCGTGCTCCACCGGCGAGGAGCCGTATTCGATCGCGATCTACCTGCTGGAGAACTGGCGGCTGGTGGACGACTACGATATCGAGATCGTCGCCTCCGACATCGACACCAACGTGCTGCGCACGGCCGAAGCCGGCCTGTACGACCCGCGTTCGCTGCACCGGCTGTCGCGCGAAGTGGTGGGGCGGTATTTCCAACCGGCGGGCGGCGACCGATTCCGGCTGATCGACGCGATCCGCCAGTCGGTGAGCTTCGGCCAGGTCAATGCCAGCAACGCCGTGGCCATGCGCGCCTATGCCGACGTCGACGTGATCTTCTGTCGCAACATGCTGATCTATTTCGACGATGCGTCGCGCCGGCAGACAGTGCAATCGTTCTACGACAGCCTCAAACCCGGCGGCTTCATCTGCCTCGGGCATTCGGAATCGATGAACCGCATCTCGTCGCTGTTCGAGGTGCGGACGTTTCCGCAGGCCATCGTTTACCAGAAAAGCGGAGGCCGGGGCAAATGATCGAGGCGATCGACACGATCGATAAGACCGATACGATCGAGACCGGGGCGATCGCCGACACCGCGGCACCCCACATCCTCGTCGTCGACGACGCGACGGTGCTGCGGCTGTATTACCGGCAGATTCTCGAACAGGCGGGCTACCGCGTCGAGGAGGCGATCAACGGCATCGAAGGTCTGGAGCGCGCCATGCGGACGCCGTTCGATCTGTGCATCGTCGACGTCAACATGCCGCTGATGGACGGCTACGCCTTCCTGCGCGCGCTGCGCCGCGAGCCGGTCACGTACGCGTTGCCGGCGCTGATGACATCGACGGAAGCCGGCGCGGAAGATCGCCGGCTGGCACGGCTGGCCGGCGCCAATTTCTATCTCGTCAAGCCGGTCGGGCGGGACGACCTCGCGCGCCATGCCGCGGCCCTGCTCGGCCGGAGCCCCACATGAACGACCTGCTCGCCCAATTCGTCGTCGAGGCGCGCGAACTGCTGGAGGAAGCGGCGGCCGACCTGCTGGCGCTGGAGCGGGCGCCGGACGACGAGGCGGCGGTCAACCGCGTGTTCCGGTCGGTGCATACGCTGAAGGGATCCTCCGGCCTGTTCGACGCCCGGCCGCTGACCGAGGTGCTGCACGCGGCCGAGGACATTTTTCAGGCGGTGCGCGAACACACGCTGGCGCTGCGACCGGAGATGGTGGACCTCGCGTTGAAGGCGCTCGATCAGGTCGGACTGTGGATCGACCAGCTGGAGCTGCACGAGGTGCTGGCGCCCGGCGCGCCCAAGATCGCCAAAATCCTCGCCGGCGACCTGCGCGCGCAGTTCCCGCAGCCGAACGCCGCCAAGCCCGTCGAGACGGGCGCGGCGTTGCGTGCGGAGGCGGCCCCGGTTGCGTCCGACGCCGGGCGCTGGTTCGACGCGGCCACGCTACGCGCGGCGGCCGAGGCGGCGGAGCCGGGCGGCGCCAGCCTGATCTCCTACCTGCCGGAAGGCACCTGCTTCTTTCGCGGCGAAGACCCGCTGCATCTGATGCTGCAAATCCCGCAATTGCAGGCATTCGTCATTGACCCCCCCGCGTCCGGCGCACCGCTGGCGGAGCTCGATCCCTTCAACTGCGATCTTCGCCTTTATGCGCTGTCGGCCGCGGACCCCGCCGAACTGGAGGCGCTGTTCCGCTACGTGCCCGAGCAGGTGACGATCCGGCTGCTGGGGGCGGCGGATCCGACGGCAACACCCGGTTCGGCGGCTGCGGGCGCAGGGCTGCCTGCCCTGGTGCAGGCGCTGCTGCGCGAGCAGATCGAGATGCTGGCGGTCGACACGCCCGAGGAGGAACTGGCCGGCCGGATCGCCGCGGCCGCGGCCGTCGTCGCCAACGCGCTGCGCTTCTGCGGCGAGGTCGAGGCCGCGGTGCGCATCGCGGCAGGGGTCGCCGCGGCACCGGAGGATCGCCGGCGGGAGACGTTGCGCGACGCCATCGCCGGGCTGGTGGCGCCCGCGGCACCGCAGGCCGACGATGTGCTCGCGACGGCGCCAGGCCCCGCGACGGTGGCGGCACGGGCTGCCCCGGCCGACGCGGCCGAGCCGGCGGCGCCGCGCACCCTGCGGGTCGAGCAGGCCAAGGTCGATGCGCTGATGACCCTGATCGGCGAACTCGTGGTCGCCAAGAACAGCCTGCCGTTCCTTGCCCGCCGCGCCTCCGTGCAATACGGCCTGCGCGACTTCGGGCGCGAGATTTCCGACCAGTACGGCACGATCGACCGCATCGCACAGGAATTGCGCGGCGCGGTGATGGCCGTGCGGATGATGCCGGTCGGGCAGGTGTTCCAGCGTTTTCCGCGTCTGGTGCGCGATCTGGCGCGCAAGCTCGGCAAGGAGGTCGATCTCGTCATCGAGGGCGGCGAGACGCAGGCCGACAAGAACGTCATCGAGACGCTGTTCGACCCGCTGCTGCACATGGTTCGCAACAGCCTCGACCACGGCATCGAGACGCCGGACAATCGCATCGCGTGCGGCAAGCCGGCCACCGCCACGGTCAGGCTGACCGCCCGCCACGAGGCCGACCGGGTCGAGATCGAGGTGATCGACGACGGGCGCGGCATCGACCCCGAGGCGATCAAGCGCAAAGCCTACGAGCGCGGCGTGATCGACCAGACGCGCTTTGCCACGATTAGCGACGACGAGGCGACGATGCTGGTGTTCGCGGCCGGGCTTTCGACGGCCGAGACGATCTCCGACGTCTCCGGGCGCGGCGTCGGCATGGACGTGGTGCGCAACGCGGTCGAGAAGGCCGGCGGCCGCATCTCGATCCGCAGCGTTTTGGGCAAGGGCACGACCGTGCGGCTGAACCTGCCGTTGAGCATGGCGGTGAGCCGGGTGATGACGGTGGCGCTGGGCGAGCGGCTGTTCGGCGTGCCGATGGATCTGATCCACGCGACGGTGAAGGTGCCGCGCGACGATGTGGTGTCCATCCGGGGCAAGCAGGCGTTCGTGCTGCGCGAGCGGGTGGTGCCGCTCGTCGACCTCGCCGGGCTGCTCGACCTGCCGGAGGCGGCGATCGACAAGGCTGGCGACGCGGACGAGGTGGCGGTGCTGGTGGTCAGCGTCGCCAACGAGACGATTGGCCTGGCCGTGTCCGCGTTCGGCGAGGGCATGGAGGTCATCCTCAAGCCGCTCGAAGGCGTGCTCGCCGGGATCGACGGATATATCGGCACCGCCTTGCTCGGCGACGGGCGCGTGCTGCTCGTGCTCGACCTCAAGGAACTCATGCGATGACCATCGGCCGGGACGGCGACACGGTTCTGCTCGAAGACGTCTGCGCGGTCGACGACGCGGAGGCCCTGATGGGGCATCTGCAAGCCGGTGCGACGCGGATCGACTGGAGCGGCTGCACCCATCTGCACACGGCCTGCCTACAGGTCATGCTGGCCGCGCGCGTGCCGATCCGCGGCACGCCGGCCAACCCCCTGCTCGCGCGCTGGCTCGGGCCGCTGCTCGATGCGGGGGCTGCGACCGCCCTGCCCGAAACCGCCAGTCCGTTGGAAGTCTAAACAATGTCAGCCATCCTCGTCCTCGACGATTCGGCCACGATGGTCATGAGCCTGTCGCGGATTCTGAAAAATGCCGGCTTCGAGGTCGAAACCGGGGCCAACGGCCGCGAGGGCGTCGCCAAGCTCGCCGCCGGGCTGAAACCGGCGGTGATCCTGACCGACCTCAACATGCCGCAGATGGACGGCATTGCGTTCATCAAGGAGGCACGCAAGACGGCCGCCACCCGCTTTACCCCGATCATCGTGCTGACGACCGAATCCGGCGGGTCCAAGCGCGACGAGGCCCGCGCGGCCGGCGCCTCGGGGTGGCTGACCAAGCCCACCGAACCGGCCCTCCTGCTGTCGACGCTGAAACAACTCCTCCCGTCGAAATAGGGGCAGGCCGATGCGGATCGCAGCGGATACCGAGGATCGCCTGGTCTGCGCGGTGCTGGCGGCACAGGTCGCGGCCCTGCGCGACCATATCGAAGGCAATTCGGCCGTCGAGATGCTCTGGCATGCCACCGACGTGCTGTCGCTGCTGTCGGGGCTGGTGGACGAGCTGGTCGGCAACAATGCCACCTTGGGCGACCCGGCGCTCGTTGCGCGCTGCGCCACGGCGCTCGCCGCCCAGGCCGAGGTCGGCCGCTCGGTCGAAACCCTGGCCCTGGGCCAGTCGCAGCACCAGGACCTCGCGCGGCAGATGGCCGACTGCGTGGTGGTCGGGCTGCAAAGCCTGGCGGCGGAAGATGGCGGGCTGTCGGCCCGCGACCTGAGCGCGCTGTATGTCTGCGAGGATCAGCGCCGCATCCACGACAGCGTCGCGCGGCAGTTCCGCGCCGCCGGCCGTCGGCCGTAAGCGGGACGACAGCCTATAATATTACGATAACGTAATAATATAGGCGTGCCAAGGCGGCGGCTCGGGGCGGGCCGGATTTGGGGGGCCGTGTCGGGACTGGAAGGGGACGATGAGCCCGGTGGCGGGCTTGGGAGTCCCTGCGGGACAACCCCTCTCCCCGCCGTCGGTCTGCTTCGCAGCCCAACCCCACAAGGGGAGAGGGGGTTTTGCGGCTTCCGACGCCGGGACCGGGGCCGGGGCCGCTTGGGGGCGGGTGCGGGGGGACCTGGCCGCCGCTTCGGCCGCCTGTCGCGGACGGGGGGCTTGGCCGGAGTGGAGGGGGAGCGAGGCGGGCCGGGCGGCCGCGCGCTCCGCCGCCGCGGCTTGC
>Ga0116226_10000223_pt1 | contig 46223 bp, 38 predicted proteins | sample S1TSphfallax_FD_89692 | JGI IMG/M metagenome (GOLD analysis project Ga0116226, IMG submission 89692) | Host-associated microbial communities from peat moss isolated from Minnesota, USA - S1T2_Fa - Sphagnum fallax MG | ecosystem: Host-associated > Plants > Peat moss > Unclassified | place: USA... | reverse complement strand
CTGCCGGGCGCGCGCAGGCTCATCGTCACCATGTCGACATAGGGCAGCACCAGGAACGCCAGCAGGATCAGCAGCGCCGGCACCCCGAGCAGCAGCCGTCCCCGCCGCCTCATGCCGGCATCAGCCACGCTTGCGTGGGATCGACGGTCAGGCGCACCTCGGCGCCGGGCCGCACCGAGAGGTCCGGCGGCACGAACAGCCGCAATGCCGCGCCATCGGCGACGGTGACGTCGCATTGCTGGCTAGCCCCGAGGAATGTCACACTCGCAACGTGGCCTGGCAGCCCTTCACCGGCTCTCCCTGCATCGGCAAGCGCCAGCGCTTCCGGCCGCGCCATCATCAGCATCCGGCTGCCCGCCGCCAGCCCGTCGGGACCGCTGGCCTCGCACTCACCCCCTGGCAATGCCACCCGATACCGCCCGGGCGCCCCCACGCCGCGTACCTCTGCCGGCAACAGGCTCGCCTCCCCGGTGAAATTGGCGACGAAGCGCTGCGTCGGTCGCGCATATATCTCCCGCGGTGTCGCGAACTGCAGTACCTCGCCGCCGCGCAGCACGGCGATCCGGTCGGACATCGCCATCGCCTCCGCCTGATCGTGCGTCACATAAAACGCGGTGATGCCCTCGTCCTGCTGCACCCGGCGGATCAGCGCCCGCACCTCCTGGCGCAGCCGCGTGTCGAGATTGGCCAGCGGCTCATCCAGCAGCAACAGCCGCGGCCGGATCACCAGCGCGCGCGCCAGCGCCACGCGTTGCTGCTGCCCGCCGCTGAGCGCGCGCGGCAGCCGGCGTTCCAGGCCGAGCAGGCTGACCACCGCCAGCGCGTCCGTCACCCGCCGCGCCATATCGCCGCTCGGCACCCGGCGCACCCGCAAGCCATAGGCGACGTTCTCGAACACGTTCAAATGCGGAAACAGCGCGTAGTTCTGAAACACCACGCCGAAATCCCGCCGCGCCGGCGGCAGATGCCGCACGCTCTGCCCGTCCACCATGATGTCGCCCTCGTCGGCGGCAACGAAGCCAGCGAGACAGCGCAGCGTGGTCGTCTTGCCGCAGCCGCTCGGGCCGAGCAGCGTGATCAGCTCGCCTGAGCGCGCCTGCAGCGAGACATCCCGCAACACCCTGGTGGCGCCATAGAGTTTGCCGAGCCCCTCGATCGCGACGCGCGTCATGACACGCGCCTCGGGTCCGCGTCGGTCACATCGCTTTCGCCCATTGCTCGGATATCTCCGAGCTATGCTTGGCCACGAACGACCAGTCGAACGTGAGAATATTCTTCAGATCATCGCCCGACACCGGGATCGCCGCGCGCAGCTCGTCCGGCACCTTCACCTTCTTGTTCACCGGCGACACCAGGAACTCGCGCGCCAGCATCAGCTGGATCTCCGGCGACAGCATGAAGTCGATATATTTGGCCGCGGCATCGCGATCCGGCCCGCTGGCGGTGATATTGAACGCCTGGTCGTACATCATCACGCCGTCCTCCGGTGCCACGATGCCGATCGGCACGCCCTTCTGCTGCAGCGATGCCGCCTCCGCGAAATCGATTGGCGCCACGGTGATCTGCCCCTGCGTCAGCAACGGTGACAGCTGGCCACTGAACCCCACCTGCGGGAACGGCTTCAGCTCGGCGATCTTGCGAATGCCGGTGTCGATATCCTGCTCGCCGCTGCCGAACATCTTGCCCGCCAGCAACAGCAGCATCACGGCGGCCGAGTTGTTGATCGAATAGAATCCCATCTGTCCGCGAAACGCCGGGTTCCACAGATCGCGCCAGGATTTCGGAGGCACTTTCACCAGATCGGTGCGATAGGCGATGCCAAACCCCGAAATCATCCCGGTCACCGCGACATCGCCGGGATAGCGCGCGATCGGATAGACATCCTGCAGATTGGGCATGGACGCCACCGGCAGCTTCTCGAAAAACCCCTGATCGCGCAGCAGCACGGCATAGCGCTCATTGGTCATCAGGCAGGAAAACGGCGGGGTCGCCGCCCCGGCTGCCTTGAACGACGCCACCCAGCTGCTGCCGAGCCCGACATCGAGCCGCACCGGCTCGCCCAGGATCGGCGGCAGCTTGGGCAGCAGCTGGGTGCGCCAGAAGCTCTCCCAGCGGCCGCCATAGGTGTTGGCGACGAACCCCTCGGCGGCGCGGGCGGGGTGCTGCCGCAGCCCCGCGATCCCGGCGGTCGCGAATGGCGTCATCGTGACGGCGGCCAGCAGCGCGCGGCGGCGTGTCATCATGCTCGAATGGTCCTCGTCTGTCGGATCAAAGGGTGGGTTTGCGATAGGCGTAGTTCTTGTCCAGGCGCTCCATCAGATAGTCGCCATAGCGCACCGGCGGAAACTTCGCGGGTCCCGACCCGGGCACGCAGGCGACCACGCTGTCCATGTCCATGTCGAAGAAATACGGGCAGGAATAGCGGTCGCGTCCCGACAGATTGCGCACCCGATGCGGCGTCGATTGCCAGCGCCCGTTGGTCCAGCGCGCCAGCATATCAGCGACATTCACCACGAAGGTGCCGGGGATCGGCGGGGCCGCCAGCCACGTCCCGTTGCTGGCGCGCACCTGCAGCCCACCCGAATCGTCCTGCGCCAGCACGGTGATCACGCCGTAGTCGGTGTGCGGTGCCGAGCCAAATTCGTCGTCCGGCGCATCGGGCGGCTGGGGCGGATAATGCAGCAACCGCAGAAACGTGGTCGGTCGCGCGAAAAACGGCGCCATCCAGTCGGCCGGCAGCCCGAGCGCCAGTCCCAAAGGCCGTAGCAGCCGCTGACAGAATCCGTGCATCTCCGCGTCATAGGCCAAAGCCGCCTCACGGAGCTCCGGCAGCTCCGCCGGCCACTGGTTCGGCCCCTGCAACGGCTCACCCAGCCGCGGATCGTCGGGCGCCACCTCATGCATCACCATGAAGGACTCGCTGATGTTGGGGCGCGTCACGTTGGCCACCGACGAAGTCACGATCACCGAGGTCTTCGGGGCCATATAGCCGCGATGAAACGCGTTGATGGCCACCGCCCGCTTCGCCGCGTCCGGCAGCGCATGAAACGCGCGCGAGGCCGCGAACACCCGATCGAGCTTCGCCGGGTCGACGCCGGTATGGCTGAAATAACAAAATCCGGTGTGACTGAAGGCGTCGTCCAGACGCGCAGCGATCGCCGCCTCGCCCGCGGATGTCCCCAGACCGCTCATATCGATCACCGGCAACTCGCTGACGCGATCCGCCGCTAGTGTGGTCACGGGAAACCTCCTGCTCGATCCGCCGATCCGGCCATCAGACCGCCGGCGTCGATGCCATGCAAGAGGCCTGCCTCAGTCAGGTCCGGAGCACGCCTTCGCGCGCCTCGAGAGGGTCTTATGCATGTTTGGGCGGAGTCAGAAGGCAAGGTCTTCTTTTTCGGAAGAAAAAGAAGCAAAAAGACTTTCCTCCATGAATCAACAGAGGTTGTAACAGTAAACGCTTAATGGACAAAGTTCTTGGTGTGTTCAGCTGCAACCACTCGAACGCATCGGATCAAAGTCTTTTTGCTTCTTTTTCTTCAGAAAAAGAAGATTCTTTCTTCTCTGAAAAAGGCTTTCACCCAAGCGCCGCCCGCCCAGCCGCCGTATAGGCGGCATCCGCCTGCGGCGTGTGCACCCGCGCGCACAGCACGTCGCGCAGATGGCGTTCCAGTGGGTTGGACCGTGCCAGGCCGTGATTGCCGGTGAGTTGCAGCGCCCGCTGCACCGCGTCGATCGCGTTCTCCGCCGCGATCGTCTTGATCAGACCGAGCTCCGTGCCGCTGACGGCGATGCCCGAATCATGGTCGGCGGCGGCGCTCGCGATCAGCCGGCGGTTGGTGGCCAGCAGCCCCTCGATCTGGCCCACCGCCTCCTGCATCCGCGGCAATGTGGCGAGTGGCGCGCCCAGATTGGCCGGCACCCGTTCGCGCAGAAACCGCACCAGCCAGTCGCGCGCGGCGGTCGCGACACCGGTATAGAGGGCGGCGATGGTCAGGGTGCTCCAGGCCGCCTGCAGCGGGTCGCGCCGCCCCCAGTCCGCCGGCGGCCGCACATCCACCGCGCAATCCGCCGGCACCACCACGTCCTGGAACAGCACGTCATGGCTGCCCGATGCGCGCAGCCCGAGCTGATCCCAGCTCTCGACGATGCGGATACCGGCGCTGCGCGCGGGCACCAGCCACAGGCCGGTGCGCGGCTCGTCCTCGTCGGTGCGGGCGAACACCAGCATCCAGGTCAGTCCCGGCGACCCGGTCGAGTAGATCTTGCGGCCGGTGATCGACCAACCGCTGTCGGTCTGTCGCGCGATGGTCTCCGGCATGCCGCCGCGGGCCGGCGTGCCGAGCGCCGGTTCCACCCGCAGTGCGTTGATCAGCTCGCCGTAACGGCCGGCGCCGCGCGCCACCCGACTGCGCAGATGCGCGGGCCAGGCCGGGCTGGTCGAGACGGTCTTGAGCTGGATCAGCTGCATCGCCAGGATCAGTGCCGTCGAGGCGCAACCTTGGGCGATCTCGCCGACCAGGGACGTCACCCGTGCCAGGCCCGCGTCCTCGCCGCCATCCTCGCGCCGCGCGGTCAGGTTCAGCAGACCGGCCTCCTGCAGCCGCGCCATATTGTCGAACGGGAAACTGCCGTCGCGATCATGCTGGCCGGCCTCGGCGGCGAACGCCTCGACCAGCGCGCCGATCTCGTCGGACTCGGACGCGACCGAGAGTGTCGCCGCTGGACGTGGCGCGAGATCAGCGGGCAATGCGGACATGCGACTTCCTTCGCGCGTGAGCAGCGCGTGAAACAGGATGCAGAAACGGGGAGGGAGCCAAACCAGGCCGGTGCCAGTCATCGCACGCGGCCGGGACGTCGGAATTATCGACGCATCAACAAGTCATTGTGACGTTTGACTCCGCCATGAAACACGGCCCCTCACTGATTGACAGGATCGGTTCCGCGCGGTGTGTTGTCAAATAGTATGTTATATCAGATATTTACCCGATACGAGACGGATATTCTCCGCTGACCGCCACCGCTAGCACAGGATTTCAGGCCGCCAGCGCCGCCTCTATGGGAGCCGCGAGTTTGTCCGGCGCGGTCGTTGGCGGATAGCGCCCGATCACCGCCCCTGACCGGCTGACCAGGAACTTGGTGAAATTCCATTTGATCCCGCTGCCCAGCAGGCCGCCTTTTTCCTGCTTGAGGAACCCGTACAGCGGGTGCGCCCCGGCGCCGTTCACCTCGATCTTGGCGAACACCGGAAAGGTCACGTGATAGGTGGTGTCGCAAAATGCCTGGATGTCGGCGTCGCTACCCGGCTCCTGATGACCGAACTGGTCGCAGGGAAACCCCAGCACATCGAGCCCCACCGCGTGATACCGGGCATAGAGGTCCTGCAGCCCCTTATATTGCGGCGTGAACCCGCAGCGTGACGCCACGTTCACGATCAGCAGCACCCGCTTGTCGTACTCCCGCAACGAGACCGGGGTGCCGTCGCTCCGCTTGACCTCGAAATCATAGATGCTCATCCGTTGGTTCCTGATGTTCGAGAAAATCACCCGCGCCACGGCGCCACGGGACCGTATCATCCCCACTTGCGCTATGGCAGGGAGACGGGAGTCGGCATGGGCGTGAAAATGATGATGACGTGGTTCCGAGCCTATACCGCCAACGACGACCCACGCGTCGCCGCCAGCAACCTGATCGCGGTGATGGTGGCCAGTAACGGACCGTTCTATCCGCTCTATGTCTGGCTGCTGCTCGGCCGGCCGTTCTGGCCGTCGCTGCTCACCATGCTGTCCTCGCCGTTCTTCTTCGCCGTACCCGCGGTCGCCCGCCGTTCCTCGGTCGCCGGCCGCGCGATGCTGCCGCTGGTCGGCATCGTCAACACCCTGATCTGTATCAAGGCGCTCGGTGAGGCGTCCCAGGTCGGCCTGTTCCTGCTGCCCTGCATTGCTATCCCGGCGATGACCATGCGCCCCCGCGAACGCTTGCTGCAGCTCGCCTTGGTCGGCTTGCCGATTGCCATCTTCCTGTTCGCGCGCGGCCATTTCGGCGCCCCGCTCTATCCCTATTCCGCAGCCCAGTCGGCCGCGATGACGGCGCTCAACACCGGCAGCGTGATGACCTTCACCGGCTTTCTCGGCCTGGTGTTCGCCGGTGTGCTGACCGAGGCTGAAACCAGGCAGGCGCCCGCGTCGCCTAAGCCGCCTCCACCATGACCGTGCGTCGCCGCAGAACCTTGGTCGGCACTGCGGCATACAGGTCCTTGGAGGCCTCCGTGATGGTCAAGCCGGCGAATCGCGGTGCGAGATGCCGCCCGGCATTCTCCCACAGCGGCGCGCTGCGCAGCACCATCCGCAGCCGGGTCGGCGGCATGTACAGCGCCGTATCACGGCGCGTGACCCGGAACATCGACGCCGCCAGCAACCGCCCGATCTGCCCGGGCGAATAAGGCTGCCCCTGGCCGAACGGGTTATTCTCCAGATGCGCCCACATGCCGCGCCGGTTGGGGGCGACGATCAGCAACCGCCCGTCATCCTTCAGCACCCGCCACAATTCGCGCAGCAGCCGCCGCGCATTGTCGGCGGCCTCGATGCCGTGCACCAGCAGGATGCGGTCGAAGCTGAGGTCGGCGAACGGCAGCCCATCCTCCTCCGCGGTGCAGGACAGGTTGGCCACCCCCGCCGGCCAGCGAACCGGCCCGGTCTGCGCTGGTGTCAGCGCGATGCAGCGCTGCGCCTCGTCGCGCCACAGCCGCAGATACGGGGTCGCATAGCCGACGCCGAGTACCGACTGCCGTTCCACTGTCGGCCATAATGTCGTCAGCCGCTCGCGCACCAGCTGGGCCGTGACCGCGCCCTGCAGTGTCGCGTAGAAATCGCTGGCGAGGGTCGGGTCCGTTGCCATCGCCGCGATATAGCATTGTTAACCCCGCCCTGCACGCGACCGCCATCGCCGCTTGCGCCCACCGACGGTTGCCTTACATGGATGGCCCATGATCCAAGCCATCGGCGTGCCCATCCTGTCCGACAATTACGCCTGGTTGCTGCGGTGCTCGGTCACCGGCGCCACCGCGATCGTCGACCCCGCCGAGACCGAGCCGGTCATGGCCGCGATCGACGCCGCCGGCGGCCGGCTCGACATGATCCTGCTCACCCACCATCACGACGACCACATCGCCGGCACCGATGCGATTCGCGCCCGCTATCGTGCCCAAGTGATCGGGGCGGCCACTGACGCGCATCGCCTGCCCAAGCTCGATCGCGCGCTGCGGGAGGGCGACACGATCACGCTCGGCGCCAGCATCGCCGAGGTGCTCGACACGCCCGGCCACACCCGTGGCCACATTTCATTCTACTTCCCCGATGGCGGCGTGCTGATCTGCGCCGACACCTTGTTCAGCCTCGGCTGCGGCCGCTTGCTTGAGGGCACCGCCGCCGAGATGTTCGCCAGCCTGCGCAAATTCGCGGCGCTCCCCCCGGCCACCCTGGTCTGCTGTGGCCACGAATACACGGCCAGCAACGCCCGCTTCGCCCTGCACGCCGACCCGGACAACGCCGCGTTAACCATTTACGCCCAGACTGTCACCGACAAGCGGGCCGCCGGCCTGCCGACGGTGCCGAGCCTGCTGTCCGACGAGCTTGCCTGCAATCCATTCCTGCGTGCGCCGGACGTGGCAACCCTCGCTGATCTGCGCCTGCGCAAGGATCGTTTTTGACCGATGACAGTGCGGCGTCGGGTAGGCTAGCCACACGACATTAACGCTATCGCCATCACGATAGAGCCATCACATGGGAACCAGGACGTGAAGCTGTTTTACTCGGCGACCAGCCCCTACGTGCGCAAGGTCATGGCCTGCGCCATCGCCCGTGACATCGATGCACAGATCGAGCGCGTCCCCACCAATCCGCATGTGTCCCCGCCCGCCTTGCTCGCCGCCAATCCGCTCTCCAAGGTGCCCTGTCTGGTCACCGACGACGGCATGGCTCTGTTCGACAGCCCGGTGATCTGCGAATATCTCGACAGCCTCGATGGCGGCCTCGCCATGTTCCCGCGCGGCACCGGCCAGCGCTGGGTGGCGCTCCGCCTGCAGGCCCTCGGTGACGGCATCCTCGACGCCGCCGTCGGCCGCCGTGGTGAAATGGCCAAACCCCAGGAAGCCGCCCGCGACGCCTGGATGGCCCGCCAGCAGATGCTGATCGCCAAGTCGCTCGATGCCCTGGAACAGGCCCCACCGTCCCGCGCGCTCGACATCGGCGCGATCGCTGTCGGCTGCGCCCTGGGCTACCTCGATTTCCGCTTTGGCGCCGAGCCCTGGCGCCCCGGCCGCGCCAAACTCGCCGCGTGGTACGAAAGCTTTTCGACCGAGCCCTGTATGGCCCTGACCGCCCCCAAGGACCCGGTCGCCGCGTGACTCCGCGCGATCTCCGCGACGCCAGCCTCCCCGCCGAGGCGGTGATCGCCGCCCTCAGCCTCGCCCCCCATCCCGAAGGCGGCCATTACCGCGAAACCTGGCGCGACACCCCGCTCCACGGCGGCCGCGGCACCGGCACCGCCATCCTGTTCCTGCTGGCCGCCGGCCAACACAGCCACTGGCATCGCGTCGACGCGTCCGAGCTTTGGATCTGGCAGGCTGGCGCCCCGCTCGATTTGCACCTCGCTACCCACAGCCAAATAATCGGCCCCGACCTCACCGCCGGCCACGCGCTCCAGCACATCGTGCGCCCGCACGACTGGCAGGCCGCCGCCAGCCGTGGCACCTGGAGCCTGGTCAGCTGCGTCGTCACCCCCGCCTTCACCTTCGAAGGCTTCGAGATGGCGCCCCCCGGCTGGCAACCCGGCACGCGATAGCGCAACAGCTTTCGCTTCTACCTTCAGCATATTGCGCGATATAGTTCCGGACCCGTGCGAACGCGGGACACACACCGGAGACCAGCGCCGATGGCGGTTGCCACCCAGACACGACGGATTGCCTCGCCCATGCTGCGCTCGCTGATCCGCCGCCGCCTGTCCGAACTCGGCGCCATCGCGCTCGCGGGCGCCGGCGTCATCGTGCTCCTGGCCCTGGCCTTCTACGACCCGCGCGACCCCTCCTGGAACACCGCGACCAGCGTCGCCGCGCACAACCTGGCCGGCCGCCCCGGGGCCGCCGTCGCCGACATGCTGCTGCAAGGCTTCGGCGTCGCCGGCGTGCTGCCCGGCCTCGCTCTGTTGGCCTGGGCGTGGCGCATCGGCTCGCATCGCGGCCTCGGCAGCATCGCCCTGCGCCTCGCCGCCCTCCTCGCCGCGCTGCCGGTCGCCGGCGGTGTGCTCGCCGGCATCCCTGGCCCGCACGGCATCCCGATCCCCTGGCCCACCACCGCCGGCCTCGGCGGTGCCGCCGGCATTCTCACCTCCCGTGACATCCTGGCCGCCGGCCGCGACCTGCTCGGCCCGTTCGGCGGCCTGATCGTCTGGCTGCTCGCGCTCGCCCTCGCCGTGGTGCTCACCCTGTTGGCGCTCGGCCTCACCCTTGGCGAATGGCGCAGCGCCGGCCGCGCCGCCCGCCTCTCGCTGGCGCACAGCCGAGGCGCCGCCGGCCTGGTCGGCCGCGCCTCCGGCAGCGTGGTCGGCGGCGGCCTCGCCGTGCTGCAACGGATCAACGGCGCCCCCACGCCCCGCCCCCCCGTCCCCAACTATGACGAACCGGACAACGAAGCCCCCGAACCGCCCCGCGCGCTCGAACCCCGCGTCACCATCCCTCGTCCCGGCACACCGCCACCCCCCGCCGTCACGCCGCGCCCCAAAGTCCTCGCCGCCGCCCGCAAAAACGCCGTCCCCCTGCAGGAAAGCCTGCCTCTCCCCGTCGAAGGCGCCTGGCGCTTCCCGCCACTCTCTTTGCTCGCCCCCGCCCCCGCCCGCTCCAGCATCGGCGCCCCCAGCACCGAGGCGCTGCAGGCCAATGCCCGCCTGCTGGAAAACGTCCTGTCCGACTACGGCGTGCAAGGCCAGATCGTCGAAATCCGCCCCGGCCCCGTCGTCACCCTCTACGAGCTCGAACCCGCCCCCGGCATCCGCTCCGCCCGGGTCATCGGGCTGGCCGACGACGTCGCCCGCAGCCTCTCGGTGACCGCGGTCCGCATCGCCACCGTCCCCGGCCGCAACGTCATCGGCATCGAGGTACCCAACGCCAAACGCGAGACCGTCTATCTTTCGGAATTGCTGTCATCGGACGAATGGGCCCGCCACCAAGGCCACGGCCGCCTCGGCCTGGCCCTCGGCAAGGACATCAGCGGCAGCCCGGTGGTCGCCGACCTCGCCCGCATGCCCCACCTCCTGGTCGCCGGCACCACCGGCTCGGGCAAGTCCGTCGGCATCAACGCGATGATCCTGTCGCTGCTCTACCGCATGTCGCCCGACCAATGCCGGCTGATCCTGATCGACCCGAAAATGCTCGAACTGTCGGTCTACGAAGGTATCCCGCATCTGATGGCCCCGGTCGTCACCGAGCCGAAAAAGGCCGTGGTCGCGCTGAAATGGACGGTGCGCGAAATGGAACGTCGCTACCGCGCGATGAGCCAGCTCAGCGTGCGCAACATCGGCGGCTATAACGACCGCGTTGCCGAAGCCCGGGCCCGCGGCGAAGTCGTCACCCGTCGCGTGCAAACCGGCTTCGACAGCGAAACCGGCAAACCCATCCTCGAGGACCAACCCCTCGCCCTCGAGCCCCTGCCCTTCATCGTCGTCGTCATCGACGAAATGGCCGACCTCATGATGGTCGCCGGCAAGGAAATCGAGGCCGCCGTGCAACGCCTCGCGCAAATGGCCCGCGCCGCCGGCATCCACGTGGTAATGGCCACCCAACGCCCCTCCGTCGATGTGATCACCGGCACCATCAAAGCCAACTTCCCGACCCGCATCAGCTTTACCGTGATCAGCAAGTTCGACAGCCGAACCATCCTCGGCGAACAAGGCTCCGAACAACTGCTCGGCCAAGGCGACATGCTCTATATGGCCGGCGGCGGACGCATCCTGCGCGTGCACGGCCCGTTCGTGTCCGACAAGGAAGTGGAAGACATCGTCGCCTTCCTGCGCGAACAAGGCGAACCCGCCTATCTCGAGGAAGTCACCGAAGCCCCCGACGAACTCGACAGTGCCACCGCCATGAACAACACCAGCGCCGGTGACGGCGACCTGAGCCTGTTCGATCAGGCCGTGGACCTGGTGGCCCGCGAAGGCAAAGCCAGCACCAGCTTCATCCAACGCCATCTGCAAATCGGCTATAACCGCGCCGCCAAACTCATCGAACAAATGGAAAAAGAAGGCATCGTCGGCCCCGCCAACCACGTAGGAAAACGCGAAGTCCTCGCCCGCCATCGCGATGATGATGAATGATGCTGGGATTTTGGGGCACCGAGGAAGCAAGCAAGGCTGGGCTCTGCCCAGACCCGCAAAGAGGCACACGCCCCTTTGAACCCCGAGACTTAGAGCATGATCGCATAAGGTTGACCCACCTGGGCTACAAACATGCTCGATAAAACAAAGAGCTAGAGCGTGATCGCTTCGCGTACCAGAAGCGATCACGCTCTAAGGGTCGTTGAGGAAGGGGGCTGACGAACTGGTTGCAACTCCGAGGTAGCCCCCTCCCTCAGTGCCCCAAAATCCCAACGTCAGATCACAATCACGCCGCGGTGCTTGGCTTTGCCTTCCGGCTCGATATGGATGGTGATCATCAGGCCTTCCATTTCGGATTTGAGGGCCTCTTCGATGCGGTCGCAGATGGCATGTGCGTCGGACACGGTCATCGCGGCCGGCACCACCAAGTGAAATTCCAGAAATGTCAGCCGCCCAGCGTGTCGGGTGCGCAGATCGTGGGCCTCGATCGCGCCGGCCGCGTGTTCGCCGACCAGTTGGCGGATGCGTTCGACGATTTCCGCCGCCGGTGCCGCGTCCATCAGTCCGCCCACGGAGTCACCGATCACCAGCGCGCCGGAGGTCAGGATATAGATCGCGATCACCACGCCCAATACGGGATCGAGCCATTGCTGCCCGGTCAGCACCACGAGCCCGACGCCGACCAGCACCCCCGCCGAGGTCACCACGTCGGTGATCAGATGCTGTCCGTCGGCCATCAAAGCGGGGGACCGCAGCGCCTTGCCACGCTGCCGCAGCAGCATGGCCCAGCCGAGATTGAGCACGCTGGACACGGCGTTCAGCACCAGTCCGGGCAGCGGTGCTTCGATCGGGGAGGGGTGGTTCCAGGTCTCCCACGCGTGCTGCAGGATCACCATCGCGGCGACCACGATGAGCACGCCCTCGATGACGGCCGCGAAGAACTCGGCCTTGTCGTGGCCATAGGGATGATTGGCGTCGGCTGGGCGGGCGGCGAAGCGCAGCGCCACCAGGGCGGCGCCGGCGGCGGCGACGTTGACCACGGTTTCCGCGGCGTCCGAGAACAAGGCAGCACTGCCGGTGATCCACCACGCGGCCGTCTTCAGCGCGAGCACGATGAGGCCCACGGCGATACTGCCCGCCGCCATCCGCGCTGCCTGTGTCACGCGATCCCCGTGCTGATCGAAACCGGTAGAAAGCATGATTGGGTTAACAGAAAAACCCCCGCCGTCTCATTCGCCAGCGAGACGATCGATGAATACCCGCCCCCGCGCGGCCGACAGCCACACCCGATGGCCGGCGAGGTAGTCCATCCCGAGCACCACATCGATCCCGGGCAGCTCGGCGTCGGCCACCAGCAGCGCCGGATCGCGGAGCGCCTCGCCGCCAATCCGCAGCTCGTGGAAGCGGTGCAGCCGGGCGGTCATCGGCTGCGGGCCGGAGCCGGTCAGCAGGCTCGGTCGGTCCCGATCCAGCGCGACGCCGTTGATGCCAACGGCCCGGGCGGCCGCCGCCGTGATCACCGAGACCTGCGTTCCCGTGTCGATCAGCGCCGCCTCCTGATGCCCGTCCAGCGTGATCTGCACTACGAAGCGGCCGCGCCGTTGCGGCTGCGCCTCCAATGCGCTGAACGGTGTGGGCCAGTTGGGCGCCGCGACCGAGGGGCAAAGCCGGCCGGCATACAGCGTCATCCGCCGACCCGGGAAATCCAGCTCCGTCTCGAACACCGACAGTACGCTGGTGCCCAGCAGCCCGTCCGGCCGGCTGCCGCCGAGTTGCGGCAGCGTTCGCGGCAGCAGCGGCACGACATGGTCGGGAATCGCCAGCCCGCCGAGATCGAGGCCCCGCAGTGTCACAGGATATACCTGCGCCGTGCCGCCCACACCATGTGTGGTGATCAGCCGATCGATATCGGCCGCGAGCCCGAGCCGAGGCACAGCTGCGGTGGTCAGCAGGACACTTTCCGCCCCGGTGTCGAGGATCAGGCTCGCTTGATGGCTGTTGATGCTGGCCGGCACGATCGCGATGCCGCGATCCAGCGTGAGCGTCACGGCGGTCGCGGGATGCAGCCCGCAGCCGGCGGGATCGACACCGCCGGCGGCACACGCCGCGAGGCTGGCCGCGAGCATGATCAGCAGAAGATATCGCATCCACTCACCGTAGCTGTCCTCACCGGCTGGCCAGTGCCGGCGCGCTGGGGTGGCTGATATAGACCACGCGGGATTGCAGCGAGATCCAGACGCGGTGGGTATGCAGATAATCCATGCCCACCAGCATCGACGCGGTGTTCATCGGCAGCGCCGTCACCACCAGTTGCAGGTTGCGATATTGGTCGTCGCCGATCCGCAGGCTGGCAAAGCGGTGCACACGGCTGGCGGCCTGAAACGGCACCGCGCCGGACATCGCCACCGCCCGGTCCTGGTCCAGCTCCGCCTGCGTTACGCCGATCGACAGGGCCGCGCCGTGATCGATGGTGGTGACATCCGCACCGCTGTCCAGAAAACCGAGCAGCTTGTGACCGTTCACCAGGGCGGAAATGAACGCATAGCCCAGCCCGGGCGCGCCCGCGGGGGCGGCGAGCCGCGTCGACGGAAACGACCATGGCGGCGCCCCGTCGGGACAATTGCGGGCCCGGTATAGCGTCACACGCTGGCCCGGCAGATCGAGATCAACGTCGTAGCCGCCAATCACATCCGTGCCGAGGAACCCATCCGGCGTGATCCCGCCCCGCCCGGCGATCCCAAACCCGCCAACGGGAACGCTGCGCTCGGGCAGCTTCAACTCGCCGACGGTGAACGTCTCGGCGCGCACGGGGTGGCCGAACGACGAGCCACCGACCCCGTCGATGCGCTCCACCTTGCTGTATTCGATCGGCAGCTGCAGCCGTTCCTGTGCGGCCTGCGTCACCAAGGTGGCGTTCGAGCCGCTGTCCAAGATCAGCGTGGCCGCCTTGCCATCCAACTGCACATCCACCAACGCGCGGTTTTGGACGACACGAATCGGAAAACTCGCCTGCTGCACAAACGCGCACGCCGCGACGCTGCCCGCGCCCGGCCCCCCACAGGCCGCCAGCCCCGCCACCACCACCGCCGCGGCAAGTCGCCGGGTGATACTGGCGGGTTTTGGAGATGGTCTTGGAAAGCGAGCAAGGCTGAGCTCTGCCCAGACCCGCAAATGGGCCGCGCCCCTTTGAACCCCCAGACTTAAGGGTCTTCTACCAGGAGGGGTGAGGCTGAGTGCGCCGCCCCACCTCACCGCTGCTCGTAGAAGACCCTTCACATCTAAGGTCCAGGGGCTTGGCCCCTGGCGGGTCCGGGCAGCGCCCGGCTTACTTGCTTTCAAGGGCCAGCCCCCCAAAAACCCGCCAGGATCACACGGAGAAATACTTGGCGTGGGGGTTGAGGACGACGATAGCGCTGGTGGATTGTTCGGGGTGCAGCTGCCATTCGTCCGACAGTGACACGCCGATGCGTTCGCCGTCGAGCAGCTTCAGCAGCGGTTCCTGATCTTCCAGGCGGGGGCAGGCGGGATAGCCGAACGAGTAGCGGCTGCCTCGGTAATTTTGCTGCAGCATCTTCTCCATGTCGCGGTCGTCCTCGCCGGCGAACCCGCATTCGGCGCGGATGCGCTTATGGGTGTATTCCGCCATTGCCTCGGCCATTTCCACTGACAGCCCGTGCAGATACAGGTAGTCCTGATAACGGTTATCCTCGAACCACAGGCGTGCCGTGTCGCTGGCTTTCTGGCCGACGGTGACCACTTGCAGGCCGATCACGTCGCGCTGTGCGTCGTCGACGTCGCGGAAAAAGTCGGCGATGCATTCGCCGTCCTCGCGCGGCTGGCGCGGCAGGCTGAAGCGGCACAATTCCGTGCTGCCGTCCTGGTCAAACACGATCAGGTCGTTGCCCTGGCCGGCGGCTTTCCAATAGCCGTAGATGGATTGCGGGCGCAGAATATCGCCTTCCTCGCAGATCGTCAGCATGCGCCGCATCACCGGGCGCAGCTCCTGCTTCGCCCAGCCGATGAAATCATCGAGACTGCGACCCTGCTTTCGGAAACCCCACTGGAATTGGTACAGGCTGCGCTCGTTGAGGAACGGCACGATCGCTTTGGGCGTCGCCTCCACGACGCGCGCGCCCCAGAAGGGCGGCTCGAACGGCGCTACATCGCGGGTCAGCCCATGGCGACGTTCGCGCACGGCCGCGACGTCGACTGGGCGGAACGCGGTGGTCGCGGCCTGGCCCAGCGAGCGCGTCGTATTGCGCGCTTTACCCGAGCGTTTCGCCTGAATCGCCGCCAGATAATCGTCGAACCCGTTACCCGTCACCTTGTCCATCAGATGCAGCCCGTCGAACGCATCGCGCGCGTAGGCCACGCGGCCATTGCCGTAGGCGCGCACGCAATCATCCTCGACATAGTTCCGGGTCAGGGCCGCACCCCCCAGCAGCACCGGGATATCGAGCCCCTGGCGCGCCATCTCTTCCAGATTTTCCCGCATCACCACAGTGGATTTCACCAGCAGGCCGGACATGCCGATGGCGTGCGCGCGATGTTCCTGTGCCGCCGTCACCATGTCGGCGAGCTTCACTTTGATGCCGAGATTGACCACCCGGTAGCCATTGTTGGTGAGGATGATATCGACCAGATTTTTGCCGATATCGTGCACGTCGCCCTTCACGGTGGCGAGCACGATGGTCCCCTTCTCTTGACCCTCGACGCGCTCCATGTGCGGTTCGAGGTGTGCCACCGCCGCCTTCATCGTCTCGGCACTCTGCAGCACGAACGGCAGCTGCATCTTACCCGCGCCAAATAATTCGCCCACCACCTTCATGCCGTCGAGCAGGAAGTTGTTGATGATGTCGAGCGGCTTGTGGGTTTTCATCGCCTCGTCGAGCTCATCGCCGAGCCCCTTGCGATCGCCGTCGACGATGCGGTCCTTGAGTCGGCCCTCGACGGTTTCCGCGCGGACCTTCTTGACCGCGTCGGCGGCTTTGCGATCGGCGAAGATCTCCAGGAGTTTTTGCAGCGGGTCATAGCCGTCCCGCCGGCGATCGAAGATCAGGTCCTCGCACACCTCCACCTCGTCAGCGGCGATCAGATGCAGCGGCCGGATTTTCGAGACATGCACGATCGCGCCACTCATGCCGGCACGCACCGCGTGATCGAGGAACACGCTGTTCAGCACGGCGCGCGCTGCGGGATTGAGCCCGAAGCTGATGTTGGACAGGCCGAGGATGATCTGAATGTCCGGGAAGCGATCGCGGATCATCCGGATGCCTTCCAGCGTCCACTGGCCGAGCTTACGGTCATCCTCATTGCCGGTGGCGATGGTGAAGGTTAGTGGATCGATCATCAGGTCGGACTGCTGAAGACCGTGCTGGACGCAGGCGAAATCCACCAGGCGGGCGGCCACCTCCAGCTTTCGCTCGGGTGATTTCGCCATGCCTTCCTCGTCGATGGTCAGCGCGATCACCGCCGCCCCGAAGCGTCGTGCCAGCACCATCCGGTCGGCGGCGGCCTGCTCGCCATCCTCGAAATTGATCGAGTTGATGATCGGCTTGCCGCCATGCAGTTTCAGCGCGCTCTCGATCACCGGCGTCTCGGTGCTGTCGATCACCAGCGGCGCGTTGACCGAGCTGGTGAAACGCCGGATCACCTCGTCCATCTCGGCGATTTCGTTGCGGCCGACGAAGGCGGTACACACGTCGAGGCTGTTGGAGCCCTCAGCGATCTGCTCACGGCCCACGGCGACGCAGCCGTCCCAGTCGCCTTGTTCCTGTAGCTCGCGCCATTTGCGGCTGCCATTGGCGTTGCAGCGCTCACCGATGGAAAAATAGCTGTTCTCCTGTCGCAGCGGCACCTGCTGATACAGGCTCGCGACCGACGGCACCCACACGGCCGTGCGCTGGACAGGCGCGGGCCTGAACCCGCCGCGCTTGCGCAGCATCGCGTCCAGTGCCGTGATATGTTCGATCGACGTGCCGCAGCAGCCGCCGATCAAATTCACCCCGTCCTCGGCTACGAACCGCTCCATCCAGCTCGCCATTTCCTCGGCGCCGAGCGGATAATGCGTCTGGCCATCGACCAGTTCGGGCAGCCCGGCGTTCGGCTGCATCGACAGCAGCCCGGTCCAGTTGGTCGCCAGCCAGCGCACATGCTCGGACATTTCCTGTGGGCCGGTGGCGCAGTTCAGCCCGATCAGCGGCACATCCAGCGCCTGGATCACGGTGGCGGCGGCGGCAATGTCCGGCCCCACCAGCAGCGTGCCGGTGGTCTCCACCGTCACTTGCACGAAGATCGGCGTGTCCCCGCCGGCGGCGGCGCGGGCCCGTTTGGCACCATTGACGGCCGCCTTGATCTGCAGCGTGTCCTGGCAGGTCTCGATCAGAATGGCGTCCACGCCGCCGGCGATCAGGCCGCGGCTTTGCTCGGCCAGGGCCGCTTCAAGGCTGTCATAATCGATATTGCCGAGGCTCGGCAGCTTGGTGCCCGGTCCGATGCTGCCGACCACCCAGCGGTGCCGCCCGTCGGCGAAACTGTCGGCCGCCTCGCGCGCGAGCTCGCCGGCCACCTTGTTGATCTCGAAGGCGCGATCGGTGAGGTCGAACTCGGCCAGGGTGACGGGCGAACCACCAAAGCTGTTGGTCTCGACCATGTCTGCCCCGGCGGCGAAATAGCCGCGATGGATCTCCCGCACCAGGTCCGGGCGCGACAAATTGAGGATGTCGGTGCAGTTCTCCTGGCCCCAATAATCCTTGTCGATGTCCAGCGTCAGCGCCTGGACGCGGCTGCCCATGCCGCCGTCGCACAGCAGAACCTGGTCACGGAGGGCATCGAGCAAATGGGGGCGCGTGGTCATGAGGTGGCTTCCAGAACAGCGGTGGCGGCGGCGAGGGCGGGCACGCGGAGGGCCGACCATAGTCGCACCTCCAGCGCGCCGGGCACGGCGGTGATCGGGCCGGCGGCAAGGCCGGCGTTCTCGAACATGGTGACGACGCGGTCGTCGGCAAAACCCGGCCAGCGATGCGCGAGGCGGGTGCTAGCGGGCGTGATCGCGTGGGGTGCGAGGTCGATCACCAGCAGGGTGCCACCCGGGCGCAGCACGCGCGCCGCCTCGGCGACGGCCCCCTCCGGGTCCTCGGCGTAATGCAGCACCATCTGCAGCACCACCACGTCGAACGTGGCGTCGGCCATCGGCAGCCGGTACATGTCGGCGAGCCGCACCGAGCAATGGGTCATGCCCGGCTTGGACAGGCGCGAGCGGGCCAAGGCGAGCATCGCCCGGCTGGCATCGATGCCGGTGGCCGCGACCACCACGGGGGCGAGCAGCTCAATCAGCCGGCCGGTGCCGGTGCCGATATCCAGCAGCCGGCCGATATTCGGCTGGGGCAGGGCGGCCAGCACGGCGGCTTCCACGGCCTGGGCGGGCAGATCGAGCGCGCGCATTTCGTCCCAGTCGGCCCCGGTGCGGCGAAAGCTCTCCGAGGCGATGCGCGCCCGTTCGGCCAGCACGCGCGCGGCCTGCCTGCGGTCGGCGGCGAGCGTGTCGTCATCATCCGGCAGCCGCTCCAGCACCGCGCGGACCAGCCCGCCGGCCTGGCTGTCGGACGGCGGCAGCGCAAACCAAACATTGGCGCCCTCGCGCAGCCGCTCCAGCAGACCGGCCTCGCACAGCAGCCGCAGATGGCGGGACAAGCGGGGCTGCGACTGGCCGAGGATTTCGGTAAACTCCATGACACAGAACGACCCGCGCGCGGTCAGCGCCAGGATGCGCAGGCGCGTGGATTCGGCGCAGGCGCGCAATTCGGTGAGCAGGGTCTCCATGCTGGCGTTATCGTATAAAGATATGCTTATGTCCAGGGTATGATCTCCCCCAATCCGAAACCGTGGTCGCTCGACGCCCGCGTCCCGGTGGTGTTTGCCACGATGTGCGAGCTCGGCCCGGATGACGCGCTGCTGACCGACGGGACGGCGACGGCGCCGATCGTCGCGCGCTTTGCTCCCTTGCCGGACGTCACCGCGGCGGGTGCCCATCCCGCCGGCTGCGCGTGCTGCGTCGCCCGCAGCCCGGCCGCTGACGCGCTCACGCGGCTTTTTCTAGCCCGCGCGCGTCGCGACGTGGCATTCTTCCATCGCGTGGTCGCCGTGGTCGGCAACCCCGAGGCGGTGCGTGACGCGCTGCGGACGGATGCCATGGTCACCGGGCGGTTCCGTCTGGAATGAGATAGTGAGGATGCGGCGGCGGGAATGATCGACAGATTTGCCCTGGATAACATAATATACCATTAAACATTTCGATTTCGATATGTTAACGTTGTGGGCCGGAGCGTGCTGTATCCATCGCACAGCCACCGAGGGGACCAAGAGTGGACGCGCAAGACACTGAGCTGACGACGCCCGACCCGACCGACGCCCCCATCTCGCGGCCGAACCCGCATGAGACCCGCCTGCTGGCGGTGATGGCCGCCGCCCGGCGCCACGGCGCCGAGCTCGATCGGGACGATCTGCGCACCCCGCGCGGCACCGCCGCCTCGCCCGCCGCCCTGGTCGCCTGGGTGCGCAATGGCGGCCTATGGGCGCGCGGCGTGCGGCTGCGCTGGGCCAATCTGCTGCGCCTGGAGGGCAATGGCTCCGTTGTGCTGCTGCTCAATGACGGCGGTGCCGCCGTGCTGGTGCGCGGTGACGCCAGCCGTGGCGTGGTGTGGTTGCGCGACCCCGCCGCCGGCGCGGACGAGGATGGTACCGCCATCGACGAACTGCGCCTGTCGCAACTCTGGTCCGGTGACGCGCTGCTGGTGCGCGCCGAGCGCGGCGGCTCGCTGGAAAGCGAGCCGTTCAGCTTCGGCTGGCTCGCCCGCATGGTGTGGGTGGAAAAATCCATCCTGCGCGATATCGGCATCGGCTCGCTGGTGTTGAGCGTCCTGCAGATCGTGCCCGCCATCCTGGTCATGGTGGTGCTCGACAAGGTGGTCACCTACCAAAGCATGAGCACGTTGCTGCTGATTTCGCTGATGCTCGGTGCCAGCATGCTGTACGAGATGTATCTCGGCTACGTGAAGCGCCAGCTCATCCAGATCGTCGGCACCCGGCTCGACTCACGCCTCAACCTGCACGTTTTCAAGCGCATTCTCGGCCTGCCGATCGATTATTTCGAGCGCACCCAAACCGGCCGCATCATGTATCAGATCGGCCAGATTTCGAAGATCCGCGGCTTCATCACCGGCAAGCTGCTGACCACCATCCTCGACCTCATCACGCTCGCCGTGCTGCTGCCCGTGCTGTTCGTGATCAGCACCACGCTGGCCTGGATCGTGGTCGCCTGTGGCGGGATGATCGCGCTGATTATCGCCGTGTTCCTGCGCCCGACCCGCCGGATCTACGCCAAATGGCTGGAGGCGGAGATCGCCAAATCCACCGTCCTGGTGGAAACCGTGCAAGGCATCCGCACGGTCAAATCGCTCGCCCTCGAACCCCAGCAGCGCGAGGCATGGGACCGCAAAACCGCCGACGCCGCCGCCTGGCAGAAGGCGTTGGGGGACATCAACAACTGGCCGCAGACCCTGGTCACCCCGCTCGAAACCTTCATGGTGCGCGGCGTGCTGCTGATCGGCGCCTATCTGGCCCTCACCGGCAGCACCACCATCGGCATCGGCTCGCTGCTCGGCTTCATGATGCTCAGCGGCCGCGTCGCCTCGCCGCTCACCAGCCTCGCCAAGCTGATCGAGGAGATGGAGGAGGTGCGCGGTGCGGTGGTGCTGGCCGCCGGCGTGCTTAACATCGCCCCCGAGACTGCCACCCCCGGCGCCGGTCTGCGCCCCCGCTTCGAGGGCGCCGTCAGCTTCCGCGAGGTGGCGTTCAGCTACCCTGGCACCCGCGCCCGCGCGCTCGACAAACTCTCGTTCGACGTGCCCGCCGGCACCATGCTCGGCGTGGTCGGCCGCAGCGGCTCCGGCAAATCCACCGTCACCCGCCTGCTGCAGGGCATCAACCGCGAGTATGAAGGCCAGATCAAGATCGATGGCTCGGACCTGCGCGAGATCAACCTCGCCCATCTGCGCCGCAGCTTCGGCGTCGTGCTGCAGGAAAACTTCCTGTTCCGCGGGAGCATCCGCGACAACATCATCGCCGGTCGCCCCGGCCTCACTCTGACCGACGCGGTGCGCGCCGCCCGCCTCGCCGGTGCCGAGGAGTTCATCGAGCGCCTGCCCAACGGCTACGAGACCTGGATCGAGGAAGGCTCCCCCAACCTGTCCGGCGGACAGCGCCAGCGCCTGGCGATCGCGCGCGCGGTGATCCACGACCCCCGCATTCTGATCTTCGACGAAGCCACCAGCGCGCTCGATCCGGAAAGCGAGGCCCTGGTTAACGCCAACATCCAGCGGATCGCCCACGGCCGCACCATGCTGATCGTCTCCCACCGCCTGTCCTCGCTCACCGACTGCCACCAGATCCTGGTGCTCGATCGCGGCGAGCTGGTTGATATCGGCCCGCACCGGGACCTGCTGGAGCGCTGCACCATCTATCGCCAGCTCTGGATGCAGCAGCACCGCCATCTCGACAGCCAGCGCCCCGCCGGCCCCCGCCCCGTACTCGCGCAGGGAGACTGACGTATGGCCGACTCACCCACGATCCTGCCCCCCTCCACATTGCCCGACCCCGACCGCCGCCGCGTCGGCCGCATGCGCGCCCGCGCGCTCGCCGACACGCGCGACCCCACGCCGATCCTGCTCGAATTCGAATCCCCCACCGCCGCCCTGCTCGCCCAGCCGGTGCCGCTGCGCTCGCGCTACACCACCTGGGTCATCGCCACATTGTTCTTCGTGCTGCTGGCAATGGGCTGGACCATCCCGATCGACCGCGTGGTCACCACGTCGGGCAAGGTGGTCCCCACCGCCAACAACATCGTGGTCCAACCCTTCACCGCTTCCATCGTCCGCGCGATCGACGTCAGCGAGGGCCAGTTCGTCCATAAAGGCGACGTCCTCGCCCAGCTCGACCCCACCATCGCCGACGCCGACGCCGGCGCGCTGGAAACGCAAGTCGCCAGCCTGCAAGCCGAGGTCGATCGCCTCCAGGCCGAGCAGGACGGCACGCTCTATCATTCCGACGGCACCGGCCCGAGCCAGCTGCAGGCGCTCATCTTCGCCCAGCGCCACGCCGAGACCACCTACAAGACCGAATCCTATCGCCAGAAGATCGACTCCCTGCAGGCCAAGGTGCAGCAGGCCCAGTCCGACGTCGCCTCCTACACAGAACGGCTGGCGCTCGCGCAAACCCTGGAAAACAAGCGGCGGGAGCTGCAGCAGCTGCAAGTCGGCAGCCAGATCAACACCCTCGCCGCCCAGGACTCCCGCGTCGAGATGGCGCGCAGCCTGGCCGGCGCGAAAGCAGCCCTCGCCGGCAGCCAGCGCGACCTCGACGGCATGACCGCCCAGCGCGACGCCGATCTGCAGCAGGAACGCAACGACACCTCCAAGCAACTCACCGACCAAGGCCGCCTGCTGCAACAGGCCCGTCAGGATCTGCGTAAGGCTCGCCTGCAACGCAGCCTGGTGCAGCTGGTCGCCGACCGGGACGCGATCGTGCTCAGCATCGCGCCGATCAGCGTCGGCTCGGAGATGCAGTCGGGCGACCAGTTCATCACCATGGTCCCCGCCGACTCCCCGCTCGAGATCGAAACCGTGGTTGATGGCCGCGATGCCGGCTTCGTCCATGTCGGCGATCCCGTCACCATCAAGTTCGAAACCTTCCCCTACACGCTCTACGGCACCGCCGACGGCCTCGTCCGCGTGGTCAGCCCCGACAGCTTCCACCGCCCGATGGACGACAAGGACCAGACCGCGACCAAGCCGCGCGCCGAACAGGCCAACGGCGTGCTGTTCTATCGCGCCCGCATCTCGATCGACCAAATGCGCCTGCATGATCTGCCCTCTGGCTTCCGCGTCCGCCCGGGCATGCCGGTCACCGCGGACGTCCGGATCGGCAAGCGCACCGTCGTGCAATATCTGTTCTCCCGCTTCCTGCCGATCGCCGCCGAGGGCATGCGCGAACCATGACGCGCACCGCCACCCCCGCGCGGCGATAGCCGGATGCGCCTGCTCGACGGCATCGCGGCCCGCCTGCGCGCGCCCGAGACCCAGCTCCGCCGCGCCCGCGCGCTGATCGAGGCGGGGGACGCGCCACGCGGCTTCGCCCTGCTGGCCACCCTGGCCCGCGCCGGCAATGCCGAGGCGGAATTTCACGTCGCCCGCTGCTATCTCGACGGCACCGGCGTCCCCGCCACCGCCCTCGAAGCCGCCCGCTGGCTCGAACGCGCGGCCACCCAGGGCCATCTCCAGGCGCAAACCACACTCGCCGCCTTGTGCATCCACGGCATCCCCGGCGCGCACCCGGACCAGACCGCCTCCTTGTTCACGGCCCCCGCGCCGCCCCAGCCCGATTTCCCCCGCGCCACCCTTTGGGCCCGCCGCGCCGCCGAGGGCGGCTCGGCCGAGGCCCGCGCCATCCTCGGCTTCCTCCTCACCTCCGGCCCCGAAGCCATCCGCGATCTCCCCGCCGCCGCCGCGCTCTACGCCCAATCCGCCGCCGCCGACTGCCCGCAAGGCTGCCTCGGCCACGCTTTGGCCCTGCTGCGCACCGCCCGCACCCCAGCCGACTACGAAGCCGCCGCCGCCCCCCTCACCCGCGCGGCCGAGGCCGCTCTCCCTACCGCCGAATATCTGCTCGGCGCCATGGCCGAACGCGGCCAGGGCCTGCCGCAAGATCCCCAGCGCGCCACCGCCTTGTTCGCCCGTGCCGCCGCCAAAGGCCTGCGCGCCGCCCAGGCCCGCTACGGCCTCGCCCTGATGGAAGGCCGCGGTGTCGAACGCGACCCGCTAGAGGGCGAATCCTGGCTCCGCCGCGCCGCCATCCAAGGCGACATCGAGGCCGCCGCTCTGATCGGTGACCTCTATTCGCGCGGCGGCGAGCTCCCCCCCAATCACGCCGAGGCGGCCATGTGGTATCGCCGTGCCGCCGAGGGGGGCCACCAGGCCGCCGCCCGTGCCCTCGGCCTGATGAACCTCACCGGCGCCGGGGCTGCCAATGACCCCGCCGAAGCGGCCCGCTGGTTCCGCCTCGCCGCCGAAGCCGGCGACCTCCAATCCCGCCGCGACCTCGCCTCCCTCGTCCTGTCCGGCAATGCCTCCCCGGACGACAGCGCCCGCACCCGCGAATGGTTCGCCCAGGAAGCCGCAGCCGGCGACCTCATCGGCGCCTACAACTATGGCGTCTGCCTCGCCCAAGGCGTCGGCGCCGACCGGGACGACGTCCAAGCCGCCCACTGGCTGCGCCGCGCGGCGGACGGTGTGGTCAACGCGCAATACTGGTACGCCCGCCTGCTGCTGCAGGGCCGCGGCGTCGCGGCGGACCCGGAGGAAGCGCGGCGCTGGCTTACCCGTGCCGCCGACTCCGGTATGGTGGAGGCCCAGGTCATGCTCGCCGAACTGCTCGCCACCGGCCGCGGCGGCGCCAAGGACCAGCAGGCGGCGGTTGCCCTGTTCGAGCGCGCCGCCCGCCACGGCCATGCCGGCGCGATGTTCGCTCTCGGCGCCATGCACGGCGGCGGCCACGACATCCCCTGGAACCGCCCGGCTGCGCAAAGCTGGTTCCGCGCCGCCGCCGAACGCGGCCACGCCCACGCCCAACTCATGCTCGGCCGCTATCTCGCCCGCGGCGTCGCCGGCGACCAGGATGCCACCGCCGCCCGCCACTGGCTGGAAAGCGCCCTTGCCCAAGGCCTGCAAGAAGCCCGCGCCGACCTCGCTGCCCTGCCGGCGGCCAGCGACGCGGCGGCGGCGGATTGAGCTAGTGAAGCAAGCAAGGCTGGGCGCTGCCCAGACCCGCCAGGGGCCAAGCCCCTGGACCTTAGATGTGAAGGGTTTTCGACAAGGAGGGGTGAGACGGAGCGCGCCGCCCCACCTCACTCCTCCTGGTCGAAGACCCTTAGGTCTGGGGGTTCAAAGGGGCGTGTGCCCCTTTGCTGGTCTGGGCAGAGCCCAGCCTTGCTTGCCTTGCTAGCTCACCCAACCCGCGCCGAGTGGTTCGCCGCCGAGGCGATGGCGGCCTTCCGGGAGAGCCAGGCCGCCGCCCTGGCCGGCGACGCCTCCCGCGCGCTGCGCTACCTTGAGCGCGCCCACCGCATCGCCCCCGACGATCCCGCCCTCCAGTTGGCCCTCGCCGCCGCCCGCCTCACCAGCGGCGCCCCCGGCCTTGCCGCCGACCTGCTCGAACGCCTCGTGGCTCACCGCGACATCCGCGAAGCCTGGTTCATGCTCGCCGCCGCCCGCCAGGCACAGCGCGACCCCACCGCGGCCGACTCCCTGCACCATGCCCTCGCCGGCCACGCCTTGCCGGTCGACGGCTACGCTGCGCTCGCCGACGCCATCTGTGCCGCCACCGGCCAGCCCGGCTGGTGCGGCCTGGCCCCCGATCGCCGCCTCCTGTTCCGCCAGCTCGCCCCTGGCCCCCTCCACGTCACCTGCGACGGCCGCCCCCTCCGTCGCCCCTGGGCCACACCCCCCCTCGGCCAACGCGTCGAGTTCCGCATCGCCGGCCGCCCGTTGCTCGGCAGCCCCCTGCATCTCGCCGACATCCGCGCTATTGACGGGCTGGTCGCCACCCATGACGGCGGCCTCGAAGGCTGGGCCTGGCATCCCCGCGACCCCGACCGCAACCCCATCCTGCGAATCACCACCCGGAGCGGCCGCCTCCTGCACCGCCTCGTGGCCGACGACACGGCGATGCCAGCGCCGGCCCCGCTCGCCCGCCCCCGCCGCTTTGCCGTCCCCGCCGGCCTCCCGGCCGGCCCGCTGCGCGTCACCAGCGCGCATGGCCAGGCTTTGCGCGGCAGCCCGCTCGATCCCGGCCAGCAGCACCGCGCCGACACAGTCGCCGCCCGCGCCGTCCGCGCCGCCAACCCGTTCCCCACCGGCGCCACGCCCGGCCCCAGCGGCACCATCGCCGTCGTCGTCCCCGTGCACGGCAATCCCGAACTCACGCTCGACTGCCTCGCCCGCCTCGCCGCCACTGCCCCCAAGGGCACTCCCATTATCGTCATCGACGACGCCTCCCCCGAGCCCACCCTCATCCAGGCGCTGGACACGCTGCACGCCCAGCGCCGCATCACGCTCTTGCGCCACCTCGAAAATCGGGGCTTCCCCGCCAGCGCCAACGCCGGCATGCGCGCCGCTGCCCGCCTGCCAGGCGGCCCCGACATCCTGCTGCTGAACAGTGACACCCGCCCCACCCGCGGCCTGCTGCCCCGGCTGCGCGCCGCCGTCCACGCCCACGCGGACATCGGCACCGCCACCCCGTTCTCCAACGACGCCACCATCATGAGCTACCCGGACCTCACCCAGCCGGCCCCCGCCCCCGCAGGCCCGGCCCTCGCCCGCCTCGCCCGCCAGGCCGCCCGCGCGAACCCCGGCCTCACGGTCGACCTGCCCACCGGCGTCGGCTGCTGTCTTTACATCCGCCGCGAATGCCTCGCCGCCGTCGGTCTGTTCCGCGAAGACTGCTTCGCCCAGGGCTATGGCGAGGAGAATGATCTCTGCCTGCGCGCCACCGCCCTCGGCTGGCGCCATATCGGCGTCCCCGGCGCCTACGTCGCCCATGTCGGCGGCCAATCCTTCGGCACCAGTGGAGCCGCCCTGCGGGACCGCAATCTCGCTGTGCTCGAACGCCTGCATCCCGGCTACCACGCCCGGATCGCCGCCTTCCAACAGGCCGATCCCCTCGCCGAAGCCCGCCGCCGGCTGGACGCCGCCCGCTGGCGCGCTGACCGCGTGGCCACCGCGGTCATCCTGATCACCCACGATAGCGGCGGCGGGGTCGAGCGCGTGATCCAGGCCCGCGCCGCCGCCCTGCGCCGCCAGGGCATCCGCCCGATCCTGCTCCGCCCTACCACCACCGCCACCCACCTTACCGACCCCGAGGGGAACTTCCCCAATCTCCGCTTCACCCTGCCCACCGACCTGGCAGCCCTGGCCCGCTTGCTCCACGGCGATCGTCCCACCGCCATCGAGGTGCATCACCTCCTCGGCCACCACCACGCCATCCTCACGCTGGCCGACCGCCTCGCCGTGCCGCTCGCCTTCCATTTGCACGACTACGCCATGCTCTGCCCGCGCATCACATTGATGGGCCGCGACGCCCGCTATTGCGGCGAACCCGATCTCGACGCCTGCGAACACTGCATTGCCGACCTTGGTGACAGCACCGGCGAGGCAATCACCGTCGCTGCCCTGCGTGACCGCTCCCGCCGCGAACTCGCCGATGCCACCATCACCGTGCCGTCGCCCGACATGGCCCGCCGCCTGCGCCGCTATTTCCCAGCCCTCCGCCCCACACCGCTCCCCCCGGAAAACGACGCCGATCTCCCGCCCTTGACGCCCACCTCCCACACAACCCCAACCCGCATCTGCGTGGTCGGCGGGCTTAGCGGCGAAAAAGGCTACGACATCCTCCTCGCCTGCGCGCGAGACGCCGCCACCCGCCATTTGCCGCTCACATTCACCCTGGTTGGCCACACCGCCGCCGACGCCCGCCTGCTCGCCACCAACCGCGTGTTCGTCACCGGGCCCTATGACGACGCGGACGTGGTGGCCCTGATCCGCGCGCAAAGCGCCCAGCTCGGCTGGCTGCCCTCGGTGTGGCCGGAAACCTGGTGCTTCACCCTCAGCCACCTCTGGCGCGCCGGCCTCGCCGTCGCCGCGTTCGACATCGGCGCCCCCGCCGACCGCATCCGCGCCACCGATCGCGGCTGGCTGATGCCGCTGGGACTTTCGGCGGGGGCGATCAATGAGGCGTTTTTGAAGAACCAAGCAAAACAAGGAAGGCTGGGCGCTGCCCAGACCCGCAAAGAGGCCTCGCCCCTTTGATCCCCTCGACATAAGAGCCTGTCTAGGCGGGATTCTCTGCCGCCTGTTAGCATCTGCGAATGACACAAACGCTGACTGCTGAACTCCCTTATCGCGTCACCTGGGGGGTCAAGATCCCGATGCCCGACGGCATCCTGCTGGACGCCACCATCATCCGCCCGGTCGACGACATACCCGTGCCGGTGATCTTCCGGCTCACCCCCTACACCGCCGACCGCTTCGCTGACGGCGGCACCTATTTCGCCCGCCACGGCTACGCCTGGGCCTGCGTCGACGTCCGCGGCCGCGGCAATTCCGACGGCGCGTTCGTGCTCTGGACCGGCGAAGGCCGTGACGGCGCTGCCGTCGTGGACTTCCTCGCCGCCCAGCCCTGGTGCGACGGCCAGGTCGCGATGTGGGGCGGCTCCTACAGCGGCAAGCTGCAATGGATGATCGCCGGCGAACGCCCGCCAGCCCTCAAGGCCATCGCGCCATGCTGCGCCGGCATGGTCGGCCTCAATATCGCCATGCACAACACCAACATGGTGTTCTGCCGCGACCACACCTGGCTCGTGTTCATGCGCGGCGTCACCTGCAACGACCACGCCTTCACCGACGCCGCCTATTGCCGCGGCATCTACGCCGAGGCCTCCAAGGGCCACATCCCGTTCCGGGACTTCGACACGCTGGCCGGCATGCCAAGCCCGATCTGGCAGGAATGGATGCGCCACCCGATGCTGGATGCGTTCTGGGATGCCGGCAACGTCGCGCCCGAGCACTTCGTCCACATCACCCTGCCAACCCTGTCGATCACCGGCCTATACGATTCGTCCCAGTCCGGTACGATCGCCTTTCGCGAACAGCATTTGGCGGCGGTGGCGCCGGAGATCGCGGTGCGCAGCTATCTGGTGATCGGCCCGTGGGATCATTCCGGCACCAGCGCCCCCAAGCGCCATCTTGGCGGCCTGGATTTCGGGGACGCCGCGGTGCTCGACGTGAAGGCCTTGCATGTCGCCTGGTACGATCATGTCATGAAAGGCGCGCCGCTGCCCGCCTTCCTCGCCGACCGCGTGATGTATTTTCTGTCCGGCGCGAACCAGTGGCGATCAGCCCCGAGCGTGGCGGCCGCGACCGCCCGCGTCGAAATCCTGTTTCTGTCCTCGCCCGACGGCGGGGCGGACGCCCTCGCGCGGCGCGGCACGCTGGCGCCCTCGGCACCGACCCAGCCAGCCGACAGCTACGTCTATGATCCCAGCCTCCCCGCCCACAACGAGGGGTTCGAGGGCGGCCCCCTGGTCTCGCCGGACTATCTGATCAACGATGCCATGATCCGCCGGATCGACGGTGACGGGCTGATCTACGACACGCCACCCCTGCCGCAGGCCGCTGATCTGGTCGGCAGTCCCACGCTGGACCTGTTCCTGTCGATGGATGTGCCGGACACGGATATTCGCGTGGCACTCTACGAAGTCATGGCCAGCGGTGACGTGGTGTTTCTCACCCAGGATCTGCTGCGCGCCCGCCATCGCCAGTCGCCGCGCACGGAGCAGTTGGTCACGCCCGGCCGCATCGAGCAGTACCGGTTCGAACGCTGCGACTTCGTCGCCCGCCGCCTGGCACCCGGCAGCGTGGTGCGGCTGGTGATCGTGCCAGTCGGCGCCGGCATCCATTGCATGCGCAATCGCAATTCCGGCAAGCCGGTCGCGCTCGAGACCGCGGCCGATAACCGGGTGGCGCATGTGGCCGTGGCGCTTGGCCCCGCGTTGAGTCGAATCACGCTGCCTTGGGGGTAGCAGGAAGATTCTTCTTTTTCTGAAGAAAAAGAAGCAAAAAGACTTCCATCCATGAAGGGGCGGGGTTGCAACGGCGAACCCTTAATGGACCAAAGTTCTTTGGTTCTTTCTTTCAAGAAAGAATGAATCTCCCCTTCGCTTCGCCTAAAACCGTGCACCGCGCGTCGCGCCCCCCCTCCACCAGCACATCAGATAATTTCACGCAAATTCGCTTTTGTCATCGATTTCGGTGCGATAACGTTATAACCATCTGGTGACAGCACAGCGAGATCAGCATGCAACAGGCTTTGAGCGCCGATTACGGCGGCCAGACTCACCCGGTCGCGGAGCTGCGCGTCACCGGCCATCTGATGACGCTCGAACCTGGCATATTCTGCATCGTCCACAACAGCGCCCGTGTCGCCAACGCCGTCACCGGCCTGCCGGGTGTGCGTGTGTCCCTGCCGCCTGGCGCCGTTGGCCAGTCGGACGCTGTGGCGATCAGCAGCTTTCGCGACGATGGCTGGCTCGATGGCCATGGAGACGCCGCTTTGGTACGGATCACCGGCACCCCCGCGCAGATCCTGGTGACCATCTACCAGATGCCCGGCCTGCAGGACTCAGCCCCCAACCTGCAGGTGCTGCGCCTCGCCGAGGCAGCGTCCCCCACACCCGCCCGTCCGCCCGCGCGCTTGGCAACGGAGCCCGTGCTAACCCCAACCAGCACCCCCGCGAAAACGCCCGTGAAAACCATGGACATGGTGGCCCACATCCAGGGCAGGGGAGACGTCGGCGCCATGCTCGGCGAATGGCTCGGCGAGCCAGGCCGGCAACAATGGATCGAGGGCTTCGCCATCGCGCCCTCCGAGTCTCTGCCCGCCGACGCCATCGAATATCAGGCGGTGCTCGGCCGCGGCTGGCTTTCCCCATGGGTCGAGGCCGGGCAATTCTGCGGCAGCCGCGGCATGGCGCTGCCCGTGCTGGGCCTGAAGTTGCGGTTGCGCGGCGAGGCCGCCGACCGGTTCGACTGCCAATACAGCGCGAGCTTCATCGACGGCACCCGCCTCGGTCCTCTGCAAGCCGGCGAAGCCTGCGAGGCCGCGAGCCTCTCGCCGCTGGAGGCGTTCCAGGTCGAACTGCGTCCCCGCGGCGCTTCAGCGCCGCTCAAGGCGTCACCCAGCGCGCCCGTTCCCACGCCTGTTCCGCCGATGCCACCTCACAAGAAATCCAAACCATCCCGCGCCAAACGTTGAAACCCGACGCGTGCGCTACCTGTTCGTCCACCAGAACTTCCCCGGCCAATATCTCCATATCGTCCGCCATCTGCTGACCGAGCCGGACAACGAGGTAGTCTTCATCTCGGAGCCCAACACCAATCACATCCCCGGCGTCCGGCGCGTCAACTACCAGGCGCCCCGCGCCGCTAACGGCCACGTCCATGGCCACGCCCGCGACTTCGAAATGGCCGCCCGCCGCGCCGAGCGCGTCGCCGCCGTCGCCACCAACCTCAAGCAGCTCGGCTTCACGCCGGACATCATCATCGGCCATCACGGCTGGGGCGAACTGCTCAACCTGCCGGACGTCTGGCCCAACACGCCATTGCTCGGCTACTACGAATTCTACTACTCGCCGCACGGGCAGGACGTCGGCTACGACGCGGAATTCCCTGTCGGCGACAACCAGCATCCCCGCATTCGCGCCATGAACGTGGTCAACCACCTGGCCCTGGCCCTCGATCGCCAAGGCCAGACCCCCACCCGCTGGCAACAAACCCGCTACCCCAGTTGGGCGCGCCCGCAAATCAAGCTGCTCACCGAAGGCGCCCGCCTCGATCTCTGCCACCCCGATCCGCGAGCCCACAGCAAGGACTTTGCCCTCGGCGACTTCGTGGTCCACCCCACCGACCGCCTGGTTACCTACGTCGCCCGCAATCTCGAACCCTACCGCGGCTTTCACGTGATGATGCGCGCCCTCCCAGCCCTCCTGCGCGCCCGCGCGGACGTGAAAATCGTCATCGTCGGCGGCGACGACGTCGGCTACGGCGCGCCCCCGCCCTCCGGCACCTGGCGCACCCGCTTGCTGCGCGAACTGGCCGGCACCTACGATACCAGCCGCGTGCTGCTGCCCGGCAAACTCGACTATCCAACCTACCTGAGCCTGCTACAGAGGTCGGACGCCCACACCTACCTGACCTACCCGTTCGTCCCCTCCTGGTCGCTGCGCGAGGCCATGGCCTGCGGCTGCCCCATCGTCGCTGCGGACGTCGACCCGGTCCGCGAATTCATCACCCACGGCACCACCGGCCTGCTCACCCCCGGCCTAGACTCCACCCGCCTCGCCGAAACACTGCTCACCCTGCTGGAAACCCCAAGCCTCACCCGCCGCCTCCGCCGCAACGCCCGCAAACACGCTGAACACCACCTCGACATCGCGGCCCATATCACCGCCTATCAATCGCGAATCGCGGAGTTGGTGGGGCTGTGTGAAGCAAGGAAGCCGGGCGTTCCCTCATAGGCCCGCATCAACCACCGGTACTGCCGCTTCGTTGCGGCGGAGTGGGGGCAGGGTCCAAGGTGGGTCATAGAACCAGGCGAGTGGTTCGCCAGTCGGTTTCCACTGACTTCCCCTGAGGGCGGTCAGCAGCGCTATTTGTTGGTCGGCAACCGCGGTGGTGCTGGGCAGTCCGGAATAGCGCAGTACCGCCATCGTTTGCGCGGGCACTGCGACGATCTTGACGTCGGGGTCATTCGGCTCGGGGGCAGACGCCATGGTGATCGCGGCCGGCAGATAGAAGGTGATCGTCCAGCTGCCATCGCTCCCCTGGGTCTGGGCCACTGGCGCCGTCATCGCGATCCTGTCACCGCCCGTCTGCGCGACGGGAGCGGTCATGGCGATCGAGCTGCCGCCCACGTTGCCGCCGAAAATATACCCGGCCAGTCTGCGGAACCCGGTGCTGCGGGCCACCATCTCCGAGCCCCGCACAGTGGTTTCCGCGGCCACCCGCGGTTCATAGCGGCGGATTTCCACCGGACCCATCTGGCCGACCAGGCTGAAGCGAGGTTCCTCAGTACCATTGCGAATGCCAAACACGGAGCAGGCCCCCAAGAACAGACCCGATAGCAGGCTTGTCAGCGGCACCAGGCGCATCTGTGTTTCCCCTCATCCCCGACCAGGATCGTTCCTTCGACCACCTAGGTCGTAAGCCGCTGTTCCACGTCAATGTGCAACACGCCGTCCGGTGGCGTTGACACGTTCGGCATGAAACGTCCTAATGATAATACATTATGAATCGCTCTGCCCCCTCCAGTCTCGTGATCGGTGTCGATGTTGGCGGCACGTACACCGATCTGTTCCTGTTCGACGAGGCGACCGGCGAGGCACGGGTGGGCAAGCTGTCCAGCATGCGGGGGCGCGAGGCGGAGGGGTTTGTCGAGGGTGTTTCCGCCATGGCGCCGCTCGATGGTATTTCTGCGATCGTGCACGGCACCACCGTCGGCACCAACGCGCTGCTGGAACGCAAGGGCGCGCGCGCCGGGCTGATCACCACGGCGGGTTTTCGCGACGTTCTGGAAATGCGCCGCCGTGATCGCCGCCAGACCTGGGGCCTGACCGGCAATTTTTCCCCCGTGATCGAGCGGGACATGCGCCTTGAGGCCACCGAGCGCACACTGGCAGACGGCACCGTCCATACCGAAGTCGATCCCGACCAAATCCGCGCGTTGGCCCGCGCGTTGCTCGCCGCCGGCGCCCAGTCCCTGGCGATCGTGTTCCTGCACAGCTATGCCAACCCATTGAACGAGCGCCGCGCGCTGACTGCCGCCCGAGAAGTCTGGCCGAACGACGATGTGGCGATCAGCAGCGATATCCTCCCCGAAATCCGCGAGTTCGAGCGCACCAGCACCGCCAGCCTGAACGCTGTGCTGCAGCCCGTCGTTGGCAGCTACCTCAAGGCGATCGGCACCGCATTGCAGAACGGCGCTTTCACGGGCGAGTTCCTGATCGTGCAGTCCAACGGTGGTGTGATGAGCGCTGAGACCGCCCGGCGCCTGCCGGTGCGCACGGCTCTGTCCGGTCCCGCTGCCGGGGTGATCGCCGCCGCTCACATCGCCGTTGCCGCCGGGTTCCCCGACGTGATCACCGGCGACATCGGCGGCACCAGCTTCGATGTTTCGTTGATCGCTGCGGGACAGCCAGCGCTTGCCGCTGAAACCACGCTTGATTTTGGTCTGGTCGTGCGCACGCCAATGATCGAGATCACCACCATCGGTGCCGGCGGTGGTTCGATCGCCCGCGTCGATGCCGCTGGGCTGCTGCAGATCGGCCCGCAAAGTGCCGGCTCCATCCCGGGTCCCGTGTGCTTCGGCGCCGGTGGCGATCGCCCGACCGTGACCGACGCCAACGTGGTGCTCGGCCGCATCAATGCCGAGCGGCCGATTGGCGGCAAGATCGCCCGTCTCGACACCGACGGCGCCGCCCGCGCGATCGAGGGTCACGTAGCAAAACCACTCGGCCTCGGTATCATGCAGGCCGCCGAGGCCATCCTGCGGGTCGCCAATGCGCGCATGGCGGGCGCCTTGCGCCTGGTCTCGATCGAGCGCGGCCACGACCCCAATCGCTTCACCCTGATGCCGTTCGGCGGTGGCGGCGCGTTGCACGCCGGCAGCCTGATCCGCGACGTCGGCTTGGCCCGCGCCCTGGTACCGCGCTTTCCTGGCGTCACGTCCGCGCTCGGCTGCGTCATCGCCGATATGCGGCATGACCGGGTCCGCACGTTGAACCGCCTGCTGTCCGAGCTCGACCCCGCCGCCCTGCGCGCCGAGATGAACGCCGCCGCCGCCGAGCTTTTCGCCCTCCTCGACCGGGCCGGTGTCGCGTTCACCGGGCGCCACGTGATCCACGAGCTCGATATGAGCTATGTCGGCCAAACGCACACGGTCGATGTGCGTCTGCCGCTCGATGCGGCCGGCGCTGGCCCGGTCACCGAGGCCGCGATTTCTGACGCCTTCGCCGCCACCTACCGCGCCGTCTACGGCCGCGTGCTGGACAATGTGCCGACGCGGGTGCTGAACCTTCGCAGCATCGTCATCGGCGCTCGCCCCAAGATCGACCTGCTGGCGCTGGCGCCCGCCGCCGACGCTTCCCGTGCCAACGCCGACCGTGGCACCCGCCGCATATGGTTCGGTGACTGGACCGAGGCACTGGTGCTCGATCGCCTCGCTTTGCCGGTCGGCGCTGTCATCGACGGTCCCGCTGTGCTGGAACAGCCGGACACCACGATCCTGATCGAACCGGGACAGCGCGGCGTCGTCGATCGCTTCGGCAATCTCATCATCGAGATGGCGACATGACCGACTGGAGCGATTGCGGCCTCATTCTCGGCGATCTGCAAAATGATTTTCTCCATCCGGACGGTGCCTACGGCCGGGCCGGCGCGGTTTCGCCAGAGGCCGCGGCTTTGCCGGCGCGATTGCGCCCGTTGGTGGGTGCTGTGCGCGCCGCCGGCGGGTGGGTCGTGTCTACGCATTTCACGTTGGTGCCCGGCCGTGGCGGCGAACCCATCATCTCGCCACACCTCAAAGCCTTGCGCCCGTTCCTGCGGCGCGGCGATTTTCTGCCCGGCGGCTGGGGCCACGCGCTGGTCGAGGATCTTGCCCCGAGCGACTTCACTGTCGAGAAACTGGCCTACTCGGCATTCTACATGAGCCGCCTGGAATGGGTGCTGCGCCAGGCCGGAATTCGTCGGCTGCTGGTGGCTGGCATCGTCACCAATGGCGGCGTTGCCTCGACGGTGCGCGATGCGCATGTCCGTGAATTTGAGGTCACCGTGCTGTCCGACGGCTGTGCCGCCCCGACGCTGGAGCTGCACGACACCGCCATTGCCGCCTTGCGCCCGGTCGCCCATATCACCACCGTCGCGGCCGCACTGGCCAATATCTCCGGTGGGTCGCCATGACGTCACCGTCCCGCCCCTATCATGGCGGCGTGCCGCCGAGATAAAGATCGTTGCGGGTCGGTAATTTGGTCAGCAGGGCTGTCAGGGTCGGATCGGGGAAGCGGTCGTTGAATGGGATGGCCCAGGCGAGGCCGCGCCGATCGGGGGCGACCGGCTCCTGATCGGCACCGGACGCGTCGGCGAAAAAACGGGAGTTGGTGAGGCCGGCGATCGCCGTGTGGACCAACCGGGGCAGAGCGGCGTGGTTGATCTGATACAGATCGGTGCCGTTCGCCGCGGCCAGTTCGGCGATCGCGACCAGCGGGGCGGCGGCGAACAGGTGATAATGCAGCGCCCGGCTGCGGCGGGCCATTTCCAGCGGCAGGGTGCCGCTGTCGGTGATCTGGTTGATGCCGATGTTGAAGCTGTCGATGCCCCAATCGTACAGGTCCCCCCGGTCGGCGGCGATGCCGGCCGCCATCACCGCGAAGCCCGCCCAGTAGCGATGGTTGTTCCGGCCGTCCGTGGTGGCGGCGCGACGTGCGTAATAGGCCCGGTTGGCGTCGGCAACGCGGGCCAGCCAGGCCGGGATCTCGCTGTTGGGGGTGGCGTCGCGGAGTTTCAGCCAGGCGACCGCGAAGGCGCCGAGCATCCAGCCTTGCACATAGGTCGACTGGTTGGTGTACATCGCGCCGGTCAGCGCGCCGGCCTCGGCGAACCGGGTCAGCCAGCCCGCGGCACAGGCCGCCATCGCGGCATCGCCGCTGCGGCGATAATGATCGGCCATCCGCTCGACGCCGAGCGCCGCCTGGTGCCAGGGCTGTATCGCGTTGGCGTAGGCCTGCTGGCGGACCGGGTCGATCACCGAGTGGGCGCGGTCGCTGTAATAGTCGGCGGTGACAATATCGGCGGAGAGGGCCGGCGGCGGTGGGCAGGCGGACGCGCCTGCCGCTTGATGGATGGGAACGGGTACGTCCCAGGGGCTGCGCAGCCCCTGGGCATGGGCGGTGTGGCTGGCGACCATGAGGGCCAGCACAGCGAGCAGGGAGCGACGCATCAGGCCGCGGCGTGGCAGACGGCTTCGATGTTGTGACCGTCTGGATCGAGGATGAACGCGCCGTAGTAGCGCGCATGGTAATGCGGCCGTAGGCCGGGGGCGCCGTGGTCGCGGCCACCGGCGGCGACACCCGCCGCGTGAAAGTGATCGACCGACCGGCGATCCGCCACTGCGAAGGCGATATGGGCGCTGCCGATCGCGGTCTGGCGCAGGCCGATCCAGAAGAATGCCCGTCCGTCGGCGCCATAGCCCGCGAATCGGTTGCCCTCGGCCGCCATTCGGGTGATGCCGATCGGGGCGAGAGTCGCGTCATAGAAGTCACGGGACCGCGCGAGGTCGGTAACGCCGATCGTGACATGGTCCAGCATCGCCATCCTCCGTCGGAACGCTTTCGATCACCGCGAGCTTAAGGGCTCAGTCCCAGGAAACCAGACCATGCACACCAAGAAGCTCGGCCAGACCGGCCTGTTCGTCTCGGAACTCTGCCTCGGCACCATGACGTTTGGGGGCGGCGAGGGGATGTGGCAGAAGATCGGCGCGCTCGATCAGGCCGCGGCCGATCGGCTGGTCGGACGCGCGATCGACGCCGGCATCAATTTCATCGACACCGCCGATGTCTACGCCGAGGGCCTATCCGAGCGGATCACCGGCCAGGCGCTGCGCAACCTCAAGGTGCCGCGCGAGAATGTGGTCGTCGCCACGAAAGTCTATGGCCAGACCGGCCCCGGCATGAACGCCCGCGGCGCCTCACGCGGCCATATCATCGACGCGGTGAAGGCCAGCCTCGCCCGTCTGCAGCTCGACCATATCGATCTCTACCAAATCCATGGCTTCGATCCCGCGACCCCCATCGAGGAGACCGTGCGGGCGCTCGACACGCTCGTACAGCATGGCCACGTCCGCTATGTCGGCGTATCCAACTGGGCGGCGTGGCAGATCATGAAGGCGCTCGGCATCGCCGAACGCGAGGGCCTCGCCCGCTTCGAGACGCTGCAGGCCTATTACACCATCGCCGGGCGCGATCTCGAACGCGAGCATGTGCCACTGATGCGCAGCGAGGGCGTCGGGCTGCTGGTCTGGAGCCCGCTCGCCGGGGGTCTGCTCAGCGGCAAATATAGCCGTGACCAGGGCGCCGACGCGCCCGCCGACAGCCGGCGCGCCGCGTTCGATTTCCCGCCGGTGGATCGCACGCGCGCGTTCGACTGTATCGACGCGATGCGGCCGCTCGCCGAGGCGCGCGGCGTGTCGGTGGCGCAGATCGCGCTCGCCTGGTTGCTGCACCGCAAGGTGGTCACCAGCGTGATCATCGGCGCCAAGCGACTCGAGCAACTCGATGACAATATCGCCGCCGCCGACATCGAGCTCACTGCCGAGGAACTGGATGCGCTCGACCGCGTCAGTGTGCTGCCGAGGGAATATCCCGGCTGGATGTTCGAGACGCAGGGCGCGCGGGCCAAACAGCTCGCGGAATCGGGCCGGCCGGCGGCGCGTTGACCCAAAATCAAAATAAACAGTCAGGACACATGATGCCCACCGCCGATTTCGAGATGTTCGCGTTCTGGCGCAGTTCGGCCACCTACCGCATCCGCGTCGCCCTCGCTCTCAAGGGGCTCACCGTCGATGAACGGCTGGTGGATCTGGACGCCGGGGACCAGCGCGCCGAGGCGTTCCTGCGGATCAACCCGCTCGGCGCTATTCCGGCGCTGGTGGTGCCTGGCCACATGCCACTGACCCAGTCGCTCGCCATCCTCGAGTTCCTCGACGAGACCCACCCGACCCCGCCGCTGCTCCCAGCTGATCCCCATGGTCGCGCCCGCGTCCGCTCGATCGCGGGGATGCTGGCCAGCGACACTCATCCGCTGATCGTGCCCCGGGTGAAGCGCTATCTCACCACCAAAGGTCACTTCGACGACGCCGCGTGGCGCGCCTGGCAGGTGATGTGGTTCACCACCGGACTGCAGGCGGTCGAACAGCGCCTGGCCACCGAGCCGGGCACCGGCGGCTACGCCCATGGCGATGTGGTCAGCATCGCCGACATCTGTCTGCTCAGCATTGTCGTCATGACCAAGGTGTTCAAAATCAGCGTGCCGGATATTCCGACCGTCACGCGGATTGCCAACCTCTGCGCCGAGCATGAGGCCTTCGCCAAAGCCGATCCGTACCGCCAGACGGGTGCGCCGGCTGGCTGACGGGGTTCTGTGCATCCATTTGCGGCACCGCGGCGTTAGGGGCAGATTGCTATCGTCCAAAGTTCAGGTCGCATGCCGCCAACCGAGTCTTTCAGCCCTGCCGCGACCGATCCGGCGGCGAGTATCCGCTTGCGGGAATGCCGCGGCTGCGGACTGCTCCAGCGTCTGCCGCCACTGGCCAGTGGTGCCACCGCCGCGTGCGCCCGCTGCGATCAGGTGCTGGTTCGCAGGCGGAGCGACCCGCAGGGCCGCACGCTCGCGTTGGCGCTGACCGGCCTGTGTCTGTTCGTGCTGGCGACACAGATGCCGTTTATGACCATCGATCTGCGCGGCCGGGAGCTCACCACCGAGTTGATCAGCGGCCCAGAACAGCTGGGCGATAACGGGCTGTGGGAATTGTCCATCGTCATCATCGTCACGACGCTGCTGGCCCCCTTGGCCAAGCTGCTGGCGATGATCTGGGTGCTGATCGGGGTGCGCCTGCGCGCGCCGCCGCGGCATCTTCTGGTGGTGTTTCGCTGGGTCGAGCGGCTGAGCCCGTGGGCCATGGTCGAGGTGTTCCTGCTCGGCGTGTTCGTGGCCTACACCAAGCTGGTGGATCTCGCGTCGATCCAGGTCGGCGGCGCGGTGTATGCCCTGGGCGCGCTGATGCTGGCGATGGCGGCTGCCGACATGGCGCTGGATCCCGAGGCAGTATGGTCGGCGCTGCAGCGCAAGGGGGTGACGGCGCGCGCGATCGAGCCGATCGACGAGGCCTCCGCGATGGGCGAGCATGATTTGATTGGCTGCGAGTGCTGCGGCTTGGTCAATCACCCCGCGCCCAGCTGCGCGCGCTGTGGGGCCAATCTGCATCGTCGCAAGCCGGACAGCCTGCAGCGCTGCCTGGCGCTGTTGCTGGCGGCCGCCGTGCTGTATCTGCCGGCCAACCTGCTGCCGGTGATGACGGTGATCTCGCTTGGCCGGGGCCAGCCTTCCACCATCTTGAGCGGCGTTATGGAGCTGGCGGCCAGTGGCATGTGGCCGCTGGCGGGGCTGGTGTTCGTCGCAAGTATCACCGTGCCGGTGCTCAAGCTGGCCAGTCTCGCCTGGCTGCTGATCAGCAGCTACCGGGGTACATTCACCCGGCTGCGGCAGCGCACCAAGCTCTACCGAGCAATCGAGGTGATCGGCCGCTGGTCGATGATCGATGTGTTCATGGTGTCGATTCTGACCGCGCTGGTGCGGATGGGCGCCCTGGCCACGGTGCGTCCCGGGCTGGGCGTGCTGTCGTTCTGCGCGGTGGTGATCCTGACCATGGTCGCCGCGATGATGTTCGATACCAGAGTGATGTGGGACCGGGCGGATGCGCGTCGGTCGGAAGGTGCGGCATGAGCGAACCGCCGGCCGGCGCGCTGCCGCCGAACGCGACCATCCGGAGCCGTCGCAGCTTTCCTGTGGTGTGGATCATTCCGTTGGTTGCGATTGCCATCGCGGGCTATCTCGGCTGGCGGGCGATCTATGACCGAGGGGCTGAGATCACCATTACCTTTCGCACCGGCGAGGGGCTGCAGGGCGGTCAGACGAAAGTGCAGCACAAGGCGGTGGCCCTCGGCACCGTGCGCAGCATCAGCCTGAGCCCGGACATGAGCCACGTGATCGTGCGGGTGCAGATGGACCGAAGTGCTAACCCCGAACTGACCGAAAATGCGCGCTTCTGGGTGGTGCGGCCGCGTTTCACGGGGAGCAACATCTCGGGGTTGGAGACGCTGTTGTCCGGCGCCTATATCGAGCTGGATCCCGGCACCAAGGGCGGCAAGGCGCAACGCGACTTCACCGGCCTGGAGCAGCCGCCGGCCGTGCGGTCGGACGAGCCTGGGCGAACCTTCGTGCTGAAGGCCGATCGCATCGGATCGCTGTCGAGCGGTTCGCCGGTGTTTTTCCACGACATCGATGTCGGTGAACTGCTCAGCTACGATCTCGGACCGCAGGGTGACAGCATTCTCATGCACGTGTTCGTTCGCGCGCCGTTCGACCAGTACGTGCATGACGGGTCGAGCTTCTGGAACGCCTCGGGCGTGTCGGTCGATCTCGGCGCGCAGGGTGTGCGGGTGCAGCTGCAGAGCCTGATGGCGGTGCTGTCGGGCGGCATCGCGTTCGACACCGCGGCGGACGCGCGTGACACGCCGGTGAGCAAGAGTGACACCAGCTTTACCCTTTATAAGGACGAGACCGCGGCCGCGGCGGCCGATTACCACCAGCGCATTCCGTTCGTGATCTATTTCGATGGGTCGGTGCGCGGCCTCGCGGTCGGCGCGCCGTTGGATTTCCTGGGCATCCAGATCGGTGTGGTGACCGCCGTGACGCTGGATTTCGATCCCAGCGGCGCGCATTCCCACGCCACGGTGCGGGTTGAGGTGCAGCCCGAGCGGGTGATGGGGAAGGAACAGTTTCCCGACACGACCCCGCTGGGGGTCGCGCGGGCCATGGTGGCCCACGGTATGCGCGCCCAACTGGAGAGCGGCAATTTGCTGACCGGTCAGAAGCTGTTGTCGCTGACCTTCCTGCCCGATGCGGCACCGGCCGAGGTCAAGGAGGTCGATGGCGCGGTCGTGCTGCCCAGTGTCGATGGCGGGATCGACAGCATCACCAGCGGCCTCAGCCAGATCGTTCAGAAGCTGAACGCGCTGCCGCTGGCGCAGATCGCCGATAACCTCAACGGCACGCTGAAGTCGGTGCATGACATCGCCGCCGGCCCCGAACTGCGCCAGACGCTGCAGAACCTGTCGACCACCATGAACAGTGTCACCGATCTGGTGGTCAAGGTGAACAATGGCGCCACGCCTTTGCTGAACAAGCTGCCGGAGATCGCCAATTCGCTGCAATCCACGGTGGATCGCGCCAACCGGCTGATCGGGTCGGCGGATGCCGGCTATGGCCAGAATTCGCAGTTCAATCGCGATCTGCAGCGCCTGCTCGATCAGGCCAGCGATACCGCCCGCTCGGTGCGTATCCTGGCCGATTATCTCGATCAGCATCCCGAGGCGCTGATCCGTGGCCGGGATGGCGGTCGATGACGCCTCGTGTCCTGTTCCTGCTGCTGGTTTTGGCGGGCTGTGCCTCGCCCAACCCCGAGCTGTACACGCTGGCGCCGGTGACGGGTGCGGTGTTGCCCAGCGGACGGCAGACGATCGAGCTGCGGCGGATCGGGCTTGCCGCGTATCTCGACCGGCCGGGGATCGTGCGGTCGAACGCGCCGTATCGGCTGAAGGTGACCGATGATCAACGCTGGGGCGAGCCGCTGGGCAGCATGCTCGGCCGGGTGGTGATCGAGGATCTGATGCAGCGTCTGCCGGACGCGGTGATCTTCTCCGAGGCTGGCGCCATTTCCACGCCGGCGAACACCATCCTCGAAATCGACGTGGAGCGGTTCGATGCCGACGCCAGCGGCCAGGTGGTGCTGCTGGCGCAGGTGGCGATCCGCCACGACGACACGCACGCGCCGGCCGCCGCGCGGACGATCCGGCTGACCGCGACGCCGGATGGCGGGTCCACCGCCCAGTTGGCGGCGGCGTTGAGCGGATTGATCGGCCAGCTGGCCGACCAGGTGAGCACAATGCTGGCTAATCCCTGAGCTGGGGATTGTCGAACCTGGGGTTGCGCCAGCGATGCAAGGCCGCACCCAGGGCTTCGGCGAGGTCGCGCTTTTCGGCCTCACCGAGGCTGCGGCCGACTTCCTCCTGACGGCCGCCCGCGACCAGCCAGAGACGTGGCACGCTGGCTGGCCGATCTTCCAGGCGCACCGACATCCAGGAGGGGGAGAGGATTTTCTCCTGACGGGCGCCTTTGACGTCGGTGCGGACGATGCGCAGCTCCCGCTCGGTCAGCAGTACCAGCTCGCTGGCGCGGGCGCCGCGGGCGTTGATGCGCAGCAGCACGGCGGCCAGCACCAGCTCGACGCCGGTGAAGCCGCCGACCGGCCAGGCGCCGATATGCACGAATACCGCGGCGTTGATGCCGCACAGAATGCAGATCGCGGCCAGCAGCAGTCGCAGGCCGCGACGGGACAGGCTGCGATGCGGCACGATCACAGCCTGGAACGCGACGGAATCTTGATCCATACCCGTAACATGGGGATTGGGGGTCCCACCGCCAGATGCTTGCCAGGCTGGAACCCGCATCGGACACTCCCGGGATGATGGATGTGATCAAGACCCGGAAGGCGCGGGTTCGCAAGACGCCGGCGATGACGCTGGCCGAGGTGGACGGGTTTGTGCGGGCGCTGGCGCAGGGGCGGCCGACGCCGCGCAGCGAGCTCGACTACACCGATCCCTATACGTTGCTGGTGGCGGTCGTGCTGTCCGCGCAGGCGACCGATGTCAGTGTCAACAAGGCGACCGCCGGCCTGTATCGGGAGGCCGCCGATCCGGCTTCGATGGTGGCGCTGGGGGTGGTCGGGGTCGGGCGGCATATTCGCAGCATCGGGCTGTGGCAGGGCAAGGCGAAGAATGTCGTCGAATTGTCGCGCCTGCTGCTGGAGCGGCATGGTGGGGTGGTGCCGCAGGATCGGGCGGCGCTGGAGGCGTTGCCGGGGGTGGGGCGCAAGACTGCCAACGTGGTGCTCAACGTGGCGTTCGGGCAGCCGACCATGGCGGTGGACACGCATATCTTTCGGCTGGGCAATCGCACCGGGATCGCGCCGGGTAAGAATGTGCGCGCCGTGGAAGACGGGCTGGTGAAGCGCATTCCCGCCGACCTGCTGCGGGACGCGCATCATTTGCTGATCCTGCATGGGCGGTACGTGTGCAAGGCGCGCACGCCGGAATGCTGGCATTGTATCGCCGCCGCCTTCTGTCGCTTTCCCAGCAAGACGCCGCCGCCGACGACGAAGCCCGCCAAGAGGCCGCCCGCATGAACCCAGAGGAATTCCGTCGCTATGGCCACCAGCTGATCGACTGGCTGGCGGATTATCACGCGGGTCTCGCGGATCGGCCGGTGATGGCGGTGACGGCACCAGGGGAGATCCGGGCCGGCCTGCCGGCGACACCGCCCGCCGCGGCGGAGCCGTTCGCCGAGGTGTTGGCCGATCTCGATCGGCTGATCATGCCCGGCCTGTCGCTGTGGCAGCATCCCCGGTTCTTTGGCTATTTCCCCGCCAACGCGCTGCCGGCGGGCATGCTGGGCGATCTGGTCAGCACCGGGCTCGGCGTGCTCGGGCTGTCCTGGCAGTCGAGCCCGGCGGTGACCGAGCTCGAAGAGGTGGTGCTCGACTGGGTGCGGCAGATGTGCGGGCTGGATGACGGGTGGAGCGGGGTGATCCAGGATACCGCGTCGACCAGCACGCTGGTGGCGCTGATCTGCGCGCGGGAGCGAGCGAGCGGCTATGCGCTGGCGCGCGGCGGGCTGCAGGCGGAGCCGCGGCCGTTGCTGGTGTATGTCAGCGCGCACAGCCATAGCTCGGTGGACAAGGGCGCGCTGCTGGCGGGGTTCGGGCGGGATAATCTGCGGCTGGTGCCGTGCGATGCCACGTTCGCGATGCGGCCGGACGCGTTGGAGGAGATGATTGCCGCGGATCTCGCGGCGGGGGCGGTGCCGTGCGCGATCGTGGCGACCAGCGGGACCACGGCGACCACGGCGCTGGATCCGATCGGGCCGATCGGCGCGATCGCGCGGCGGCATGGTATCTGGCTGCATGTCGATGCGGCGATGGCCGGCAGTGCGATGATCCTGCCGGAATGCCGCTGGATGTGGGACGGGGTGGACCAGGCCGACAGCCTGGTGATCAACGCACATAAATGGCTCGGCGCGCCGTTCGATTGCTCGCTGTACTACGTGCGCCAGCCGGAGCAGCTGGTGCGGGTGATGTCGACCAATCCGAGCTTTCTGCAATCCTCGGTCGATGGGCAGGTGAAGAATTTGCGCGACTGGGGGATTCCGCTGGGAAGACGGTTTCGGGCGCTGAAACTCTGGTTCATGATTCGCGAGCAAGGCGTGAGCGGTCTGCAGGCCCGGCTGCGACGGGATATGGCCAATGCCCGCATGCTCGCCGAGCGGGTGGCGGCCACGCCGGACTGGCGGGTGCTGGCGCCGGTGCATCTGCAAACCGTGTGTCTGCGCCATGAGCCGCCCGGACTGGCCGGTGAGGCGCTCGATGCGAACCCGACCCGGTGGGCGGAGGCGATCAATCGCTCGGGGGCGGCGTATCTGACGCCGGCGGTGATCGACGGGCGCTGGATGGTGCGGGTGTCGATCGGCGCGCTGGCGACGGAGTCGGCCGACGTGCTGGCGACCTGGGCGCGGATGCGGGAGATGGCGGAAAGCCAGGTGCCGGCATGATCGTGCGTGACGCGACCGAGGCCGACCTGCCACCCATCCTGGCGATCACCAACGACGCGATCGCCAACAGCGTGGCGCTGTGGACGCTGACCCCTTTGACGCTGGAGGCGCGGCGGAACTGGTTTCGCGATCGTCTCGCGCGGGACTTTCCCGTGCTGGTCGCCGGAGACGCCGGCGAGGTGCTCGGCTTTGCCTCCTACGGAGAATTCCGGCCGTATGAGGGGTTCAAACATAGCGTCGAACACTCGGTGTATGTCGACCCGGCCGCCCAGGGGCGCGGGGTGGGCCGGGCGCTGCTGTCCGCCCTGGTCGGACATGCCACGACCCATGGCAAACACGTGATGATCGGCGGGATCGAAGCCAATAATGCCGCCTCGATCGGACTGCACGCGGCGTTCGGGTTCACCGAGGTGGGCCGTATGCCACAAGTGGGCCGCAAGTTCGAGCGGTGGCTCGATCTGGTGTTTATGCAGAAAATTCTGGGTTAGGGAGGGGGTGGGGACGTAGGAAGGAAGAGTCTTCTTTTTCTGAAGAAAAAGAAGCAAAAAGACTTTTATCCGTTTCAGGCGTGGGGGCGCGCCCGCGTCTTAACGGGGAAAAGTTCTTTGGTTCTTTCTTTCAAGAAAGAACATCTTCCTTCTATCGCCCCATCATATTGCATCGCCACGGCGGTGGTCGGGGCTTCGCCGGTGTTTCCTGAAT
>Ga0116226_10000222_pt1 | contig 46391 bp, 35 predicted proteins | sample S1TSphfallax_FD_89692 | JGI IMG/M metagenome (GOLD analysis project Ga0116226, IMG submission 89692) | Host-associated microbial communities from peat moss isolated from Minnesota, USA - S1T2_Fa - Sphagnum fallax MG | ecosystem: Host-associated > Plants > Peat moss > Unclassified | place: USA... | reverse complement strand
TACGCTTGAAAATGTACATACGCAGGTGATGCGTACGCTATCGACATATGGGCCGACCCGTCTTGGTGACTATGAAAACGAGGGCGTGACCTATAGCAAGCAACAGGAATTTTACGGTTTCCTGATCAATGGGCATTGGTGGCGTGTGCCAGTAAAGCGAGTACCCTTGTACAAGTATCTGGCCAGTTCCCGTATCCTGTGTGGTAATGAAATCATGGAGACGCGCAGTACCTACGGATCAAGCTATTCCGCGTTTGTCGATATCAAGGACTATGCAGATTACTCGCAGCCTGGAATCCTCAACACGATGTTGGGCTTGCCTTGTGAATATGTGGAGACGCAATCCTTTTCCCCAATGCATGCGTTGGATGCACGAGCCACGCTGCGCTTGCAACGCAACCGGATGATAAGCGCGGCTGATAACTCCGTCAGCCAGATGCAGCAACTTGATGAAGCCATGGATGGTATTGCCAGCGGCAATTTCGCACTGGGTCAATACCATTACATGATGCATGTGAAATCGCCGACAGTGGAAGGCATCAAGGCGGCACGCTCCGGTGCGATTGAAGCCCTTCAGAGTGCTGGCTTTCTTGGTGTGGCGCTGGATCTGGTGGTGGAACATGCCTATGCCTCGCAATTCCCGGGAAACTGGCGCTCGCGTCCACGCTCCGCAAATTTGAGTTCACGCAATTTTTCGGGTTTGTGCGCAATGCATAACTTCAGCTTGGGCAAGCGCGATGGCAATCCCTGGGGGGAGGCTGTGACGATTTTCCGGTCGCCTGCGAAACAACCGGTCTATTTCAATTTTCATCCAACCCCGGCAGATGAGGACTCATTCGGAAAGTCAGCCCTGGGCAACTGCCAAATCATCGGTCAGTCGGGCGGCGGTAAGACCGTGCTCGCGCTGTTCCTGATGATGAACCTCTACAAATACGGTACACAAATGGTCTTCTTCGATAAAGACCGTGGTGCGGAAATCGCCGTGCGTGCTTCAGGCGGCCAATACCTTTCATTGGAACGCGGCAAGCCGACCGGCTTCAATCCATTCAAGATGGAGCCGACGGAAGCCAACATCCTGTTTTGGGATGAGTTGATCCGGTTCTGCTCGTCGATTCCCAATTCGCCGCATTTACCGCGTGAGGAAGCAGAAATTTCCCATGCAGTACGTGCCGTTGCGCTGTTGCCCAAGCAGCTACGCGGATTTGAAGCAGTCATGCAGAATCTACCGAACGTCGATGCCAACAGTGTGGCAGAGCGACTGAAGAAATGGTGTGCGAGCGGCCCTCTCGGCTGGGCCTTGGATTGCGATGAGGATTTGCTGGAATTCTCGTCCGGGCGTGCTTACGGCTTTGACTACACCGAAATCCTGGACGATAACGTCACATGTCCAGCGGTGATGATGTATCTGATGTTCCGCGTCGAAAATCTGATCGATGGGCGACGTTTTGCATTCTTCATGGACGAGTACTGGAAGGCATTGTCCGTGTCGTACTTTGAAGATTTTGCAAAAAACAAGCAAAAGACTATTCGTAAGCAAAACGGTTTTGGCGTGTACATGACGCAAAGCCCATCTGACACCTTGCGTAGTCCGATTGCGCGTGCATTGATCGAGCAGACGGCGACCTTTATCTTCCTGCCCAATCCCACGGCGGATTACCATGATTATGTGGAAGGCTTCAAGTTGACAGAGCCTGAATTCGAGTTGCTGAAGTCACTCAGAGAAGGTTCGCGCATGTTCATCATCAAGCAAGGGGATTCGGTTTCCGTAGGTACACTTGATCTACGTGGATTTGACGATGAATTGAAAATCCTGTCTGGTACCACGGCAAATGTTGCCAAGCTGGATGCGATACGCGAGCGCGTTGGTGATGATCCCAAGGATTGGCTCAAGCCATTTCTTCAACAGGTTTAATTGCGTCGGCTAAGAATGGGAGGCGATCTTGGAGAGTTTTACGTTTGTTGGTATTTGGGGCATGATGTCCAGCTTTCTTAATGACATGAGTTCCACCAGCGCAGCGTTGTGTAGTGCAGCGGCAGACGTCGTCAAAGCTGCGTTTATCATTCAACTGATGTGGCAGGCTTTTAACATTCTGCGCGGCCAGGGAGGGAGCAATCATGTCCTCGATGTGTTCGCCAAAAGCCTGCGTGTGATGATCGTTTTGGCTGTTGCGCTCGAAGCTGGTTCTTACAACCAAAATATCGTGGGAATGATCACTGGCGTCAACTATGCCACAGGTACTTTTGACCCAGGCAGTTTGGTCGGGGGGATTTTGAGCGCCGTCACTGGTAGTCCGACGTCGACCCCTTTCGCTGCGCTGGACACGGCTTTCCAGAATGGGCTCACTTCTTATGCCAAAGCCGAAGAGTGGGGGCTGACACATTTGATCGTTCCTCATCTTTACTGGATCGGTTTCGATCTGGAATTCCCTGGCCCGACGGTCCTGATTGCGAATGGTATCTTCCTCATTCTGTTCATCGTTTTGCTGGTGTTGGCATTTGCCGATCTTGTCGTAAATTCCTTCGCCTTATCGATCATCTTTGCCGTTGGCCCAGTATTTATAGCCTGTTATGCCTACGAAGTTACCGCGCAATATGCACAAACCTGGTTGTCGGGTGCATTGAAATGGGCATTTACGAATGTGGTCATTATCATGGTTATCAATATGTTCGTTAGGGTCGTTCAAAATTTCATTGGTGATGTGAGCGGATCTGGTGATGGTTCCACCATCATCGCCGCCATTTTCGGCGAGATCATGGCAGTTGTTGCGATGATTATCCTGTGTGGCAAGGCACACCAGATTGCGGCGGATTTCACTGGCGGTATTGGTGCATCAGGATTTGTGCAAAAGCTCGGCCAGGTAGCGAGTGGTGCGGCAAAGGGACTGGTAAAAGGCGGTATGGCCGGTGGCCCGATGGGCGCACTGAAAGGTGCCGCACAAGGAGCAGCCAAGGGCGTGACGGGTGGTGGAGGTGGCGGCGGTGGTGCCCTCGGCGCGAATTTCCTGAACAACATGGGTGGACGCGGCTAGTTGCAAAAGAGTGCCGCCAGCAATACGGCGGTACGTCGTCTTAACTCAATTAATCCACCGCGTTTCCTGATGTGACAGGTAAAGCGGCTATCTCTAGCGCAATATCAAAAACAATCGAATAAGGAGGGGTCATGTTTCGTGCAAATCAAAGACAACAAGCTTCAAAGATGTCGTCCACGCCTCAACCAAGGGCGCAGGTTAGTGGTACGCCAGGAAGTTCATCTGGCATTGTGAGACCGCCCGCTGTGGAGCAGCCGGTTGCCGAGATCTCCCCTGTGCTACCTCAGCGGACTGACAATGACACAAACCGCCATCTCATCCGCCGCAATAGTGCAGAGCGCGCCGACCTTGCTCGCAATGCGACTCCCTTCTTTGTCCGTGGTAATCGTGGAGACTTGAGCAATCTATCAAAAATCGACCATGAAAAATTCAATGAATATCTGGATCAGCTAGAGACCTTGTTGCCTGCCGTTGAGGATAACGGGCGCGGTCGAAAGACACAGGACAAATTGTCTGGAAGCCTGGAAAAAATCCGGGAAATCAACAGGGACGAAATAAAGAAGCTGAATTCCAATAATGAGGCCGTCAGGAATGCTGCTCTCGGAATAGAAAACGTGAAGGCATACACCAATAAGGTGACGGATTTGTTGCGGGATGCGCAGGCCGGTGCCGAACATATGGCATTGAAGTCGGTTGGCGATAGGGAAAAGAAACTGCAGTTTGACAGTTTGGCGGGAACGTTTCTTCAGACAAAGCGCCTCGTGCGTGGCGTTGGTGCAGAAAAAATTCTTCTTGATTCAGTGCAAACCATTGACGCAAAGTTGATGGACCTGATGAGCAATAGGCCAGACAGCAGCCTCATCACGACCAACACGGTAGCGGTAACGCCGCCACATGCCTTTTCCAAATTCACCGGCGGAAAAATTGACAGCCTTGTAGTGGATGAGCAAGGACTATTGCTGTATTTCCCGGCAAAGACCTTCAGCGCTGCTGGCCACGGTACGGTGGGGCTTGCGTCAATGACTGGGGGGCTGACTGGAGTTCGCGGCAAGGATAATTTCCGGGCGGCGGTGACGTTCTCTGACCTCCTGAAGACAACGTTGATTGAAAAAGCTGATTCCAACTGGATTCGGTCGAATGGCCCGACCGGTAGAAAAATGCTACAAACTCTGAATGCGGTCAGAAGCGGGCTGGGTTTTGTTGCGGGCCAATTACATACCGAGGAATATTCGCCGAGCATGTATAGCAGCGACAAGCTGGGCAAGACTCGTGTGGAAAATGTATTTGCCATCAACGATGTGGTACAAAAAAATTCGCAGAATGATGGGTGGAAGCAACGCTTTGATGACCTGACCAATAAGTTCTTCCTGCCGGTTGCTGAAGACATCAAAATCAGAAAAGAGGCGGAGTTGCCACCACCGGCAAATCCCTACGATGTGGTCACCGAACTGATCAAGGGCTCCTATTCGGATCATGGTGCGAATTTCACAGTACAGGCTGGTAAACATTGGGATGCCGGAAAAATATCTCCCGGTATATCAGGGACCGGGGTGTTGTCCTATGACCGCTTCCATTTCGATATGCAGTTGCCATCGAAACCGAGCGAATTGCTGGATTCGACATTTCATCAGGATGTACGGGAGACATTGAAACTCCACGATACGATTATTCAGAAGCTCAACCCATCGCCCAAGTCACGCGAGAAGGCGGGTGTGTTCAATCAATATAGCCGGATGAATGCTAGCTTTGCTCAATTGCATGCCGATGCTGCAGATCGCGATTTTACTGCGGCTGAAACCGATTATTTTGGAGAGAAAACATCCATCCGGTCGGAATTTCATGGCCCCATCCTTGCGCCTTCGCTTGCTACCGCTACCTGCATAGAGCGTTGCCTTGACGATCTCGCCACGATGAATAGCAAGATGACGAAAGACCTTGCATATCTGGGCAGCCCGAGAGGCATGCCCAACGGCTTGAAAGCCGAGATGACGAAAGGCAAAAGCGACGTCATCAAGCAGATACACGCGGATGTATGGGGTGATGCTTATCCCGGTGGCGAAAAAGAAGCGATGAAGGATACCGACAAGTTCAAGCGACAGACGATGTACAACCTGGAGATCGGTTTGGGTCGTGTTGGTATTGAATTGGCTTTATTGAATCGTCATCACCAGAATGGTAATGCGGTGCTTAACGACGAGCAATTGACCGAGCTGAACCAGCGCTACATGGACTTGAAAGACCAGCTGACATCGCGCGAATTCATGGGAAATCCCAATAAGGATTTTGACTATTCGCCGTTGAAAACAACGGCGCTGTTTAACCGTCATCAGGTCATTGCGAGTGGAACGCTGGTTGCGGGCGGCAATTTGAGTTCGCTGATCTATTCAGGAGATGTGGCGCCATCCAATACTGCAGGCGATCTTTATATCAAGCTGCAGGCACAGTATGAAAATGCGGTGAATCAGTTCGATACAACCCGTGAAGGTCAATTCCTGGTGTTGAGCTTTGAGCTTTCTTCCGGGGTGCTTGCAGCCATTCCTCCTGGTGGACGCTTGCAGGAGCATGCTGTACATGCTGTATCGAAAGCGGCTATGGGGGTTGTGGGGCAGAGCATCAAAAATGCAAAAGTGGAATTTTCAAAGCAGAGCGAGGATGAAATCGCCCAGCATATGATGGGTATTCTCGGTACAAATGTGCAGAGTGGTGCCAAGGTTGCGATCAAGATGCATAAACCCTATGCCAACGCGGAATGGCGTCTGCAGAAAGTGACAGAATCCAAAACGCAGCAAGGTGGGATTGATCTGAGTGTACCTTTTGTCGAAATTGTGGCGAAGGATTCCAGCACCAAGCAGGAGCAGCAGATCGTTGGGCCGGATTGGAGTGTCAATAAAATGACCATCAAGTATCTGACACCGGCAATTACGAATGCAGGACCGATTGCCCTGAATAACGAGTTGGCGACGCGTTACTACAGTATTCCAAACACTATTACGCAAATCGTCGATGATGCAATGAGCTGGACGGATGGCTATCTCTCCAGTCAAGAACAGGCAGCCCCTGGACAATCGGCACAAGCCGCGGCGAATCAGGGCACGGATGGTAAAGCTGGTAAGAAACCTTATCCCAGCGATATTCATCGCTTTCTGGGGGACCCTGCGCTTGTCCGAAGCGGAGAACGGGCTCCCGAGGTGTCGATGGCAGCGCCAGGTCCTTCGCCTGCGGATGCGTCCAGCCCACTCGTGAGAATGGCTAATCTTTGCAAGGCGAACGGGGCTACCCCGGACAATTGGAAAGAGACAAAAGCACAATGGGATATCACCAAGAAGAAAATTGAATCACTCAAGACGTTTGAGGCCCGCCGCGCCTATTGGGACGCTGAAGGTGGCGATCTGCTCAGAACATTTAGCAAGATGATCGAAATTTACACCGAGGTGACGACTGCTGCCGGAAAGCATGCTGACAAGACGCATAAGCCGACAAAATCGGGAATGACGAATAAGGTGACATTGCCTGAAACCGGACGATTTAAAGCTTTTCAGGAGCACCTGCGTCAACGGCATGTGGAAAAAGAAGCTGCAAAAACCACAAGGCGGCCCCCAGGTATATCCGGGGATATATACGAAATGGATGATCGGCAAACGGAACAACGCGAGGATAGTTGATCTACAGGAGACGTGCGAGGACGTACGCCTCTCATTTAACAAAGATAGTGGGAAATCAATGAAATTCGACCTGGTGGGGACATGCGCGGTGATCGGCTCCATATCCTGAACATTTTACTGATGGCGGTTTCTGCTGTGGTCGCCATCAGGTTTCCGATCGAGACCTTGTTATTGGCGTATGGCATTCTTGGGCCATTGCATTATCTGACTGAAATCTCGTGGTTGCGGGATCGCAGTTACTTTCTACCGCAACGTAGTGACGTTCTGCCGATTTTGTATGCAGGGCTCATTCTTGTTTTTGGCGGTGCTTTCCTGAGCCGGGATAGTTACGCTACATACTTCCCCACCATCTACACGTTGACGCTGCTTACCGTCTTCGGTCTAGCGGCTGTTCTCCCTGTGTTTCAAAGCTGGCAGAATCGTGTCATCGCTGCCCTGATCTTTGCTTTGCTGTCGTGGGAAATGCAACGGCATTTGCCGTTGACTGCGTCATTGATAGCCTTTCTGCCGACCATCGTTCACGTATATCTATTCACGGGCTTGTTTATCTTATCTGGATACATAAGGAACCCCAGCAAGATTGGCGTGTATGCGCTGCTTATTTTCTGTGCTCTACCGCTCGCTTGTTGTTTTGCTCCCATCGACTGGACCGTTTCAGCTACGCCATGGGGCGCGTCTGCATACAGAGAAACGTTTGCTCCACTCAATGTTTTGATTCTTTCGGATTTCGGATTGCATATTTCTGCCGCTGACGTGGCATCAGGTAGTTATAGCGTCGTGGTTACGCGCGTTCTTGCTTTTTCTTACCTGTATCACTACCTGAACTGGTTTTCAAAGACCAGCGTAATCGGCTGGACCAACATATCGCTGAAGCGCGCGACATTCATCGTCGTTTGCTGGATTGGCTCCGTCGTGTTATATGCGTACAACTTTGTACTTGGATTTCAATTTCTGTTGGCCTTGAGTTTCCTGCACGTTTTGCTTGAATTCCCTTTGAATCACATCACCATCCGCCAAATCTGTTCAACCACTGCAACCACTTTGAGCAGAGTGCTCAGATAAGCTCAACGTTTCTCAAAACGGATTTTTGTAACCAAGATTTCATGTCGCCCTGCGATATTGCTCGCAGACGGAAATTTTATTCGTTACCCTATTCGGAGAAACTACTATGCTACGATCAAATCGTACCCCTGCGTCGATATCTACGCCTGCAAATAAAGGGCCGCATCCCCAACAAAATCAGAACACGCCATCAACGCCTATTGCCCCGTTGCAGCAATCGCCGCACTCGGAAAGTCCGGCCTTACAGGAAAATGCATCCGTCGTCGCGAAGAAAGCTGAACCCCCAGTCTTTGACGAAATCGAATCTTCCCGCGCGGACAACCTTAAGAGATGGAGTGTCGAACATAAAAATGGTATAGGTTTTTTGGGAAAGGCCAAGGCAATTTTCAATGGCGGAAGAAATTTTCCTGCCGCTGTACAGTACGAGCCAGATGATAGGTTAGGACACAATCTCGGTTTGGCTATGTTTGATGAGCGTTTTGCGAGATACAGGGAACAACCTGACCCCATTCAGCTTGCGCGTGCTGTCGCTCTTGTCGAGGAAGTTCGCGATTTTCATAAAAGTGGTGTGGATGGATTGCAGCGGGAAAAGTTGTTTCCCGCCATCCAGTCCAAGAAGCTGTTGCATAAGATGGCAATCGACAGCTACCTGTCCAGTATGCATGAAGAAATCCCTCGCGAGACTCTGGAAGCTAGTGCGGCGGGGCAGCATAGCGGTCTCTACCATCGTGGGCTGGGAATAACGGCATCTGTTTTGAAGCCCGGTATCAGCATTGCTGGTGTGGCCGGTGGCACGACCGGTCTTGTGACAGCACTGGCGATCAATACGGGCTTGACTGTGGGGGGCACTGCAGCGAACTTGAGAATGGCTGCCAGCATGAGGCGCTTCACGAAGGGCAAAGAGCCATTGGCACCGCATTTGGTGCCGGTACCGGCACCATCCAGTAAAGCGGCCCCGGATGTGAGGACCAGCGCAAGCATGGCGAAGGACTACGGCAAGCAATCCATGCAAATTGAAGAACGGTTGGCGACTGCCATTGAGAAAGTAAAACAAACGAAGGCGGGGAACAAGCCGCAAGATTATGAAGCCGCCATGTTGACCCTGAAAGACACGGCGGCAGATGCGCAAGCCACGATTGATACGCAAAATAAAATCAAGAGCGGTATGCAAAATGCCGCGACGGAATTTAATGGCAATCGCGAAAACATCATCACCGGCGTTGCGGTCTCGGTGGGCTTGACAGCGGGTACAGGTGTTGCGGTGGGAACGCATGGTTTGGCAGCTCCCGTCATCCATCTCGTCGCTGACGCCGTGTCAGCGGGGGCTGCGGCATCAATGTATAGCGCCTATCATTTTCTCGGTGGGCCACAGCGTGAGGGGAAGAAGAAGTTCAACGATATTCTGCTGAACAATCTGAAATCTCCAGATATGTTGGCGGCGAAAAGTCCGATGACCCGGACACAGGTTGCGGAAAGTTACGGACAATATCTACGTGACTACAGAGCCGATTTGAAGCGAAATAATTTGTCGGAAGATTCACCCGATGACTTGAGGGCGCAGATTGAAAAAACGCATGCGGAAAATTTTCGCGCAAAGTTGGATGGCGTGTTCGATTACGACAAGGTCAATGGTTTTTCGATCAAACCTGTGACACAACGTGTTGACCTTGCGAAGAAGCTCCTGCAAGGAAAGCTGGCGCTGGAATTGGAAAGAGCGCTCCCCTATACCAAGCCCGGTGAGCCTAATACAGTTCCTGTCGAGATCAGGGAGGCTACGGGGCAACTGTTATCGGATCTTGCAAATATTACCGAAGCAGAAAAATGCATTCGGGATGCAACGCTGACCGTTCCTGCGTCTGATCGCCGCAAGCCGGATCTTACGCCGGAGCAGGACAAGCAATTAAGGCTAGCGCTGAACAGAAGCGCGGAAATCCTTGACGGTATTGGTGACGAACATGTCAAGTTGCTGTTTACAGGGAAATTGCGCGATCAACTCGATGTGCAATATGCCTCCACAGAATTGATGATGCTGGAAGCAGAACGTTACGAGTGGACTGTTCATGGCGGCGGCGTGATAGCTGAAATCGCGAAGGATGCGCTGGTCGCTGGCGATGTTGCTGCGGCTGGATTCGGTATCGCGCATGTGAGTCATCCCGCTGACATCGGCGGCGATGTGTTGAATACAGCGAATAAGCTGGTGGACAATTCGGTTAAGCCCAGCGGTGGCGAAGCAGGGGCAATCCGTAATACCCTGCAAAAAAGCGATATCGTCAGGGATATTCGCGAGAAATCGATGTCTGATGCATTCAGAAAGATTACGGAAACGGAAATGCATGTACCACCTGCTACGCACGATAAAAAGGGGCGGGTACTTCAACCAGTGCCTCCCTATACTGCTCAGCATTTCAATCTCGACCCCCTGTTTGACGGAAAGACTCGAATCCAGGCGAACACGGCTGCTCCACAGGATGCAGCAGCTTTCTACATACCGAAAGCGCTTCATGTTCCCGGCGCTGGCAAGGTATCGCTGGGGGATACGAAAGCCTACTTTACCCAGGTTGGCAAGAGCCCGGCAGATGTGGAATCGAAAGAAGCCAGGAAGGTCCGCGAAAAGAAGCTGGATTCACTGCTCAGGAGCGCATATTGGGGGCCTGCAGTGGATACTCTCGCCTCACTCCCAAGGCGTTTCGGTATTAAGGCAGAGATGACGAAAGGGCGCAATTCCCGACGCAAGATTGAACAGGAATTGCTTGGTGAAGCGAAACAGCTCATCAAGGAGTATGACGAAGCCTAATTGGTGGCGAGAGCAGTCGGTGTGGCGATGGTCTTTCTGGGGCATCGCTTCATCATCTCCGCTATTGCGGAGCGACAAGTAGCATCTTCATTAAATCGATTTGAATTGGAACCGAATACAGTGGCATTACGACCTATTCTGCGATGAAAACCAAAGTCAGGAAAATGACTGACATGTCAACCGGGTAGACAGGTAACCATATGCCAGATGATCAAAAAGATATCTCCACCAGTAATAGTTCTTCCGAGGCGGAAAAGGATGATACCGACCTGTCGAAGAGGCTGATCGACACGGATACCCCCAAAGAAGAGAAAGATTCGAATCGGCTGTCGGCTGTACTTGGCTCGGAAGATGAGAGGCGGGACTGGTTTGAAAAAATCTTTTCAGGCGCAGATGCAAAATATGGTTACGACAAAAAAAATAACGCAATCCGCCTGAAGGATTCGGGCAAAGAAATCTGTCAATTTGAAGACGGAAAATTCACACTAATCAAACCCGACAAGGACTCGATGCAGGCCTTGGTCGATATGATGATGGATGCTGGAGTGAAACATGTAGATGTTTTCCCTAAGGGAACCAGCGATGGTGACGCATTGACAGAGCTCTTCCGCAAAAACGGCATTCGGGTTGGTGACCTGCCTCCGTTGGATAACGAACATGCTAAGCCTGCTTCTGGGCGGGCGACTCCTGCACCCTATCAGGAGCCTTCACCTCAACTACCGAGGGGAAGCAACTTTGTTGCTCGCGGACCTGCTCAGCAAATTCTCGAAGATGACATAGAGCCTACAAGGAGTTTTGAGCAGATCATTGACGAAATTGCGAACAAAGATCCTTCATTCAAGCAAAAATTTTTGTCATACCGGGACCCGCGCGATGCTGATGCTGGTCGGCATATCAAGATGTACAGAACCGGCGCTCTTACACGTGATATATCCGGTATGGAGGATAGCAAGTACGTTCCCGCTTCCTTTAGCGACTATATAAAGAATCGCCGAATAAATAATGGGCCAGCGTTTGAAGTGGATAGTAAGACGCTTGCCGTCACGGCGTTGTCCAACGAGCGATCTGCAATCAAGGGAATGCTCAAATTTGCTATAGACGCCGATCAACATTCCCCGAAAAAACTGAAATTCGTTGTGACGAGTGCGGAAACGGCCAAGCTGTTGGCAAAGGAGGCGATAAAGCAAGGTCTGACGCTTGATCAGATAGAAATCAACGTAAGAGGGAGGGGTAAGGAGCCCGATCAGGACAATTTCCAGCTATCCATATCTGGCGAAAAAAACGCGGTCAGAGATATGCGTATACGAAATGCATTGAGTTTGGGAAAAGGAAAGTACGCAGACCAACTTGGAAAGCGGGAGCAATCAGGATTAAGGGCAGGTCAGATCATGGGGGCCGGAAATAAGGTGCGGTCGCGTTTTGATGCATCTGGCGTGTATGATAGTCCGAATTCTCGCATCAATTCAATGAAGCAGGAAGCTGCAATAGCTGGCACTCCTTTAAAAGCAAAAGATGCCTCGCAGGCGCTTGCAGCAACTCCGTCACTGACAAGGAGCTTATCTACTCAATCAAACAAGTCGCTTGGAAGCAGGTAGCGATGATTCAACTTGCTGCATCTGGTTTATATTAGAGATATGCAGGGACTTGCATTTCGTATTGAGATGGGGCTGTCGTGAAATTGTTGCGACAGCCTTGTGCGTGGTTGATCTATCTTCCCGCTGTGCAGTCTTTGTTGTGATGTCTTACCAAGCAAATGATGATGTCCCCGATGTAGTCACTTCACAACTTTGAGGCTCAACTATCCTTGCGTCTGAATGAAACGCCTGCTCGACACTCTCCTTAAGCGGAGAGTGCCTATACCCACGGTATCTGCTGCCAACTTGTGAGGTGAATTCTAACCCAGCTCAGCCTTCACGGATGCGCGTACACGCGAGACGCGCGAGCGTACAGTGCCAATTGGAATTTGTAGTTGTTCTGCAGCGGCCTCGTAGGTGATGTCTCCTTCCAGCACGGCTTCAAAGGTCGTACGCAGCTTGGGTGTGAGTGTGTCGAGGTAGGTATCGACCTTGCGGGCGATTTGGCGAACTTCAACGAGGCGGGAAGGGTCTGCACCATGATCTGCATATTGATTGAGGATGGTGTCGTCAACCAGATCAAGCATATTGCTGCAATTGCGTCTTACCTGGCTGCGTGCCATATTCAGTGCAATGCCGAAGAGCCAGGTTGATGGCTTGGATAGTCCGGCAAACTTGTCAGCGCAGCGCATGGCTTCAATGAAAGTCTCCTGCAGTACATCCTCGGCATCGGCGCTGTTTTGTAGATAGCGTTGAATGAAGCGCAGCAAATGCGTGCGGTGAGTACGAAATAAATCCGGGATATTGATCACCGGAGTGGTCGCCTCCGCAGTGGCTGGGGACAATGTATTTTCGCTGTCGGCGTGGATGTTGGCGTTCACAGTAGTTCTCCGCAATAGTGTCGTTGGGGGCATTTGCCTTGCATTATTGAAGCTCGCGCATCGGATTCAACGCATGAATTCAAGATAGCAGGCATGAATCGCCGCACTATGTTTTGGTGAACAATCGTGAGGAATTGAAAAATGTTGAGGAATTTTTTTGTACGTGGCTTCCTTTTTATGGAACCGGATTCTTGCTCTGTGGCAGGTGAGGGGACTGGATCGGTACAAGCTTCGTGCTTGATGTTGACTTGCCGATCCGGGTTAAATTTTGAATGTGTAAAAAATCGGACGATGATGCGACTCACAACGTCCGAATTTATTGAAGACTCATTTTTTCCGCGTCAGCGTATAGTCAGCCAAAATCTGCGTCATGGCTGACGTATCTTGTTCGACCGCCAGCTTCAAATATTCATGCGCCATTTTCTCGCCTGCCCTGTCGAGAAAATTCCGCACATAGGTGGCGAGCGGGTTGATCTGCATATTGTGCGCAAGCAGTAGTGCTTCATATTCGCTGTCTTTGCTGCGACATAACTGCCAGCCACGTTGTTCTGCAAGTTGGGCAGCGGAGAGGATTTTTTGCTGGAGCTGCGGGCTGAATTTTGAGAACACCGACTTGTTGATGAAGACGACGTTCTTCGGTATCCAGGCATTGACCTTGTAATAGTATTTGAGCGAAGTCCAGGCTTTGGCATCGCTACCGGTCCAACTTGACGTCAGCATCAGATCGACCTTCTTGTCGGCAATGGCGTCAGGCAGATCGAGCGCCTCGATTTTGACCGGCGTGGCGCCGACAATCTGCGCAATCCGTTCGCTGGCTGCGTTGTAGTCACGCATGCGCAAGCCTTTGAAGTCCTGCGGTGTGTTGATCGGGTGACTCGCATACAGGTTTTGTGGCGGCCATGGTACGGCGTACAACAGCACTAATCCACGTTCATCGAGAGCTTTCTCGACTTGCGGTCGTGAGAGCTTCCATAGCCTTTGCGCATCGTCATAGTCATTGACGAAAAATGGTAGCGTATCCAAACCAAACACGACGTGCTCACTGGACAGGCTGGACATGATCACTTCCCCAGCCTGTGCGATTGCACCCGTACGCACGCCATCGTAGATAGCAGTTGGTCGCAGTAATTCACCTGCCGGATGCACTTCGATATCGACCCGGCCATTGGTCATGCGTTTCACCTCATCGGAGAATTGCATGATGTTTTGTGTTTGGAAATTATCTGCCGGATAGGCTGTCGCCATTTTCAACAGAGTTGATTGGGCATAGGCACTCTCGGCTGCCGAGAACAAGCTGAGCAAAAGAAGTAATACGGTAAGGCCCCGGTATTGGCGCTGGCATTTCCATTTGATCATCATTTTCCCCGAATCAATAAAGATAGGATTACCTTTGGCTGGTTTCACATAATTACAATTTGTATGTAAATTGTAGATAAAGTGTATTACATTTTGAATTTGATTCGACTACAATGTCCTCACAAAAAGCATTTTCGAAGAAATCCCGATGTGGATATCCGATGATCCGCCGTGGGGCCTAACGAGACTTTGGTATGATCGGACTGCGTATGCAGCTCGACGCCTTTTAGGAAAGGATGGGAGACAATGAGCAAGGAAGACGCAAAGCAAAACGGCAAATCGACACGCTGGCAGTTCTGGATCGACCGTGGCGGCACATTTACTGACATCGTTGCGAAGAAGCCGGACGGCAGCCTCGTGACGCACAAGTTGTTGTCGGAGAATCCCGAGCAATATAAAGACGCCGCTGTTGCCGGTATCCGCTTCCTGCTTGGCTTGCGTGCCGGCGAGGTGATTTCGCCTGATTTGGTGGAAGCCGTGAAAATGGGTACAACCGTTGCGACGAATGCGCTGCTGGAGCGCAAGGGCGAACGCACGGCTTTGCTGATCACTGAAGGCTTCCGCGACGCCTTGCGCATTGCTTATCAAAACCGCCCACGCCTGTTTGATCGTCATATCCAGTTGCCTGAGGTGCTGTATAGCGCCGTGGTCGAGATCGATGAGCGTATCGACGCGCATGGTAAGGTTGTTACCCCTTTGGATGCAGCGGCAGCGCGCGCACGCATGCAAGCGCTGTTTGACGATGGCTATCGCAGCATCGCCATCGTACTGATGCACGGTTATCGTTATACACAACACGAGTTGGAATTGGGGCGCATCGCCCGTGAGATCGGCTTCACGCAGGTATCGCTATCGCACGAAGTCAGCCCGATGATGAAGCTTGTGTCGCGTGGCGATACGACGGTGGTCGATGCCTATCTTTCACCTATCTTGCGGCGCTACGTCGATCAGGTCGCCAGCGAAATGCCGGGTGTGAACCTACTGTTCATGCAGAGTAATGGCGGCTTGACGGATGCGCATCGCTTCCAGGGCAAGGATTCCATTTTGTCCGGTCCGGCCGGTGGCATCGTCGGCATGGCAGGAACCGGCAAGAGCGCCGGTTTCGAGCGCATTATCGGCTTCGATATGGGCGGAACTTCGACGGACGTCTCGCACTACGCTGGCGAATTCGAGCGCGAATTCGAGACGCAAGTAGCCGGTGTGCGTATGCGTACGCCGATGATGAGTATCCATACCGTTGCTGCCGGTGGCGGTTCCATCCTGCATTTCGACGGTTCGCGTTATCGCGTCGGCCCCGATAGCGCCGGAGCCAATCCGGGCCCTGCCAGTTATCGCCGTGGTGGCAAGTTGGCGGTGACGGACTGCAATGTCATGCTGGGCAAGATACAGCCAGCGTATTTTCCCAAGGTGTTCGGCCCACGTGCGGACGAGGTGCTTGATCGCGACGTCGTCGTACGGAAGTTTACGGAAATGGCCGATGACATCTTCAACGAAACCGGTATTCGCCGTTCGCCGGAAGAGGTCGCGGAAGGTTTTATCGAGATCGCCGTCGGCAACATGGCCAATGCGATCAAATTCATTTCGGTACAGCGTGGGCATGACATCACCAATTATACCTTGGCGACCTTCGGTGGGGCCGGTGGCCAGCATGCCTGCCTGGTTGCCGATGCCTTGGGGATGACCAGCATCTACGCGCATCCGTTCGGCGGCGTGTTGTCTGCATACGGTATGGGCTTGGCGGATCAGACCGCCATGCGCGAAATGGCAGTCGAAGCCTTGCTGGGCGACGATAGCCTGGAGCAGCTAGGCGCGCAGTTCGAGTTGATCGCACGTGCTGCACATGGTGAATTGCTGGAGCAGGGCGTCGAAGGCTCACGCATCCACGTGCAAAAGCGTACGCATCTCCGTTATGACGGTACTGATTCCGCCATCGTCGTACAATTTGGCAGCACTGCGCAGATGATCGAGCAATTCGAGGCTGCATACGGTAAGCGTTATTCCTTCCTGATGCGTGACAAGCCCCTCGTGGTGGAAGCGATTTCGGTCGAGGCGATTGGGGTTGCTGCTGATTCGGCTGCTGCGGTTGAAGAGCTGGCGCTTCGCGAAGGTCCGCTGCAAGCCAGCGAAATCGTGAAATTATTCTCTGGCGGCGAATGGCACGATACGCGTCTTTATGCGCGTGCCGATACCCGCCCTGGCGACGTCATCCCAGGCCCGGCTGTGATTGCGGAAAAGAACGCGACCATGATCGTCGAACCCGGCTGGCAGGCGGAAGTCACGGCGATGAATCATCTGGTCTTGAATCGTGTTGCGGCACGTCCGCAGCGCAAGGCCATCGGCACCTCGGTTGATCCGGTCATGCTGGAGGTGTTCAACAACCTGTTTATGAGCATTGCCGAGCAGATGGGTTTGCGACTGCAGAATACCGCGTTCTCGGTCAACATCAAGGAGCGTCTCGATTTCTCCTGCGCGGTGTTCGATGCCAATGCCAATCTGATTGCCAATGCACCACATATTCCGGTGCATCTTGGTTCGATGGGCGAGAGTATCAAGACGGTGGCGACGAAAAATGCCGGTCGCATGCGTCCGGGTGATGTCTTCATGTTGAACGACCCTTATCACGGCGGCACGCACTTGCCTGACGTGACCGTGGTGACACCAGTCTTCGATCGCAATGGCAAGCAGATCCTGTTCTATGTCGGTTCGCGCGGACACCATGCCGATATCGGCGGTATCACCCCCGGCTCGATGCCTGCAAACAGCACGAACATTGAAGAAGAAGGCGTGCTGATCGATAACTTCAAGCTGGTCAGCGCAGGGCAGCTCCTTGAAGGTGATACCGTGCGCTTGCTGTCTTCCGGCATTTACCCGGCACGCAACATCGAGCAAAACCTTGCTGACTTGCGTGCGCAGATTGCCGCCAACCAGAAAGGCGTCGAGGAATTGCTGAAGATGGTTGATCACTTCGGCCTGGAAGTCGTGCAATCCTATATGCAGCACGTGCAGGACAATGCGGAAGAAGCTGTGCGTCGCGTGATCTCGGCGCTGAAGAACAGCAGCTATGATTATCCGCTCGATAACGGTGCGGTCATCAAGGTTGCCATCCGCGTTAATCGTGAGCAGCGTAGCGCTGAAATCGATTTTACCGGCACCTCGGCACAGTTGAATAACAACTTCAATGCGCCTAGCGCGATCTGCTATGCAGCAGTGTTGTACGTGTTCCGCACGTTGGTTGATGATGATATTCCACTGAACGCCGGTTGCCTGAAGCCACTGAATGTGATCATCCCGGAAGGTTCGATGTTGAATCCCGTCTATCCGGCGGCGGTGGTATCCGGTAACGTCGAAACCTCTAGCTGCATCACCAATGCTTTATATGGTGCGCTTGGCGTGATGGCGTCTGCACCGGGTACGATGAACAACTTCACCTTCGGTAATGATGAGCACCAGTATTACGAAACCATTTCTGGCGGTTCAGGTGCAGGCAAGGGTTTTGAAGGTGCCGATGTCGTGCAGACGCACATGACCAATTCGCGCCTGACTGATCCCGAGGTGCTGGAGTGGCGCTATCCGGTGCGGCTGGAAAGCTACGAAATCCTCCGCAATTCGGGCGGAAAAGGCCAATGGCATGGCGGCAATGGTGGCGTGCGCAAGATACGCTTCCTGGAGAAAATGACAGCGTCCATTCTGTCGAACAACCGTATCGTGCCACCGTTCGGCATGGCAGGCGGTAGCGCCGGTTCTTGCGGTAAGAACTACGTCGTGCGCAAGGATGGCAGTATCGACAAGCTCGGTTTTGTTGCCAGCACCGAGGTGTATCCAGACGATGTCTTTGTCATCGAAACGCCTGGCGGCGGTGGTTATGGCGAAGAGCGTCTTGATGAGTCGGTAGCGTGACCTGAAAACGGAAGGCATTGCCTTCCGCTGCATGATTTGTTGTGAAGAAGAGCGTACCAGTACGGTACGCTCTTTGTTTTATAGCGACGCTGCTGCGCGCGCAGCCTGTTCGTATAGACCGGACAGCATGCGCAGATGCCGTGCGAACTCAGCTAATTGACTGGTATCGGCCAAGTCACCAGCCAACGACGACACCAATAAGCTCTCCCGGATTTCTGCATAACGTGCGCAGATAGCTTGTCCGGCCTCATTGGTCGAGTACAGCACCTCCTTGCCGCGACGAGCCGTTTCGACCAAACCCAATGTCTGCAGCTTGCGTAGTGAATAATTGACGACATGGGTGTCTTCAATATTCAGCGTGAATGCAATGTCGGCCAGTTTCTTCTCGCGTGCGCGGTGGTTGATGTGATGCAGAACCAGCACGTCGGTGATCGTCATGTCGGGCATGCCAGCCGCGGCCATGCAGCGCACAGCCCAACGGTTGAAGGCGTTATTCGCGATGATCATGCCGAATTCAAATTCGCTCAATTCCGAAACGCTTCCTGCGGCGAGATGTGAGGATGAGACGATAGGAATTTTTGCCTGCCGCGGTTGCGGCTCAGCCTTGGTCTGCCGCGTTGAAGCGGGAGGTTTGGTTGCGGCCATGAATTCTCCGAAAATTGCAGATGAGTTCTAGTCTGCCTATTTTACTACCCGGATATTCAATATTGCTCGTTATTTCAAATTTGGCGAATGCAGGCGTATCTGCTGACGTGGGGGTATGGAAAGGTGAAACACTCCCCCGCCAGCTTGCGGGGGAGTCGTGGGAGCCAAGATTAAAACGCGTGACGGATGCCGGTGCCAAAGAAATTGTTGTTGTCATGCACGAAGCCAGATGCATAGCCGCCATCGACTTCGCTATACAGATAGCCAGCATAGACAGTTGTACGCTTGGAGAACTTGTAAGTCCCCATCAGCGACCAGAACTTGTTGTTCCCCGCGCACTTGCTGGAGACCGTGTCGCTTGCAGCACAGGCTCCACCCGAATAATCGTTTTGATGGATGTCATAGTAGGCAATTGCCCCTGTCGCTGCTGGCGTAAAGTTGTAGCTCAGGCCAGCAAAATACACGTCCAATTGCTTCTCGATGGTATATGCCGTGGTGCTGGGTGTGCCAGCGACCGGATAGCCGAATACGCTGCCGATAGTTGCATCGAGTCCCCGATTAGATGGGTTGTTATAGTCCAGGCGCTCGTAGCCACCGCTTACTCTCAATGCATCGAACTGGTAGCTTGCCGCCAGCATGTATGCGGTTGTATCGGCAACAGTGATCGCAACATCGCCCGGGGTAGCAGCGTTCGTCGCTGAGATGCCATCGTGAACGGACGAATACAAACCTTGCACGCTGAACGGACCGTTGGTATAGCCAAGTGTAAATTGCCATTCTGATTGCGCGTTGGTCGAACCTGCCTGACCACCGAATTTGTATAGTGCACCAAAATTCAAGCCGTTATCTGCACGGTAACGGTATTTCACACTGTTATCGATGCGGTAGTCTTCGGTGAAGCCGCCACCACCGTAAGAACCATAGTATCCGAATGGAGAGAAAACATAGGAACCACCCATGACATCGAACGCGATCAGCGAATCGTAGCCGAGGGTATTGTTGCGCCCAAAGGTGAAGCTGCCATACTGGGATGACGACAAACCCACAGTTGCCTCGCGATTGAACAATTGGCCTGCCAGGGAACTATCGCCATTCGTCGTTACTTGCTTTGCACCGGCGAGATTATTCGCTACTGACCCGACACCATTGTTAAGCGCGCCATCAAATGAGTTGAAGCCAGACTCCAGTTTGAATGTTGCCTTCCAACCGGAGCCGAGATCCTCGGCTCCCTTGATGCCGAAATTCGATCCCCCGAGGCCACCGTTGAACATCCCGGTGACGGCTTGCGTGGCGTAGTGCGTGACGACAGGGCCGATACCGACAGGGAAATTGCTATCGTTGCTAAGAGCGTATTGCGAATGACCGACGCCGATATCAAAGACACCGTAGAGTTCGACTGAAGATGATCCCGACGATTGCGCGAACGCGCCCGTCGAGGCAAGCAATATTCCAAGACCTAATAGTTTATCTTTCATGTTCCCTCCATCCCGTTTATAAAATCTTTTGATAATTAAAATGAGATTTAACTACCAGCACCATGAATTGGTATGGAGAGAATAGATGTAATTAAAATTTATCTCCATCTAGTTTTTTTATGTGTTGATGTATAGTTTTTCTTATCATTCAATGGCCCTCGCCATGCGGTGTTTGCATGCTGTTTGACTTTGCATGAAGTATGGTTTGGTGGTGGCAAATCACCCATCGCAACTGTCATTGCGGTCGTGCGAGCACAATGCGCACGATGGCGGTGAGGGGGGAGTTTCTCAAACTCGACGGCTGACCACGATAAGCACGCGCGTTGCAGAAACGGGGCCATCTGTCTTGGAGGCCGCTCTTAAGGGCAATGCGTGGAGGGGGAAGGCTAACCTATGACAGTATTGTCACAGCTGCGGATTCAGATATGAAAAGTTAGGGTGCTTCTTTGTTGCAAAGCTATTCCCATATCGTCATTGGATAATTCACGGTATGTTGCATTGTAGTCGGTTGGAAAAATAGCTTTGTGTCGGCAAGGACGTTCTGCATATATTGATCATGTCAGCACGTCCCTGCTTCTTGTATCTACCGATAAGGAATAACTGCTACTCAACCAATTGCTTGCCGCGTGTTTCCGGTAAGGTCAACGCCCCTACAATCATTAATCCGTATGCTGTGGCGGCGAAAATGCCGATGGCCTCACCCAACGCCATGTTCTTGCTGGTCAGCCCGATCAGGTAAGGGAACAACGCACCAAGTGCGCGACCCATGTTGTAGCAAAATCCCTGGCCTGAGCCGCGGATATGTGTTGGAAACAGCTCCGTCAAAAAGGCGCCCATACCGCTGAAGACACCTGACACCAAAAATCCAAGCGGGAAGCCGAGGTAGAGCATGATGGTGTCATTGACCGGGATATACGTGTACAGAAATGCGATACACATGGAACCCAGCGCGAACAGGATGAAGTTTGCTTTACGTCCGAGATAATCAGTCAGGAACGCGCTGACGATATAGCCGACGTAGGAGCCGACGATCACCATCGCGAGGTAGCCGCCAGTGGCGAGCACGGTCAAATGCCGTTCTGTCTTCAGGAACGTTGGCAACCAGGTGGTAATGGCGTAGTAACCGCCTTGTGCTCCAGTGGTCAATAGTATCGAGCGCAGTGTAATCGACAGCATCGATGGCGAGAAAATTTCCATGAATGAGGATTCACGACCTGCTTTTTCGCGATGCTGTTTTTGGGCAACGAATATTTCCGGCTCTTCGACCAAGCGACGCACGAAGATGACAAAGATGGCGGGCACAACACCGATCAGAAACAGGACGCGCCAAGCCCACTCTGGTGGCAGGAAAGAGAACATCAGCGCATATAAAATTGCTGAAACGCCCCAGCCGATTGCCCAACCTGCCTGCACCATGCCGACGGCTTTGCCGCGATCAGCGGCGCGAATGACTTCACCTATCAAGATGGCACCAGCAGTCCATTCGCCACCCATGCCTAAACCCATCAAGGCGCGTGCCGTCAGCAGTTGCGTGAAATTCTGCGCCAGGCCGCACAATACGGTAAAGGCTGCGAACCAGCAGATCGTGATTTGCAAAGCCTTCACACGGCCGATGCGGTCAGACAGAATGCCGGCCAGCCAGCCGCCACATGCCGAGGTTAATAGGGTGATAGTACCGATCAAGCCTGCTTCGCCCTTGGATAAGCCCCACATGGTAATCAGCGTCGGGATCACGAAGCTGAGGAATTGCGTATCCATCGCATCAAGACCGTAACCGGCCTTGCAGCTCCAGAAGGTACGACGTTCCTTGCCGGTTAGTGCTGAATACCAGGAAAAGAATCCACTGGATTCACCGGCCTCAGCGTGCATCGCCAATGCTTGTTGTTCCATGCAAAGCTCCTCTAGTTATATGGCATATTGAAGGATGCCTGGCCATGCTAATGGCCGGGGACACCTTTCTATTATTTTTTGCACCAGGCCGGAGCTCGTTACTCCTGGCCGAACTGACAGCTAAAATACAGCCAACGTCGAATTGGGTATATCTGTCACCAGCATATAACCCGGTTGATGCGTGATAACCAATGGCAATTTGGCTTCCCGAATCGCTTCCTGTGGTGTTACCCCGCATGCCCAGAAAACCGGTAATTCGTCGGGTTCGATATCGACTGCATCGCCATAATCAGGGCGGCTGATATCGGCAATGCCGATCAATGCCGGATCGCCCAGATGCACCGGTGCGCCGTGGATTCGCGGGAAGCGGCTGGTGATCTGTATTGCGCGTATCGCGTCTTTGGCCTTCATCGGGCGCATCGATACCACCATATTGCCGCCGAATGGTCCTGCATTTACATTGGCAATATTGGTGCGATACATGGCCACATTGCGCTGCTGTGCGATATGTCGTAAAGGGATGCCAGCCTGCAGCAACATCTCCTCGAAGGAAAACGAGCAGCCAATCGCAAATCCCACGAAATCACTCTGCCACAGGTCGTGCAATGCGTGGGTTTCTTCCGCCAGCTTGCCGTCGCGATAGACGTAGTAACCAGGTGCATCGGAGCGCAGGTCAATCTGCCCGATTGCTGGAATATCCCAACGCCCGGGTTCAGAAAATCCTAACAGCGGGCAAGCCTGGGAGTTGCGTTGGCAGAACCGCAGAAAGTCGTTGGCGTGAACTTCAGGCAAGATCACGAGGTTTGCTTGCGCGAATTCCCCGCAGTAGCCAGACGTTGGCTGCCGAAATTGACCATCACGTATGCGTTGACGTAATTGATGCGGCGTCATGCTGTCTCTTCCATTGCTGTTATTTGTATATATGTCTAAAGCATAGGGCTAAATAACCATTGTCGCTATCTAGTTTTTTTATTTGTGGGTGTTAAGATTTTTTTACTCATATTTAAAGAGTGGCGTGATAAAGTTAAGTTTATCTTGTTTCAATACCCATAACACTAGCAATACTAACTAGTAAGAATGCCGTGAACACAAGATTTATTGAAACCTTCGTCACCCTTGCCCAATTGCGCAGCTTCCGCGCGACGGCACGCGCCATGCATGCAACACCCGCCACCATCTCGCTGCGGATCAAGAATCTGGAAGAAGAATTACAGACAGAATTGATCGACCGCAGTTCCAATGAATTCCGTCTGACGGCCAATGCGGAGTATTTGCTGAGCCACGCCAAATCCGTGCTGGATGCAACCCGGCGGCTGCAAAACGCGGCACGCAAGGAAAGTGTTGTGCGTGGCAGATTGCGGTTGGGCGTCATCGAGTCGGTCGTGCATAGCTGGCTCGCCCATTACGTGCGCCAGCTCAATGCCAGCTACCCGGAACTGGAAATTGACCTGACAGTAGATATGAGCAGCGTGCTGGAAAAGCGTTTGCGCGCACGCGAACTGGACTTGGTGATTAGGGTGGAAAGCATCAACAGCAACGAAATCATTTCCGATGCGCTGGCAATTTATCCGATACGCTGGATTGCGCGGAAGGGCTTGCTGAATGCGCGCAAGGAAGGTTTGATCAAGCGCGTGCTGGAATTTCCGATTCTGACATTTGGTCGCGGCACGGCTCCCCATCGCATGTTGGAAGAAATTGTTGCCAGCCTGGCCGATCAGACTGGCACGCCGATAGGGCAGACGCGTATCACCTGTTCACCGTCCGTTGCTGCCATCGTGCAACTGATTCACGATGGCTATGGGATCGCGGCGATACCGAGTCTGTTTGTGTCCAGTCATCTGGAAAGCGGTGAATTTGTCGAATGGCCGGTTGAGCCTGTACCGCCATCCATCATCGTCTCGATGTGCCTGCATGCGAATGCCGAGATGATGGTGCATGCTGCTGGCAACGCTGCGCGTCTTGCGTGTGCTGACTATTGCTCACAGGTTGAGGAACGGTATATCGAGGCGCTCTGCTAATGCCTTTGCTGACATCCGCCATTCACCCGTAAGGAGCGTCCCATACTACCTTTGGGTGCAGATTCTTCTACTTTTCCTGCAAGAATGGCGCTTTCGTTGTGATTGACCGATAGTGAGGCATCCTCCATTCATACAGGTTGTCTCATGCAGGTCGTCTCGCCATGTTCACGCTACTCACCATTTGATGGTGCGAAAACATTCCACTGTTCTGCCCTCGCATTTTCAGCGAGGACTGCATCATGATCCCGGTTCGCATACTTGCTACGGGTAAAGCCCTGCCGCCGGATCGCATCAGTGCCGAGCAACTGGATCAAATCCATCGTCGCCCGCAAGGTTATACCTTCAAGCACGGTGGAGTACGTCATCGCCATTTTGCATCTGTGCGCGACTCGCAAACGGAATTGGCAGCGCAAGCGGTGCGCGATGCGTTGATGCGCGCGCAACTCAAGCATACGGATATCGATTTGCTGCTTTCTGCATCAGGTGTGCAACAACAAGCTTTACCTGGTAACGCCTGCTTTATTTCGCAGCATCTGGGGCTGAAGCCGGGGGTGCCTGCATTCGACATCAATGCCAGTTGCTTGAGCTTTCTGGTGGCTTTTCATACTGCGGCAATCATGCTGGCGCAGGGAGCATATCGCCGCATCGCTATCGCTGCAGCCGACTTGCCGTCGCGCGGCCTGGATTGGGAAGATCGCGAATCCTCTTTGATCTTTGGTGACGGCGCTGCTGCGATCATATTGGAGAAAGGCGACGGCGCGCAAGGCATTAGCGCCTATCGTCTGGAGACGTATCCCGAAGGGCGGGGTTATTGCGAAGTGCGCGCTGGTGGCACGCGGATTGATCACAGACATGATCCTGATCCGCACAATTATATGTTCCAGATGAATGGCAAGGCGGTATTCAAGCTGGCGGGTAAAGTGCTACCAAGCTTTTTGCAAGCGCTGGATATAGATATGGAAAAAGTCGATGTCGTCGTGCCCCATCAAGCTAGTCATCTGGGCATGGCTCACATGGCGAAGAAACTGGATATCGCCGATGACAAGATCGTCAACATCTATGCGGAACATGGCAACCAGGTTGCTGCCTCGATTCCCACCGCATTGCACGAGGCTTTCATCAGCGGACGTGCCAAGCCGGGCAGGCGCGCACTGCTGATCGGTACGGCTGCTGGCTTGAGCCTTGGTGCCATGGTGCTTGATCTATGAAGCGCGTTCTGGTAACAGGTGCTACTGGTGGATTGGGCAGAAACGCGGTCGATGCATTGCTTGAGCAAGGTGTTGCCGTACGCGCCACTGGCCGCAATGCGATGATCGGTGCCCAGTTGGTTGCGTGCGGGGCGGATTTCGTTGCAGTCGATTTGGCGACGGCGTCAGCGGAACAACTCGCCCAGCTTTTGCAAGGCACAGATGTCGTTTGGCATTGCGCTGCACTGTCGTCCCCTTGGGGGCGCTTGCAGGACTTTGTCGCCGCTAATATCGATGCAACGCACCGTTTGCTTGCGGCAGCTGCGGACGCCAACGTCAAGCGCTTCATCCATATTTCAACCCCCGCTCTTTACTTCGATTATGCGAATCGCTTCGACGTGCCGGAATCGTATCAGCCGCGTCGCTACGTCAATCACTATGCGGCGACCAAGGCGCAAGCTGAGCAATGTGTGCGCGAAGCGGCGGCGCAGCATCCGCAAATGCATACCGTGATTTTGCGTCCACGTGCGATCTTCGGTCCTTACGATCAGGTCTTGATTCCACGTCTGTTGCGCGTGTTGCAGGCGCGTAATGGCAAGCTCCCTTTGCCGAATGGTGGTTCGGCAATGCTGGATTTGACCTATGTCGAAAATGTCGTGCATGCGATGTGGTTGGCGAGCATGCATCAAGATATTCAAACGTTGCCATCTGGTACCGCATTGAACATCACGAATCACGAGCCGATAAAACTGGGTGTGGCATTGAAAAAGCTCTTTCATGATGGCTTGCAACAGCCATTTCAAATCGTTGCACTACCGCGACAACTGATGGCAATTGCTGCACGTGGCATGCAAGCGCTTTCCGCTATTACCGGTAAGGAACCGATGCTGACGCCTTATAGCGTTGGTACGCTTAGCTATCATATGACCCTTGATAACCGCTGCGCGATTGATATGCTCGGATATCGTCCTCTGGTTAGTCTCGACGAAGGTATTGCACGTACCATCAAGTGGATGAAACAACATGGCTAAGATCACCACATTTCGCGTAGGACACTGCACGCATCCATCCTGCATGGTACTCAAAGGAGCGGGACTGCAAAGCCGTTGTTTCCCGTCGCGCGCCTATTTGATCGAAACGCGCAAGGGGCCATATCTATGGGATACCGGCTATGCTGAACGCTTCCGCGATGCGACTTCAGTCGGCGTGTTTCGCATGTATGCATGGGTGACTCCTGTTCATTTCGCGCAGCAAGAATCGTTGCTGGGTCAATTGCAACACATCGGCGTACGTGCTGCTGATATTGATACGCTGGTACTATCGCATTTCCACGCAGATCATGTCGCAGGTATGCGCGACTTTCCGCAGGCGCGCTTGCTGGGTTCTGCTATCGGCTGGAATGCGGTAAGGCAGTTGCGTGGCATCGCAGCGGTGCAACAGGCTTTCGTGCCTGACCTGATGCCTGCTGATGTTGAGGCGCGTATGCATTTCATTGAGGGCATGCCGGAAATCGATTTGCCATCCGAACTCGCGCCATTCACACGCGGTTGGGATATCACGGGTGATCGCGAAATCATCGTGGTCAGCCTGCCTGGTCACGTACGTGGCCACATCGGTGCATTTGTGCAGACCGATACCGGTTGGACTTTACTGGCAGCGGATGCTGCCTGGGTTGCGGATAACTACGTTCAACTGCGTGGCCCATCGGAATTGACTTTCCTGATCCAGCACGATCGTCGTGCTTACTACGATACTCTGCGCAAACTGAATGCCTTACATCGTTCAGGCAATGCCGCGATACGTATCACGCACGATGATGTCAATGACTACATACAGGTGGCGGCATGATGCGCCTGATTCATTTATTGTTCGCGTACTGGAAGACGCGACATCTGCGTTTTCAAAATCGCGATCAATTGCAGCACCACCAGCACAAGCAGTTGCGGCGTTTCCGTCAACGATTACTCAGTCGAAGCCCATATTTCGCACAATTTCCTGAACTGCCAATCGAGCAATGGCCGTTGATGGATAAGGCTTCGATGCTCGCAAATTTCGACTCGATGAATAGTGCCGGGCTGCGTCTGCAGCAAGTGATGGAGTTGGCACTCGCTTGCGAACGCAGTCGCGATTTCAATCCGCAAATCGGCAATGTCACAGTTGGTTTGTCATCTGGTACCTCTGCACAACGTGGTGTCTTTGTGGTCGATGCGAACGAACGGGCGCGCTGGGCTGGCATCATGCTCGCGAAAGCACTTCCTGATGGATTGTTCGCTGGCGAACGCGTTGCCCTGTTCTTGCGCGCGAACAGCAATTTGTATACCAGTGTGCGTAATCGCTGGCTGACCTTCGCTTTCTTTGATTTGTTCTCGCCGTTTGAGGATAACGCCAAGGAACTTGCGGTTTTTCGTGCATCGATTATCGTCGCTCCGGCGCAGGTACTCCGACGGCTGGCCTTGGCCAAGCTGGGCGGCAGTATCGATATCCAACCCAAGCGCGTCATTTCGGTTGCCGAGGTGCTGGAAGCACAGGATCGTGCGCTGATTGAGCAGGCATTCGGCACCGTGCATGAAATTTATCAGGCGACTGAAGGTTTTCTCGCGAGTACATGCGAACAAGGCGTGCTGCACTTGAATGAGGAATATGTGCATGTCGAGCCGGAATGGCTGGACAAGGCGCAGCGACGTTTCGTACCAATCATCACTGACTTCAGCCGTTACACGCAACCGATTGTGCGATATCGATTGAACGATGTGTTGATAGCCAGGGGCGAACCATGCCCATGTGGACGCGCGACGCTTGCGCTCGATGGCATCGAGGGACGTTGTGATGATTTGCTGTTGTTGCCAGGTATAGCCAACCAACCCGTTGCAATTTTTTCTGACCTGTTGTCCCGTGCATTGGCGCAATGCCTGCCCATCAATGCCGATTATCGCCTGGTGCAGGAGTCGGCTGACAGCTTGTCCTTACAGGCGGCGATACTTGCATCGGATTGGCAGAAAGTGAAAACACATCTGGAGCAGGTTCTTGCTCGTCTGGGTGTCTGTATTGATGTCTTGCGTTGGCAATGGTCTGATAACGTACCGGGTTTCGATCCCACCACCAAGCGTCGTCGCATCATTCGTAAGGCGGGAATAGCATGATGTGGTCGAGACTATTGAGCTATACGCGTGCAGAACATAATGGCTGGCAATGGCGTCTGTGGCAATTGCTATTGGGCTGGGGCTGTGTCGGTATTGCCTACGGTTTGTGTGAAGTGCTGCAAGGTCCAGGCGCTACTCTGACAGAGACATGGATCGACCTGCAAATCCCATTTAATCCGGCGGGCATCTGGATGTACACGACGTTCTTCCTGTTGATTCCGCTGACTTATTTTATCTCTGATGCAGCGCGAGTATTGTGGTTACGGAAGGCGATGCAATGCGCGGCACTTGTTAGCGGCGTCATATTTCTGGCTTGTCCGACTACCTTGCATTATCCACCGATAGCGGGCGATGACATCAACGTATATTTTCTGCAGTTGCTGTTGACTGTGGACTCTTCACAAAATTGCCTGCCATCTTTACACGGCTGTTTGACCTTGTTATGTGTGTGGGCGTTGCAAGATTTCAGGTTCAAGCTGCGTTCCTTAATCGCTATCGTGTGGGGTGTGTTGATCTGCTACTCCATCATTGAGTTGCGCCGCCACATCAGTATTGATCTCGGCGCAGGATTGGTGTGTGGTTTGTTATGTGGTGCGGCTTGTTTGCGTAGCCCGGTTGTTTCGATGGAAGACAGGAATCTGGCGATATGAATTTCTTTGCTGCTTCGTTTGCAATCATGATTGCGCTGGTGCTTCTCGAACGGGTGATTGCGCAACGTCTTGGTCGTACCATATCGCCTTGGCGCGAAATGGTGCTGAATCTAGATTCGGGCCACATCCTGATGTGGATAGGGCGAGGAATCGAAATTGCAGGATTTGACTGGTTGCTGTTGCATGCGAATCTGCATTGGATCGACCGTTGGCCGCTTGCCTTGCAATGGATATTTGCTTTTATCGGCTGGGATTTTTGTTTTTACTGGATGCACAGACTGCATCATAAATACGCAATCTTTTGGGCCGTGCATGTCGTGCATCACGAGGGGCAGCATTTTGATCTATCGCTGGGGATACGCAACTCGTGGTATTCGTCGTTGACCTCATTATTGTTCGTGGCGATTCTTGCTGTGCTTGGCGTGCCGCTGCATATGTTTATTGCGGTGTCGGCTTTCCATTACGCTGTGCAGTTTTATAACCATACGGGTCTGGTACACAAATCGGGGTTCCTCGACCGATTTCTGGTGACACCATCGAATCATCGCGTCCATCATGGTACGGATGCTCGGTATCACAACAAGAATTTCGGCGGCACCTTGCTACTGTGGGACAAGTTGTTCGGCACGTATCAATCGGAGCTTGACGACGTTCCGATGGAATTCGGCGTTACCAGCTATCGACCTGCCAACAACCCATTCTGGGCAAACAGCCTGCCGTTTTCACGGCGCCTGCGTGCCTGGTTTACTGCTCGTGGTCAGCAGCCGCACCTGGAGGTATCTGAGCGATTCGTCGGCTTTGCTGGAATCATGTTGTTCGGTTTGGTAATTTATTTTGTTGATGTGCAGGCTTCTGCTGGCGCGGCGGAACTATCCGTTTTATTTTCCTTGATCTTCGGCGGCACGATTGCATTGGGCGCTTTGGCTGATGGTAGTAGAGTCGGTGGATTTGCATGGGCAGCGATTGCGCTGATCGCGCCGTATGTATTCATCGCACTATTCCAATTACACGAAATCTGGGTTGTGCTTGTAGTGCTTGCCATGGCATTGAGCGGATTGGAATGTGTGCGACAGCTGTTACGGCAATCGGCTATTGCGCCTCGTGCCGCAGTCAAATAAGGAAACTTGCATGATCGTATTAATACCGTTGCGCTATTCGACCGCGAAGGAATCGGATTTCGCCACTGCATTGCGTGAACAGTCACAACAATACTTGAGTCAAGCAGGGGATCATCGTTATGCGGATTTTTCGATCTGGCTGAAAGCGTTTTTGCTGACGTCATTGACGATGACTGCTTACCTGTTTGCATTGCATGCGCAAACCTTGGCTAGATTTGCGTTGCCTTATGCGGCATTTTTCTTTTGCACGACGCTATTGGCAATGAATGTATTTCATGATGCTGCTCATCATGCGCTCTGCAAATCTTCCGCCGCCAATGCGATCTTGATGCGCATCATCAGCATCGCAATCGGTATCGATCCAGATAGCTGGCAAATACGTCACGTGCATTTCCATCATACTTATGCCAATGTCGAACATTACGATCTCGACATTGAAGCCAATGCTTTCTTGCGGCAGACGCCGTTTCAGCAATGGCGACCGCAATACCAGTATCAGCATTGCTACTGGCCGTTGATTGCAGCACTCTCGTTGCCATATCTGGTGTGGTACGCAGATTGGGCCGATCGCTTTGGTGCGACACCACTGGTGAACAAGCCACAGATTGCGACTTGGCCGGCGCGCATCACGTTCGTGCTCGCGAAGCTTGCGCATGTGATGCTGGCTCTGGTGCTGCCCGCTCTTTATTTGCATGAGCATGGCATGGGAATAGCAGCAGTTGTTACGTGTTATTTCGTGGCCTTGATGCTGGTGTCATGCTTACTGGTTGCGATGATCCTGGGTACGCATTGGGCCGATGCAGATTTCTTCCTGCCGCCAGAAAATGGAAGATTTACACATACCTGGTACGAGCACGCGTTTTATACAGCTTGTGATTGGCTGCCGCGCCCACGTTGGCTCGCGTATTTGCTGGGTGGCTTGAATTTTCATTTGACGCATCACCTGTTTCCGACCATCAGCCATCGGCATTATCGTCAACTAGCGCCAATGGTCGAGCAATTGGCGCGGCAACATGGCTTGCGTTATCGCTCGCTGGAGTATTCGCAACTATGGTGCTTGCAACAGACGTTTTTGCGTGAGATGGGACGCGCGCCACAGATGCCTGGCGTCGTCCCCGACTAGTTCGTCGTTACGCTTTGGCAGTCGTTTTCTTGCTCCGCTTGACTTGCTTCAGGCATGTATCGAGCAGCATATGCACGTGTGCATGCGAAGGCGGAGCCGGGCTGAACAGGGTGCGGAAGATGATGGGGGCAATCACGCCATCCATGACGGCATCGACCTCAGGTACGGCTTCACCACGCGCAATGGCACGCTCGATCATGATCTGGATCTGACCAGAAGTAATCGCTGCACACTGGTGGGCGTTTTCTGAGCTGCTCTGGGATAGCACATCCCGCATCATCGCCAGTCCGATTTCGGATGACATTTCTTCCAGATATTGCTCCGCCCAATTCAGCAGATCGTTACGCAGCGTGCCGGTATCCGCAGGTTCGCCTTCGGGGCGCAGGCGCTGCACGGCCACGTCGGCCAGCAAATCGGGCAAATCGCCCCAGCGGCGGTAAATCGTCGATGGCGTAACAGCAGCCCGTGCCGCAATCAAGGGCACAGTCAGGGCATTACGACCAATTTCGTCCAATAGTTCCTGGGTCGCTTTATGGACTGCAGCTTGCACACGGGCGCTGCGTCCACCAGGGCGGGGGGCGGATCGGGTATTCATGATTCAATACTAACGCAAAAAATTCGCTTTTGGTATATACTCATTTAAAAGCAAATTTTTAGCTTTTGTGCGTTGCTAGAAAGAAATATCATGTTATCCATGCTTGCTTGTTTTCCGTCCGTTCGCCTGCAACACGGTGCTGCGCTGTTGCTGAAATCAGCCATTTTGTTCACTTTCCTTGCCGCTGCCAGTGCACCGTCTCCTTTGTATGGCGTATATCGCGCCGCTTGGGGATTCTCGGCCTTCATGCTGACGATCGTATTTTCGAGCTATGCGCTTGCCTTGTTGCTGGCTTTGCTATTGTTCGGCGCCTTGTCTGACTATCTTGGGCGTCGTCCGATCCTGCTGGTGGCGCTGGTCATTGAAATCGGCTCAATCTTCCTGTTTTTGTATGCGCAGTCGGTTGAATGGTTGCTTGCTGCCCGCATCGTGCAAGGCTTTGCGACGGGGATTGCAATTGGTACGCTCAATGCGGGAATGATCGACCTGCACCGCGAGCGCGGCGCCTTTGTCAATAGCGTAGCGCCATTGCTGGGCATGGCTGTCGGCGCGCTCGGTACCGCCGCTTTGGTGCAATATGCCCCGGCTCCGACCATGCTGGTGTATGAGATATTGTTGGCGATGCTAGTGCTGCAGCTGGTTGCTGCAACCTTTCTGCCTGAGACTGTTCAAGCGCGTCCCGGTGCACTTGCAACGGTTCGGATAACCATGGCGATTCCTGCTGCAGCACGTCAGACTTTGTGGCGCGTCATGCCCGTTAATCTCGCCTTGTGGGCGCTTGGCGGCTTTTATATGTCGTTGGGGCCGACATTGGCGCGTAATGTGACTGGCAATGCTGCGCCGGTGGTGGGCGGAGCTTTTGCAGCGACGCTGGTGCTGTTCTCCGCAATCGCCGTGGTATTCGTGCGCACCCGTGCGCCGCGTCAGGTGCTGCAGGGCGGTACATTGCTACTGGGGCTGGGTGTACTGATTACGCTATTGGGTATTCAACTGCATGCGGGGGTGCCGCTGTTCGCTGGCACCATGATTGCTGGGCTGGGTTTTGGTGCGGCATTCAATGGTGCGATACGCAGTCTCGCACCCTTGGCTGCGCCGCATGAACGCGCGAGCTTGATGTCCGGTTTCTTTGCGTTGAGCTATCTGGCGTTCAGTCTGCCTGCAATTGCGGCGGGAGTTTGTGTCGGCATATGGGGATTGCAAGCGACAGCGATCGGCTATGGCGTGATCCTGATCGCCCTGAGCACGCTGGCATTGATCGCCATGCGTCGCGATTCGCAAATCATATCGCCGGTTTGTCAGCCAGTTTGACATGTAGCTGTCATGTGCCAGTCAATCTATGACATGTCAAACATAGTTGATCAGCGTGGTAATGGCATCGGTGCTTACAAGTGGCCTATGGAACTTGCAAGCACTTCCTTGCGTAGTCTCCTGCCCGAAAACAGTTTCTTCCGTGGAATTTTTTCACATGAATCCACTTCCTCTTCCTCCCTGAATTTTTTCTTACGGCAATCTTATCGCCGAGCGAGAACTGACCCAATTTAACCATTCAGTGTTAAATGGTTTACGTTTGAATATTGCTTCCCAAAAAAAAGTAAGAAGCAGAGTACAATGTCGCCAGATTTTGGCTGGTCTGCCTAGATCTTTCCTCATTCCATTACCAACAAAAAGCGGTTCGTACGGGTGCATTTCCCGCGTGGCACCAGGAGAAGTTGATGCGCCTGATAAAAAGTAATGTGGTATTTTGGTTGACTGTATTCTGCTTCGCCAGCGCTGCTCATGCGGCATCAGGCAATGTACGCGAGTCCCATGCTCCAGGTAGCATCGCTGTCAACGGTAACACCATTACCTACTATGCGGCGCAAGGCGATACGTTGATTTCGATAGCATCGGCGCAGACCAGTGATCGCAACAGCTGGATGGAATTAGGCAAGCTCAATCACATCGGCAACGACAGGCGCATTCCGATTGGCACGGCGATTATCATCCCGGCCAATCTGTTACCTGATGATCCGAGCGAAGCCAGCGTCAGCGCGTTTTCAGGGCAAGTCAACCTTACCAATCCGACAGGATTAACGCAACAAGCCGTTATCGGTGTCAAGATCAACGAAGGCGGACAGGTCGCGACAGGCAATAACAGCTTCGTTACCTTTGCACTCTCGGATGGTTCACATATCTCACTGCCGTCGAATAGCCGTGTGAAGTTGAGTGTGCTGCGCATGGCGCGTTACACCAAAGCACCACGTACCGAAGTGACGCTGCTCGACGGTAATGTCGAATCACGTGTCACACCGCTGGAAAGCAACAAGGGCCGTTACGAGGTTCACTCCGCATTGGCAACAGCTGGCGTACGTGGCACACACTTTCGTGTCGCCGTGGTCGATAAGGTGATTGCCAGCGAAGTCCTAAGTGGTGTGGTGGCGGTTGGTAGCATCGCCAAACCGGCGACACTCGATTTGCCTGCCGGGACTGGTAACGTGATCGATTCAACAGGAGTCGGCAAGGCCGTTCCATTGCTACCTGCACCGACCTTGGCAACTGACGGTGCATTGCAGGAGCGCCCGACGATACAGTTTGCACTGAATGCGGTCGAGGGCGCGGTGTCCTATCATGCGCAGATCGCAACGGATCGCGATGCACAAAACGTACTGGCTGAAACGCAAAATAAAAATACGTCCGTTAAGGTCGATGGTTTGCCTGACGGGGATTACTTCCTGCGTGTGACGGCTTTCGATGCGCAAGGGTTGGAAGGCTTGCCAAATGTGCTGCCGTTCAAACTCAAGGCGCGTCCGGTGCCGCCATTCAGCTCGCTGCCGAAAACTAAGGTGCGTGGTGATACAGTGGATTTCAGTTGGATCGAAGCACCGGATGCGCAGTCGTATCACTTGCAGGTTGCCAGGGACGCGGCCTTTCATGACTTGCTGATCGACGAAAAGAAAGTCAGTGATCTGCATTTTAGCAGCGGTGCAATGGTGCCCGGAAAATACTTTTGGCGTACTGCCAGCGTCAGCGAGCACGAGGGCAAGAGCGATCACGGTCCGTTCAGTGACATCAATCAATTTGAATTGCTACCACCACAAAAGGAAGCCAGCATGGCTGACAATGGTGGACATGAAATCTCCTTCAACTGGCCGAGCGAGCCGGGGCAGAAATTTTTGCTGCAAATTGCCAGCGACGCTGCTTTCAAGTCCATTTACCTGAGCAAGCAAACTGATCAGGCAGACATTCGCATCGAGCGTCCCGAGGTCGGCATCTACTATGTACGTGTACAGGCGACTGACTCGGATGGTTACGTCGGCGCATTCTCGGCAGCGCAAAAATTCACGATATACAGCCGTTGGACGACAGGCAGTGGTGATGACCTGAAGATAGATGGCGGCACTGCGCGCGCCGGGTTTTAAGGTCAGCGCGATGTATATGAAGATGGTTGGCCCGTCATGAAAAAGAGGAGCGTCAATCCGACGCGACATATCGCCCTACGCGAATGGCTCTTGCTGTGTTTGATCCTGCTGAGCCTTGCGGCGACACTTGGCTACCAGAATGGCTTGGGACGACTAGATCAGACCTTGTATGACCGGCTGGTGCAAACGCATACGCGGCCTGCACGTAACGACATCGTCATCGTCAGCATCGACGATTACAGTCTCGCACAACTGGGCCGTTGGCCTTGGTCACGCAATGTCCATGCGCAATTGCTGGATCGACTGCAAAAGGCGCATCCACGCGCCATCGGGCTGGATTTGATCTTGACCGAGCCTGAATTTTCCGACGGCAATGGCGAGCGGCTTGGCGATGCGGCGCTCGCTAAAGCCATCGCGGCAAATCATCGCACTGTGCTGCCAATCGCCATGCAGAGCGCTGGCGCGGGCTTGGGCGCAGGTTTCCCGATCACAGAGTTTGCTACTGGCGCAGCGGCACTGGCACATATCAACACCGAAATCGATCACGATGGCGTTGTGCGCAGCGTATTCCTCAAGGAAGGGCAAAATGGGCAATGGTGGCCGCAATTCGCCGTGGCATTGCGTGATATCGGGGAACAGGCCGATAGCAAGACTGACATGCAAGGTTCGAGTTTGCCGGAATTTGAGACCAGCACACCGATAGGCGCGACGCCGAATGCATGGCAGCGCAACTACCAGATACATATCCCATACAGCGGTGGCAGCGGTCACTTCACCTCCGTACCTTATGTGTCGGTATTGCGTGGCGAAGTGCCAGACAGCTTTTTCGCCAACAAATACGTATTGATCGGTGCAACGGCTGCGGGCCTGGGAGATCAATACCCGACGCCGATGGCGGGCAATACCAGCATGTCCGGCGTGGAAATCCATGCGAATATTCTGGCCAGCCTGCTCGACCATCAATCGATTCGCATCGCAGAAGCTTGGCAGGTCGTGCTGTTCTCGGTCATACCGGCATTGTTGGCGATGCTGGCGTACATGTTGTTCTCGCCGCGCCTGTCGCTGGCGATCAACGCCATGTTGTTCTTTCTCGTGGTCATTACCAGCGATTACACTTTGCGTGCCGGTTTGTGGCTCGCGCCATCGGCCGCATTGATCTCGCTACTATTGACCTATCCGCTGTGGAGTTGGCGTCGGCTGGAAGCGGCGATTGCATATCTCGGTTTGGAGTTCACGCGCCTGGATCAGGAACCGCATTTGCTACCGGAAGCGCAAGACACCAAGGCACCGCATCCGATTCAAGACCTGCTCGCCAATCGCATTCAGGCGATGGAAAAGGCCGCACGCCGCGTACGCGATTTACGCCACTTCGTGTCCGACAGTCTCGACAGCCTGCCTGACGCAACCTTGATCTGCACCGTTGATGGTCACGTGCTGCTGGCGAACCGTCTTGCAGTCACTTATTTCAGCGCGCTTGGTATCGCATTGACTGATGCGCTGTTGCCTTACCTGTTCAATACCATGCGCTCGCCGCAACCACTCGATCAAGCGACGCCGGAAGCCTTCAACTGGTGGGATTTGATCGACCTCCAGAAAGTGCAATCGCGCCCACACGGTATCGAGGTGCGAGATGAAAACGATCACGATTTGCTGATCAAGAGCGCGCCCTGTTATTCAGCCAAGGATAAGCTTGCAGGCTGGATTGTCAGCGTCGTCGATATATCGGTGATTCGTTCTGCCGAACGTAGCCGCGACGAAACTCTACGCTTCATCTCGCATGATATGCGCGCGCCGCAGTCGTCCATCCTTGCGCTTCTGGAAATGCAGCGCGACCCGGATATGGCGTTGCCACTGGATGAATTTTTCACCCGCGTGGAAAAAGCGAGTCGTAAGACGCTCGACCTGGCTGACAATTTCGTGCAACTGGCGCGTGCTGAATCGCAGGAGTACCGCTTTGAAGAAGTCGAGATGCAGGACGTGCTGAATGATGCCGTCGATGAAATGTGGGTGCAGGCTCACACCAAGCGCATCGACATCGTGGTTGATATCCCCGAACGTGAATTCGTTGCGAAGGTTGACAGGCCGTTGATGACGCGCGTGTTGATCAACCTGATCTCGAATGCGATCAAATACAGTTCCTCCGATACACGCGTGACCTGTACCTTGAAGTTGCAAAAGGCGATTGCACATCCGATGATCGTAGTGGCGGTCAGCGATCAGGGACAGGGGATTGCACAGACCGATCAACTCAAGTTGTTCCGTCGCTTCCAGCGTATTTACCATCCTGACCAACCGCGTCAGGAAGGCGTTGGTTTGGGGCTGGTATTCGTGAAGACCGTTGTCGAGCGCCATCAAGGCTATATTGGGTTGATCAGCAAGCCGGGCGAGGGAACAACCTTCACTATCACGCTGCCTATTGCGCAAAGCTAGTCGTTTACCTGACATCTTCGTAGTCGCGATTTGATGTCTGAATCCGGCGAGTCGAATTTGATTGCGCCGCGCATACTGAGGCCCTCTATTCACAAACCGTGAGGGCTTCATTATGCATGTCATCAGCGAACCTGCGATTCTCTATTTCGGCACACCAGTTGTCCTTATCAGCACCGTCAATGAAGACGACAGCTCCAATCTCGCACCGATGTCGTCGGCATTCTGGCTTGGCTGGCGTTGCATACTCGGTTTGGGCGCGATGAGTCAGGCTGCTGAAAACCTGCAACGCGAGCGCGAATGCGTATTGAATCTGGCGTCGATCAATGAAGTTAATCTGGTGGATCGACTGGCGCTGACCACCGGACGCAATCCTGTGCCGGAGGTAAAAGCAGGGCGCGGTTATCGTCATGTGAAAGATAAATTCGGCATCGCGCGAGCGACGCCGTTGCCAGCGGAGACTGTGGCAGCACCACGTGTCGCGCAATGTCCCGTCCATATGGAGGCGGTAGTCGAGGCCGTGCATGGCCTTGCAGATGGCGATGCGGTATTGCAGGGCAAGATCAAGATATTTGAAGTGCGCATCAAACGCATACATATCGAGCAATCGATATTGGTGCCTGGCGAGCCAAATCGCATAGACCCGGACAAATGGAATCCGCTGATCATGAGTTTTCAGCATTTCTATGGTTTGGCGGAGGGGAAATTACAGCCATCCCAATTGGCGCAAATACCTGAATCCAAGTACCGTAGTGTCGATGTTGATCGGGCAAGGGAAGAGATGATATTGCAAAGCGGACAACGGCAAAGCGCAGCATAGAAGAATTGCAATGGGGACTTGAACTATGCGGCTTCATCCCTCATCTAAGGCGATATTTACTCGTTCTTCAAGGTTTTTATGCCGCCGCGCAGAGTCATCATCACGGTTTTAACTTTAGTCGCTTTGCTGCACGTTTATATCGGCTGGCGCATCTTGCCTGATCTGCCGCTGCCGGACATGTTCCTGGCGGCAGGCGCAATCTGGCTGCTGTTATCGATATTTCTGGTTCCTGCTGGCCTATTGTCGCGTGCGATCAAGAATCAAGCGCTGGCGGATAAGTTGGCGTGGATCGGTATGCTGACGATGGGTTTTTTCTCGACCTTGCTGGTCTTGACCTTCTTCCGTGATATTGGCTTGCTGATTGCTAGTCTATTTCACTATCACAGTGCAACACTGGTCGGCCTTTCTGCGCTTGCTGTGCCGGTAGTGGCGGTCTTCGTCAGCGTGATCGGTTTCATCAATGCCCGTCGCATCGCGTCGGTCAAACAAGTCGAGGTGCCGATTGCCGGTTTGCCTTATGCACTGGAAGGCTTTTCGATTGCGCAGATCAGCGATATCCACGTCGGCCCAACCATCAAGCGCGGCTATCTTGATGCGATCGTCAAAAAGGTCAATCACCTGAAGCCTGATATGGTTGCCGTAACTGGCGATCTCGTCGATGGCAGTGTCGCGCAATTGCGGAATCATACGGCGCCACTGGCGGATTTGTCGGCGCGTCATGGTGCGTTCTTCGTCACGGGAAACCACGAATACTATTCTAATGCGCATGAGTGGATTGCAGAAGTTAAACGCCTGGGTTTAACTGTCTTGATGAATGAACACGTGCTGTTGCGTCATGATCATGCAACCTTGTTAGTCGCTGGGGTCGCAGATTACACAGCCCATCATTTCGATGAATCGCATCGCAGCGATCCGCAAGGTGCATTGAAGGGGGCGCCATCGCAGATCGCAGTTAAGGTATTACTAGCACACCAACCACGTACTGCAGAGGCAGCAGCAGCGGCGGGCTACGACCTGCAATTGTCCGGTCATACACATGGCGGGCAATTCTTCCCGTGGAATTTCTTTGTGCCGTTGCAGCAGCCATTCACTGCGGGCTTGAATCGTTTGAAGGATCTATGGGTTTACACCAGCCGTGGTACCGGCTATTGGGGGCCGCCAAAGCGCCTCTTCGCGCCGTCTGAGATTACGCTGTTGCGTCTGGTATCTGCGGCATAAGGTATCGGGAGGATGAGGTAGGTACGGAAGATATTTGTAAAGCGCATCATGTCATGACTGCGTCATATCAAGTCCGCATAATACAAACCTCCTCGTCCATTCCGATACCTCCTTAAGAATGGAATTGCAGCCGCCTAGATTGGCGGCTTTTTTTTTGCGCAAAAATTTGCGCGTGATCAGGAGAGCAATTCTTTGACGCGGCGTGATACCAGTATTGGCAGATAGTCCTGGATGCTCGCAGTATTTTTCATGTGCGACAGGATGTCTTCGTACAGTGGCTCGATCTCATCAACAGAACGATGTACTTCATTGGCCAGTTTGCCAATGATGCGCATATGCTGGGAACGTTCTTCTTGATTGGTGTAGGGTGAAGCAGGGGCGGGGTTGGGCATTGCTTTACTGTGATTACTTACGTTCATTGAAGTGGCACTCACGTTAGAAATTCAGTTGGTCAGAAACAAGCCCTATTGCAGCTTGTTCATCGACGGCCTGCGTTTCTTTTTTGCTACCTGAACTGTGAGGCCTGTCTGGCAGTTCATGTTATCCGAAATTTCCAAAATGTCTTTGTCAAGACATCAACATCGCCAGGAAAATATCGGAATGCATTTGAGTTTAACAGAGTGCGGAAATCTTTTCAGAGGCGCTCTTTCTTTGCAGACACGTGCATTGTCGTCGTGCCAATGTCGATTCGACATGATTGCCGCGCTGCCACTTCGTTCGTTAAGATGCAAGTTGGTTTGCTGTCAGTTGTAATTACTGAGCGTCAAAACAATGCAGTTCTAGTGCAATCCTGATCACGTTGGTGAAGAGGTGCAATTTGCAAGCTCATCTGCGTTCGCTGCATTCTGGACAAGCACACTGGCAACTATTGTCTGCGCTCATTGTGATCGTCCTGCTGGCGTTTGAGTTGCTCGCGCTACATGCACTGGATACAACCGAAGCACGTCTGACCGATAGTTTCCTGCGGTATCACGCTGCACAATTCCCTGCTGATCCAAACATCGTTGTGATCGATATCGATGACGCCAGCATGCAAGCGATGCAGGAGATTGCTGGTCTCTGGGCATGGCCGCGTGAAATTCATGCTGACCTTATCGATGCCTTGTCCGAATTTGCGCCACGCGCAATCGTGTTCGATATCGCATTCAGCGAGCGTGATCTCAGGCATCCAAAGAGCGATGCGCGCTTGTCTTCATCCCTACAAGCGATTGCGCCACGCGGCTATCTGGCGGCAACCGTGATTGACGATGCACATGCAGCAGGTGCGCCACTGCGTGATCTGCAACATGCATTTGACATACGTGCAGCGGGCGCAGATTCTGCGTCGGTAGCCTTGCTGTTGCCCGGTGCGCTTGCACCTGCTGTCTGGCAATTGGGTCTTGACAATAGCGTCGTCGATGCCGATGGCGTGTTGCGACGCTACCGCATTCGGCAGGATATTGGAGGCTGGCGTTTGCCATCGCTGGCGGCACGCGTTGCTAGCGATCTTGGTGCAAGCCTGCCTGATAGCGAAACCTTCCTGATGAGCTGGCCAGATCATGGCCGCGTTCGTTACTCCTATGGGCAACTCTATCGTTTGTTGACCGAGCAACGTCCAACAATGTCGGATGCCGATGTGCTGCAATTGGATAAGCTCTTGCGCGGCAAGGTCATCGTAATCGGGTCATCTGCCACCAGCAGCTTTGATCATCACTTGACGCCTTTAGGTACGGGCTATCCAGGCGTTGATGTGCTCGCAACAGCAATTGACAATCTGCTCAATCGACACGAAATGCAACGGCTTCTTGCATGGTGGGCGTTATTGTTTGGCAGCATATTGATTGCTGCGTTGGCTTGGGCATTCAGTCGTTACGGCAATCCCTTGTACATTGGCGCGGTATTGGCGTTGTTGAGCCTGCTTTGCCTGTTTGCCATGGATCAGGCTATCGCACAGTTGTGGATGCTGCCATTTGCGACGCCATTGATCTTTGCATGGATATGGTTTCTCTCTGCGGCCTTGGTTGGCTTCCTGCGCGAGCGCCGCATACGGGAACAGGCGGTATCCTTGTTCCAGCGCTTCTTGAACCCGCAAGTCGTAAAGAAGATCATCGACCAAGGGGAGACCGTGGAAAGCATGTCCGGTCGCACCAGTGAAATCTCGGTGTTGTTTTCGGACATACGCGGCTTCACCACGTTATCGGAAATGCACGATCCACAGCAAGTGGTGCAATTGTTGAATCGATATTTCGACAAGCAGGTCGAAGTGATTTTCAAGCATGGCGGCACCTTGGACAAATTCATCGGCGATTGCATCATGGCCTTCTGGGGGGCGCCGATTGAGGATCCCAATCACGCCAGGCGTGCCGTTGCGGCGGCATTGGAGATGGAAGAAACTTTGTTGAATTTTCAAAAAGAGTTGTTGGACGAGGATTCCGATATTTTCAATTTCGACGTTGGCATCGGTGTACACTCAGGAAGTGCTGTGGTAGGCTTTATCGGCGCTCGACGCAAGCTCGATTACACAGCCATCGGCGATACCGTCAACCTCGCCAGCCGTGTTGAAGGTTTGACCAAGGACATAAGCCGGGTGCTGGTCAGCCGCGAGACGATGATTGCTTGCGGTGATGCGACTGACCTGATGTTTGAATTGCGCGGCTCCTTCAGCGTAAAGGGGCGCGCAGCCGAAGTGGAGTTGTACGAGCCCAAGAGGAAGGACGTATGAAGATTCCTGCTTTTGTCTTGTCCGCGCTACTTGCCGCCAATCTGGCTTATGCCGATCCCGCCCATACGATACGTGCGACTGATCTGCACGCTGAATCGCAATCCGATGCTGCAACGCTTGCCTTCATTCCTGAAAACACTGCGCTCGATGTCGTGCAGCGACGTGGTGCGTGGAGTCAGGTAAAAGCGGGGGCGCAGACTGGTTGGGTGCGTATGCTGGATCTGCGCTTTGACGTCAAGCCTGGGTCTGGTTCGTCGAACTCCGGCAATGCAGCGGGTGGATTAAACGGACTGTTGGCATCAGGCCGTACGGCGAACTCGGGTACCGACACCACAGGCGTGCGCGGTATGACTGAGGAAGATTTGAACAAGGCCCAAGCCAATCCAGCGGAATTCCAGAAGATGCAATCCTATGCATCGGACAAGGCTGTTGCAGTTGCATTTGGCAAGCGCGCGCAGCTGACGCAATCGAACGTGCCATATTTTCCTGAGCCCGCCAAGTAGCCGAATCGTTGAAGGGAGTGAGCACCATGCGTACTCTATCTAATTTCGCCAGACTGTTGATCTTGCTTGGACTATCGCTACTGGGAACCACAGCTTATGCGCAGTTCTCGTTGAAGCTGCCAGGCACCGGTAATTCTCCTGTTGATATTGGCAGCCTGTTCGGCAACGCATCGAAGATGGTGAAAGGGATCGACGAACCGGAAGAGATCCAGATTGGCCAAGGCTTTGCTGCCACTTTGCTAGGCGCAAAGCCCTTGCTTGCAGATGAACATGCGCAACGCTATGTGAATGCGCTTGGCCATTATCTGGCACTGCAAACGGAGCGGCCGGATTTGCCTTGGACTTTCGCTGTCCTGGACGATCCCGGTTTCAACGCCTTTGCTACACCGGGCGGCTACATTTTCATCACACGTGGTCTATTACAACGCATGCAAAGTGAAGCCGAACTGGCCGGCGTACTTTCGCATGAAATTGGACATGTACTGCGCAAGCATTATCTAAAAGCGGTGCAGAAGAATGCAGGCGCGTCGCTGCTGGGTGATCTTGCCAGCATGAAGGGCGGTAATTCGCAGATCAAGGATAGCGTCGTCAACTTTGCCAAGAACCTGTATTCCAAAGGCTTGGACAAGGAAGATGAGTTTGAGGCGGATCGCATTGGCGTCATCGTCGCGGCACGCGCAGGATATGATCCCTATGGCTTGCCTGCGGTGATACAGATACTCGAAGAACAAAGCGCACAGGACAATAACTTCTCGCTCCTCTTGAAGACACATCCACCACCATTGGAGCGGTTGGACAGGCTTGATAAGCTGATGAAGAATCAGTTCGATTCCTTACCGGCAGCGAGCGGGGCGCCGATTGCAACAAGATTGAAGGAGTATTAGGGTACGGTTTTGCATTGAATATGGCTGCGCCTGATGATATTCAAAAGAAATTTGGTTTTATCATCATTCCGAGATTGAAATAAGCTACCTCTTTGTGGTGAAATACTTCTTTTATCTCTCTACTAAGTCGCCATTTGAGCCGAAGTCAACGCCTACTCGATTTGTTGCAAATCCTGCGCCGCCATCGTTACCCGGTCACTGGCGCGTCTCTCGCTGAAGAACTGGGAATCAGCCTGCGTACCCTGTATCGCGATATCGCCACCTTGCAAGAGCAGGGCGCGCACATTGAAGGTGAATCGGGCATGGGCTATGTGCTGAAACCCGGCTTCACCCTGCCGCCATTGATGTTCACTGAAGATGAAATCGAAGCCTTGGTGCTGGGGTCGCGCTGGGTTGCCGAGCGTGCTGATGCACGCTTCGCTGCGATTGCGCGTGACGCATTGGCAAAAATTGCGGCGGTGCTTCCTGATGAATTGCGCGATACGCTTGATGCGTCAACCCTATTCATCGGCCCCGGTCGCCCCATCATGCGCGCCGACCTGAATCTGCCAGTCATACGACGCGCAATACGCAACGAACGCAAGCTCGACATCACCTACCTCGATTTGAAAGGTATCGAATCAAGACGCGTCATCTGGCCATTCGCCTTGGGCTATTTCGAACAGGTTGATCTGGTCATGGGGTGGTGCGAGTTGCGTAAAGGTTTCCGCAGCTTCCGCGCTGACCGCATCGCCATGATCGAATACAGCGAGCAGCGCTATCCACGCCGTCGCGCCATGTTGCTCAAGGAATGGCATGCCCGGCAGAAAGAGGAAAGTCAGCAGCTTCCAGGCGAGGCGATTACTGCTGACAAAAACTGACAGTGGTGGCTCCTATGATGGTTTCAAGCCGATAGCATTCGCGGCGGCAAGGCAAACCATCCACTTATCCATTAGGAGCCAATCATGTTGCAGCCAGACTATTTTTTGTTGTACGTAGACAATCCACCTGCCAGTGCAGCCTTTTATACCAAATTACTGGCCAAAGAACCTGTCGAGTCCGCCCCGACGTTTGCCCTGTTCGTGCTGGATTCCGGCGTTAAAATCGGTTTCTGGTCCAAGCATACGGTGCAGCCGGTCGCCACGCTGGTTGGCGGCAGCGAGATCGCGTTTTCGGTTGCTGACAACAGCGTCGTCAATGATCTCTATGCAGACTGGTCAGAGCGTGGTTTGCCGATTGCGCAGCCACCGACTGCGATGGATTTTGGTTATACCTTCGTGGCCGTCGATCCTGATGGACATCGCTTGCGTGTATTTGCGGCCTCTCGGGGGTAAGCAGATTGATCTTCGGGGAACCGATATTGCAGGTGCAAATTGTCGTTTCCCCCAACACTGAGTGTTCTACGGTATAGCTACGTTTTCTAAAGTGTGTTGCACCAGGTCAGTAGTTTGGCATGTGCTGCTTGTATCGCATCGTCACCACGATTTAGCTTATCCAGTGTCAGGACCTGTACATCAGAAATACCAACCACTGAAAATACGTAACGCAGATAGGGTGTTGCAAAATCCGGTTGCGACTTATCACTATCATCCACCTTACCGCCACACGCCATGACGATGCGTATAGGCTTATTGTGCAGAAGACCTTGCTTGCCGGACTCTGTGATGCGAAAGCTTCGATGCGGTCGTACGATGTAATCGATCCATGCCTTTAATGCAGAGGGAATCGTGAAGTTATGCATTGGTGTCGAGATCAGTACAAAGTCGGCATGATCGAATTCATCGATTAACGTCTCTGACGGCGCCAGTGCTATTAGCTCATTCGTGGTGCGAGTCGATATCGGCATCAAGCTGGCTTGCACGAACGCGTTGTTGGGATGCGGCAATGGGCTATGTCCCAAATTGCGCTCGGTGACGGTCAGGTTTGCATATCTTGCCTGCAGATGTGCAATGGCTTTTCGCGCCGCTTGATAGCTATGTGACTGTTCGCCACGTGCGCTGGCAGCGATGTGCAGCAGATTACGTATCGTCATGTTTCAATTGGGGTATTGAAGCGCAACGAAGTCGCCAGCAAGCCGTTACGGAAATAGAAGCGATGGCCGAGCGAGTTGGATAGTGGCGTATCCAGTACCAATTTACGGCAACCTGATTTCTTCGCTTCTTGCTTGAGCCAGGTAATCAAACGCTCGCCATAGCGTTTGCCGCGTCGGCTCTCATCGGTGACCAGATCGTCCACATAGAGAAAGCGTCCATGCACCAGATTTTCCTGCACACGGTAGCCGCTCAACGCAACGATATGACCTTCGTCGCGCAGCGCCAACAGACGATAACCATCGGTACACTGTCGCTGCCAACGTGCGATGAAC
>Ga0116226_10000221_pt1 | contig 46414 bp, 43 predicted proteins | sample S1TSphfallax_FD_89692 | JGI IMG/M metagenome (GOLD analysis project Ga0116226, IMG submission 89692) | Host-associated microbial communities from peat moss isolated from Minnesota, USA - S1T2_Fa - Sphagnum fallax MG | ecosystem: Host-associated > Plants > Peat moss > Unclassified | place: USA... | reverse complement strand
GGAACGCGATTTGCGCCGCCAATGCGCGATAATGGTCGAGCGACGGCGTGAGCAGACCGACCTCTTTCGCCCGGTCATCATAGCGCCTTACCCGCACAGCGGCCTCCGCCGCGGGCAGGGTGATGAAATCGGCCGCCTCGGCCGGTGTGAAGGCGCCGCCCTGATAGATCAGGGATTGTTTGGAGGCGGGTGACAATGCTTCCCAATAGCCCTCTTCGACAGCGCAGCAATAGCGTTTGGCGTCGACATGCAGGCGGATGACCTCGGTGACCGTTGCTGGAAATAGGGGCGACAGGGCAATGGCGCCGGTTTCCTGGTGTTTTTCCGATGGGTCATTCTCGGGGAGCAACAAGTGTCCGAGGTCATGCAGCAGTGCGGCGACGATCACGGCAGCCGGCTCGCCGGCCTGTTCGGCGGCCAGGGCGCATTGCAGCCCATGCTGCAGCTGTGAGACGGCTTCGCCACCATAAAGGCTATCGCCCTTCCGGTCATACAGCGCGAAGAGTTCGTGCAAGGTAAGCGGGGTGTTCATGATTTCTCGTCTCGACAAATCCAAAATTTGTTGAATTCTTTGGGTCGGCTGGGATTTTACCTAATTGAGCCCACGAATATTTGACGGTTCGATGAAATTCGCCGGGGTCACACCTTATTGTCATTAAACTGTCATCTTTCCCCAATAAAATCGTCATGCCCCATGGGTAAGATATGATTTCATTCGGTTGCGAGAGGTTGGGCATGCAGTCGCGCGCGTCGATGGCCGCTCCGGCGGTCAAGGTCACGACACTAAGCAAGAGCTTCGGTGACTGCAAGGCGTTGAACAGCGTCTCGATGGATATTCATGCTGGCGAGATGGTCGCACTGATCGGCTCGTCCGGGTCGGGCAAGTCGACCTTGCTGCGCCACATCGCCGGCTTTGTGCTTGGCGATGCCGGGCAGGGCAGTATCGAAGTGCATGGCCATCCTCTCCAGGCGCAAGGTCGCCTGGCGGCCGATATCCGCCGCATTCGCGCCGGCATCGGCTTTGTCTTTCAGCAATTCAATCTGGTCGGCCGTTTACCGGTGATCACCAATGTACTGACCGGTGCCTTGTGCCGCGTGCCCTTGTGGCGCTCCCTGACGGGCCTGTTCCCCAAAGCGGAACGATTGAGCGCCATGGAGGCTCTGCGGCGGGTGGGTATCGCGGACAAGGCTTGGATCCGGGCGTCAGAACTTTCTGGCGGGCAGCAGCAGCGCGCTGCCATCGCGCGGACTCTGGTGCAAAAGGCCAAGATCATCCTGGCCGATGAGCCGATCGCCTCCCTCGACCCGGAATCCTCGCGTCGGGTCATGGAGGCCTTGGCCCGCATCAATCAGGAGGATGGAACCACCGTCGTCGTTTCCCTGCACCAGGTCGATTTCGCCATTCGCTTCTGCACACGGACCATCGCGCTGAAAGAGGGCGTGATCGTCTATGACGGCCCCAGTTCCGCCCTGACCGCCGATGTACTGCACAGCCTCTATGGCAGCGACGCCGGTCAGCTGTTCGAGCCAGCGGGCTCAATGTCGGCGTCCCGCGCCGCCGAGCCGCCACCCTTCGCGGTCGCGGCCATTCCCTGATCTTGCCTTATTGTCCGGAGTTCTCCCGTAATGAAGCCGCTGTTTTTGCTATGCGCCCTGCTCTTGGCGTTAACCCCCCCCTCCTTGCATGCCGAGCAGACCGAGGTGACCTTCGGTATCATTTCCACCGAGGCGTCGAGTGCCCTGAGGCAGCAATGGCAGCCTTTGCTCGATGATCTGGAGGCGAGAAGCGGTCTCAAGGTCAAGCCGTTCTTCGCCTCGGACTATGCCGGCATCATCGAGGCCATGCGCTTCGGTAAGGTGCAATTTGCCTATTTTGGCAATAAATCAGCGATGGAAGCGGTAGATCGCGCCGATGGGCAAGTCTTCGCCCAGACTATTCAGGCAAATGGCCAAGGCGGATATTATTCGCTCCTGATCACCCAGAAGGACTCCGATATCCATGATCTGGCCGACCTGCTGAACCGGCCCGGCAGATACACGTTCGCCAATGGCGATCCGAACTCGACCTCGGGGTATCTGGTGCCGGCCTATTATGTCTTCACCCTCAATCATATCGACCCCAAGACCCATTTCAAACGGGTGGTCACCGGCAGCCACGAGACCAATATCATGGCAGTGCTCAACAAACAGGTCGACGTCGCGACCAATAATACCAATGATTTCGAAAAAGTTGGCCGCGAGTTGGGCGATCGAATCAAGGATGTCCGGATCATCTGGACCTCGCCGCTGATTCCCGCCGATCCGCTGGTATGGCGCAAGGATCTCAGCGATGACATCAAAGCCAAGCTGTCGAAATTCTTCTACGCATATGGCCAGACCGGCTCCGCGGAACAGCAGCGGCACGAGAAGGACATCCTCAAGGTGCTGACCTTTTCCGGCTTCCATCCCTCGTCGGATGCGCAACTGATCCCGGTCAGGCAGTGGGAATTGTTCAAGACCCGTGGCCGCACCGAGGCCGATGAGACTCTGTCACCAGCCGAAAAAACCGCTCAATTGGCGGAAATCGACGCGAAGCTGGCGGAGCTGCGCAAGAGCGCCGGCGAGACTGGTGGACCGTCACAATGAGCGCCGGCGGACAGGCCCTCACCACCGACGTTCCGCGTCGCCCCTTTGCGCTCGGCAAGTCATTGGTCTATGCCGGCGGTGTCGCTTTGCTCGCCTGGTCCTGGCGCGGCGCCGAGATCGATCCCTGGATCCTGATCCGCGACTGGGGAAACATGTCGCGCTTCAGCGCCGACTTTTTTCCGCCCGACTTCCGAGAATGGCGCTCCTATCTGCAGGAGATGGTGGTCACCATCCAGATCGCGGTGTGGGGAACCGCGCTCGCGGTCCTGCTGGCTGTTCCGTTTGGTCTGATGTCGGCCGAAAATGTCAGTCCGCTGTGGTTGCGCCAACCGGTCCGGCGCTTGATGGACTGTCTGCGCGCCATCAATGAAATGGTCTTCGCCATGTTGTTCGTGGTGACGGTGGGGCTGGGTCCGTTTGCCGGCGTCCTGGCGCTGTTTGTTCACACCACCGGCGTTCTCGCCAAACTTTTTTCCGAGGCGGTGGAGGCCATCGACCCGCGCCCAGTCGAGGGAATCCGCGCCACCGGCGCGGGTCCGCTCGAGGAAATTCTCTATGGGGTGATTCCTCAGGTCGTGCCGCTTTGGATCAGCTTTTCGCTCTATCGGCTAGAGGCCAATGTCCGATCGGCGACAGTGGTCGGCATGGTCGGCGCCGGGGGAATCGGTGTATTATTGTGGGAGATCATCCGCGGCTTCCATTTCGCCCAGACCTGCGCGGTGATGATCATCGTCATTGCCAGCGTGTCGATCCTTGATATCACGTCGGCCTGGCTGCGCAAGCTGTTCATATGAGGGCAAGATGGCGGGGGATTTCGATGGGTTGGCGCCCCTGATCCTGGTGGTAGGGCCATCGGGGGTCGGCAAGGATGCGCTGATCGGAGAGGCGAGGCGTCTCCTCGCCGGCGATCACCGCTTCCATTTTGCCCGGCGCATCGTCACCCGGCCGAGCCAGAGCGGCGCTGAGGACCATGACAGCATGAGCTTGACGGATTTCCGCCGCCGCGAGGCGGAGGGCGGGTTTTTGTTATCCTGGGACGCGCACGGCCTGTCTTACGGTGTGCCCCGCGACGTCGCCCAGCTGCGGCTGAGCGGCGTGGCGGTGATCGCCAATGTCTCGCGCCGCGTGCTCGCCAGCGCGTGTCGCGAATTGGCGCCGGTCTGTGTGCTCGCCGTTACCGCGCCGGCGGAAGTACTGGCCGCCCGCCTGGCCTCGCGCGGTCGGGAAAGTGCCGCTGATATAATGGTCCGGCTGCAGCGTTCGGCGCCGGCCTTGCCGGACGGCGCCCTGGAAGTCGCCAATGACGTCCCCCTGGCCGTGGCGACCGAACGCTTTGTCGCAGCCCTGAAGCTCTGTCATCCTACTTATAGCTGACGTTGTACGTCTCCCGCTTGCTGCCGGGGAAATCCTGCAGCGCCGCGTCGATCAGGGCGGCGATCACGTCACTCTTGTCGGCGGTGCGGTCGAGCGACAAATGGGCCTGGGCGGCGAAAACCACCTCGTCATGCTGGTGCGGCCTGGTCAGGTCATAGAGATTGATCGACAGGGTACGAACCACCTTGTCGTCGTCACTCTTCTTCTCGGGGAAATTCCGGCGGCGTTCCTCGGACGCGCCGGCCAGCCCGTCGCCATCATAGGAGAACATCAGCCCATAGCGGGCCTGGGCTGGCTCTTCGACCCGTGACAATCCTCTCGCCGCCAGTTTTGCGGCGATTTGTTCGGCATATTTGTTGTAATCCTTGGCGCCCTCCTGCGTCCTGACCGGCAGGATGACGAAGTTGCCTGTCTCGCTGGGCAGCGCTGCCGACCGTTCGACCAGAATGCCGCCGCCGCAAGCCGCCACCGCCAGGGTAGAGAAGACAGCGACGATCCGCAGCCAGGTTCCGCTTCGCCAAGGTCTGTCAAGGCTGTTCATTAAAGGGTCTCCCGTTAAGAAAATCAACGCGACCCTATCGCGAAATGAACCAGACGGAAAGAGCGGTCAGGCGATCCTTGCGCCCTCGCGCCAGACGGCGCGCACCACCGGTACGTCGCCCTCATCCCTAACCCGGATCAGGTCCGCCCGCTTGCCGAGGCTCAGGGATCCGCGATCCTTCAGTCCCGCCACTGCCGAGGGCACAGAGGTCGCCATGGCGACCGCCTTCGGCAGATCGAGGCCGATCGAGTCGCGGGTCAGCAGAAAGACCGCATGGATCAGGCTGATCGGCACATAATCGGAACTGAGCAGATCGAGCAGTCCGGCGCGCGCCAGATCTTCTGTCGCGATATTGCCCGAGTGAGAGCCGCCCAGCACCAGATTAGGCGCGCCCATCAAAGTGCGGATACCGGCGTCCTGGGAGGCTTTAGCCGCCGCCATTGTGGTGGGGAATTCGGCGAAGTCGGTACCGAGCGCGACCGCTTCCGCGACATGCGCCTCAGTCGCGTCGTCATGGCTGGCCAGGGTGAGACCGCGTTCCCGGCAGGTGGCGGCGATTTCAAGGCGGTGCGGCGCCGAATAGAGCGCTGAATTTGCCTTCTGCCGTTCGGTGAACAGATCCATCTCGGTGCGGGTGAAATGATATTTCCCCATATAATAATCGAGATATTTGTCTTCGCGCAGAAATTGCCGCTGACCGGGCGTATGGTCCATCAGCGAGACAATGCCGACCAGTTCGTTATCAACGAAAGTATTGAAAAGGTTCAGAATATTGGCGCAGGACACCTCGCAGCGCAGATGCAGACGATGGTCGGCGCGCAAATCGCCGCGGCGTTGCGCCGTGGTGATGCCCTCGACCATGCCCCGCAGATTGGCCAGCCGGTCCGAGCCGTCGATGACGTCGCCGCAGGAAATTGCGTCATAGACTGTGGTGATGCCGGCCGACGCCATCTGGGCGTCATGGGCGAGCACGGCGGCGGCGGCGTTCCAGCGAACCTTCGGCCGCGGCGTCATATGTTTTTCGAGGTTGTCGGTATGCAGCTCGACCAGGCCGGGCAGCAGATAATCCCCCTGGCAATCGATGGCTGAGGCAAGGTGGCTGGGCCCGGTCGAAAGTTCGCCGATCATTCCGTCCTGCACATGCAGGCTGCCCAGAATCACCGCACTCGGGGTGACGATCCGGGCATTGGTCAAGGTCATGCTGCTGGTCATCTCTCAGCCCTTCAACAAATGGAGTCGGGTGGATACGGCCTCGCGCACCTCATCATCATGAAAGACCCCGACAATGGCACGCTGTTCGGCTTTGGCTTCCAAGATCAGCTCGATCACCGCGCGTCGATTGGCAGCGTCCAATGACGCGGTCGGCTCATCAAGCAGCAGGATCGGATGTTTTGCCGCGAAGCCCCGGGCTATATTGACCCGCTGTTGTTCGCCACCGGAAAAGGTCGCCGGCGCCAGGGACCAGAGGCGTTCCGGAATATGCAGTCGCGCCAGCAGAGCACCGGCCCGTTGGCGCGCCTCCTGGATCGGCATGGCCAGTCCGCGCAACGGCTCGGCGACGACATCAAGCGCGGAAATGCGCGGGATGGCCCGCAGGAACTGGCTGACATAGCCGAGGCTGAGTTTGCGCAAGTCCAGGATGACCTGCGGATCGGCATCGGTCATTTCAACCCTGTCGCCGCCATGGCGGACCTGAATGCGCCCGGCGCTGGGTCGGCAATTGCCATACAGGCAGCGCAGCAGGGTCGATTTCCCGGCACCCGACGGGCCATGCAAGGTCACACACTCGCCAGCCGCGACCTCGAGCGACTGGTCCTGGAAGACCGCGATCTCAATGCCGCCCTGGGTGTGAAGCACATAGGTCTTGGCCAGATTTTCGACCGTGATCATGACGCTCATGGATGCAGCACCGAAGAGACCAGCAATTGGGTGTAGGGGTGATGCGGATCGTCGAGCAGCTGGTCGGTCAGGCCGGTTTCCACCACGCGGCCCTGGCGCATCACCATCAGCCGATGGGCCAGCAGCCTGGCCACCGCCAGATCATGGGTGACGATCACCGCGGCCAGGCCGAGATCGGTCACCAGCCGCTGCAACAGATCGAGCAGCCGGGCCTGCACCGATACATCGAGGCCGCCGGTCGGCTCGTCCATGAATACTAATCTCGGGTGAGAAATCAGATTGCGGGCGATCTGCAGACGCTGCAGCATGCCGCCCGAGAAGGTCAGGGGCAGATCGTCGATGCGGTTCCTGTCAATCTCGACCCGTTCCAGCCAGGATTCCGCGCTGGCGCGGATTTCGCCGTAATGACGGGCGCCGATCGCCATCAGCCGCTCGCCGACATTGGCGCCAGCCGACACCGTCATGCGCAGCCCGTCGCGCGGATTTTGCTGCACCACGCCCCATTCGGTGCGCGCCAGCCAGCGGCGTTTGGCTTCGCTCAGGCCATAGACATCGAGGATTTCGCCGCTCGCGCTGCGATAGAGGATCCGTCCGGCGCTTGGGCGCAGGCGTGCCGACAGACAATTCAGCAGACTGGTCTTGCCCGAGCCGGATTCACCGACAATCCCCAGCACCTCGCCGGGGGCAAGATCGAAACTGATATCGAGACAGGCCGCCCGTTCGCCATAATAATGGCTGAGGCCTTCGACCTGAAGCAGGGGCGTCATGTTAGAGCCTCTTGCCGCTGATCCTGGCAATAATCCGTATCGGAGCAGACGAACATCCGGCCGCCTTGATCATCGATGACAACCTCATCGAGAAAGCTCACGCCCGAGCCGCACAGGCTGCAGCATTGGTCCCAGCTTTGCGGCTCGAAGGGGAAATCGTCGAAATCCAGGCTCTTGACCGGGGTCCAGGGCGGTACCGCATAGATGCGTTTTTCCCGGCCGGCGCCGAACAGCTGCAATGCCGGGCTGCGATCCATTTTCGGATTGTCGAATTTGGGGATCGGCGACGGCCGCATCAGATAGCGGTCATCGACCAGCACCGGATAGTCATAGCTGGTGCTGATCCGGCCGAAGCGCGCGATGTCCTCATAGAGTTTGACATGCATCACCCCATAGTCGCTGAGCGCGTGCATCTTGCGGGTTTCGGAGTCGCGCGGCTCAAGCCAGCGCAGCGGTTCCGGGATCGGCACCTGATAGACCAGGATCTGCCCGGCGCGGAGCGGTGTTTCCGGGATCCGGTGGCGCGTCTGGATGATTGTGGCGTCCCGCGTCCTTGTCGTTGTCCTGATACCGGCGGTGCGGGCGAAAAAGCGTCGGATCGAGACGGCATTGGTGGTGTCGTCGGCGCCCTGATCGATCACTTTCAGGCAGTCATCCGCGCCGATGATGCTGGCGGTGACCTGAATGCCGCCGGTGCCCCATCCGTAGGGCAGCGGCATCTCGCGGCTGCCGAACGGCGCCTGATAGCCGGGGATCGCGACCGCCTTCAAGATGGAGCGGCGGATCATCCGTTTGGTCTGCTCATCCAGATAGGCGAAATTATAGCCTGTCAGGCCGGTCATTGGTTTTCCTCCCGCACCGAGCGCAGCCGGCGGATCATCTCGAGCTCGGACTGGAAATCGACATAATGCGGCAGCTTCAGGTGCTGAACGAACCCCGATGCCTCGACATTGTCGGAATGGGCCAGGACGAATTCCTCGTCCTGGATCGGGCTGCCGGTCTCTTCGCCCAATTCAGGCGCGCGGAGTCCACGATCGACCAGGGCCATGGCCATCGCCTTGCGCTCGGCGGCGCCGAAGGCCAGACCATAGCCGCGGGTGAATTGCGGCGGCTGGTCCTTGGAACCGAGAAACTGATTGATCATCTGGCATTCGGTCACGGTGATGTCGCCGATTTCGATCGGAAAGCCCAGCTCCTCGGGGTCGATCACCACAGCGACCTCGCCCAGGCGGATCTCGCCGGCGAAGGGGTGGGAATGCCCATAGCCGCGCTGCGAGGAATAGGCGAGGGCAAGCAGAAAACCCTCATCGCCGCGCGCCAGATTTTGCAACCTAACATCCCGGCCGGCGGGAAAATCGAGGGGTTGGCGGGTCAGGTCGCCCGGCTCTGAGCCGCACTCCGGGGGATTACTCTCGAGCAGGCCCTCCTGACCGAGCAGATCGGCAACGCGGGGCATGACGTCGGCGACGGGTTCTGCGGCAGAGTGCGCCGCTCTTGGTGTTCCCTCGGCGGCCAGGGCGAAATCGAGCAGCCGGTGGGTATAGTCATAGGTCGGGCCGAGCAGTTGGCCGCCGGGCAGGTCCTTGAAAGCCGAGCTGATGCGGCGCCGGATCGCCATGCGGCTGCTGTCGAGTGGCTGCGAGACGGCGAGTCGCGGCAAGGTGGTGCGATAGGCGCGCAGCAGGAAGATCGCCTCGACCAGATCGCCCTGCGCCTGTTTGATCGCCAGCGCCGCCAGATCGCGGTCATAGAGCGACCCCTCGGTCATGACCCGATCGACCGCGCCGCCCAATTGCCCCATCACCTGATCCAGCGAGAGCTCGGGCGTCTCTGGCGGGCCGCGCCGTTCCTCTTCCATCAGCCGATGGGCATTGTCGATCGCCTGTTCGCCCCCCTTGACCGCGACATACATGGCTCAACCCTCCCCTCGGCGGCTGCATCTGCTGCTGCGTGGCAGGCAGGCCAGCCGGCCGCCGCTGGTGAAAATCAGATCGACACCGCACGGGAATTGCCGGTGATTGGCGTCAAACCACGCGGCAAAGTCGGCAGGTAGCCCCTGAGGCGAAAAAATCACACTGCTTTCGATGCCCGGTCCGTGCAGGGTCCAGGAGGTGCCGCCGGTGAGGTCGGGCAGCTCGATGATCAGGGTGGTCGAGCGGTCGGGATAGTCGTCGCTGCCCTGACCGAAGGCCTCAAGCGGCGGCATGCGCAACGGTGCGGTAATCAGGGCGAAAGCGGCGGTGGCGGGGCTCGGGGTCAGCGGGCAGCCGCACTGGAAGCGGAGGTAAGCGGCGCAGGCTGGCTCGGCGCAGTCGAGCCAGACCGGCGTCTCGAAATCAGCCATGGTCAGGGCGACCGCGGCGGCGGCAGAGGACAGCGGCGCGGGTGGCGCCAGCGCGACCGGCAGGTCATGCAGGGTGCCGGGCCGCGCCATGGCGTCGAGCAGGACGCGAAAGACGCGCTGGGAGTCCGGGCCGATATCGCTGAAGCCGGGCAGGAGTCCGGAGGGGTTGCCAGACGAGTCGAGGGGCTGCATTCCGGTCATGTCGCGCCCCGCACCAGGGTGAAGAAATCAACGCGGGTCGCTGCCGCCTTCCGCGACCGCGCCAGACGCCGCTCGCGAAAAGCCAGGTCGAGCCGCGCCAGGTCGTCGGCCAGCGACCCGTGGTCGGGGGGCTGTTGGGGGGTCTCTTGCAGGAGTTGGGGGGTCTCTTGCAGGAGTGCGTCGATGACTGCCGCCTGTTCGGCCTGGATCAGCCGGCGTCCGGCGATCCAGGCATGACCGACAACGCCGCTCTCTGTCCTGATCGAGCAGCGCGTCACTGTCATTTCACCGACATTGAAGGGGGCTCCATCGCCGCCAACCCGGCCGCGCAGCAAGGTCAGGCCGATCTCCGGATGGCGCAATATCTGATAGGCCGGCAGATTGCCGGTCTGCTTCAGGCGCTGCCAGCATGCCTCAAGCTCTTGGGGTTCGGCGCGGGCGAGAATTCCCATCCAGCGCTGGCGCGCCTGGGTCCCGCTGGTCTCTGCTTCAAGTTTCATCGACGACCTATAAATTTGTATAGACATCTATACCTTTATCGGCGAGATTTATCCCCGAAAACCGGACAAAAAACAAGTCAGAAAGGATGAAGCTTCGATGACGGAACTCGGCAACACCCCCCAATTGTCGCGGCAGACCGGTACGGCACTGTGGCGGCAGATCGCCGAGCGTCTCGAATCCGCCATCGCCACGGGTCACTATCGGCCGGGCGCGCAATTGCCGACCGAACATCGCCTCGCGGCGGAATTCGCCGTCAATCGCCACACCGTCCGCCACGCCATCGCCGCCCTGGCGGAGTCCGGTCTGGTGCGGATCGAGCAGGGGCGCGGCAGTTTCGTTCAGGAAAATGTCATCGATTACTGGATCAAGCAGCGCACCCGCTTCTCCGAGAATGTCCAGAATGCCCGGCAGGAACCGTCCGGACGGTCGCTTGATCTGCGCCAGGAACCCGCCGAAGGCTCCGTGGCCAAGGCGCTGGAGGTGCGGCGCGGCAGTCAGGTTTGGGTGATCGAACGTCTCAGTGAGGCGAATGGCCGGCCGCTCAGCCTGACCACTCACTATTTCCCCAAGGCGCGCTTTCCGGCCCTGGCCGAAATCTATGGCGAGTTCGGCACGATCAGCGCCACCCTCGATCGTCTGGGGGTGGGCGACTATACCCGCAAGATTACCCGAGTGACCGCGCGGATAGCGCGCGCCATCGACACCAAACTTCTGCAGCAGGCGCCCAACAAGCCGGTGCTGGTCACCGAGGCGGTCAATATCGACGGCGAGGGCCGGGCCATCGAATATAGTATCGGTCATTGGGCGTCCGATCGCGTCCAGATGGTCTTCGAGCCCGGCAAATGATCCGGCGCATCAGCGGAGCGCGGGTGCTCCTCCCCGACGGCGAAATCAACCATCAAAGCGTGACGATCAAGGGCGGCTTGATAGCGGCGATCGGCGCCGATGACACCTCGTCCCCGATCTTGGCCGATGGATTGCTGCTCCTGCCGGGCATCGTCGATTTGCATGGCGACGCCTTCGAGCGCCAGCTCATGCCGCGTCCGATGGTCGGTTTTCCCGCCGATATCGCGCTGCTCGACACGGACCGGCAATTGCTCGCCAATGGCGTCACCACCGCGCTGCATGGGGTCACCTGGTCCTGGGAGCCCGGTCTGCGCGGCCGGCAGGCGGCGGTTGATCTGCGTGACGCGCTGATCGGTCTGCGGCCTCACCTTGGCTGCGACACCCATATCCATCTGCGCTTTGAGACTTTCAATATCGCCGCGGCCGGGGAGATCGAGGCCTGGCTAAAAGCGGGATATGTCAAACTGCTGGCCTTCAACAATCACCTTCCGGCGATGCAGCGGCGCCTCGATCATCCCGCCAAATTGGCGCAATATGCCGAACGCGCCCATCTCAGTGTGGCGGATTTCGCCACCCTGATCCGCGAGACTGCGGACAAAGCCGACGAGGTCCCCGCGGTCACGGAAAAATTGGCCGCGATTGCCCGGGGCTGCGGCATTGCCATGGCCTCCCACGATGACGACTCACCCGCCATGCGGGGCCATTTCCAGGTGCTCGGCTGTGACCTTTGCGAATTCCCGATGACCCTTGAAACGGCGCAGGAGGCGAGGCGCCTGGGCAGCGCGGTGATCATGGGCGCGCCCAATGTGCTGCGCGGTGGCAGTCATCAGGACCGTGGGATCGCGGCATCCAGCCTGACTGCCGCTGGTCTGGTCGACGTGCTGGCGTCCGATTATTATTATCCCGCGCTGTTCCAGGCCGCCTTCCGGCTGGTGCGCGAGGACGTCCTCGCTCTGCCGGCGGCGTGGCAATTGGTCTCGGCCAATCCGGCGCGGCTGGCCGGATTTGCCGACCGCGGCGTGATCGCAAAAGGCCGCCGCGCCGATCTGATCCTGGTCGATGATCGCGATCCCGGACTGCCGCGCATCATGGCCACCTTCGCGGGGGGCCGGCTGGTCCATAGCGCGCCCGGTTTCGCCCGATGACCAGCGCGCGTCATGCCCTCTATTTCGCGCCGGAGGAGGGGTGCGCCCTGGCCGAATTCGGGTGGTCCTGGCTTGGGCGACGACCGGACAGCGCCGATCTTCTGCCCCTGCCGCCGGCCCAGAGCGAACTGGTCGTCGAGGCGCGGCGCTATGGTTTCCACGCAACTCTGAAGGCGCCGTTTCGCTTGCGAGAGGGCTGCTTCCGCGACGATCTATTGTCTGCTCTGGCCGACTTCGCCAGCCGGCGGCCGGCCTTCGCCGCACCGCGTTTGGCGGTCTCCGCCGCCGATGGTTTTCTGGCCCTGCGTCCGGTGACCCGGTCATCGGCGCTGCAGGAACTGGCCGACGCCTGCGTGCGGGATTTCGACCACTTTCGCGCGCCTCTGACCGAGGATGAGCGGCGCAAGCGGCTCGCGACGTCCCTCAGCCAGCGCCAGTGGGCAAATCTTGAACAGTGGGGTTATCCCTATGTGTTCGAGGATTTTCATCCCCACCTGACCCTGACCGGCCGTCTCAGCGGGGCGGCGCTTGGGCGTTGGCAGGAGCATTTGCAGGCGCTGACGGCGCCTCTCCTGAAGGAGGAAATCATGATCCGGTCGATCTGCCTGTTCGAGCAGCGCGGGCAGGGCGAACCCTTCCTTGTGACCGGTCGCTTCGCTCTCTTGTCATAAAATCTCTGGGCAAAAAAATTTGTGTGATTGTCTCATCGCACCCGGCAGACTGAAAGTGCATCGGGGGAGATGGCGATGGCGGGACAGGTCAGACTGAAACAATCCTTGGGATTATGGTCGGTGGTACTCTTCGGGCTGGCCTATATGGCGCCGATGATCGTGCTCGGAACCTTCGGCCCCTTGGCCGATACCAGCCGGGGCACGGCGGCGATGGCCTATAGCCTGGGCGCTGTCGGCATCACCCTGACCGCCATCAGCTATGCGATCATGGCGCGGGTCTATCCGGTGGCGGGATCGGCCTATAGCTATGCGCGCAAATCCATCAATGCCAGTTTTGGCTTCCTGGTCGGCTGGGCGATGCTGCTCGACTATTTCTTCATCCCCATGGTGATCTGGCTGATCGGCGCATCCTTTCTCGCCACGGCCTTTCCCGAACTGCCGATCGGACTGTGGATCACCCTCTTCGTGCTGGTGACCAGCGCGATCAATATCGTCGGCATTGTCTTCGCCAGCCGGATCAATTTCATCCTGATGGTGCTGCAGATCCTGGTGCTGCTGGCCTTTATTTTTCTCGCCGGCCGCTCTGTATTCGCCCTCGAAGGCCCCGGCGGTCTGCTGTCCCTGAAACCCTTTTTTGGCGATGGCGTTCCCTTGTCGGCGTCGATCGCCGGCGCGGCGCTGGCCGCCTATGCCTTTCTCGGCTTCGATGCCGTCTCGACCCTGACCGAGGAGACTGTCGATGCGAAGCGGACGATACCGAAAGCGGTCATCATCGTCGCTTTGTCGGGGGCGGTTATTTTTATCCTGTCGGCCTATCTGACCCAGTTGGCCCATCCCGGCTTCGCCTTCAGCGACGTCGACACCGCCGCCTTCGAGATCGCCAAGACGATCGGGTCGGATCTCTTCGCGACGATCTTCCTGTTCACCCTGGTGATCACCCAATTCGCCGCCGGCATCGCCGCCCAGGCCAGTGTCGGGCGGTTCCTGTTCGCCATGGGGCGCGACGGGGTTTTGCCGACCGCGCTGTTCGGTCAAGTGCATCGCAAATTTCGGACCCCGGTCTATAATTTGCTGCTGGTCGGCGCGGCCGGTTTTGTCGGCATTTTCCTCGATGTGACGACCTCGACCTCCTTCATCAATTTCGGCGCCTTCATGGCCTTTACCGCGGTCAATCTATCGGTGATCAACCTCTATCGCCGCCGCCACCCGGACGTGTTCAGTCTGGGCTTCTGGCGTGGATTGCTGATTCCCGCCGCCGGTGGACTGTTCGACTTTTTCATGCTGTTCAATCTTGATCGCAATGCGCAGATCCTCGGCGTCATCTGGCTGGTGCTCGGCTTGCTTTACCTGACCTATCTGACCGGCCTGTTCAAGAAGGCGCCGCCCGAGATGATCTTCGCTGACGAAAGCGCCGAATTGTCGGAGGCCTGAGCCATGATTGACGCTCTGCTCGATGGTCCGGCATTGGGCCTCGCCCGGGCTATCCGCGACGGCAGCGTGACCGCCGAGGCAGTGATCGGCCTTGCGCTGGCCCGCGCCCATGACCTCACCGGCCGGCTCAATTGCTTCACATTGCTTCGCGATGAACAGGCCCTGACAGCGGCGCGCCGCGTCGATCAGGCGATCGCCCAAGCCGGCCAGCCGGGCATCCTGGCCGGCGTTCCCTTTGCGGCGAAGGATATGACGCCGACCTCAGGCGATCTGACCACGCTCGGTTCCTGGAGCAGCGGCGATTGGGTGCCCGAGCAAAGCGCGCTGGTGGTGCGCCGGCTCGAGGCGGCGGGCGCGATCCTGATCGGCAAGACCACCACGCCGGAATTTGCCGCCTCCAGCATGTGCAGCAGTCCAAGGTGGGGCGCGACCGGCAATCCTTTCGATCCCGGCCGCAGTTCCGGAGGATCTTCGGGCGGGTCGGCGGTGGCGGTGGCCGGCCGCGCGGTGCCCTTCGCCGAGGGCACGGATATGGGCGGGTCGGTCCGGATTCCCGCCGCTTTTTGCGGCGTGGTCGGAGTCAAGCCCAGCCTCGGGCGGATTCCCATGACCATCCTGCCCAGCCAGTTCGACTCGCTTTCCCATTTCGGCCCCCTGGCGCGCGGCGTCAATGATGCCATCACCTTCCTTGATGTCACCGCCGGCGCCAGCGACGAAGACATTTTTTCTCTGCCCCTGACCTTCGACGCAGCGCGCGCGCGGCGCGGCGCTACCGAGGGCTTTCTGACCGGCAAACGCTTCGCGCTTTGCGTCGATCTGGGTATCTTCGCCGTGCAACCCGAGGTCGAGGCGGTCATCAGACGGGCTGCGGCCAGCTTGCGGGCGGCTGGCGCGGTGGTCGAGGAAGTCAGCCTGCCCTGGACCCGCGCCGTTGTCGATCAATGGGTCGAGATGTGGGCCGTCTTCATGTCGGGCTATTTCGGCGACCGTCTGGCGGACCATCGCGACCGCATGGATCCCTATGTGGTCGGCTTGATCGAGCAGGGTTTCGCCCTTGATGCAACCCGGTATAAGCGGATCGAGATCTTGCGCACCAGAATGTGGCGGGATCTGGTCGGTCTGTTCGGCAGCTATGATTGCCTGTTGTCGGCCACCTGCGCCATTGTCGCGCCGCCCCTCGGTTTGAGTGACACTGATTTTCTTGGCACCACGCCTGACGGCAAATTGGCCGGGCTGGACATGACCTGTCCCTTCAATATGGTGCCGCATTGTCCGGCCCTGTCGCTGCCCGCTGGGCTCACGCCGGATGGTTTGCCGGTGGGGCTGCAGATGGTCGGCAATCGCTATCAGGATGAGGATCTGCTGGCCCTGGCGCTGGCCTGCGAGCGGCAGCTCACCGCCAGCTGAACCGGCTTTCGGCGGCGCGCAGCGCGGCGGCAATCCGTTTCGCCCAGCGATCCTGACCGACCGCCTCGCCAATCAGATCCTGGCGGATCTCGATGGCGACATGGGGTAATCCCCTGGCTTCGCCATGGCGCGGGATGGTGTAGTCGCTCGCGTCACTGACAAAATAGGGTTCATTATCGGCGATAGAGAGATCTTCGTCGCGCCGGAGCTCATCAAGCACCAGGCCGGCAAAGCGGCGGTCACGATTATACATGATGGCGGCATGCATCTCGCGGCGTTCACCTTTGAAGAGATCGGTCATGCTGTGCTGGGCCACCAGAATGGTCGGACGGCCCTCTGCCGCGCGCTGATCCAGCAGGGTGCGGAGGTAATCGTGATAGGGATCGAAAATCTCCCGCCGACGCCGCGACCGTTCGGCCGGGTGCAAGGCAAGGTTACCGGGGATTTCGATCGATTCGCCGATCTCGGGGATGGAACTGGCGACATCGGGGTCGCGATTACAGTCGATCACCAGACGGGAATAATTCTGCGCGACCAGCACCGCATCGAGTTCAAGCGCAACCTGACGGGCTACCGCCAGACTGCCAATGTCCCAAGCGATATGACGGCCCAGCTCGGCGACAGGCAGCCCCAGGTCGCCGAGGCGTCGCGGAATCAGCCGGCTGGCATGATCGACCGTAATGACGAAGTTCGATCGTCCATCGGCGCCACTGACCAAGAAGGGGGCCGGCTCGTCCTCGGCCAGCAGGGGTCCGAAATCCTCCGCTTGGCGCATGGATCAATCCCGGAAATTGACATATTGCAGCGGCAGCTCGACCGGCAGTTTCTTGACCAGAGCGATGACCTCCTGCAGCTCGTCGCGCTTCTTGCCGGTGACGCGCAGTTCGTCGCCCTGGATCGAGACCTGTACCTTGATCTTGCTGTCCTTGATCTCCTTGATCAGGGTCTTGCCGACCTCCCGGTCGATGCCCTGTTTGATGATCACCAACTGGCGGATCGCGTTGCCGGCGGCCTTTTCCTCGTCCTTGAAGTCGAGCGCGCGCGCATCGATCGTGCGCCGGGTAAAATGGATCTTGAGCAATTCATGCAATTGCTTGAGTTTTAAAGCGTCATCGGCCAGCACGGTGATGGTCTCGTCCTTGCGCACCACTGAGCAGTTCGAGCCCTTGAAATCGAAGCGCTGGGCGACTTCGCGGCCGATGCCGTCGAGCGCGTTGTCGACCTCGGCGAGGTCGGTCTTGGAGACGATATCGAAGGATGGCATGACAAACTCCTCAGCAGGACATGCGGACTGTCGTCAATTGTACGATTTTACTCAATGACAAATTCAGGAAGGAAACAATGACTGCGCGCATGAACCGGCCCGTGACCGATCTGGACCGGATGGCCTCTCTCGACAGCCTCGAGGGGATCACCACTCTTGAACGATCCGTGACACCGTCTCTGATGACCCGCTTTCCCGGCGGCGCGTTGCTGAATGCGGTTTATCCCGGCCTCTTGGTCGCGGTGACGATCGCTTTGGCCTCGACCTGGCTGTCCCAGCATTATGGCGCGCCGGTGATGCTGTTCGGCCTGCTGTTCGGCATGGCCTTTCATTTTCTGCATGAAGATGGCCGTTGCGTCGCTGGGATCGAATTCGCATCGAGGACGGTGTTGCGTCTGGGGGTCGGATTGCTCGGCGTGCGGGTGACCGCGAGCCAGATCGCCAGCCTCGGCATCATGCCGGTGTTGACGGTGATCGTCACGGTCGCGTCCACCATCCTGCTCGGCGCTCTTCTGGCGAAACGGCTTGGCCAAAGCCGGATCTTCGGCGTGCTGTCGGGCGGCGCCGTGGCGATCTGCGGCGCGTCGGCGGCGCTCGCCATCGCGTCGGTGCTGCCGCGACAGAACGACAGCGAGCGCGACACCATTCTGACCGTGGTGGTGGTCACGACCTTGTCGACCATCGCCATGATCCTTTATCCGCTCCTGGTCGGCGCGTTTGGTCTCGATCATGTCCATGCCGGCGTTTTTTTGGGCGGCACCATCCATGACGTCGCCCAGGTGATCGGCGCCGGCTTCATGATTTCGCCGGAAACCGGGGATGTCGCCACTTATGTAAAATTGCTGCGGGTGGCCATGCTGCTGCCGGTGGTCTCGGCGATCGCCTGGAAAGTCAGCCGGCAAAGCGGCAGCCAGGAATCCCGCAAGGGTCCGCTGGTGCCCCGCTTCCTGCTCGGTTTCGCGGCGCTCGTCGCGCTCAACAGCGCCGTCAGTCTGCCTAAGCCGGTCATCTTGGGCGTGACCCAACTATCGAACTGGTGCCTGGTTACCGCCATCGCGGCCCTTGGCATGAAGACGTCTTTCAAGAGTCTGATGGTGGTCGGCTGGAAGCCGGTGGCGCTGATGGTCGCCGAGACAGTGTGGATCGCTGGGTTGGTGCTGCTGTCGGTGGAGTTTTTGATTTAGTTCACGTCGCGATCGCTCTAGCGGGGTTGCTGGCTGATTGTCGCCGGCGTTTCCCTGACTGTTGCGGGGGTGTGGATCGGATCAATCGGCAAGTGCACGTCATGCTGGCCGTTCACCGTCGCGGCGCCACAACCCAGCCTTACTGACCGCCAGTGCCGACACAAAGTTGAAATTAGCTTTTTCCAGCGACAAATCCTAGGATGCGTTTCGTTAACGCGACAGCCTGATGCCAGAAAATGACGCAACTTGATCTTACGACTGTAATAGCCGCCTTCACGGAAGAGCAGGCGCAAATGCTAACCGGTCTGACGAAGAGTCGGCTGAGGTATTGGGCGCGCACGGGCTTTTTTATGCCGAGTTTCATCGAAGAAAATGCACGACTTCCCTTCAGCCGATTCTACTCATTCAGGGACATTGTGGCCCTTCGTACCTTGGAACTGCTGCGCGTTCAAAATGGCGTCCCGCTGCAGAATCTGCGTAAGGTTGCAGAAAACCTTAGTTATCTGAAGGATGAAAATTGGACGAAGACCATTCTCTATGTCGCCAACCGGCGGGTAATTGATATTGACCCCGAGACTGGAAACCCGCGAGAGTCTGTGTCTGGTCAGTTTGTGGTGCCCATTGAACTCAAGGCAGTCATCAAGGCTGCCGATCTCGAGATCGAGCAGATGCGACAGCGATCCCGGAGCGATTTGGGCCATATCGCCAAGGCGCCGGGAATTTGTCACAGCGCCCCGGTTGTCGCTGGAACGCGCGTGCCAGTCGGGGCAATTCTCCGCCTGCATGATGACGGATTTTCGGCGCAACAGATTATTGCGGAGTATCCCGACCTCGCCCTCGAAGACATTGACGCAGCACTTAAGTACGGGGCGGAACAGGCGGCGTGACGGCGTCCGCTGTTCCGCCGATGCGGTTTTTTACGGACCAGAACGTCCCCGATTCGGTCGCTAAAACGCTTCAGGCCTCGGGATATGAAGTCACCCGCCTGCGTGAGAAGATTGCGACCAATTCGCCAGACACTCTTGTCGCCGCCATAGCAGAGGCGAACAGTGCGATCTTGGTGACGATGGATGGTGATTTCAAAGAAATCTCAGCACGCACAGGCATTGGGCAGTCGCGATATCGAAACCTAAGCATCATTAGATTTGAGAAGTGCCGCGAGTCTCAGGCGGCCCAGCGCATGAACGAGGCGCTATCCCTCATCGACCATGAATGGCGCGTGGCGACCAACAACAATCGGCGACGGATTCTGATCGTTATCAGTGCAGGAACCATCAGGACACATCGGTAAAATTGACGACTAATTGCCTGACCGTCCGGTAGGGCGCTTGATTTAAAGCACCTTGCCGATATAGGGCCGCGACTCCTCGGCGGTTGCGCTCGCAGAGGCTGATTTTTCGATATGTTCGCGGGTGATCGCGCGCAGATTATTGGCCATGTTGCGGATCAGCTCGGCGACCAGCGGATGGGATTTCTGCAGGCTTTTTTGCAAGAGTTCATTGCTGACCAGCACCAGGGTGGTCTGCTCGGCGGCGCGCGCCGACGCCATCCTTGGCGCAGAATCGATCAGCGCCATTTCGCCGAACAGTCGGCCGGCCCCCAGCATGGCCAGGGAATGTTCGGTGCCATCAGTACGATGTTTGAAGATCTCGATCTTGCCGGCCTGCACCAGATAAGCAAAATTCCCCTCCTCACCCTCGGCAAAGACGAGATCGCCCGGATAGAAAACCAATCGGTCATGGACGCGTTTTTCGTTCATGATCTCAATCCCGTCTCTCCCGGTTGAAGAACTCACTAAAACAGACCCGATGAAAGGGTACCAGCCTTCTTTTGGGACAGCAGTAATGATTAGCCATGACAAGCGCGCGTCCAGGATCCATGGTAACAGACCGTCATCATGGGGGTAGATCCATAGTATGGCTCCAGAACCGGAAATCGTGCGCCGCAATCGAAGTCTCGCCGAATCCGGTGACTCCGCAGCGCAATTCAATCTCGGCAACATGTACCGACTTGGTTATCAGGTTAAGGCCGATCAGCAACAAGCGATCGGCTGGTTGTTGAGGGCGGCGCAGCAGGGTCACAAGGAGGCGCGCGATATTCTCGGGACATTGGGCGTCGTCATCCCCGAGGCGACAGACAAGCAGGATCTACCGCCGGCCGAGATGATCAGCGATCCCCTGTTCGGCAACAATGAGCCGGGCGAGGCCGTGCGGCAAGCCGCCGAGCGAGGCGAAGCAGAAGCGCAGGTCGCCGTGGGCAATGATTGCCGCGACGGGATCGGCGGTGCGCAAGACCCGGTCAAGGCGATGCAGTGGTATCGCCTCGCCGCCGATCAGGGGTCGGCAAAGGGGGAATGCGCCATCGGCATGATGTATGAGCGGGGGCTCGGCGTCGCCAGCGATCTGGCCGAGGCTAAATCCTGGTATCTCAAGGCGGCGCGTCAGGGCGATGCCCAGGCGCAATTCAATCTCGGCAATATGATCTGGCAGGGACGCGGCGGCAGCCCTAACCCCGAGATCGCAGCGAAATGGTTTATCAAGGCCGCCGATCAGGGTGACGCCGCGGCGATGTTCGCGCTTGGCGCGCTGCATGAGACCGGCCAGGGCGTGCCGCATGACGAGGTCCAGGCGGCTCAGCATTATCGCGATGCTGCCGAGCGCGGCGATGCCGATGCCCAGTTCAATCTGGCCAATATGCTGCGCGAAGGGCGCGGTCTTGAGGCCGATCTGAGCGAGGCCATCACGCTTTATCGCCGCGCCGCCGAACAGGGACTGGCAGCCGCGCAATTGAACTATGGTCTGATGGTCGCCGCCGGACTGGGTATCCCGCGCAATGATGAGGCTGCCGCCCGCTGGCTGCAGCGCGCCGCTGAACAGGGGTTGGCGGCGGCGCAATATTACCTTGCTACCCTGGCCGAGCAAGGCCGCGGCATGCCGCGCGATGTCTCGCGCGCCGCCAGCCTCTATCGGCAGGCTGCCCTGCAAGGCGACGCGCGGGCGCAATATGAGCTTGCCTGCCTGGCCTTGACCGCCGACCCGCCCCCGATCGGCCTGGCCGAGGCGGAAACATGGTTCAAGGCCGCCGCCGCCAGCGGCATCACTGAAATCGAGGTCGCCGCCACGCGGGCCCTGCGCGGCCTCGAAGGCCTTCGCCCATGAAGGACCGCGCCTCTTTCGAGGTCCAGATTTTGGACGGTAAACGCTGGGTGCTGCAGGAGGTGGTCGGTGATGAGGCCAGCGCTGTCCAGTTCGCCGATGCGCTGATCAGCAAGAGCAATCAACAGGCAGTGCGGGTGGTGCGCGATTTCAAGCGTGCCGATGGGCTGCACAGCGAAACGGTGGTGATCGAAAAGACCGGCGGCACGGCGGCCAAGCCTGATTTGACGCCCGCCCAGATCAATGATGCGCCAGTTTGCACCGAACTCGGCCAGGCTTATCACCTTTCGGCGCGCATGGTGATCGGGCGGCTGTTCCGCCGCTATCTCGATGAGGCCGTGATCACGCCCGGCGAACTTCTGCATAACGGGCGCGAGATGAAGCGGCTGGCCGACAAGGACCGCCTGCTGATGTCGGCGGTCGATCAGGTGTCGTCTCTGCAAGCGCCGCAAGGTGGGGCGGAGGCCAAGGCGCGGCGCGATTTCCTGCATCGCTCCTGGGAACAATTATTGGTGCGCGCCGGCCGCATTACGCCGCCCAAACCGTCACGGGATCTTACCCTGAAGGCCCTGTCCGATCTCGCCATCACGCTGGGCGACGAGCCGGAGTTTCAGGCGAAGGGACTGATGGCGGCGCAATTGTTGGAACAGCGCAGCTGGATCGGCAAGCTCGATCAGTTGCTGCGCTGGCAGGCGGAGCCCGATCTGCCGGATTTGACTGACGCGATCGATGGCTGGATCGCCGACCTGATGATGCCGGCTGAGGCGCTGCAGGATTTGCTTGGCTTCCAGCCTAACCTTGGGGTCGCGCTCTGCCAGATTTGCGATCTTGCCAACGGGCAGGGAAGGGCGGCGAAATTCGCCCCGGAGAGTTTCACCACCCTCAATCAGCTGTTCGCCGCCCAGCGTCTGCCGCAAGCGCGTGAGGCCTTGCTCAATCGGGTTGCCCGCGAGCTCCGCAGCGCCAATCCGTTATCGCGCAACGAGCCGTCCCAGGAATATGAGGTCTATGTCACCTTGCTTGGCCAATTGATTTCTTTTCAGTCGGTGACAGGCGGCGCGGTGATGGCCGATGCGCTCACGCAACGCTATGTCCGCTTCCATAACATGGGCGGTGCGGCTGGCCTGCTGAATGCCATTGGTGATATCGGCGATATCCTCGCCGACCGTTGCCGAATGACACTTTATCTTCTGGCCCTGTCCGGACACCCGCGGGTCTATGCCGAGCATGGACCGGCTCTCCTGCGAAAATTGACTGAGCTGGCGCGGGGCGGCCATGCCATTCGCGACTGGGTTCCGGCGCGCCTTTCCGTGCCCGACAGGATGGCGGCCCTGACCGCCTGTCATCGGGTCATCAGCGCCTGTCAATCGATCCCCGATACACTCAAGGTCGAGCTCGCCACCACGACCGATGTCGTGCTGGCCAATTTTCTGCGGGATGATCAGGTCATCGAGAAGATCGACAAACCCGAGGATCCCTTGGCCTTCCGCGCCTTGCGGTTGGTCAAATTCTGTTGCTCCGGGGCTCTGATCGCCGGGAAATCTCTCGATCTGGCCCATCAAAGGGTGCTGGGACATCTGCGTCAGGCCCAGTTCGAAGAAAAATTCCTCGCCAGCATCCCTGATCAGTCCCAGGCCGAGAGGCATCTGCGCGAGTTTCACCGCCTGCTGACGCAATCGGGGTTCAAGTTTTAAAGTTCATCACTTCGACGCCTGATAGACGATTTTTCCGCCGACGATCGTGGTCAAGGGATGCACGTCGGCGATCCGGGTCGGATCGATCTTCGTTATGTCCTCGGACAGGACGACGAAATCCGCCAATTTCCCGACACTGATGCTGCCCTCTTCCTTCTCGCGGTGGACAGACCAGGCGGCGCCCATTGTATAGGCCCTGATCGCCTCGGCCACCGTGATCCGTTCGCTGGGGACCCATCCTTCCGCCGGTTCACCGTCGCGGCTCTGGCGCAGGACCGCGTCGCGGATGCCGGGTAGAGGGTTGAGATCGATTACCGGCCAATCGGTCCCGAAGGCGACCGGCGCGCCTTTTGCCAAAAGGCTATGGATCGGGAACGCGGTCAGCATGCGCTGGTCGCCAGCCAGACGCTGCCACATGCCCTGCATGCCCATCCACTGATCCTTGGGGTAAATCATCGCCGGCTGCATCGAAGCAACCACCGATAATCGCGCCAGACGATCGATATCTTCCGGCAGCGGCGTCTCATAATGCTCGATCCGGTTGCGCAAATCCGCCGGCACGCCAGCTTTTTGCGCCGCCTCATAGGAGTCCAGAGTCTGATGAATGGCGCCGTCGCCGATCGCATGAACATAGATCTGATAGCCAAGCTGATTGAGCTTCAGGAACAAAGGCGCCTGCTGATCGGCCGGCCAGAAATTCATTCCGGTCTGCTTCGGATCGTCGGCGTAGCCGGCTGGAAGATAGGCGGTATGCGACTCGATCACCCCATCCTGTACGAACTTAACCGCGCCGGTTCGCACCCAATCGCTGTGATAGAGCGCGCGGCCCTTCTCAATTTCGGCAAACAAGTTGGCGTCGAGAGGCGGCGTCGGGTTCCAATAGCAGATCGAGAAGCGGGTGCTCAGGCTCTGCGTTTTTTCCCAGCGCGCCAGCAAAGGCAACGCTTGCCAATCTCCGCCCGCGCTGACCAGCCGGGTAATGCCGAAGCGGGATGCCTCGGCCATTGCTGCCCGCAGAGAGGTTTTGAGATCGGTGTGAGCCGAGACCGGGATCTTTGCGCCAATCTGCGCCGCGGCGCTCTCCTTGAACCAACCGGTCGGCTGGCCCTTGTCGTCCCGCACGATCGTGCCGCCTTGCGGGTCCGGTGTTGCCGTCGTGACCCCCAGCAACGCAAGCGCTTTACTGTTGACCCAGGCGGCGTGAGCCATACCGGAACCGAGAAAGACCGGCCGATCGGCGACAGCCTGATCGAGCATTTCCTTGGTCGGGGCGCCGTCCTTCATGTCAGCATAGCCATAGCTCCAGGCTTCGCCGAGGATCCAGCCCTTGCCGGGGTGGGCGCTGGCATAGTCGCGCAACCGCCGCTGCACCTCGGCGACACTGGTTGCATCGCGCAAGGCGACGCCGCTGACATAGGCGCCGCCGTCGATAATATGGGTATGGGCGTCGATGAAACCGGGCATGACGAATTTCCCGACAAGATCGATGGTTTTGGTGCCGGGCCCGGTGAGGCCCTTCATGTCCGACGGCATGCCGACGGCAATGATACGGTGATTCCGGACGGCCACCGAGGACGCAGATGGCCGTGTTTCGTCGATGGTGTAAAATACACCATTGGTCAGAATTAGATCGGCTGGCTGAGCGGCCTGACTGGCCACGAAGGGCACAAACAGGCCGACCAATAGAAATATCGATGCACGCGCCATTTAAACCTTCCCCCAATTCCCCGGGAACCAGCCTAAAAATCCGGCCCTTACCGGTGGGCAGCAGACTTCGATCGTAAATAGAGGCTAATATTTTTTCTATACATTATTATTATTTTTCAACATATCCAAAATACAATTCTCTAATTCGGCCATTTTATACGGTTTTCTAATGCAGTTACTTCCCCGCAGAAAATCAGGCAATAATGTATCGAGTTCGTACCCCGTGCTTAACACGAATGGGATCCCGCGTACTTTTAATGCCGCCGCCACATCCCAGGACATTTCTCCATTCAGATTGACGTCAAGCAGAGCGGCGTCGAACCTCTCGTTTTTGACCAGAGCCAATGCCTTGGGAATGCGCGTCGCAGGACCGACCATCGTCCATCCCAAATTTTCGAATACCATCTCCAACATGCCGATATTCATGAAGGAATCTTCAACCACCAAAATGCGGACGCCGTCTCCGAGCGGTTCGAGTTCTTGCGAGATGTTCGTGAAAGAGATCTGCTCGGGAGCCACTTTGCTGGCGGAGTGCGCCATGCAAGCGGGGGGCAGGGCGACATCACAGACGACACCACCCGGCGGGTAGCGCAAGGTCGCCTGACCATCGGTTTCCATCGCCAGCGCACGCTCAATCAGGGTGGTGCCAAAGCCACTGCGGCTCGGCGGTGTGACCGCGGGGCCGTCCGACTCAGTCCAGGAGAGACTAAGGCCACCCTGTTCCGAGACAGCCCACCGGATCGACACCCGACCGCCCGGCGCGGAAAGGGCGCCATATTTCGCGGCATTGGTCGCCAGCTCATGGATCGCCAAGGACAGCGCGAGGGCGGATTTGGAGGTCAGGACAAGGTCCGGACCATCAATTTCAACACCATGATTGCCGTGGATATAGGGATCGAGTTCCTCCATCAGGAGACTGTTGATCGAGACTCCCTCCCAACGGCTCTGCGACAGCAGGCTATGGGCCTTGGCCATCGACTGGATGCGGGCCGACAATCCCTCAACAAAAGCTGATAGGGAGTTTGCGCTGGCGCTGGTCTGCATGACCAGCGCGCCGATATTCGCCAGGGTATTTTTAACGCGGTGATCGAGTTCCGCCATCATAAGTTTATCGCGCTCGGCGGCGCGCTTGCGCGCCTGGGTCGCCTCCGTGATCCGACGCAGCACGACGTCGAGCAGCGATATGCGCAGGTCGCGCGCCGCGTCCAGGTCCGATTGGGACCAGGGCAGTCCTCGGCCAACCACGGTTTCCTTCCAGATCTCAAATGATTTACGCGGCGTCAGGATCGCACCGTCAGGGCCTTCGGCAACAGGTTTAACCGGTTGACCAGCCCATTGGGCGGTCCCCACCAGTTCTGGACGAAACCAGATGATGAAATCTGTCGGGTCGGGCGATACGGAAATCGCCAGCAGACCGGAAGCAACTTCCGCGAATGCTTTCGCCGCTTCCCATATTTCGCCAAGGCGATCGGTTGCAAAGACACCCTCTGAGCCCTGCATCTTGATCGTCAACCAGGCAACCAGCGCTTCGATCTGGGCTTTGTTCGGCGTTATGCCAAGAAAAGTAAGTTTGCCTTTGACGCTGACCGCGACACCCCCTTGGAGCCGCCCGTCGAGCGTCGCGTCGCCGCCATGAATATAATCGAGGAGATTGGGCGATTGTTCGGTCAAGCCCTGTGCATAGTCATCCGCGCCGGCCAGATTTAGCATCAGTTGCTGCAGGACCATGCGGCTCGACATGCGCGCATTGAATTGCTGGCGCTTTTCGAAAACCTCGAGCTGATAGGAAAACATCGACCCGAACAACTCGCAAACGGCGCGCATATGCCTTGGCAGGCGGCGCGGGCCGTAGTGATGACAGGCGATCAGCCCCCACAGCTCGCCGCTAATGATGATCGAAATCGACATCGAGGCATCGATCCCCATGTTCCGAAGATATTGGCGATGGATGGGCGATACGTCGCGCAAGATCGCCTGACTCATGTCGAGCGGTTTGCCGGTGCGGGGATTGTTGGTCGGGACGAGACGCGCGGGCTCGTAATCGACCTGCGTGATCAGCCGCAAACCATTCTTGACGTAAAGTGCACGCGCCTGGCTGGGGATATCGGCGGCGGGGTAGTGCAAATCAAGAAACGGCTCAAGGCCGTCCCGCTTACTCTCGGCGATAACCCAGCCGGAGCCATCCTGCATGAACCGATAGACCAGCACCCGATCATAGAGGGCGGCATCGCGTACCCGTTCCGCCGCCATCTGGCACATCGCGATCAGGGAGTCCGCGCTATCCAATCCCGCGACCATTTCTTGCACGGCGGCAAGCGGATCGGCGGCAAACCGGTCGCTGAGGTCCGCCGCCTCAAATTCCAGAATGAGGGCCCCCTCACTGCGGTGGAGGCTGGCATCGAGCGGGCGATCGGCGGCAACCCGCATTTGCGGGTCCAGCAAGTGACGCGGTTTGACGAGCGACAAATTGGCGCTGAGCGCCCGTAAATTTTCGATTTGTTCGGGTTGGAAAACCGACGCAGCGGAACGACCCAAGAGCTCGTCCCGCGCTACGCCCAACAGACCCGACACATCACCGGCAACCTGGAGGACGTCCAGCGTCTTGTCATCCAACACCAGCATTGCGCCATGTGGCAGAATTGCGCCAGGAATATGGATCTGCTCCCGGTCGCAATTGGTTACGTCGGTTACCGGATATTCGGGAGCGGCATTTTTCATGTGATATCACTCCAACCGCCAAGCCATGTCTCGAACAGCTCGAATGTCTCGACCGCGGCGCTGACCAACGCCACGCGGCCGGCCGGCTCAGGCCCGACCGTCGCAAGTCGGTCGAGAAACCCTGACCACGCAGCGCCAGTTCCAGAACCGCGTCCGACAAAAAAATGGCGCCCCTCCCGCGAGTTCGCGCCGAGCAGCGTTTCGAGCGATCGAGCAAGCTGTCGCCCTCCCAATGCCGATCCCTCAACAACGTAAAGCGCGCCTAAGCGACGCTCGGGACAGTCATAGAGGGGGAAGTCCGCGCAGAGAGGGACGCAAGAAAGAGCCAAGCTATTGGTTCCCAGCCAGGCAAGATCGCTCGCCAGCCATTGGGTGCGGATGTCGTCAACGCCGACCGCGCGTTCAAAGGGCAGGTAGAATCCATACAGGCGGACCAGCAGCGCACGATAACCCGCAAGCGTTATGGTCCCATCCTTAACGATCGAGAACCCTCCATGCAGATGAAGCCGTTCATGCGGCCCCTGCGTTGCCGCGCGTAAGAGCTCGCGGCACGGAGTGTCCGCTGGTTCAAGCCGATCGCTGGAAGTCGGGAGCGTGACGTCGCCCAATTCGGTCATAGATCCTGCTCCTCCCACCCAACAATAGTGCCCTCAGCAGGCAGCGTTTAGCAAGTCTTGGCCCTTGCCGGTGTAAGAAAGGGTGCACAGTCTGGAATGGACGGCAGGATCCTCATCGGATTGTGGGGAAGGCGCGGCCTGCCATCAGACCGGACCACAGCAGCCGATTGAAGGCGGCCGAGTCGATCTTGTCCTCCTCGGTGAAATCCATGTCCGCGGTGTGGGTCGCCCACCAATCTTGATCCTGCTGCGGCGCCGGGGGAATGAAGGCGTCGCGTTTGGGCAAAGGGAGGTCGCTGCCATAAAGGCTGTCAGCGGGACGGGCGTGGAAGGTCCATTGCTTTTGCGTCAGGTCGAAAATTTCCGTCATGGGCCGCTGATAGGCGTCATTGAGGCTAAGATGATCGATCCCCAACACATCCTCGATGGTCCGCAGCAGATTGACCGTGGTCAGGCGGCGGCTGACCACCGCGCCCTGTCGGACATAAGGACCGACGACGAAAGCGATGCTGCGGTGGGCATCGACATGATCCGGGCCATCCTGCGCGTCGTCCTCGACGACAAAAATCAGGGTATCAGCGGCGAATCGGCTGGTCGCCACCTTCTCGATCAGCTTGCCGAGCGCATAATCATTATCGGCCATCTGGCGCTCCGGCACATCGACCTTGTCGAGGGCGGCTTTGAAATCGCCGAAATGATCGTGCATCAGCCTCACCAGGGACAGAGCGGGCAGTTTTCCGGACAGGGCGGCGAGGTCGAATTCGCGCTCCCATTCCTGTTCGCGCCAAAAATCCGCCAGCTTGTTGTCGAACCCGCGAAAATAGGGATCGGTGAACGGCGCCAGGCTCGGATTGGTCGGGATGGCGACCACAGTCTTGGCATCATAGGCGTGCCGCTCGACCGGGATGGGCTCGGCCACTTTGGCGTTATAGCGATGCAAATCGAGGAAAAAGCCATAATTTCGTACACTCAGCCCGGCCCGCAGGGCCGAATCCCATAGATAGCCGCGTTCCGGCCGCCCCTTGGCCGGGTCGGGCGCGGCGACATTGGCGGTGCCCGGCAGAAGATCGGGATCGAGGGGGCTTTCGCTATTGGCGGCATGGCGTTCCTTGGCGCTGGCGAGGCCGACATTGATGTCGCGATTGTTCCCCTCCGTGTCGTAGGACAGCCCGCGTCCTGCATAATTGACGGCGATTTGCTTGACGGCGATATCCGCCTCGCGCGCCGTTGTGCTCCAGGCCCAGCCATCGCCGCTGACCTCGCCACTGTCATAGAAATTGTCCAGCGTGACAAAATTTTCGGCCATCGCATGGTGATTGGGGGTCAGCGCGCGTCCGAATTCGGTCAGGGAGGGGTCGCCATTGCCACGACCGAGATCGCCGAGGACCTGGTCATAGGTCCGGTTCTCCTTGATCACATAGATCACATGCTTGATCTGGCGGTGCAGTGCCGCCATGACACTGACGTCGTCCGCTGACGGGCGTATCCGATAGAAATTGTTGGCGGCGACGCGCCGGGTCAACTCGTCGAGATCCTTGTCGGCGGGGACCGTCAGAGTCAGCAGACTGGCCTTCTCCAATTGCTCGACATAGTCATTACCGACCACGCAGGCAATCTTCTCCTCCTGATCCGGCGTACTCGAGCTGCAATGGCGCGGATTGGGGCCTGGAACGCTCTTGCTGTTCAAGATCGTCATGGTCTGCCCGGACAACGCGATATCGCTGGGATACCAGCCGGTCGGGATCAGACCGATCACTTTCGGCGCGCGCGCGTCCAGCGCGATCACGGCGATATCGTTGGCGCCGCCATTGGCGACATAGAGCCGCTTCTCATCGCCGGACAAAGCGAGGGCATTGGGGGCTGCGCCATGATAGTCCTCGGCTTCGCGCAGCAGGCCTGCCGGTGCCGTGGTCTTGATGCGGGCCAGCAGGCGATGCGTGCGCGTGTCGATGATGCTGACCTGATCGCTATTGTCGGCGGTCACGAACAGGCGGCGTTGCGCGCGGTCGAGGATCATCCGGTTGGGATTGCCGGGCAGGGCGATGCGCCCGGTGATCCTGGCGCTGGTGAGATCGATGATCACCAATTCGCGGTCGCGCAGGCTGGAAACGAAAGCGGTCTCATTTCCCTTGATGACGACCCAGAAAGGATAGCTGCCGCCCGGTTTACCCTTTTGCCGCGCGTCGATTTTGCCGGGCCGCAGATCGATATCGCGGCTCTGTCCGGCTTTGATATCGATCAGGCTCACCGAGTCATTCTGCAGATTGGCGACCAGCAGAGTTTTGCCATCCGCGGTCACCGCCATGCCGGCCGTACTGGGCTTCATCTTACCGTCCGACAATCCGAGACCATGGGCGTGACCGAGTTTGAGCGGCGCGCCATCTTCCTGCCATTGTCCGCCTGTGCGAGCGAAGCTCAGCACCTGGTCGTCCGAGCCGCCGCCGACATAGAAATGCTCGCCATCGGGGGCGAAGACCAGTCCGGCGAAACTGTTGGGAATGGTCAGAACCTGCTTCTGGCCCGGGATTCCCTCGCGCAGATCGAAGATGAAGACATATTCGCCGCTCAGGGCGGCAATCGGCTTGCCGTCTGGCCCGACTCGCTTGTTGAAGCCGCTGCTGAGGATCAGAGCGGTCCCGCCATCGGGGCTGACGGCGAAGCTGATGGCGTGATCGACGGCAAAATCGGGATAGTCAGGGATGCCGGGTTGCAACAATTGCAGTTTCGCCCCGGCCGCCGCCAGAGGCGTCAGGATCTGGCCGGTCGGCAGGTGTTGGCCGCCCACGGGTCCGTCATCGTCATCGTCATCAGCCTTGACATCACCCTGGGCGGCCAGCGTGACAAACAACAGAATGGCCAGCGACAGCGTCGACAGAAATTTCATTTTTGATCCTCCTCTCAACAGCCTAGAGGATGGCTCCGGCCCCGCTCATTGAAATTTCTGTGACGAACGCGACGGGTGAAGCCGTCCCATCACCACGACGTCGAGCCAGCTGCCATCGATGAAGACGGCATCGCGTAACAACCCTTCGCGATCGAACCCGAGGCTTTCATAGAGCTTGATGGCCCGTTCATTAGTGGCAAAAACGGTCAATCCCAGTCGGCTGAGATTGAGATGATTCCAGCAATAATCCACGGCGATCCTGAGAGCGTCGCGGCCGAAACCCCGGCCGCGATCGCTCTCCTCACCAATGCGAATGCCGATCAGAGCGGATCGGTGCACCGCGTCGATGGCGGCGATCTGCACATAGCCGATGATCGCGGGATGATCGATCCGGCGGATGGCGAAGGTCACTTTGCTGGCATCCCGACCGGCATTGAACCAGAACTCCTCCTGGCTCTTCCAGACGGCCGGACGGTAGGCCTCGTTCAGTCTGGCCGCCTGCACATCGTCGGCCCAACGGAACAGTGAGGGAAAGTCTGCCGGCAGCAATGGCCCCAAAATTACCGATTGGCCAATGATCATAAGAGCACTCTTGTTTTTCTCGCTACACCCTAGTCTATGAAGGACCTGGCCTTCGCCGATGACCGGAGATCAGGAATTTGGTAACGCATGGTTTCACTGCTCCAGTCCCCCGCGCTTTAGGAGATCACCCTTGCCCATCGCTCCCATCAATCGCCGTATCCTGCTGCACTCACGCCCGCGCGGCGTTCCGACTCTCAATGATTTTTCCCTGGTGGAAGTCCCGGTGGCGGAGCCGCAATCGGGCCAACTGTTGCTGCGCACGCTTTATCTGTCGCTCGACCCCTATATGCGCGGCCGCATGAATGCGGAGAAATCCTATGCGGCGCGGGTCGAGTTGGGCGACGTCATGGTTGGCGGTACCGTGTCGCGGGTGGAAATCTCGCACCATCCCGACTATCGTGACGGTGATCTGGTGGTGAGTTATCATGGCTGGCAGGATTACGCCCTGTCCGACGGCAAGGGGCTCAGCCGGATCAGCCCGGAGGTTCCCGAGCCTTCCTGGTTCCTGGGTGTGCTTGGCATGCCGGGCTTTACCGGCTATATGGGCCTGCTGGATATCGGCCAGCCGCAGCCGGGCGAAACGGTGGTGGTGGCCGCTGCCACCGGCGCGGTCGGTTCGGTGGTTGGCCAGATCGCCAAGCTCAAGGGGTGCCGTGTGGTGGCGATCGCCGGCGGTCCGACCAAATGCGACTATGCTCTGGGCAGTCTTGGGTTTGATGTCTGCCTCGATCATCATGCGCCCGATCTGCCGGCGCGCCTGAAGGAGGCTTGTCCGGCGGGTATCGACGTCTATTTCGAAAATGTCGGCGGCGCGGTTTTCGACGCTGTCCTGCCGCTCCTCAACAGCCGCGCGCGGATCCCGGTCTGCGGACTGGTGTCGCGCTATAATGACGAAGGGCTGCCGGCAGGACCCGATCGTCTTCCCTTGCTTGCCATGACCCTGCTGTCCAAGCGGATCCGCATGCAAGGCTTCATCATTTTCGATGATTATGGCTCGCGCTATGGCGAATTCGCCACCGCCATGGGCGCCTGGCTGCATGAGGGCAGGATCGTGACGCGGGAAGACCGGGTGGAGGGACTCGAGAACGCGCCCGCCGCCTTCATCGGCATGCTGGCGGGGCGGAATTTCGGCAAATTGATTGTCAAGCTAGGGTAGGTGGCGCTAACTCCTCGTCTGGTCGCGCGGGTCGCAGCGCCAGATCACCACGAGGAGGAGATCATGTTAAAGGATGTCACGCATTTTATTGCGGGCAAACCGGTTGACGGCGCCAGCGGGCGCTGGGCCGACGTCTATAATCCCGCCACCGGCCAGATCGCCAAGCGGGTTCCCTTGGCAACCAAGGGCGAAGTCGATCAGGCCGTCGCCGTCGCCGATGGCGCTTTTCCCGCCTGGGCCGCCCAGACCCCCCTGACCAGGGCGCGGGTGATGGCGCGTTTCGCCCATTTGATCCAGCGCGATGCCGACCGGCTGGCGGCGATCATCACCGCCGAGCATGGCAAGATCTTATCCGATGCGAAGGGCGAAGTGACGCGGGGTCTTGAGGTCGTCGAGTTCGCTTGCGGTATCCCGCAATTGCTCAAAGGCGAGTATTCCGATCAGGTCGGTCGTGGCGTCGATAGCTGGAGCCTGCGTCAGCCCCTGGGTGTGGTCGCCGGCATCTCGCCATTCAATTTCCCGGCCATGGTGCCGCTCTGGATGTTTCCGGTCGCGCTGGCCTGCGGCAACAGCTTCGTGATGAAGCCGAGCGAGAAAGATCCAAGCCTGTGCGTCGAGCTCGCCTTGCTGCTGAAGGAGGCCGGTTTGCCCGACGGCGTCTTCAATGTGGTGCAGGGCGACAAGGAGGCGGTCGACGCGCTGATCGAAAATCCCCATGTGCAGGCGATCAGCTTTGTCGGTTCGACGCCCGTCGCCGCCCATATCTACACGCAGGGCACGGCGCTCGGTAAGCGCGTGCAGGCTCTGGGCGGGGCAAAAAATCATATGGTGATCATGCCTGACGCCGATCTCGACCAGGCGGCCGATGCGCTGATCGGCGCCGCCTATGGCTCGGCCGGCGAACGCTGCATGGCCATCTCGGTCGCGGTTCCGGTCGGCGACCAGACCGCGGATGCTCTGATCGCCAAACTCTTGCCGAAGATCAAAGCCCTCAAGATCGCGCCGGGGACCGACCCCGCTGCCGAGATGGGGCCGTTGGTCTCGAAGCCGCATCTCGACAAGGTCGGCTCCTATATCGATCTTGGCGTCGCGGAGGGTGCCACATTGCTGGTTGATGGCCGTGGTTTCCAGTCAGCCGAACAGCCTGCGGGCTTCTTCATCGGCGCCTCCCTGTTCGACCATGTGACCGATGAAATGCGGATCTATCAGGAGGAAATCTTCGGGCCGGTCCTCTCGATCGTTCGCGCCGCCAGCTTCGATGCCGCCCTCGCCCTGGTCAACGCCCACGAATTCGGCAATGGCACGGCGATCTTCACCCGTGACGGCGATTGCGCCGACACTTATGTGCGCGGCGTGCTGGCCGGCATGGTCGGGGTGAATGTGCCGATTCCCGTCCCGATGGCCTTTCACAGCTTCGGCGGCTGGAAACGCTCCTTGTTTGGTGATCATCATATTCACGGCCCCGAGGGTGTGCGCTTCTATACCAGGCTTAAGACCGTCACCTCGCGCTGGCCGACCGGTATCCGCGCCGGGGCCGATTTCAGCATGCCGACCTTGAGCTGACGGAGGACTGTTCATGAGTGTGCTCTCGCTGAATCACTACACCATCCGCACCACCGACCTCGAGCGGTCGCGGCGATTCTATGAGGAGGTCGTAGGCTTGAAGAGCGGCGACCGACCGCCGTTCAATTTCCCCGGCCTCTGGCTTTATAGTGCTGACGGCGTCGCCGCACTGCATCTGGTCGGCATTGTCCCCGGCGACGGGTTGGCCGATTATCTCGGCGCGAAAGCCGGAGGCAGCGCCATCGGCGGCGGGGCGATCGACCACATCGCCTTTATGTGCAGCGACCTGGAGGGTGTCCGAGCGAACCTGCACCGGATCGGCGTGCCTTTCCGCGAGCGCACCGTGCCGCTGATCGATATGGCGCAGATCTTCCTGGAAGATCCCGAGGGCGTCACCCTCGAATTGAATTTTCCTGATTAGCTTATTTATCCTTCCTAACCTCATCGAGGAAACGGGTGACCTCGCGTTTCAGCAGATCAGCCTGTTGTGACAGAGCGGTCGAGGCGTCGCGGATGTGGGTTGCCGCCTCGCCTGTCTCGCGTGCCGCCGTTTCGACACCGCCGATATTGCGCGATACCTCCTGTGTGCCGACGGCCGCCTGATCGACATTACGGGCGATCTCACTGGTGGCGGCGCTCTGTTGCTCGACGGCGGCGGCGACCGACGCGCTGATGCCGCCCATTTCCTGGATGACCTGCGTGATCGAGTTGATCGCCTTGACGGCATCGCTCGTCCCCGATTGCACCGCTGCTATCTTGGCGGAGATTTCATCCGTCGCGCGGGCCGTCTGATTGGCCAGGCCCTTGACTTCGGCGGCGACCACCGCGAAGCCTTTGCCGGCATCGCCCGCGCGGGCCGCCTCGATGGTGGCGTTCAGGGCCAGGAGATTGGTCTGGCTGGCGATATCATTGATCAGAGCGACAATCTCGCCGATCGAGTCGACATTGCCGGCCAGCTTCTCGATCAGACCCGAGGTCTGCCGCGCTTCGCCATCGGCGCGCTCGGCGACCCCGCGCGAGCGCTCGACCTGACTGGAGATTTCATTGATCGAGGACGCCAATTCCTCGGTCGCCGAAGCGACAGTCTGGACATTGGTCGAGGCCTCCTCGGCCGCCGAAGCGACGTTTGTCGCTTGAGCGCTGGTATGGCTGGCATTGGCCGCCATATCGCTGGCGGAAGACTGCAATTGGCGGGTGGCCGTAGCGACGGCCTCCATCACCGACCCGACCTGTTGCTCGAAACCATCGGCCATTTGCCGCAGCGCCAGTTTGCGTTCCCGCTCCGACCCCTGTTTCTGCGCCTCCTGATCCTGTTCCAACTTTTGGACGCGGATCAGATTATCCTTGAAGACCTGGACTGACCTCGCCATCGCCCCCAATTCATCGCCGCGGCTGGTACCCGGAACTTCAGCGGCCAGGTTGCCGTGGGTCAAGGTCTCCATACAATCCTTAACGCCATTGACCGGCCGCACGATCGAGCGGCTGATGATGAGCGCCGCCAGAAACCCGAGCACCAGAGCAAGGATCAGGAGGGCGATGCCGAGTCGGGACACGCTGGCGCTTTTATCACGCGCGCTATCCATGAAGCTGTCGGCATTGTGATCAATGACGGTCTTGATGGCGATATTATGATCGGCATTCGCCTTCGCCGCGACGGCGCCCTTGCCGTGCAGCAGCCCCAGCGCACCCTCATGGTCGCCGCTCTTCACTTTTGCGGCGATTTCCATGACGGCGGCCGAATAGTCTTTTGCGGACGCCATCGCCGCATCGAACATGGATTTGTCGCCGAGAAAAGCCGTCTTCGCCGCCAGGGAATGATCCTGATAGTCCTTGGCGGCGGCAGAAAATTCGGTCACCGCCGCGTCGAGTTGCTGCGGATTTTCCGCCAGACACATGTCGCGTGAGGCCATCCGCATGGTCCGGAAGGCGACCCGCGCATCGCCGGTTTCCTTATCCGCCAGGTAGGGATGATCATGGAACCGCTCGGTGATGGCGGCGAGTTCGGCGCTGCTCGTGATGCCGACCACGCTCACCATGGCTGTAAGAGCCAACATGAGGCCGAAGCCCGCATATAGTCGCCAAGAAATCTTCAGGTTTGTCAGACTGGTCATGATCAATCCACTTCTCAGACTGTTCCACATTGAACTATCACACAAAGCATTTTAATCCGATTAAATCATGAATGGCTCTATATTTGATGAATTGTTTGACGATCGGGGAGCAGAAATTTTCGTGCTATCGTGCTTCGGCAAGAGAAAATCGGAGGTATGGTCCCATCATGCGTCGTCATCGTCATGCCAAGATTGTCGCCACCATTGGTCCCGCCAGTTCCACCCCCGAACGTCTACAGGACCTGTTTTTCGCCGGCGCCGACGTTTTCCGCCTGAATTTCAGTCATGGCACCCATGACGACCATGCCGCCGTGTTTCATTCGCTGCGGGCTCTGGAGCGCGAGGTGGGCCGACCGATCAGCATCTTGCAGGATCTGCAGGGGCCGAAGATCCGGATCGGCGTGGTGCAGGGTGGCAAGCTCAGTCTTGCCAAGGGCGATCGGGTAAGGTTTGTTCTGGCTGGCGGTAATGGCGATATTTTGTCGATTCCCTTGCCGCATCCGGAAATCTTTGCCGCCATCCTGCCAGGCCATGAGCTTCTGATTGATGACGGCCGGGTGCGGGTCAAAGTCACCGGCTGCGGCGATGGCGTGATCGATGCCGAGGTGCTGGTGGCCGGGCTGATCAGCAACCGCAAAGGCGTCAATTTGCCGGGAACCATTCTCGATCTGTCGCCTCTGACGGCGAAGGACCGGATCGATCTGGCCTTCGGTCTTGAACTTGGGGTCGATTGGGTTGCGCTTTCCTTCGTGCAGAAACCGGGCGATCTGCTCGAGGCGCGCGGCCTGATCCAGGGGCGCGCCGGACTGATCGCCAAGATCGAGAAGCCGGCGGCGCTGGAACGGATCGAGGATATCGTCCGACTGTCCGACGCCATCATGGTGGCGCGCGGCGACCTCGGCGTGGAAATTCCGCCCGAGGAGGTGCCGGGTCGACAGAAGGAGCTGGTCCGGCTGTGCCGCCACATGGTCCGCCCGGTCATCGTCGCGACGCAGATGCTGGAAACCATGGTCTCGACGCCAACGCCTACCCGTGCCGAGGCCTCCGATGTCGCCACCGCCATCTATGACGGTGCCGATGCGGTAATGTTGTCGGCGGAATCGGCCTCGGGACAATTTCCCGTCGAGGCCGTGACGATGATGGACCGCATCATCCGCACCACCGAAAAGCATAAGGCCTATCGCTCGATCATCACTGCCGTCGAGCCGGATGTGGACCATACCGCGGCGCATGCGATTGCCGCCGCCGCCGCCGATCTAGCCGATGTCATCGAGTCGGCGGCCATCGTCGCTTTCACCAGCAGCGGGACGACGGCGCTCCGCATCGCCCGCAAGCGGCCGACCGTGCCGATCCTCACCATCACGCCGGACGAGCGGGTGGCCCGCCGCCTGTGCCTGCTGTGGGGCGCCCATTGCGTGCCGTCGCAGGAATTGCACAATTACGAAGAGATGATCGCTCAGGCACAGACGATTGCGCTTAAGGAAGAATTCGCTCAGCCGCTCGATCTGCTGGTGGTGGTGGCGGGTATTCCCTTTGGCATGCCGGGCACGACCAATAATCTGCGGGTTCTCAAATTGCCTCCCGCCTGATTGTTATGTTATACAATAGCAGTTTCCCCGATTGAGAGCTGCCATGTCCGAGGTAACCTTGCCTGGCCCGTGCCGCGCCGCGGCTCTGGCCAAATTGTTCCGCCGTTTCAAGCGTACGGTGTTCAGCCTGAGTTTTTGGCTCGGCCTGACCATGGGTTTTCCACTTGAGCATTTTCTTTGGGAGAGGGTATGGCCGTTCAAACTGATCACCTTGTGGATGACGCTGAATTGACGGGGCCATGGAGCCAACGCGTTTTGCGTTACGGATTGCTTGGCTTGTTGCTGTTCGCTTTGCCCCTTGGCCTTTGGGCGCAGCAGAATTCCGGCCAGCCGCAGAAAAAACTGACCATCGAACGGCTCTACACGCTTCCATGGCTCATCGGGACCAGGCCGGAGAGCCCTGTCTGGTCTCCGGATAGCCAGAAAGTGGCTTTCCTCTGGAATGACGAGGGAATGAATTTTCGGGATGTCTGGCTCGCCGATCGATCGACCGGGATACCAACCCGCGTTACCGCCATGCCACGCCCGGTCAACCCGGCCGATCCCGGCATGGACATCGCGAAACTCGAGCAGCAGGCCCACGCCGAGAGTGATCGCGGTGTCTCGGAGGTCATCTGGGCGCCCGATGGCAAACAGCTGATCTTCACCTTCCATGGACAGATCTACCGGGTTGTCCCGGGCCAAGCTCCAGCAAGGCTCATCGACTCCGAGACGAGCCAGCAGAGCCCCGCCGCCGCTCCGAGCGGCAATCACATCGCCTATCTGTCGGCGGGCCAGCTCTGGATCGCGACGGTCGAGGACGGCAAGCCAAGCCGTAAACTGATCTATGCGCCGGGCAAGGATGACGTCGTCGTTGAGGAGTTCCATTGGTCAGGAGACGGCCAACGGCTTGCCTTCATCGAGTCCGACGCAAGGCGCGTTCCGACGCGCGGCATTCCAAATTATCTTGGCGCCGAGACCACGCTTCCCCGTGTCACGCGGCCCTTTCCCGGAGAACCCTCGGAGTCGCGCCGCCTGGGGGTGATTTCCGCAGCCGGCGGCCCGGTAACATGGGCGGCCCTGGGCGGCAGTCCCCTCGATCAGTTCTTCGCGATTTCCTGGTCACCGGACGGCAAAACCATCCTGGTCGACAAAAGCGATCTCTACATCAAGGACCGTCGCCTGCTGCTCGTCGACCCCTCGAGCGGCCAAGCTAAGCGGCTGCTGCAGGAAGTTGACCCGAAAAATGTGACAGCGGACTGGTGGTCCGATTGGGCGCCGGACGGTCGCGGCGTCTATTTCATCTCCGATCGTGACAATGACTATCACGTTTATTACCAGCCCCTTGCCGGCGGGCCGCCGAAGCCGATCACAGCCGGCAACTTCGCCGTATTTTCGGCCAGCATTTCCTCGGCGGGACGCGCTCTGTTTGTCGTTACCAACCAGGGCAAGCGGGAGGAACGACATCTTTTCCGGGTTCCGCTTGGCGGCGGCGAACCGCAACGCGTCACCGAAACGCCGGGCACCCACACGCCGGTGCTGTCACCCGATGGCCGCATGGTTGCCGATGTCTTCTCCAGCGATGCCTCGCCGCCCGACCTCTTTCTGATCAAAGCGGAGGGCACGGCTTCATCCGTTTTGCAGGTCACCCACTCGCCCTTGCCGGAGTTCAAAGACTATCGCTGGGTCACCGCCACTTATGTGGATTTCCCCAATATCAATGATGGCACCATGCTGCATGCGCGCCTTACGCTTCCGCCCGATTTCGATCCGGCCGGCAAATATCCGGCGATCCTTGGCTCGGTCTACAGCAACACCGCCCGCAATCAATGGGGCGGCCGCATCTATCATCCGACCTGGGGATTGGACCAGTATCTGGCGCAACAGGGCTATGTCATCCTGAATGTCGATATCAGCGGCAGTTCGGGTTATGGCAAGAGCTTTCGCCAGCGGATCGGCCTGGATTATGGCGGCGTAGACGTCGATGACCTCTATAGCGGCGTCCGCTATCTGGTTGGGCAGGGGTTCGTCGACGAACATCGCGTCGGCATCTGGGGCAGCAGCTATGGCGGCTTGCTGACGACCATGTCGCTCTTCAAGCGGCCGGGCGTCTATCAGGCCGGGGTCGCCGGCGCACCGGCAACCAGCCTGTTTCATGCCCAGACCGGCGAGATGCGCACCATGATGGCGCCCCAGGACCATAAGAAGGAATATGAAGACGCGTCGGCCTTCCTGCGGTCAGGCGGATTGCAGGATCACCTGATGATTATTCACGGCATGAAAGACGACACGGTTCTTTTCAAGGACTCCGTGACCCTGGCACAGCGCCTGATCTTGCAAGGCAAGGATGTCGATCTGGTCGTGCTGCCCGCTGCTCCGCATGGCTGGGACAATCAAGGCTTGGCGCAGACCCGCTTCGCTTATCGGAAATTGGTCGATTATTTTCAGAAATATCTCGGCGACTCATCCGGCCGTAATTAAAGGCAGAATCACATGGGACGGCCGATCCCGCTCGACACAGAGCAGGTTGGTGGCGATTTCCCGCACCAGTCCTGTGCCCTCCGGCGCGCCCGTATTCGGATTAACATCGAAATGCGGGAAATTGCTCGACGAGATGTCGAGGCGGATCTTGTGGCCGCGTTTGAAGAGATTGGCGGTGGGGAAGGCGTCAAGGACGATCTTGACGACCGTGCCGGGTTCCATCATGTGCGGCTCTTCCCAGCTGTCGCGATAGCGGGTGCGGAGGATCCCATCGGTCAGATTCATCGCAAAGCCGTCGGGATAGTCGGGATTGGGCGGATGGACGTCGATCAGCTTGAGGGTGAAGTCGGTATCCGGTCGGTTTGACGCCACCCATAATTGCGCGCTGATCGGACCGATGACGGTGACATCCTCGGTCAGCGCTTCGGTCTCGAACACCAGAATATCGGGCCGCGCCGCCAGCGGCAGGTAAGGTTCATTTGTGCCGAAAATGCCAGGTCCCTCGCGCTGATCATAAGCGCCGCCGCGCATCACCGGTTCGCCCGAGGTGATGCTGCCGCCGATCGAGGGGACAGGATGGTTGGGGTCGAAGTCATAGGTCAGCGGCTCGGCTTCGGCCAAAGGGAGAGTCGGCCGCAGGACGCCGTCACCATGACAATAAAAGGCGGTCGGTTTGGCCTCCGGCGGGGGCCAGTCTTTGGCTGTACGCCATTGCCCGCCATGCTCCATCCGCCCCTGACCATTGCGCCGGCCGCTGCCGCCGCCCATCACGAACAGCCGCACCGGCGGGTCGTCATCGCTTCCTTTGCCTTTCAGCCAGCGTTCGAACCAGCGTAGCCGCAAGGCGAGATAATCCGGCGCGAGGTTATTATCCAGCGTCGCCGCCGGCCCGAACTCGACCTCGCCGGCAAAGGAGCGTGAGCGATCGCCGTGGGTCCAGGGCCCCAGGATCAGCTTGACCGGCCCCTTCTTGCGGCGCGAGAGGCCGATATAATTTTCGGTGGCGGTGCGGGGATAGGGATCATACCAGGACGACATATGCACCATCGGCACGTCGCTGAACTGATCGTAGAAGCCGGCGGCATAGATGCCCAATTGCTTCCAGTAGCCGTCGAAAGCGCCATGTTCCCATTGGTCATAGACATAATTCTCATAGTCGGGCGCCGCACTCAGCGGCGAATGGCCGCGTTTCCAGGGCATGCGGCCGAACCAGCCTTTGAGATCGACCGCCTTCAAGGCCGCCATCCTGACTGGATCGGCCAGCACCTCCGGACTCTCCTGGGCGGCGCGATGCGCCCAGGTCACCTGTTTCAGTTCGAATGCTCCCCCCTGTCGGATCCCGCCCTGATAGGCGTTCGAGAACCCGCCGCTATCCAGGAACATGGCGGCCAGGCCGGGCGGATTGGTGCAGCCCAGCGCGCCTTGGGTATGAGCGGCGTAGGACAAGCCCATGGTGCCGATCTTCCCAATGCACCAGCTTTGCTTGACGATCCAGGCGCAACAATCATACCCGTCATTGCCGTCACTGAGATATTTGACGAAAGCGCCTTCCGAGCCATAGCGGCCGCGGCAGTCCTGATAGACCACGACATAGCCCGCCCTGACGAAGAAACGCGCCACCTCGGCGCGGCTTTTCGCGACTGGATCGGCGAGCGAGAGTTCCGACCGGCTGACCACATTCCGACCATAGGGTGTGCGTTCGAGGATGACCGGAAAGGCGCCGCTCAGCTTCTTGCCATCCTTGGCCGGGTGGTAGATGTCGGTGGCTAACCGGACCCCGTCCCGCATCCGAACCATGACGCCGGACTCGAGGACCATCTCGGGATCCTCGGCCGCCGTCGTTCGCCCGACACTGAGCAGGGCCGCCAAACCGGCCCCGAGACGGCCGAGCATGCGGCGGGAAATGGGCGGATCATAAAAGGGGGCCATCAAGGGTGGTCTCTGTTCAATTCGCGGCCAATGCCTTTTTGATCAGGCCGGTCGCCACGAAACTATCATAGACCGGTTGGCCGCTCAGATTGCCGAGCGCGATCTGCGTCGCCATGGAAATCCTGAGTGCGTCGGGGGTGACATCGATATCAGGCGGATAGATATTGTCGGCGATCATGCGTTTGGTCGCCGCTTCGACCACAGCCGGCTCCAGGGTTGGAAACTCCTTCTGAGCGATGGCGACGGCGGCGGCAGGATCCTGGCGGATCAGGTGCAGTGCATGATTGAGCGCCGTCACGAAACGCACCACGATCGCCGGATCGGCGTCGGTCTTGGCGATGATCGTCGAGAAGGCATAGGGACCATAAAGCGTCGGAAATCCCAGCACCACCTTCATGCCTCTGGCGACCGCCTGATCGAGACCGGGCTCATACATAACCGCGACTTTGGCTTTTCCCGCCAGAAAGGGCCCGATCTCGGAGCCAAGCGGGACCTGGATCATCGGCACGTCTTTTTCCCCGTCCAGGCCGTTTTCTCTCAGCAGTTTGAGGAACAGGGAGGTGCTGGTGGTCGGCATCTGGCCGGTGACCACAGTCTCGCCCTTCAGGCCTTTGACTCCGGTGAAATTGTAATCCGGCGCCGCCGCGATCCAGACCGCGGCGCCATTCACGACATTGGCGACGATATGAACATTGGCGCCTTTAGAGGCCGCGATCGCCGCCCATTCCGGGCCATGCAGCGAAAAGGTGGCGCTGCCCGACAGCACCGCCGACAGCGCCGCGCTGGCCGATCCTGCCGTCTCCTTGGTGACGTCGAGCCCCTCTTTGGCGAAGAGCCCGGTATCCAGTCCGACATAGAGCGGCAGATAGAGGATTGATTGAAAGGCCTGGGAAATGACCAGCTTGGTATTTTCCCCATGGGCCGGCCCGACGAAAAAGGCGGCGGCGACAGCCGCCAAGGCACAGCGGCGAAACAGCGACTTCATGGAACCCCCGATCGTTAGGTCAGACATGGATCTCTTGACGATGATCGTCCTGCTTCCAGCGCAGAACATTGCGCTCGAACAGATTGATCGCGAAATACAGCAGAAAGCCGGTGGCCATCAGCGTGAACAGTCCGGCCCAAACCGAGTTCAGATCATAGAAGCTCGATGCGACAAACACGATATGGCCGAGGCCACGCTGCGATGAAATGAATTCGCCAACCACCGCTCCGACCAATCCGAAGCCGACATTGATCCGACAGGTTGCGATGATCGCCGGCAGGGACGCGGGAACGATGACCTTGGCGAACACCTGCCGCTTGGAGGCGCCAAGCGTAAGCAGCAAGGATTGCAGATCGGGGTCGGCGTCCTTGGCCGCCTGATAGGCGGCGATCATCGCCACGATTGAGGTAAGCGAGATGGCGAGGGCCACTTTCGAGAGCAGCCCGGTGCCGAACCACAGGATGATGACCGGCGCCATGGCGATTTTTGGCACGCTGTTGAAGGCGACGATCAGCGGTTCGAAAGTGCGGGCGACCAGGCGCGAATACCACAGCCCGAGGCCCAGAACCGAGCCGGCCAAGGTCCCGATGACGAAACCGAGGACCGCCTCATAGAGCGTGATCCAGGTATCGAACAGCAGACTTCCGTCTTCGAGCCCGCGCAGCAATTGCTTGGCGACGCCGAGCGGCGAGCCGAAAAGAAAGGCCGAGACGATGCCGGCGCGGACCCCGCCTTCCCAAAGGGCAAGAACCCCTAAGATCAATCCGATTTGCAGCGCGACATAGCCCACCGGGCGATCGAGGCGGCTGATCAGACCACTCATGCCAGCGCCCTTTGCTGGGTCTGAATGTCGAGCTCATTGCACAGCGCATTGAAATAGCCAGCGAACCGCGGATCGCTGCGGGCCCCGATCGGCGAGCGCTCATTGATGTCGATGTCATGGACCGCTTTGACCTTGGCCGGCCGTTGGCCGAGGACGATGACCCGGCGCGACAGCGCCACGGCCTCGTCGATGTCGTGGGTGACCAGTATGACGGTCTTTTTCAATCGCTCGACCGCATCGATCAGCACCCCTTCGAGATAAAGCCTGGTCTGGTAATCCAAAGCAGAAAAGGGCTCGTCGAGCAGGAGAATATCGGGATCGACGATCAAGGTGCGGATCAGCGCCACCCGCTGGCGCATCCCGCCCGACAAGGCGCGCGGATAGGCGTTTTCAAACCCGCCGAGGCCATAGGTATGGATGTAATCGAGGGCGGCCTCGCGAGCGTCTTTCTCCGACATGCCGCGCACTTCAAGCCCCAGAACGATATTCTGCAACACGGTCCGCCAGGGGAGCAGTAAATCCTTTTGCAGCATGTAGCCGACCCGCCCGCGAAGGCCGGCAACCGGTGCGCCTTCATAGATCAAGGTCCCTTCATCGGGCGCAAGCAATCCGGCCACGATATTGAAGATGGTGCTTTTGCCGCAACCGCTGGGACCGATGATACTGACGAAATCGCCATCACGGACATCGAAGCTCAACCCGTCAAGCACGCGTGTCTTGCCGGCCCGCGTGGAGAAGGATTTGCCGATATTCTGCAATGAGAGCTTGCTCATGACCCTCCCGACGACAAGTTTCGAACACGGTGCGCCGGCACTTTGCCGATAGGATCCAGCATGACCGAGCGGCCGGGGGAGGGCAATACCGGAGTGATCCGGTTGGGCGGAGGCACCAGTCAGCGCCGAAAGAAGAAATCTGGTATTCATGATGCCCCGCCAGCAAAACATAATTGGACGAAGCTTAATCCATGACGATAAAAATCTCCAAAGAAGCGCGGGCCCAGTCGATCGCGTCAATTGAACGTTTTTTTGCCGAACGGATGGAAGAGCCGCCCGGTAATCTCGGCGCCGGTGAATTGCTGAGTTTCTTCCTCGAAGAGGTCGGTCCGCTGGTCTACAACCAGGCGGTAAAGGATGTTCAGGAACGCCTGCAGTCCATTGTCATGGAACTCGATATCGAGATCCATGAGGACGAATTCCCCTTCTGGCGCAAGGCCGACCGTAAGTGAAAATAATTGCCATGCGGCGCAAAGCCAAGGCCTTGCATAGCGGGGTGTAACGCGTTACGTTGTCGAGTGTTACAGTGTGGAGAGTTCCGTGGCGAGCACTGCATCAAACTGGATAATGCGTTAGCCTTTGTCCTGGGTTTGGCTGACTGACAGGGGCAAAAGCGCCGATGGCCGTCAACCTTTGGTAAGCGTTTCCAATTAGGTCGCGCGACCAAATGCCACGATCTCCTATACCGATAAGTAATGCGTCACTTCAGTGAATGAAAAGCTTCACAAAGATGGCGACCTGAAATGCCAGCACAAAACCCATCATCCACTTCATCAAGGTCATATCGGATTTGAGGCTGCTCACATCATCGTCGCGGCGGGAGAGCGCCTGCGCCGCCTTCAGCGCCTTGTCCTCAGGAACGTCGATGGCGCGGAATGCCTCGAACACTTCGCTTTGCATGACGGTCACGGCCTTACTCCTTCAATCTTCGCATAGGCGGGCGTAGGACGATGTTTCAAAGTTTCTCATGCCCAGTGTCAGACCTTCATCAGGTAGAATATGCCGCAAAAGTCCGGACGCAAATTGTAATGCGTTAGATAGGCGCCAAGACAGAATAACCGCGGGGCCGACGCAGACATCGCGCCCTCATTTTGCGTACCCAAAAAACGAAGGCGCGCCGATTTCGCGACGCGCCTTCCTTGGTCAAAACTTCAAGCGAGATCAGTCGGCCGCTTTCGCCTTTCCAACTTGCGCGATCACTTCGTCGGCGACCTGACGCGGCACCGGCTCGTAATGCGAGAACTCCATGCTGTAAGACGCCCGACCCGAGGTCATGCCGCGCAGCTGGCCGATATAGCCGAACATCTCCGACAAGGGGACATTGGCCTCGACGGCGATATTGGTGCCGCGCTCCAACTGACCCTGGATCGAGCCGCGGCGGCGGTTGATGTAGCCGATCACATCGCCGAGATAATCGTCAGGCGTGACGACTTCGACCTTCATCACCGGTTCCAGCAGGATCGGCGAG
>Ga0116226_10000220_pt1 | contig 46433 bp, 41 predicted proteins | sample S1TSphfallax_FD_89692 | JGI IMG/M metagenome (GOLD analysis project Ga0116226, IMG submission 89692) | Host-associated microbial communities from peat moss isolated from Minnesota, USA - S1T2_Fa - Sphagnum fallax MG | ecosystem: Host-associated > Plants > Peat moss > Unclassified | place: USA... | reverse complement strand
ATGGTGCGGGTCCCGACCGACACGCCGCCGGGCAACAACGCGCCGCATGCGCAGCGTACCGCTGATCTTTTGCGTACGTTCGGCTGGGAGGTCGATGCCTATCCGGTACCTGCAGCCGAGGTACAGGCAGCCGGTATGCAAAGCATCACCAATCTGATCGTAAGGCGTCGTTTCGGCGAAGGCCCGACTATCGCCCTCAATGCGCACGGCGATGTCGTGCCGCCCGGTGACGGTTGGCGTCACCCGCCTTACGACGGCGTGATCGAAAATGGCAAGCTGTATGGCCGCGCAGCGGCAGTCAGCAAAAGCGATTTCGCCAGCTTCAGTTACGCACTGCGCGCCCTCGAAGCGTTGCAGTTGCCGCTGGCGGGCACGGTCGAACTGCACTTCACCTACGACGAGGAATTCGGCGGCGAACTCGGCCCCGGTTGGCTGCTGCGCGAAAAACTGACGCAACCCGACTACGTCATCGCCGCCGGCTTCTCCTACGAAGTCATCACCGCCCACAACGGCTGCCTGCAAATGGAAGTCACCGTACACGGCAAGATGGCACACGCAGCCATTCCGCATACCGGAATCGACGCGCTGCAAGGTGCTGTGACCATTCTGAATGCGCTCTACGCGGAGAACACACGTCTGCGGACCTTGAAATCCAAGGTGGCCGGGATCGATCACCCCTATCTGAATGTGGGCTGGATTGGGGGCGGGACCAATACCAATGTGGTGCCGGGCAAAGTCGTGTTCAAACTGGATCGGCGCATGATTCCCGAAGAAGATCCGGTCGAAGTCGAGCGCGCGCTACGGCAACTGATCACCGATACGGCCGTTACCGTGCCGGGGCTGCAAATCGAGATCCGGCGACTGCTGTTGGCTCACGCCATGACGCCCGTCCCCGCGATTCAGCCGCTGCTGGACGCCTTGCAACGCAACGGCGCGGCAGTATTCGGCGCGCCCCCACCGGCGCGCGGCACGCCGCTGTACACCGACGCGCGTCTGTACGCGAAAGCGGGCGCTGCGGTGGTGTTATATGGCGCAGGACCGCGCACTGTGCTCGAATCGAACGCCAAGCGCGCCGACGAACATCTGGTATTGGAAGACTTGCGCGGCGCCACCAAGGTGATTGCCCGCGCAGTGCTGGATCTGCTGCGTTGAACGCTTCATCCATTTGCCGGTAACGTTTGACTTCGTCGCCCTGAAGGTAGATCGAGGTCGTCGCAATCGAGGCGTGGCGCAGGTTGTCGCGCACCGCCGTGAGTTCCGCGTCGCGGGCGAGCGCGGGCGTGGCGTGGGTATGCTGTGTCCAGTAAGGCGTCGCGCGTCGGAGCTTTTCGGCGAGCACGGGATGATCGGCAGTTACCCGCAGCAGAACGGCCTAGCCGTCGCACTGCGCGAGATCGGCCGCATCGAGCGCACGCTGTTCATCCTTGACTGGTTGCAGAACGTTGAGCTGCGGCGTCGTGTTCATGTCGGCCTGAACAAGGGGGAGGCCCGCAACGCGCTCGCCCGCTCGGTGTTCTTCTATCGTCTCGGAGAAGTCCGTGATCGCAGCTTCGAGGCGCGGCGCCGCCGCGCCAGCGGCCTGAACCTAGTCACTGCCGCAATCGTGTTTTGGAATACCGTCTACCTTGAACGGACCATTCAGGTGATGGCCGCACGCGGCGTGATGCCTGAAACAATGTTACTACCATATCTATCACCACTTGGCTGGGAGCACATCAACCTGACCGGCGACTACGTGTGGAAGCACAACCAGAAGCTTCAGCCGGGCAAATATCGCCCGCTGCGACCATTACTGGGGGTACCCGAGTCCTAATCGTCGGGCGCAGCCTGCCTAATGTGCTCGATTTACCCATCCTGACGCGCCCCTAACCAGCTTATCAGGCGTATAAGTAACGCACGAGATGAAAGAACACCGGTGCAGCGAAGCAGATCGAATCGACCCGATCGAGCATCCCGCCGTGGCCCGCGATCATCGAGCCCCAGTCCTTTGTTCCAAGCGAGCGCTTGACGGCTGACAGCACGAGCCCACCAACGAAGCCCGCGATCACGATCGCGAGAGAAATCCCGAACGCGGCGCCAAAGCTGAATGGCGTTACGCGATAGAGCGACGCGCCGCACAGCGTCGCGAGCATGCCGCCGCCGATGAAACCCTCGACCGTTTTCGACGGCGATAGTCGTGGCGCAATCTTGCGTCGTCCGAAGAGCTTGCCGACCACGTACTGCAGTACGTCGCTGATCTGCACGACGAGCAGGAAGTAGAACAGCAGCAGCGCGTTCTCGTGTGCGTAATGCGGAATCTCAAGGATCAGCACGGCCGGAGCATGACTCAGACCATACACGCAGACCATCAGCGCCCAGTTAATCTTCGCGTTGCGGCTCAGGAATTCGCTCGTATCCTGCGTCAGCGCTGACACGAGCGACATCGCGAAGAACAGATGAACCGGCACGAAAATTGAATACATCCCGTACCATTTGATCGCGAGCAGCAAATACTGAACGGGAATCGCAATGAAAAACGCGATGAACAGCGTCGTATGATCGCTCGCCGTCGTTGGCGTGAGCGTGATGAATTCGCGCAACGTCAGGTACGACAGTAGCGCGAACACGAAGTATGTGACGTTGTTGCCGAGACCGATCGCGATCACCATCACTGCGATCATCGCCCACCATGCCCGGATACGTTGATTCAGGTTGACGATAGTCGTGCTTGTGCCGCCTTTGCGCGCGCCGAGGACCGCACCAATCACGGTCGCGACAGCGAGCACGCCCGTCACGCCAGCGACCAGTTCCCAGAAAAGTGTTTGCATGATCAAAGTTCGGATGAAGAAGGGACGACGCTCAGCCGGCCGGCCGATGCGCTGCGAGCGCGACGACCGCGTCGTGCATGCGGGCGAGGAAGCCTGCTTTGTCTTCCTGGCCTTCAAGCGCCTCGTTTGCGCCGAAGTGCACCTTGCAAATCAACGGTATGGGCCAGACCGCCCCTTTCGGCATGATGCGTTGTAGGTTCTCGAGATAGACTGGCGCAAGCACAACATGCGGGAATTCCGTCGCGAGACGGAACAGCCCGCTTTTGAACGGCTTCGGCAGCGCGTCGGTTCCGCGCGTGCCCTCGGGGAAGATTATGATCGAGTAGCCTTGCCGCAATGCGTCGCGGATGGGGTCGAGAGGATCGCTACCAGTTTCACGGTGGCGGTCGATCAGTACGGCGTTCAGCAGCTTCTGTGCAATGTACCGTTTCAATTTGCCATTGATCCAGTAGTCGCGCGCGGCGACTGGCCGCACTACCGCGCGCACATCGCGCGGTAGTGCGGCGAGGATCGCGAGCGTGTCGATGTGGCTTGTATGGTTCGAGAAATAGATTTTCTGCGTCGGTGACGGCGGCGCCTGATGCCATACCGGATATGCGCCGACGACCAGTCGCGCAATGGTCAGCAGGAAATCGCGCTGCCAGACGCTCAGAATGTTCATCGGCAGAGCGCTCCCTGCACATATGTCCGGCCCGATCGTCCGTCAGTTCGCGACCGACGGTATCCCGGCCTGCCAACGCGACTGGAAGCGGAGGCCTGGATTTTAGACTTAAATTTCTTCAAATTCGGAAATTCCTGCCGCGGGTTTGTGATAATGAAAAGATTTAGCGACGCACATTGTCGATTGTGCGGATGCGCAAGTCGGCGTGATTGCTCAACTATTGCATCAGTGCTCTTTAGCAGTTCGAACAAATCTCGCGGTCGACCTTGCGGATTATCAGACGTTTCCACGAAAAGCGCCGCGGGAATTAAAGCCAATGAGCCTCTATGCACTCAAACCCAAATTTCAGAACCGTCTGCGCCCGCTCGCCGACTCGCTCGCCCAACACGGCGTCACCGCTAACCAGGTCACGCTGTTCGCGGCGGGTGGTTCGATCGTCGTCGGTGCGATCGCTGGGCTCGGTGAGTTCGCGCACGCGCTGTTCCTGCTGATCCCGCTATGGTTGTTCGCGCGGATGGCGCTCAATGCGATCGACGGGATGCTCGCGCGCGAGCATGGCCAGAAGAGTACGCTTGGCGCGTACCTGAACGAACTCGGCGACGTCGGGTCTGACGTCGCGCTGGTGTTGCCATTTCTCGCGATTCCGGCGTTCGCCCCGGCAGACGTCTGGCTATTCGCTCTGACCGCGGTGGTCGTCGAATGCGCAGGGCTGATTGGACCGCTAGTCGGTGCAAGTCGCCGCTACGACGGCCCGTTTGGCAAGAGCGACCGTGCGCTCGCCGTCGGCGCCTTTGCACTTTGGGTTGGCATCGGGTTGCCAGTCGGTAGTATCGGCGCGTGGTTGTGGCGCGTGCTGATCGCGCTGTCGATCGTGACGGTGGGGCGGCGCGTGCAGGTCGGCATCGCCGAAGCGGGTGGCTGACGTACCGGGCGCCGCCGCATGATCCGAATACTGAAAAGAGAGAGCGCATGAACACACGCATGGCCTGCGAGGCCGATTTCACTACGCACGACGGCGAAATGCTGTTTTATCGGCGCTGGCCTGCGATGGGCCCCCGCTGCCGGGGCGCGATCGTGCTGCTGCATCGCGGTCACGAGCATTCGGCGCGCGTCTCGCACCTCGTCGACGAGCTCAACCTGCCCGATTTCGCGTTCTTCGCGTGGGACGCGCGCGGCCACGGCCGCTCTCCCGGCGCTCGCGGCTACAGCCCGGGCGCGGGCGCGTCGGTGCGCGATCTGCAGACCTTTGTCGTGCATATCCGCGACACGCACGGCATCGCAATCGAGGACATGGCGGTGGTCGGCCAGAGCGTCGGCGCTGTACTCGCGGCCGCATGGGTGCACGACTACGCACCGCCGATCCGCTGTCTCAGCGTCGCGTCTCCCGCGTTTCACATCAAGCTGTACGTGCCGTTTGCGCGGCCTGGCCTGCGGTTAGTCTACAAGCTGCGTGGGCTGTTCTACGTGAACAGCTACGTGAAGCCGAAATACCTCACGCACGACCCGGAACGGATCGCGAGTTACGCGGCAGATCCGCTGATTACGCGGCCGATCGCGGTCAACATGCTGCTCGACCTTCACGACACTGCCAAGCGAATCGTCGCCGATGCGGCGGCAATCACCGTGCCAACGCAACTGCTGATCTCCGGCGCCGACTGGGTGGTACATCGCGGTCCGCAGGACCGTTTCTTCGAACGGCTCGGCTCGGCGCGTAAGGAGCGCATTGTGCTGCGGGGTTTCTATCACGATACGCTCGGTGAGCAAGATCGCGCGCAGGCGCTTGCGCCGCTGCGCGAGTTCGTGTTGCGCGAGTTCGATGCGCCAAGCCCACGCGTGTCGCTCGCCGACGCCGACCGACGCGGCGCGTTCCACGACGAATACGTGGCACTCGGCCGACCATCCGCGAATCCGTTCGCCCGTGCGTACTGGGCGATCACGCGCGCTGGCCTGACAGTCGGCGGCGCACTGTCGGACGGTATCGCGCTCGGCCTGCAGCTCGGTTTTGATTCAGGCTCGACGCTAGACTACGTATATCGCAACCACGCCCAAGGACGGCTCGGCGTCGGCCGGTTGATCGACCGCACGTACCTCGATTCGCCAGGCTGGGTTGGCATCCGCCAACGCAAGGTTCATCTGCAGGAGCTGATTTGCGCGGCGATCAACAGTCTGCAGGGCCATGGCACGCCGGTACGGATCGTCGACATCGCGGCCGGGCATGGGCGCTACGTGCTCGACGCGATTGAGACGGCCACCGGGCGCGACGGCGCGGCGCCCCACGACATCCTGCTGCGCGACTACAGTCCGGCGAATGTCGAGGCCGGGCGTGCGCTGATCGCGCAGCGCGGGCTTGAGCCATTCGCGCGCTTCGAGCACGGCGACGCGTTCGACGAGGCGTCGCTCGCGGCGTTGAAGCCACGTCCGACGCTCGCGATCGTGTCTGGCCTCTACGAACTGTTCGGCGAGAACGCGCTGGTCGAGCGTTCGCTGCACGGGCTCGCGCAGGCCGTGCAGCCGGGCGGCTATCTCATCTATACCGGGCAGCCATGGCATCCGCAGCTCGAATTCATCGCACGCGTGCTGAACAACCATCGCGGCGAAGCTGCGTGGGTGATGCGCCGCCGCTCGCAGGCCGAGATGGATGAGCTCGTCGCGCGCGCAGGTTTCCGCAAGCTCGATCAGCGGATCGACCAGATGGGCATCTTCACCGTCAGCCTCGCGCAGCGGGTCGATGCGTCATGAGCGAACTCGGCGGCAACGCTCGCGGCCTTGCTGCTGCGGCACCGGCGGCCAGCCCGCCAGATGCGTCTGTCGCGTTGCGCTTCGGCTGGCTCGCGGCGATGGGCGTCGTGTTCTTCTCCACCTATGGTCTGGCGAACTGGCTCGCTGCGCGCCGCGCGTCGGTGCCAACCTTCGCGTTCGGTTGGGAGCACTCGATCCCGTTCGTGCCGTGGACGATCGTGCCGTACTGGTCGATCGACCTGCTGTATGCGCTTTCGTTCTTCTTCTGGACGCGTCGCGACGACCTGCTCGATCACGTGAAGCGGCTACTGACCGTGCAACTGGTGTGCGTCGCGTGCTTCATTGCATGGCCACTGCGCTTCGGCTTCGAGCGGCCCGACGCAAGTGGCCTGGCTGGCGCGTTGTTCGCGTTACTGATGGGGTTCGACAAGCCATACAACCAGGCGCCGTCGTTGCACATCGGTCTGCTCATCGTGCTGTGGGCTGTCTATGCGAAGCACCTGCGCGGGACGGTCGCGCACATCGCACTGCATCTGTGGTTCGCGGCAATCGGCGTGTCGGTGCTGACAACGTACCAGCATCATGCGATCGACGTGCCGACCGGCGCGGCGGTCGGTTGCCTCGCACTGTTCCTGTTTCCGTTGCGCGATGCCGCAGGCCGGTTGCAAGGCGCCGACGCATCGCCCGGTGCGGCCGGGCACCGGCTCGCCCGCCGCTATGCGGCCGGTGCCGGGCTGGTGGCACTCGTTGTGCTCTACTGCGTGCCGCGTGAACCAGGCTGTGCGCTCGCGGCGGGTTGGCTCGCGCTGGCGCTCGGGTGCGTCGCATGGATCTACTGGCGCGGCGCGGCGGGCGCGTTCCAGAAGGATGCGCGGGGGCGTTTCCCCGTCACCATCCGCTGGCTGCTCGCGCCGACGATCGCAGGCGCGTTCGTCAATTCGCGGCTGTGGACGTTCCGGCAGCCGGCACCCGTGTGGATCGACGAACGTGTGTCGATTGGCCGTACGCCGACGACCGGCGACTTGCGCCGCCGCGGTTTCACCGCGCTCATCGATCTGACCGCCGAGATGCCCCGCTGGGCCGCGGCCGACGCATCGCTCGCGTATGAGGCCGTGCCGCAGCTCGACCTCGTCGCGCCGACCGCGCGGCAACTACAGCAGGCGGTTGCCGCGCTTGAGCGGATGCATGGCGAGGGCCGCAACGTGCTCGTTTGCTGCGCGCTCGGCTACGGCCGTAGCGTGTTGTGCGCAGCAGCGTGGCTCGCGATGCGGCGTGACCTGCGCGATGCATGCCACGCGCTCAAGGCGGTGCGCGCCATTCACCCGAGGGCCGTGTGGTCGGACGACGGATTGGCCGTGCTGCAGGACTGGATCGATTCCCGCCACACGGTGGAGGCGGCGTGACACGTGACCGGTGCGCTCAGTTCCAGATCGCCGCCGCTCGCGGCGCGCTCAATGCGGGTGCGTGGGCGATCGCAGCTGCGCTGTTCGCGGCGGGCGCAGGCTGGTGGATCGCGTCGGGATGGGTGCCGGCAACGATTGCGCGCGTGCTGCTGGCCGTCGTCAGCACGGTGGCTGGGATTGCAGCGCTGTGGTACGCGGTGCGCATCGAAATCGACCGGCGGCTGTTCGCGGTGCTGGCAGATAATATATTGCTGCCGGAGGACGAGTTCAACGAGGTGTTGGCTGGATTGGATAAGGCAATCTCGGATCTTGGATGGGCAGGTCCGGAAAAACTGGGCCGTCCGCTGTCCGTGCGCGTGCGGGGTACGGTCAAATTGCTACGGGCCAGTTTCGTTGTTGCCAGCATACAGTGGCTCGTCGTTGGCGTTGCCCTCATAGCAAAGGGATTCTGATGGCAACGCGCACACATATCTCCAGTTCGACATGCCGTGCGACTGCTGTGCCAGCCACTCATGCTGCTGCCAAACTCCGCCAGAAGTTGCAGCAAGCAATAACGTGCTCACTCCGACCAGTCGCAGAAGCGTCTTGCGCGCTGAGCGAAAGGGGCGCTGGCTAAACGTGATTTATTTTCCGTTTTCTGAAGCGACCCCATCCATAGCCCGTTACCGAGCCGTGTGGAAGGTCAGATTCAGGCACCGCCGGGCATAGCGGTGGTCTGACGCGGCACGACGTTTACCCGCGCTCGTCAATCCAAAGCATACCCCAGCGGGTAGCGTATTCGAGCGCACCCTGCTCATCATGAAAATAATCGAGCGCATGAAATGAATAGGGTTCGCGGCTGGGGGCGCTGGCACCCACACGGCGCTCTATCGTCAGATTGGCGGCGAACAGGCCGTTCTGCAGGCGTTGGGCAGCGGCTTCAACCGCATACCCCTTGTGATGGACTTGTCGATTCATACAGATTACTCGTACGTGAGCCAAACCGCGCAATGGGGTTGGGCTCCAGGTTGTTGCTTACGCCTGCGTATTGTCCCGGGCAATTGTGACAATTTCGATATAGGCGCCGAGCCGATGATGGTCTGCACATCGGCTCACGTGATACGAAATGGACCGGTGGCGATAAGCGAAGTTCCAGACGCAGCGATCTGCATATGACGACTTCGGCGACGTGTTGAAGCCGCCGCCGCGTCGAGCATATTGCCAACCACGCGCCATGATCTGGGGCTCTGACCCGACACCCATTTCGAATGAAGCCGATAATTATCGAGGTATAGCCAAGGCTGAATCTTACATATTCATTATTTTCAGACCAATCCTGAATTACCCCGGGCTGTCAGTCCGGCCCTGCGCCAGCGAAGACTTCGACACCTGCCGCCTATTCGATTGCGCCAAAGTTAACCTACAATAAGGGTCTGTCCCGGGGGCGAGGCGTACCCTTCACGCATTCCTTTTTTTGCTGCGCTGGGATAACAGGAACAACAATGAAACGAACTATCGCGCTAGTTGTCCTATCGACCTGTTGGCATCTCGCCCAAGCGGTCGAATTAAGCGTTGCGGAAGTCGAAGCCAGTATCCAGCACTCGGGAGCCAAAAGCACCATCGCCGATCTGCAGCGACGCGAGCAATGGCAAACCGTGACCGACATGATCGATACGGGTGACAGCGCCTGGATCGATTTGGTCCCGCGCCTGGCGCGTGGCGTCGACGACGTCACCGCAGAAGATCTCGCACGCAGCCTCAGCCATGCCTTGCCCAAGAACCCGCGCTCGGTACTGACTGTATTGACCGCCCAGGTCGTCATCAGTCCGGCCCGCGTTTGCGCCATGGCGCTGACCGATGAAGACGCCGCCAAGGATCGCGCACTCTACAAACGCGAGGCCTTGCACGCACTCGACGGCGTTGACGACCAACCCCTTGCTTCAGCCAAAACCATCTGCGTCAATCTGTTGAAACGCAGCGACTGAGGCTTGTTGCATACGGCTGGACAGGGCTTGCTATGATGAGTAAGACGGCTAGGCCGTTCGAACCATCCGATTCGATAGGAGATCCAGTGTCCAGCATCCGCACGATGACCCGCTACAAGCTTTGGGCAGACGACATCACCTATGCCATCGTGAGTGGTTTGCCCGAAGGCGAAGCGACAAAAACGCGTCCGACCCGTTTCAAGAACATCGTGCACACATTGAATCACGTGTTCGTGATCGATAGCATCTTCCAGGCTCATCTTCTTGGCCGTCCCCACGGATACACCGCGCGCAATACACCGACCGATCCACCGCTCGACAAATTACACGAGCAAGTCGAGGCACTGAATCGCTGGTATGTCGACTACGCAGCCGAGCTCTCGCCCGAGCAAGAACGCGAACGCGTCACGTTCGCGTTCGTCGACGGCGGCTCCGGCATCATGACGCGCGGTGAAATGATCCTGCACGTGGTCAATCATGCCAGCTACCACCGCGGCTTTGTCGCCGATATGCTCTATCAAGTGCCCGTGTCGCCGCCCGCAACCGACCTCCCGGTCTTTCTGCGCGATGTTGGCGCATAGCGCAATCCGTCCCGGTTCAAGAAACGAAAAAACCGCAGGATCGACTGCGACCCTGCGGCGAACTTGAAGCTTCGCTCGCCATCTTTCAGCACAACAATCCTAGAAAACACTGTAGCCGTGTATCGGCACAGATCAGAATTTCACACGCAGCCCCTCCTCGGTAGTGGACTGACACCCATTTGACGACGCTGGCAAACCATTGAGCGCGGCGACGGCGGCATCGCCGGTTGCATCGGTACCACTCGCCTTGAGCGCGCTCAGATGAGGGCGATAAACCACCCCAGTGTTTACCCTAGATATTTTTTTCGACGTTTACTTATCGATAATTTATCGATAATTTGTGATCGTTAGATGATGTCGCGAGATCGCATAGCCCCGTGTTGCCGACGCGGGACTCCGCCTTTCTTGCCGCCACATGTTGCATTGCCGTCACCCCCATCCGTCATGTTTCGAGGAGTCACAGCATGTCCGTATCCGATACCGCCCCCGCCTTAATCACCCCGCCCGCCCTCGACAAGCGCTGGCAATTCTGGATCGATCGCGGCGGTACCTTCACCGACATCGTGGCGCTTCGTCCCGACGGCTCGTTGGTGACACACAAACTGTTGTCCGAGAATCCGGAGCGTTATCAGGACTCAGCCGTACAGGGTATACGCGAATTACTCGGTCTGGCAAACGGTGCACCCATCCCGGCCAGCATCATTCACAGCGTGCGCATGGGTACCACGGTGGCGACCAACGCGCTGCTTGAACGCAAAGGCGCCCGCACCGTATTGGCGATCACGCGCGGCTTCGGTGACGCGCTACGGATTGCCTATCAACATCGCCCCGAACTGTTTACGCGCCAGATCAAGTTGCCGACCATGCTGTACGAGCGTGTGGTCGAAATCGATGAGCGTATCGGTGCTCAAGGCGAGGTAGTCCATTCGCTCGACACAGCACAAGCCCACGCAGCATTGCAAAGCGCTTATGACGAAGGTATCCGTGCCTGCGCCATCGTGTTGATGCACGGCTATCGCCATACGGCGCACGAGCGTGCGTTGAAGGCAATCGCCGAGCATATCGGCTACACCCAGATTTCGGTCAGTCACGAAGTCAGTCCGTTGATGAAACTGATTTCGCGCGGCGATACAACAGTGGTTGACGCCTATCTGTCGCCTATTCTGCGGCGCTATGTCGAGCAGGTCGAGAGCGAATTAGGCACCGTGCCGCTGCAATTTATGCAGAGCAACGGTGGCCTCACTGACGCGCATCGTTTCCAGGGCAAGGACGCTATTCTGTCCGGACCGGCGGGTGGCATCGTCGGCGCGGTTGAAGTGTCACGCCTGGCCGGATTCGAGCAGATTATCGGCTTCGATATGGGCGGCACATCCACCGACGTTACGCACTATGCCGGCAGCTACGAACGCGATTTTGAAACCGAAGTAGCCGGCGTGCGTCTGCGCGCGCCGATGATGAAGATACACACGGTAGCAGCCGGCGGCGGTTCTATCTGCAGTTTCGATGGCACCCGCCTGCGCGTCGGCCCCGAAAGCGCCGGTGCCAATCCAGGTCCGGCCTGTTATCGGCGCGGCGGACCGCTCACGGTAACCGACTGCAACGTCATGACGGGCAAGATTCGCGCCGATCTGTTCCCGCAGGTATTCGGACCCAACGGCGACCAGCCGCTCGACACCGAGATCGTCAAACGGCGCTTTGCAGAGGTGGCCGCGGCCGTACAGGCCGCCACTGGTGCGATCCGGACACCGGAAGAAATCGCTGAAGGTTTTCTCAAGATCGCCGTCGAGAATATGGCCAACGCGATCAAACAGATTTCCGTACAACGCGGCTACGATGTCACCGCTTATACCCTGGCCTGTTTCGGTGGTGCCGGTGGTCAGCACGCGTGTCAGGTGGCGGACTCGCTGGGCATGACGCGTATCTTCATTCATCCGCTGGCAGGCGTGTTGTCGGCCTATGGCATGGGATTGGCGGACGTCCGTGCCCTGCGCCAGCAAGCGGTCGAAAGCCGGCTCGATGCGGCTGCACTGCGTGCGTGCGAAGCGGGCTATACGACCCTGGAAGCGCAGGTGCGCGAAGAAGTCGAAGCGCAAGGAACAGTGCCAGCGCAGATCGAGACCCGCCGGACCTTGCACCTCAAATACGAAGGCACCGATACCACCTTGGAAATCGACTTCTCGTCACAAACCGAGATCTTGATCGCGCAATTCGAAACACGCTACCGTACCCGGTATGGTTTTCTCATGCCTAACCGCACGCTGATGATAGAAGCGCTGGCGGTGGAAGCAATCGGTCGCAGCCGCTCGGCACACGAAGAACACTGGCCGGTCGCGCACCGCGATGACGTCGCGCCAACCCCACAACACCTCGGTCAATTTTTTTCCGGCGGGGTCTGGCTCGATGCGCCAATTTACGAACGCGATGCACTGGGTCAGGGCGTGCGTATCGAAGGCCCCGCGATCATCATGGAGAAAACCGGCACCAATGTGATCGAAGCGGGCTGGTGCGCCAAAGTCACGGCCTTGAATCATCTGGTGCTCGAGCGCTATATGCCGTTGCAGAATGCGCATGCTGCAGGCACCGACGCCGATCCCGTCCTGCTCGAGGTCTTCAACAATCTGTTTATGTCGATCGCGGAGCAAATGGGGGTGACGCTTGCCAATACCTCGTATTCGGTCAATATCAAAGAGCGCCTGGATTTTTCCTGTGCCTTGTTCGATGCCGCTGGCAATCTGATTGCCAATGCGCCGCACATGCCTGTCCATCTCGGCTCGATGGGAGAGAGCGTTCAAACCATCATCGATCGGCGCGCAGACACGATGCATCCCGGCGATGTTTTCATGCTGAACGCACCTTATGCCGGCGGCACGCATTTGCCGGATATCACGGTGGTCATGCCGGTGTTCGCCGATGGGGCGAGTCCGACCTTCTTCGTCGCCGCGCGCGGCCATCATGCCGATGTCGGCGGCATCACCCCAGGGTCGATGCCACCCGACTCCTCGCATATAGCTCAGGAAGGCGTGCTGATCGATAACGTACAACTGGTGGCACAAGGTCAGTTTCTCGAAGATGCGATCCGCGTCCTGTTGTCTTCGGGCAGCTACCCGGCACGCAATCTCGAACAGAATCTGGCCGATCTACGGGCCCAGGTTGCGGCGTGTGCCAAAGGCGCCGAAGAACTGCAACGGATGTGCTCGCAATTCGGATTGCCTGTGGTATCAGCCTATATGCGCCACGTGCAGGACAACGCCGAGGAAGTCGTTCGCCGCACGCTGAGCGTGCTCAATGATGGTCACTTTGAATACGAGATGGACGACGGTGCGAAAATTGTGGTGGACGTCAAGATAGACCGCGCAGCACGCTGTGCCGTGATCGACTTCGCCGGCACCAGCGCGCAACAGCCGTCGAACTACAACGCGCCTGCCGCAGTGTGCAAGGCTGCCGTGCTTTATGTTTTCCGCACACTGGTCGACGACAGTATTCCGCTCAACGCGGGCTGCCTCAAACCACTCGACATCCGCATCCCACCGGGCTCGATGTTGAATCCGGCCTATCCGGCAGCCGTGGTGGCCGGCAATGTGGAAACGTCGCAGGTTGTCACGGATGCCCTGTATGGCGCGTTGGGGGTGATGGCTGGTGCGCAAGGCACCATGAACAATTTCACCTTTGGCAACGACCAGTACCAGTATTACGAGACCATCTGCGGCGGTGCCGGTGCCGGACCTTCGTTCGATGGGTGTGATGCTGTACAGACGCACATGACCAACTCGCGCCTGACCGATCCGGAAGTGCTCGAGTGGCGCTTTCCGGTGCGACTGGACATCTTCAAGATCCGGCGCGGCAGCGGTGGTGCGGGCGTGTTTCGCGGGGGTGACGGTACCGAGCGCCACCTGCGCTTCCTCACGCCTATGACCGCCGTGATCCTCGCCAACCGCCGGCGCGTTGCGCCCTTTGGCCTGGCGGGTGGCGCTGCCGGCGCGCTCGGTCGCAATTGGGTCGAGCGTCACCGCCCCGCGCCAGGCCAAGCTGCGCAGGAAACCTTCGGCGCGCGGCACAAAGTCCAGATGCAGATCGACGACGTCTTCGTGATCCAAACCCCGGGCGGTGGGGGTTATGGTCCGCACCGCCCCGGCACCCCGCGCGCGGCTTAAACCCTTCACACCGCCGTCCAGATCCGCATGGCCCGTTGATTCAGGCTGTGCGGATCGTCCCCCACATCGCTACCGCTGCGTCTTGAGTTGCGGAAGTATTGCAGAACGAAATAGGCTCATACAATTCATATTTACACATCCCCTCCATGCAGGGAGATCGCCGATAGGGTTTGCCCAACGGTAATCGATATACATCAAACAAATCGTAAATATCCTCTGTACATTGCATACAGCCAATGTTATGGTTAAGGAACCTTAATACCTAGCGCGCCTCGGAGGCGCAGATTGAGCCGTTCACGATCATTTGGCCGAGCACCAGTTCGGCATCTCGGAGCAAGCGGCCGCTCAACAATTCCCAGTGCCGCGATTGGCGTCAGACCTATTTCGGCGCACGTGGCCGCCCACATCAGAGTCGGGTCTCGCCGGCTGTCGAAAGCGTTCTCATCGAGTCCCTACCCTGGAGGCCTTATGTTCCGAACGAATGACATCTCGATAAAGCCCAGCTCGCATTTGCACTAGGCACAGCCTGTGCCGTCGCCATCATCATTGCTGCGCTTGCCGAATATGGCATGTAAGCGACCGACCTGAGCTTGCAATCGGTCTACGAGCAAGATCTGGTGGCGCTGCGCATTCTCTCGCACCTGGAAAATCGAACCTTGGAAACCGGTGCCGTCGCGGCCAGTCTTGCCATCGACACCGACCATGGAACAGCGGCCGCTGCCCGCCTTGCGGACTAACCTCAGGCAGACATTGCTGGCACGTAAAAACGCTTAGGTCGACCACGGCAAAGCGTCTTACGATGCGTCCCGTGCGCGCGCCGCGTGGCTAAGTACCGAGCTATTGGCATTTGCCGCGCTGGGACTGGCTTTTGCCATCGTCTGCGCGGTCCGGATCCTGCTGCGGTTATATCGGCAACTGGGCGGCGAACCTGCTTACGCCGCCGGTATTGCCCGGAAAATCGCGGATGGCGATCGCACCGCCGAGGTCAAGCTGCGCATAGGCGAACCCCCAGTCTGCTGGCTGCAGCGCAACGCGAACATAGCGTACGCGCGCAATCGCTACCCCCGGCGTCCGCTCTTACAGGGCCGCGAACTTCGACATTGAGCGCCTCCCATCCCGTGCGCGGCATGACGACCGCGGGATAAGCAAGATCCGACTAGATCAGCGGTAGCCAGATTTCCGTGCGCAAGGCTTGGGGCGACGTGATTTCCGGTCGATTCAGGTTGATTTCGAGCGGTGGCGCGTCGCGCAACTGCTCGCCTGAGCCTGGCAGCCAATCACGATAGATTGCCTTCCAGGTTAGATGCAAGGTTGTGTAGGGACCGACGTGCGTGAACACAGCGTAGCGGCCAGCAGCAAGATCCATCCACGCGAGGGAACCCGACAGCGTGATCTCGGCGGGTTGTTCGATCTGCCCACTGGCACTCGGCAAAGCATAGCCGAACACCACGCCCGCCACAAAGCGGCAGTGTGGATCGTCCGGTCCATGCGGCTCGTCCAACGCCACGTTGAGATAGCTGGCGATCCGCTCGCGCAGACCTGCATGTTCTGCTGCTTGCAGCAGTTCGCCATACGCCTGCTGTGCGGCGCGCATCATCGTATTGTCGACCATGCCCCGTGCCGTAGCGGTCAGCGCGACAATCCCTTGGGGCAGCGTGGTCAGACGTGTCATTTGCATCTCGACGGCTCCTATTGATGAACGCACCATGTGGGGGTCACTTGGTAGCTGCGGGAAATCTGAATTATTGGGCGCGCCGCCCCGTCGTATTGCAACGGGCGTGGTATCAAAATGGCGGCGCATAGCCTTGGCCAACGCCTGTGCCGACTCGTAGCCGACGCGCGCGGCAATCTCGGCGACCGACTCTCGGCCGCTGACCAGCAATGCGCATGCACGACGCAAGCGCAGCGAGGCCACGAAGGTCGCGACGCTACACCCCACATAGGCGCGAAACACGCGATGGAAGTGGTGCCGCGACATGGCCGCACGATCCGCCAGGATATCTGCGCTCAAGGGTGCTTCGAGATGCGCTTCCGCATAGGCCAGAGCCCGCGCGATCAAGGCGGCATGGCGGCTAGCGGTGCACTCGGGCTGGACTGGGAACATGGACACAATTGTAGAGGGCAATGCGAGCGAGGCACGTGTCCAAGCGTGCTAACTTGCCGAAGCGACGGCCCGGCATCAATGCCGGGCCGTCGTGACTCAAAGGCCTCCACTCAAGCGATGCACCGTGCTCATTTTGGATCGCGCTCGAAGCGCTCCCGGCTGATACGCCGTGCCGCGCGCTGTTTGCCCTCATCGCGCTGCCGTCGCAAGACCGCATGTTTATTTTCGAAGAACTCGGCCTCGCGCTGGAGCTTCCTGAACGAATTCAGACGGCGCGGCGTCAAGTGCCCGTCGGCGATCGCCTGAATCACGGCACACCCCACTTCACCCTCGTGCCCGCAATTGCGAAACTTGCATAACGTCATCCAATGCGCGATATCCTCGAAAGCATCATTCAGACTCTCGGCGTTGGCCGTAACCCCGACGCTGCGTATTCCCGGCGTATCGACGATCACGCCCTGTCCCGGCAATACGAATAGCGAGCGGCTGGTGGTGGTATGCGAACCACGCGCACCGTTGGCACTGACACCCAAGGTCGCCTGCCGCTGCTTGCCGATCAAGGTGTTGACGATAGAACTCTTGCCGACCCCGGACGAACCCACGAAGACACCGGTATCGCCTTCAGTCAGGAGCGCCTCAAGCTGAGGTATACCCTCCTGGCTCAAGGTGCTCAGCACGCAATACGGCAGATCCCGACCAAGCTCGGCGATTTGCGCCAGGTATGAAGTCGGGTCTGCCACCAGATCGGCCTTGTTCAGCACGATCACCGGTGCGATGTGGTTGGCATGCGCCAGCAATAAAAAACGCTCAAGCCGCGACAAATTGAATTCATCGGTACACGAGGTGACGACGAACAGCTTGTCGATATTCGCTGCCAACGCCTGCACCCCATTGTCATCGGTGCTGCGTTGAAAACAACTACTGCGCTCGAGGATGTCGATCAACTCCACGGCTCCAGGCGCGGCAGGCTGAGCCAATATCCAATCACCGATGATGGGCGGGGATTGGGGCTTTCTGGCGAAAACCAGATCGAACGGCTGCAACTGCCCTTGGACCTCGCCGGTCACAACAAAGCGCAAACCAAAGTCTTCCGTGACGCGATAAGGTTGTCCTATGCCGTATTGGGCGGCTTGAGTGGCGAAGTGCGACTTGAAACCGAGTTGCTTCAAGGAAAGAGACACGTGTGTAAATTCCCGATATTCGATAAGTTGGATCAGACGCGTTATCGCGCCGCCAAGGACTGAATTGAAGTGCCGAGCCGAATCGCTATGCGGATAGACCACGCATCACATCGTCGTCGCTAAGTCACAGCGATCGCTGTGACGAACACTGGAGTCGAGCGTGGGCCTGCGCCACGCGACAGTGGCGCGATGGAATACGCTTAGGCTAGAAAATTCGGCGCGAGCAAAGGCCTGGTGGATCGTGACTCAGGGCGAACGCGTACATGCATGGCACGGATCCGCGTGGCGCGATCAAGCCGCTCGCGCGATAACCGCCATCGCAAGCGCCTGGCGACAGGCGTCGGGAAGATCGGGGAGAGGTGAAAAAATCAGTGGGCGCGCGGTGTGCCCATTGCTGCTGGCGGGGTATGGAATAGACCATGGCTCCATTGCATTAGGGAATTGAAGAGAAAGTCGCTTGCAGCGGTGCGGTCAATATCTTTCATCTTTACCTCCCTATCGCAGTGAGCTGGTCCTGGCCCTGAGGGTGAACCTGAGGTCCAAGGCAGAGCCTGGAACGTTAGCTAAAACAAGGTGCTCATCATAACCAGGAATCAAAAAGAGCGGTGGCTTGCGTATCGCTAGCTCGACGAGTGTCGGGGCCACACCACAGAAAAGCCTTAACGAACATGTCAGACGCCACATAAAAAGAAGCCCTCACAACGGAGGGCTTCTCAGCTAGGCGTACCGATTCCGGCACGCGGATTCCGGCACGTAGGCGATCAGGCAGCGAAATTCTTCGATGCGAAATCCCAGTTAGCGATGTTCCAGAACGCTTCCGTGTACTTCGGACGTGCGTTGCGGTAATCGATGTAGTAAGCATGTTCCCACACGTCGATCGTCAGCAGCGGCTTCGAATCGGTGGTCAGCGGGGTTGCCGCATTGCTGGTCGAAACGATGTCGAGGCTGCCGTCCGGCTTCTTCACCAGCCAGGCCCAGCCCGAACCGAAGGTACCGACTGCTGCCTTGGTGAAGGCTTCCTTGAAGGCTGCGAACGAGCCCCATTGCTTGGTGATGGCGTCGCCCAGTGCGCCCTTCGGCTCACCGCCACCGTTCGGCGACAGGCTGTGCCAGTAGAACGTGTGATTCCAGATTTGCGCAGCGTTATTGAAGATACCGCCGCTGGATTTCTTGACGATGTCTTCCAGCGACAGCGCTTCGAATTCGGTGCCGGGAATCAGGTTGTTCAGGTTCGTCACATAGGTCTGGTGATGCTTGCCGTAGTGGTATTCGATGGTTTCCACCGAGATGTGCGGTTGCAGTGCGTCTTTCGCGTACGGCAGTTCGGGTAGCGTATGTGCCATGGTGAGTTCCTTCTAGATCCGAGGGTGGCCGATCCGGAGCGATCGGAAGAATTGAAACAATGCTTTAGAGCGTTTGATTGTAGGCGAGTTGGAAAAAGCTCGCAAACGTGCCCCTCGCTTTTCAGGGGCATTGCCAAGACATGTCATAAGCTTATAAGCGCTCAAACAAAAAGGGACTGCGGCGGCGCAGCCCCTGGACCGCCAGACGGTTGGACCGCATCGGCCCAGACGGGTTCGAACTAGAAACCGCCGTCCAGGCGTGGCTGCACATCGGCAATACCGAGATCGGCCACGCCTTCGGCCAGATATACCGTGACGTTGTGACCCGGTTTCAGCGCCGTTGGCGAGCGCACCGCGCGCCCCTGTGCATCGAGCAAGGCAGCGTAGCCGCGCTCGAAGGTGCGCACGGGACTCAGCAAAGCGGTCTTGGCGGCGAGTTCCGAGAGCCGCGCGTGACGTTGCTCATGGCGGCGCTGATAGGCACGCTGCAGACGCTGGCCCATCTGACTGATCTGGTTTTGCGCGCGCGCCGCGTCGGGACGTGCCGCCCGCCAGCGCAGCTGCGCCAGCGCCAAACGGGCACGCGCATCGCGTATTGGACGCGTGGCAGCCGCGCTCAAGCGCGCGCCCAGTTGCAGCAGGTGCTCACGTTGACGCGCCAGGCGTTGGCTCGGGCTGATCAGACGACGCGCCAACCAATCGAGCTCCTGATTGCGGCGCTCGAGCAAGCGTTGCGTCACGCGTACCAGTCGCGCTTGCTGCTGTTCCAGATCGCGCAATAACACGGCGCGCTGCGGGCTGACCAGTTCGGCCGCCGCGGTGGGTGTCGGGGCGCGCACATCGGCGGCAAAGTCGGCGATGGTGAAATCGGTTTCATGACCCACCCCGCTGACCACGGGCACCCGGCTTTCGGCAATCGCACGCGCCAGCACGGCTTCATTGAATGCCCACAGATCCTCGATCGAGCCGCCGCCACGACATACGATCAGCACCTCGATCTCGCCCCGTTGATTGGCCGCATCGACCATGGCCGCAAGCTTCTCGGCAGCACCGGCACCTTGCACCGGCGCGGGATAAACGACCACCGGCACATGCGGCGCGCGGCGCGCCAGAGTAGTCAATACGTCGCGCAACGCCGCCGCCTGCAACGAGGTGACAATACCGATCGCGCGCGGATGCGCCGGCACCGGCCGTTTGCGAGCCGGATCGAACAAGCCCTCGGCTTCGAGCTGGGCTTTTAAGCGCAGGAACGCTTCGTACAGGCGTCCCTGGCCGGTGCGGCGCACCGCCTCGACATTCAGCTGCAATTCGCCGCGCGGCTCGTACATCGTAACGAGGGCGCGCACTTCGATACGATCGCCTTCGCGTGGCGTGAATTCGGCATATTGCGCACGTCCGCGGAACATCACGCAGCGAATCTGCGCACTCGCGTCCTTGATCGAAAAATACCAATGCCCGCTCGCCGCACGCGTGAAATTCGACACTTCGCCCGAGACCCAAGTCAGCGGAAAATTGCGCTCGAGCGCCGCACCGATGGCCCGGTTCAGGGCGGACACCGGGATCACATCATTGTCGTTGGCGTTGCCGCCAACACCGGCATAGCTGCGGAATCCGGAGTTCATTTAGTAAGCATTGAAAGGTGTTTGAGGCAAACTGTCCACATTTGACATTCTAGCGGGCAACGCCACGCAATCCCGGTCTTGATGCGGTGGATATCTATAAATCCTTGTTTTTATTGAAATTAGAAATTCAAAAAAAAAGACTTTGGATGAAACTTTTCGCCCATCGGTCAAACCATGACGCCAGCGAAAAAGATCTTCACAGAGTTATCCACAGGATGCTGCGGCACGAAGTTCGCGTGGGGCCTGCACAATTTTTAAGCGCAAGCCGATTTAGTCTTAGCAACAAGGGCTTAGCACTCTTTTCCCAGACTTGTTCACAACTTTGCCCAGGCCCGCTGTGGACAGAATAGATCGAGGTCGCAAGCGAGGTGCAAACCCTTGCCTGCGGCGACTTCGAAATACCGACGTGGCTTGCCGCGGCGCGGCGGGCGCGATAGAGTTCGGGCCTGATCGCCATGCGGCGAGCACCGTCAGCAATCCGACCGCAGTGCTGGCGGCACGCTCCATCCTAACCGGCGCGACGCCCTGCGGACCCGCGACACCCTATGCCCGATTCCCGCCACCAGACCTCGCTGCACGTTCACCTTGAAGCTGCGCTCGCGCGCGCCTGGCAACGGCGCGGCGTCTGGGCTTGGGCTCTGGCGCCGATCGCGCTGCTGTTCGGCGCCATCACTGCCGCCCGCCGTCTTGCCTTCGCGCGCGGCTGGCGCCGGGTCGAACGGCTACCGGTACCGGTCGTGATCGTCGGCAATGTCACGGTCGGTGGCACCGGCAAGACCCCCACCGTGATCGCGCTGGTCGAAGCGCTGCGTCAAGCTGGCTACACGCCGGGTGTGATCTCGCGCGGCTATGGCGTGCAATTCGAGGGTGTACGCGCCGTCACCAGCGCAGCCAGCGCGCAACAGGTCGGCGACGAGCCGCTGCTGATCGCGCGGCGCGCCAGCGTCCCGCTATGGATAGGCCGCGATCGCCCGGCTGCGGCGCGCGCCTTGTTGGCAGCCCACCCCGACGTCGACGTGATCGTCAGCGACGATGGTCTGCAGCACTATCGGCTGGGGCGCGATGTCGAACTGGTGGTGTTCGATCAACGCCTCGGCGGCAATGGTTTCCTGCTGCCCGCCGGGCCGCTGCGCGAACCGCTGTCGCGCCGCCGCGATGCGACCTTGATCAACGACCCGAACGCCGCCACGCGCCATGCACCCTACCCCTGGCCCGACACCTATGCCCTGCGTGTGCTGCCGAGTGCCGCCTGGCAACTCGATCAGCCTGCGCTGAAACGGGAATTGATCACCTTCGCCGGCCGCCGCGTGCTGGCCGCAGCCGGCATCGGCGCACCCGAACGCTTCTTTGCCACCCTGCGCGCAGCGGGTCTCGCGATCGAGACCCTGGCACTGCCGGATCATTACGACTACAGCATCGATCCGTTTGCCACCAGCACGGCCGAAGTGATCCTGATCACCGAGAAAGATGCGGTCAAGTATGGCCGCGCCGACCCGCGCATCTGGGTCGTGCCAATCGCGGCACAACTCGATTCCGCCTTGCTGGGCTTGGTGCTGGGTAAGCTCAAGCAAAGCCACGCGCGCCGCGCCGCACCCCGTGCGAGTTGAAATCGAGGGGCGGCCGAGGCAAAAGAACGGGACCCTGCAGCGCGCGCATTCACCTGCCGCGGATTCCACTTCGGCCCAACGATCGCGGCGGCGGATCAAGTAGAATAAGCGCTTTGGTCGCATGCTTTGTGCGCGGCCCGCGCTTCGTTGTGGAGAATATCGATGGACACCCGCCTGCTTGAAATCCTGGTCTGCCCGTTGTGCAAAGGCCAGCTCGAACACGATCGCGCCGCCCAGGAATTGATCTGTCATGCCGACAAACTCGCCTTCCCGATTCGCGATGGCATCCCGGTGATGTTGGTCGACGAGGCCCGCCAGACCGTGCCGGGCACCGTGGTCGACAACAACGGACGCTGAGCCGATGTCGGTCTCGACTTCCAATCCGGCCGGAGCCGACGCGCTGCCTTTCGTGGTCGTGATCCCGGCTCGCCTGGCCTCTACCCGCCTACCCAATAAGCCGCTCGCCGATATCGAAGGTCTGCCCATGGTGGTGCGGGTCGCCGAGCGCGCCCGCGCTTCGGGCGCGACCCGCGTCGTGGTGGCAACAGACGCGCAAGCCGTGCATCAAGTGGTGCGCGCGCATGGCTACGAATGCGTGATGACGTCCTCCAGCCACCCATCCGGCACCGATCGTCTGGCTGAAGTGGCGGAGCATTTTGGCTGGTCCGACGAGGCCGTGGTCGTCAATGTGCAAGGCGACGAACCCTTGATCGAACCCGCCTTGATCCGTGTGGTGGCGCAACATCTGGTGGCAAACCCGGATTGCGCGATCGCCACCCTAGCCCATCCGATCAGCGACCCGGCCGACGTGTTCAACCCGAATGTGGTGAAAACGGTGCTCGATGCGCGCGGTATCGCCCTGTATTTTTCGCGCGCGCCCATCCCTTGGGCGCGTGACGCCTACGCCTCTGACTGGCCCGACGTCGGCGCGCTAAGCGCTCGCACAGCGCCGTTTCCGGTCTATCGTCACGTTGGCTTGTACGCATACCGTGCGGCATTTTTACGCAGCTATCCCGCATTGCAACAAGCCCCCATCGAGCAAGCCGAGCAGCTCGAACAGCTGCGCGCACTATGGCATGGCGAGCGTATCGCCGTGTTGCTGACCGATCATGCACCGGCGCCCGGGGTCGACACGGCTGCTGATTTAGACAAAGTCCGGGCGATTTACGCCCTGCGCGGGGCATAAGCCATGGCATAATCGGGTCAATGGGTAGGCTCCAGGCCTACCCGGCTTAGATCCACCCCGTCGGTAAACGGCGCTACGCGCCACCTGCCGACGGCGGGCTCGCAAGGTCAATCCGGGTGTTCGAACGCGATGCGCCGGCTGCCGTGCACACACACGCAGCTGCGCCTGGCTCGCTGTTCGCTGCTCTGGCGCCGCCCTCACCGACCTCCTTTGGGATCGAGTCGGCGCCTGTCGGATCGGCCGGTCTGTCGCCCTGCAACGTCAAGAATTCACATAATTGGGAGATGTCACCATGCGTTTGATCCTGTTAGGCGCCCCCGGCGCGGGCAAGGGCACTCAGGCGAATTTCATCAAGGAAAAATTCGGTATCCCGCAAATTTCGACGGGCGATATGTTGCGCGCCGCAGTCAAGGCCGGCACCCCGCTCGGCATCGAAGCCAAAAAGGCCATGGATGCGGGCGAGCTGGTATCGGACGCGCTGATCATCGGGCTGGTCAAGGAGCGTCTGAAGGACAGCGATTGCGCCAATGGTTATCTGTTCGATGGCTTCCCGCGCACTATCCCGCAAGCCGAGGCCATGAAGGAAGCTGGCGTGGCGATCGACTTCGTGCTCGAAATCGACGTGCCGTTCAGCGAGATCATCGTGCGCATGAGCGGTCGCCGCGTGCACCCGGGTTCGGGCCGCACCTATCACACCATGTTCAACCCGCCCAAGCAGGAAGGCATCGACGATGTCACCGGCGAGCCGCTGATCCAGCGCGACGACGACCGCGAGGACACCGTGCGCAAACGCCTTGAGGTGTACGACGCGCAAACGCGTCCGCTCGTCGACTACTATTCGAACTGGGCCAAGGCTGGCGCCAGTGGTTCGCTCAAAGCCCCCCAATATCGCAAGATCGCGGGTCTGGGTACGGTGGATGAGATCCGTGCGCGTGCATTCGACGCACTGAAATAAGCCTTACCGGCAGTCTCGGGTAATGCAAAACGGGCGGCCTACAGGCCGCTTTTTTTACAAATCGTCCGGAACGTCGTCCCTATCAAAGCGGCGAATGGACGTCGCCGGGCTCGGTCATTATCGGCACCGCCGCCCGCGCGCATGATCTGAATCTAGGAGACATCATGGATATTCGCGACAATGTATTTCTGATCACTGGCGGCGCTTCGGGCCTGGGCGCCGGCACCGCCCGCGCCCTTGCACGCCAAGGCGGCCGGGTGGTGGTGGCCGATCTCAACGAAGCGGCCGGGCAGGCGCTGGCCACCGAACTGGGTGGGGCTTTCGTCAAGTGCGACGTCAGTCGTGAAGAGGACGGACAGGCTGCGGTGGCTGCGGCCGCCAAGCTCGGCACGCTGCGCGGCCTGATCAACTGCGCCGGCATCGCGCCGGCCGCGAAAACGGTCGGCAAGGATGGCCCGCATGCGCTCGATCTGTTCGCCAAGACCATCAACGTCAATCTGATCGGCACCTTCAATATGATCCGCCTGGCTGCCGCCGCGATGGCTGCGAGCGAACCTGCCGCCGGTGGCGAGCGCGGCGTCATCGTGAATACCGCGTCGGTGGCCGCCTATGACGGCCAGATCGGGCAGGCCGCCTACGCGGCCTCCAAGGGCGGCATTGTCGCCCTCACCTTGCCGGTTGCGCGCGACCTGTCGCGCAACGGGATCCGCGTGATGACCATCGCCCCGGGGATTTTCGAGACACCTATGCTGCTGGGCATGCCCAAGGAAGTGCAGGATGCGCTGGGCGCCATGGTGCCATTCCCGCCCCGCCTGGGTCGTCCGGAAGAATATGCCTTGTTGGTCGAGCAGATACTCGCCAATCCCATGCTGAACGGCGAAGTGATCCGCTTGGACGGCGCGATCCGGATGCAGCCGAAGTAAACCCGACCCGACCCGCGCCGAGCATCAGGCTCGCGTGGGTATCAGTGATCGTTGTGCGAAGTGCGCTGGCGCAGTTCGGCCAGTTGCGCTTCGATCGCGGTGGCATCCTCGGCATCCGGACATTCGTCCAGATAGCGCTGCAGATCGGCCAGCGCCGGTCGCACGTAGTCGAGCCGAGCGAAGGCGATGCCGCGATCACGCACCTCCTCGATGGAATACGGCAGAAGCAGCACCAGGCGCTGTTGCACCGCCAGCAAGCGCTGCCAGCGCTCAGTTTGCTCGTAGATGGCTTTCAGGTTGCGCAGCATGCGTGCCACGACTTCGCGCGCACGCGCGGGCTGCAGCAGGCCGCGCAGTGTTTTGGCGACCGAATCTCCACGCGTGGCCGGCCCCGACACGAAGGGTTCCAGCATTTCTATCATCTCGCCTTCGCTCAAGGCGTCGCCTGTCATCGGATCCAGCATCACTTCGCCGCCGGACACCGCCACGCGCAACAGGAAATGGCCGGGAAACGACACCCCGCGCACATTCAAGCCGATTTGCTGCGCAAGTTCCAGATACAACACCGCAAGCGAGATGGGAATGCCGCGGCGCTTGTCCAGCACCACGTTCAGATAGCTGTTGTCGGGGTCGTAATAATCGTTCAGATTACCGGCAAATCCCAGTTCGCCATAAAAGAACTGATTCAAGGCCTGCAGTTTCTGCACCGCGTCGGCATCATCGTCGAGACGCCGCCGCAGGCGCACTGCAAGCGCATCGAGAGCCGACAATACGCCCTGCACATCAAGGTCCGGATAGGCATCCTGGGCCAACGCCAGGGCCGCCTCGGTCAGGGGCAACCCGTCGTCCTCGGCTACCAGACTGGCAAAGTAATCAAGAACGCGGGTTGTGGTCACTGCACGCGCCTCCGGAAATCCGAGTATTTGAACCCCATGATCCATAGCATAGCGAAATACAGCACGGCCACCACACCTAAGGTGACGCCGAGCAGGCCGATACGTGCGATCGGATGGTGACCGAGCCCCACCCAATCAAAGCGATCACGACACCAGAGCATGAGGGATGCCAGTACCAGACAGGCCCCCAACAATTGCACAAAAAATTTGGCCCAGCCCGGTGACGGCATATAAATGCCACGGCGGCGCAGACCAAAAAACAACAATATGGCATTCAAACAGGCGCCAGTGCCGATGCTGAGCGCGAGCCCTGCATGCTGGAACAGCGGCACGAACAGCAGGTTGCAAACCTGCGTTACGCACAGCACGGTGACAGCAATCTTGACCGGGGTCTTGATATCCTGCTTCGCATAAAACCCAGGGGCCAGGATCTTGATCAGTATCAGCCCGAGCAGGCCGACCCCATAGGCGGTCAGCGCGTGCGCGACCATGGTCACATCGTGGCTGTCGAAGCGACCATAATTGAACAGAGTCGCAGTCAGCGGCTCGGCAAACACGAACAGCGCCACCGCGCTGGGTGCCGCCAGCAAAAAGGTCAGGCGCAGTCCCCAGTCGAGCAGGGCCGAATATTCCTGCGGATCGCCATCGGCGTGAGCCTTGGACAGGCTGGGCAGCAAGATGGTCCCCAGCGCCACACCCAGCAAGGCCGTCGGAAACTCCATCAGGCGGTCCGCATACGCGAGCCAGGACACACTGCCGGGGGCCAGGCGAGACGCGATATTGGTATTGATGATCAAGCTGATTTGGGATACCGACACCGCTGCCGTGGCGGGCACCATCTTGATCAGAATCCGCTTCACTCCCGGATGTCTCAGTGCACGCAAGACGTTCAGACCGATCCGCGGCACCATCTGCTCGCGCATCAAGCCAGGAATCTGCACCAGCAATTGCAGCAGCCCACCCGCGACCACTGCCAGCGCCAATGCGTAGATCGGATGGTGCATGTGCGGCGCGAGAAACAAGGACGCGACGATAAAGCTGACGTTCAGCATCACCGGTGAAAACGCCGGCAGTGAAAAATTCTTGTAGGTATTCAATACGCCGGCCGACAAGGCAGTCAGCGAGATCAGCGTGATGTAGGGAAACATGATGCGGGTCATTACCACAGCGGCGGCCTCGGCGTCCGGCCGCAACCCGGTAGCGACCACAAACACCACCCCGCTCGCGCCCAGCACCCCGGCAAGCGAGAGCAGCACCAGCACCCAGGTCAGCACGGTGGTCGTGGCATCGACCAGCAGTTTGGTCGCGTCGTGCCCCTCGCGATTCTTGAATTCGGCCAAAATCGGCACGAAGGCCTGCGAGAACGCGCCCTCGGCAGACAGCCTTCGCAGCAGATTGGGGACCCGGAAGGCAACGTTGAAGGCATCGGTGTATTGGCTGGCGCCGAAAGCGCGCGCGATCAGCGTTTCGCGGGCCAGTCCGGTGATGCGCGAGAGCAGCGTAAAGCCGCTGACGGTCAAAAGGGCTCGGAGTAAATTCATGTTGGCGGTATTATACGGTCCGTGCTGGATGAGCGGACACTGTAATTGCCAAGTCTGCGAAAAATGCGCTATAATTCGCGGTTCACGATTAGCTGTTACGGGCGACCGTAGGAAAACAGCAGCTTTCACAGAAAACACGCTCAGGAAACAGGATAAGGAACCCTCATGGCAAACACCGCACAAGCTCGCAAGCGTGCACGTCAGGCTGCTAAGGCCAATTCGCACAATTCCGCGCTGCGCTCGAAGCTGCGCACCGCAATCAAGGCAGTTCGCAAGGCGATCGACGCCGGCGACCAAGCCGTTGCAGCCGAAGTTTTCAAGAAGTCGGCCAAGACGCTGGACATCATTGCCGACAAGAACATCATTCACAAGAACAAGGCCGCTCGTCATAAGAGCCGCCTGGCAGCAGCGATCAAGGGCCTGACGGCCCAGGCCGCTCAGTAACACCGGGCTTGGGCTGCAGCGGCAACGTTGCGCCCTACCCGCCTGTTTCCTGCGTTTTCGGCAGAAAGCCCGCCTGGTGCGGGCTTTTTGTTTTAGCTATGTGATCGACCGCTGTTCCAGCACAGCACGCTCGACTGCCCTTGAGAGGGGGCCATCGCGGAAACACATCGCGGCAAGCGGGGAGAAACAGAGATAGCATTAATCCGCGCAAGCGCGGATGCGCACAAGATCAGCCGCCCACCTTCAACGCGGGCGCATGCGGCCGAGTCACCTCGTCTGGCAAAGAACAGGCTTCCGTGACCAACAAGCCGTTATCTTTCGCGAAATTCATCACAAAGTTAAAGGCCATGGGCTCCAGATCCTTGAGCCGTTCGTCGACCACGACGCATTTGATGTCGCCCAGCATCACCGGACGCACGTACAAGGAATATTTGAGGCGGGCGTTAGGACCTTGCGCTCCCGGTCCGAAGCAGGACATCACCCCACACAGGCGTTCCGACCAGTCGCTCGGCCGAAACCGCTTCCCGCTTGTCGTCACGCCTTGTATGAAATATTCCGTTCGGGATTCGTCGGTCATATCGCGATTTCTATTAGACTGCGCACCCCTGAGGACGACGCGTGGTGCAATGCAGCAATCCGCGCCCCGGATGGCCGCACAGCGGGTTGCGCTCAACGGCTCGCGCCTGAACCCGCGGCGGCCTCGATCTACATTGAGATAGGGCGATTGCTGCCAACGCCGGCCCGCCTGGTCGGCTTATGACTTCCTGCTGCGGGCCACGGCGCAGGTAGGATTATAGCTTAAGCAGGCAGTCCGCCGTAGTTTAGAAGCAGTGCAACATGACGGTCCATGACGGCGCAACTCGTCAAATCCAGGGAAATCCTTTATGCTCTGAGCACTTAAGCCCAAAAAAATCGATAAGTCCGGCAGGGCTGGTCCCCGCCCGGCGCCACTTAGGTTACCCCGATTCATGAGCACGAAACAAATCAGACACTATTTGCAGTTCAAGGACCTGTCCCGCGACGAATACGACTATCTGTTCGAACGGGCTCGCCTCCTCAAACACAAATTCAAGAGCTACGAGACCTATCACCCGCTGCACGACCGCACGCTGGCGATGATCTTCGAAAAAAATTCGACACGCACGCGCCTGTCCTTCGAAGCCGGTATCCATCAGATGGGCGGCCACGCGGTGTTCATGAACACGCGCGACACCCAGCTGGGCCGCGGCGAGCCGATCGAAGACGCGGCTCAGGTGATCTCGCGCATGACCGACATCATCATGATCCGTACCTTCGGCCAGGAAATCCTGCAGCGTTTTGCCGATTCCTCGCGGGTACCGGTCATCAACGGTCTGACCAACGAATATCATCCCTGCCAGGTGCTGGCCGATATCTTCACGTTCTACGAGTGCCGCGAGCCGATCTCGGGCAAGACCGTGGCCTGGGTCGGTGATGCCAACAATATGGCCTACACCTGGATCGAGGCAGCCCATATCATGGGATTCCAGTTGAATATTTCGACGCCGCCCGACTACGAAATCGACCTGTCGCTGGTACCGGCCGAACTGCGCAGCGCGTTCCGTGTCTTCCCGGACCCGCATGAAGCCTGCATGGGCGCCGACCTGGTCACGACCGACGTCTGGACCAGCATGGGCTTCGAAGCCGAGAACGATGTGCGCAAGCGCGCCTTTGCAAACTGGTGCGTCACCGCCGAAATGATGCGGTGCGCCAAGCCCGACGCACTGTTTATGCACTGCCTGCCGGCCCACCGCGGCGAAGAGGTCACCGCCGAAGTCATTGATGGACCGCAAAGCGTGGTGTGGCAGGAAGCGGAAAACCGTCTGCACGTGCAAAAGGCGCTGATGGAGTTCCTGCTGCTGGGTCAACTCGATGCCTAAGCACAACCGGCGCTGACACTAGACCCCAACAAAAAAGGCCCGGAAGGGCCTTTTTTGTTGATGCCGCCTCACCTGAGGACCGGCACGCCGCCTAACTCCGCACTCACACCACCACCGGCTCGGCCTCCAGCTCAACCCCAAAACGCGCACGCACGCTATCGCGTATCTGCTGCGCCAACGTCAGCACGTCAGCACCGGTCGCACCGCCGTGATTGATCAAGACCAGGGCCTGGCGCGGATGCACGCCCGCCGGCCCCAGCGTCTGGCCCTTCCAACCGCACTGATCGATCAGCCAGCCAGCCGCCAGTTTGACCCGGCCATCCGGCTGGGCATACGAAACCAATTGCGGTTCCCGCTCGGCCAGGGCTGCGGCGGTCGGCGCCGAGACCACGGGATTCTTGAAAAAGCTGCCCGCGTTGCCGATCTGGGCCGGATCCGGCAATTTGGCGCGGCGGATCGCCACCACGGCATCGAAGATGTCCTGCGCCTTGGGGCTGGTGATGCCGCGCCCCCCCAGTTCGCGACGCACATCAGCGTAGTCCGCACAGGACCGCCAGGGCTTGGGCAGGCGCAGCGTCACCGAGACGATCACATAACGGTCGCGCCCCTGCTGTTTGAAAAAGCTGTCGCGATAGCCGAAGCGGCAGGCTGCCGCATCGAATTCGACCCGCTCGCCACGCTCCAGATCAAACGCGCTCACGCTGGCACAACGATCGGCCAGCTCCAGGCCATAGGCGCCGATATTTTGTATTGGCGCGGCGCCCACGGTGCCGGGAATCAAAGCCAGGTTTTCCAGGCCAGGCCAACCCTGTTGCAAGGTCCAGGCGACCAGTTCATGCCAGTTTTCGCCCGCTGCCGCTTCAACATAGTAAGCATCGTCGTCTTCACGCAGCAGACGCCGGCCGCGCAAACGCATCAGCCAGACCACACCGTCGAAGTCGCCGCGCAACACCACATTGCTGCCGCCGCCCAATACCAGACGCGGCAAACCGGCGAGGCGGGGTTCCGCCAACACCTGCGTGAGATCGTCGAGCGACTCCAGCAGACAGCCGTAGCGGGCGCGCACGTCAAAGCCGAACGTATTGCAGGACAACAGGGGGAAATCGGCAATCAACTCGGCCATGGGTTCCAGCGGGTGAGTTCCGGGGCATTCCGGGAACAATTCGGGGGCAATGGTGCGCCGCGCGTGCCGCACGCGACGTCAGTTGACAACGCAAGCTTGGGCAAATGGCGGACGCGCCGGTAAAATAGCGCAATACGCCATTATAACGAGCGCGCCCGGTCGCGCTCGTCCACTCACCAAGGATAGCCATGCCATCGTTTGACGTCGTCTGCGAAGCCAATATGATCGAAGTGAAGAACGCGGTCGAACAAGCCAATAAGGAAATCTCGACCCGCTTCGACTTCAAGGGTTCGGATGCCCGCATCGAACACAAGGAACACGAACTGACGCTATTCGCCGACGATGACTTCAAGCTCGGCCAGGTCAAGGACGTGCTGATTTCCAAGCTGGCCAAGCGCAGCGTTGATGTGCGCTTTCTCGACTACGGCAAGATCGAAAAAATCGGTGGCGACAAAATTAAACAAGTCGTGACCATCAAGAAAGGCGTGTCCGGCGATCTGGCCAAAAAGATCGTGCGCCTGATCAAGGACAGCAAGATCAAGGTGCAGGCCAGCATCCAAGGTGATGCGGTGCGCGTGTCGGGCACCAAGCGCGACGACCTGCAGGGCACCATCGCCCTGCTGCGCAAGGAAGTGACCGATACCCCGCTGGACTTCAACAATTTCCGCGACTGATACCGGGCTTCCACCACCGAGTTGGGCGCGGCAGCCATTTTGCGGGCCGCCGCCCTTCCCGGCTCAAACTACGGTAGCCCGCTCAGGCCTTGGGGGCCTTCTTTTCGCCGATGCGGCTTTCCTTGCCCTGTAGCAGCTTGCCGATATTGCCGGCGTGACGGTAGATGAGGAGCGCGCTCATGACGAAGAGCGCGCTTAACTGCAACTGGTCGCTGGTGCCGAACATAAAGAAATAAAACAGCGGCGCGAAAATCGCCGAAATCAACGCGGCCAGCGACGAATAACGCAGGAACACCGCAATGATCAGCCAGGTAGTGGCCGTCGCCAGGCCCAGCACCGGATTGACCGCCAGCAGCACGCCCGCCGCCGTGGCCACACCTTTGCCACCCTTGAAGCGGAAAAAGATCGGATATAAATGACCGACGAAGACGGCCAGACTGGCGAGCGGTACCGCCTCGTCGGACAGGCCGAAGTGGTCGGCCAGATGCGCCACCAGGAACACGGCAACCCAGCCTTTCAGCGCATCGCCCAGCAGTGTCAGCGCGGCGGCCACCTTGTTGCCACTGCGCAGCACATTGGTCGCGCCCGGATTCTTCGAGCCGTACGAGCGCGGATCGGCCAGCCCCATCAGGCGGCTGACGATCACGGCAAAAGAAATCGAACCGATCAGATAGGACAGTACGATGACGGCCAGATCGGTCTGCAGATTCTGCATGGTGTGGTTCCTAAAACGGGAAGGTGATGCGGTTCTTCGATAGTGGCAACGGCTTACGCGCCGGGCTTAACGCCGCCGGGTCCGGTCGGCATTGTACCCAAGCCACACGCGCCGCCCTATTCTGGTAAGTGCGGTAAGCGCTGCACACAGCCGCTATTCTACGCTGGCACACTGCACCGGCTTGGCTTGCAGCAAACGGGTCAGCACTTCGGGGGCCAGGCTGACCAGATAACCGCGCCGCCCTCCATTCAGATAGATCGTATCGAGTTCCAGCACCCCCGCCTCAACATACACCGGCATCGCTTTTTTCAAACCGAACGGCGAGGTGCCACCCACCAGATAGCCCGAATGACGGTTCGCGACCTCGGGTTTGCAAGGTTCGACGCGCTTGGCACCGATCTGTCGCGCGAGGTTCTTGGTTGATACCGTGCGATCGCCATGCATCAGCACGATCAGCGGCTTCGCGTGCTCGTCTTCCATCACCAGCGTCTTCACCACGCGATGTTCGTCGACGCCGAGTTGCCGGGCCGACTCTGCCGTGCCGCCGTGGTCCACATAGTCGTAGGGATGCTCGCCGAAGCTGACTTGATGTTTGCGCAGAAATTGGGTGGCCGGGGTTTCCGACACGTGTTTGGCTTTGCTCATGATGCGAGATTCTAATCACACGCGCCTGGCAGCGGAAGGTCGCAGCAGAAGATTGGCCCGAACGCACCTGACTCAACCCCGCGGATGATGCTGCTGATGCAAGGTTTTCAGCCTTTCGCGGGCGACGTGAGTGTAGATCTGCGTGGTCGAGATATCGGCGTGACCCAGCAGCAGTTGCACCACGCGCAGATCGGCGCCGTGATTCAGCAAGTGCGTCGCGAACGCGTGGCGCAAGGTATGCGGCGACAACGGCGCCTGAATGCCACCCTGCTGCGCATAGCGCTTGATCAGATACCAGAAGGCTTGTCGCGTCATGCCCTCGCCCCGGGTGGTAACGAACAGCGCATCGGCCGCGCGCCCGTTCAACAGGGCCGGGCGGCTCTCGCGCAGGTAACGGGTGAGCCACTCATGTGCCTCCGCGCCGAACGGCACCAGACGCTCTTTCGAGCCCTTGCCCATGACGCGCACCACGCCATCGTTGAGCCCCACTTCGACGGTCTTCAAGCCGACCAGCTCGGACACGCGCAAACCGCTCGCATACATCAGTTCGAGCATGGTGCGGTCGCGCAAACCGAGTGGAATCTCGACATTAGGGGCAGCCAGCAAGGCTTCGACCTGAGACTCGGACAGCGTGGACGGAAAACGCGCGGGTTGACGCGCGGCGCGTATCTTCAAGGTCGGGTCGGCAGCAATGCGATGCTCGCGCAGGGCCCAGGCAAAATAGCGGCGCAGCACCGACAGGCGGCGATTCGAGGTCGTCGCCTTATCCATCCGGCGTACAGCGAAATAAGCCATCAGGCCCGCTTCATCGAGCGCATCCAATGCCGTGCCGCGCTCTTTTGCCTGCCAGCTTGCCAGCAAACGCAAATCGCGCCGATACGCATCCAGGGTATTACGCGAGAGGCCATGCTCAAGCCAGATCGCATCGCAAAATGCATCGATCGCAGCCAGACTTGTGCGCAAGGCGGAGCTATCGGGCCCAGCAGTGTCCGGTGCGAGGGTACGAGCGCTTGCCTCACCCGATTCCGCCGTCATCCCTGCCTGACCTTTAGCCTGCCCGGCTGCGCGTTTAGCCGGCGACGTGGATCGCGTCACGCAGCCCCCCGTTCCTGGGAGAACGTCACCCCTTCGTGCGCCAGCAACCAACGTTTGATGTCGCGGAAATACCCATCACCATCGTGGTTCGAAAAGCCGCCTATGCCGCTGGCCGATACGACGCGGTGACACGGTATCAAAAGAGGAAAGTAGTTGGCGCCGCAGGCTTGTCCGACAGCACGCGGTGCGCTGCCGATCTGGCGCGCGATCTGGCCGTAGGTTTTGACGGTACCGCACGGAATCGCGCTGATCGCCTGCCACACGCGCTGCTGAAACGCGCTGCCTACCGGCGCGATGGGCAAATCGAAGGGGCTGATGGCACGCTGCAGGTAACGCTCGATCTGCTGCACGGCACGGCGCGCAAGCGCATTCACCGGCTTTATTTCAGGTGTGCTGGCGGGAAGATAGACGATCTGTTTGAGCACCCCGTCGCCGGTGCGCACGCCGACCTTGCCGAACGGCACGTCGATGATCGCGTGATAAGCGCTAAGCGCGTCTTGCATGGTGGTCTCCAACGATAGTCTCCGACCGTACGGTGAGCCGACTGATACAGCGTATTTTAGTCGCTGCGCAGCGATTTATGCGCTGGACGCAGGTTCCACCGCCAGCGCCCATGCCACATGCTCGCGCACCAGCGCCGAGGGATCGTCGGCGCGGCGCTGCAAGGCAGCTCGGATTGCCGTGCGACTCTCCGCTTCAAGCGGGCCGCGCAAGGCATTACCCAAGGCCACGGCCAGGTTGCGCAACCAGCGCTGGTGGCCGATGCGTCGAATCGCGGAGCCGGCCAGTCTGTCATCGAATTCGGTAGCGTCCCAGGCGAACAATTCGAGTAGCGAAGCGCGATCGAGTCCGTGACGCACATCGAAGTCACCGCTGGTGGCAGGCTGCGCAAACTTGTTCCAAGGGCAGACCAACTGACAATCGTCGCAGCCATAGACCCGATTACCGATCAGGGGCCGCAATTCGAGTGGAATACTGCCTTGTAGCTCTATCGTCAGGTAAGAGATGCAACGCCGCGCATCGAGTCGGTATGGGCCCAGAATGGCGCCGGTTGGACAGGCATCGATGCAGCGCGTACAGACCCCGCAGTGCTCGCCGTCGGCGCTCGGCGCCAGTGCCGCCGCGGTCGCGCGTATGGCGCTGTCGGTCTCGGGGATCGGGTTCGGCAAATCCACTGGTAACGGCAAATCGACATAGATTTCACCGAGAAAAAACAAGGACCCTGCCTGTTGCTGCAACAACAACGTATGTTTGCCGCGCCACCCGAGACCGGCCTTGCGCGCCAGCTCGACCTCCAATACCGGTGCCGAATCGGTGAAAACACGATGACCGAATGGACCCAGCTCCTGTTCAATACGATCGGCGAGCTTCTGCAAGCGTTGGCGCATCACTTTGTGATAATCGCGTCCACGCGCATAGATCGACACCACGGCAGCGGTCGGTTGTTCCAGCCGGGCCAGTTCGCGCGCGCGCCAATGCGTGCCATCGGCATGCTGCGTCTGTAGCACCGTGGCGGGCACGTAGGGCATGCGCACACTGATGACTCGTACTGTCCCTGGCACCAGTTCAGCCGGCCGCGCACGCTTGCTGCCGTGTTTCGCCATATAATCCATCTCGCCGTGGTGGCCGGCGGCAAGCCAGGCTTCGAGGCCCGCTTCGGCGTGGCGCAAGTCGGTGTCGCTGATGCCGACCGCCCCAAAACCCAGCTCATGAGCCCAGACGCGAATGCGCGCGGCGCAAGCAGTCAGCGCCGCAGGCGTGAGTGGCTGGGCGGGGGCGGCTGCAGTTAGCGTGTCGATTAGCGACTCGGGCTCGGACGAAATCCTATCCATTCATCTATTTTACGCAATGCCCGCTGCCACTGTGCCAACTCCGAATGCGCCCCTGCTGCGCCGGACTTTCCTGCTGCCGGACGAAGCCGCGACCATTGCGTTTGGCGCTCGATTGGCCCATGCGCTGGTTGATCAAGCCCTGACATCAGAAAACATGCCCGTCACCACACATGACGACGGCGCCAAGCTCGCCACCGGGCTTCAAGTGCAACTGCTGGGCGACCTGGGCGCAGGCAAGACGACGCTGGTGCGGGCTCTATTGCACGCACTGGGTCATCGCGGCCGAGTGCGCAGCCCCACCTACACTTTGGTCGAACCCTATTTGCTTTATCCGCAACGCGACGGCGCCGACGATCACGACAAGACGCCATTGAGCGTCTATCATTTCGACTTATATCGATTCGCCGATCCCGCCGAGTGGGCCGATGCGGGGTTCCGCGACTATTTCGGCGGTGGTGCGCTGTGCCTGGTCGAGTGGCCGCAGCGTGCAGCCGACCTGCTGGGTGTGCCGGATCTGGTACTGGCCCTGGATTTGCCTTCCTTGAACGCCGACGCGGTCGCACCGGGCGATGCGTCGACCGCCTTCGATGCACAGGAAGCCAGTGGCCGCGTTTTGCATGCCAGCGCCTACACCGAGAATGGAAGAGTATGTCTCGACAGATGCTGATCAAACCCTACAAGTCGATCGAGTCGGCAGCCACTGCGTCCGCCGGCTGGTCGCGCCGGCAAATGCTGCGTGCCGGCGCCTCGACCCTGATGCTTGGTTTGCTGGGCCCGCTCGACACCCTGCTTGCGGTCGATGCGCAAGCCACGCCGTCGCCCTCGCCCGCGCCAGAGCTCTCGCCTGCGCCCTCACATTCGGTCTTGGCCGTGCGTGTCTGGCCCGCGCGCGACTACACGCGGGTCACGATCGAATCCGATCAACCGCTCAATTACGACCAGAAGTTGCTGCAGGGCCCGGATCGTCTGGTGGTCGACTTCAATGGTCTCGATCTGGACCAGGCCTTGAAGGAGCTCGTGGCCAAGATCACCCCCAACGATCCGCAGATCGCGCAGGTACGGGTCGGCCAATTTCAGCCGCATGTGGTCAGGTTGGTGATCGACCTCAAAGATACCGTCAAGCCGCAGTCCTTTACGCTGGCACCGGTCGGCACCTATAAGTACCGCCTGGTGTTCGATCTGTACCCTGCGGTACCACCGGATCCGCTGCTGGAATTGCTGGCGCAGACCGAGCAGAAGCAGGCGGCCTACGCGCAAGAGTCCACTCAAGCTGCAGCCCAAGCCGCAACCTCGGGTGGCCAGAAAGACGTCGCGCAAGCACAGGCATCGACGCCCGCGCTGCACGACAACACTGACGCCTTCTTCGCACAATATGCGAACGATGCGTCAACCCCGTCACTGGCAGCCAATACGCCGGCGCATTCGGCGGCCAAGTACGCACCGCCGGTGCTGGCACAAACCAGCCCCACTCATGGCGCGGCGCCGTCCACGGCCAATGGGGACGATAACGCCAGCGATGCGATGGGCTTCGCGCGCAGTGGCCGCAAAGCCGGTAGCGCGCGTTTGCTGACCATCGCGATCGATCCCGGCCATGGCGGGGAAGATCCAGGCGCGATCGGCAGCGCAGGTCACTACGAGAAAACCGTGGTGCTTGATATCGCACACAAACTGCGCGCAAAAATCGATGCGCAACCGAATATGCGATCGATGATGACGCGCGACGACGACTACTTCGTTCCGCTCAACGTGCGCGTCCTGAAAGCACGCCGGGTCGAGGCCGATCTGTTCGTCTCGATCCATGCAGACGCTTTTATTACGCCAACGGCGCGTGGCTCTTCGGTATTCGCCTTGTCCGAGCATGGCGCCAGCAGCACCGCCGCGCGCTGGATGGCCGATCGCGAAAATTCATCCGATCTGATCGGCGGCATCAATATCAAGAGTGTCGACGAAACCGTGTCGCGCGCGCTGCTCGATATGTCGACCACGGCACAAATACACGACAGTCTGCGCTATGGCAGCTACGTGCTGGACGAGATCGGCACCATCAACAAACTGCACAAGGGCTCGGTCGAACAAGCGGGCTTTGCCGTCTTGAAGGCACCGGATATTCCCTCGGTGCTGGTCGAAACAGCATTTATCTCGAATCCGGAAGAAGAAGAGAAACTGACCAGCGAGGCATATCGCGATCAGATGGCCGATGCGATATTGCGCGGTATCAAACGTTATTTTGCGGCGAACCCGCCGCTGGCACGGGCTCGCACGGTTTAAGCCGCCGCGCTCAGGCGGTCTGTTTGCGGCGCAAGGTACGCCACAGACCGCCCAGTGCCACTGGCACCACCGCAGCCGCCACACCGGCCAGCACGATCACGTTCAGGTATTGGCGGATAAAAGGCAGATTGCCAAAGAAATAGCCGGCTACCGTCAGTCCGATCACCCACAACGCCGCGCCGACCACGTTGAACGCCTGGAAGCGCCACGCCGGCATGCCCGAGATACCTGCCACGAATGGGGCGAAGGTGCGCACCACCGGCACAAAGCGCGCCAGGATCACGGTTTTGCCGCCGTGCCGTTCATAGAAATCGTGGGTACGCTGCAAGGCGTGGCGATCGAGAAAGCGCCAATGGTGTTCGAATACGCGGGGTCCGATCCAGCTACCGATCCAATAGTTGACGGTATTGCCCGTCACCGCCGCCACCAGTACCAGACCGACCAGGGCCGGTATGCTCAGGGTACCGGTCGCACAGTAGGCACCGCCGATGAACAACAGCGTATCGCCCGGCAGGAAGGGCAGCACGACCAGCCCGGTCTCGCAAAAGATGATCAAGAACAGCACCGCGTAGACCCAAGCGCCGTAGTTCTGGATAAACAGGCCGAGAAATTTGTCGATATGCAGGACCATGCCTGCGAATGCCAAGAGCGTTTCCAAGAGCGTTTCGTTCCGATAAGTCGATAAACAAGCCGGGGTGGGCGACCTGCGGAGTGCGCGCCGCAAGGCCCTGACCCAGAGCGGGTCGTGACGCAGCATCATACCGGAAAGGTGTGACGCCACGGCAATCGCACCGGCCCGCCCGTAGGCAGTTATCTCGGTAGCGGTCGTCACGGCAGTCGTCGCAGCAATCGTCGCTGCAATCGTTATAATCGGCGCATGTCAGATATCCATGCCCCGTCCATGTCAGCACCCGATGCTGCCAGCGTCCCATCCGATAACACGGCCGCTGCCGCGCGTCCGCGCGCACCTGCCGCTCGTCCGATCCAGGCCCTGCCCGATCAATTGATCAGCCAGATCGCTGCCGGAGAGGTGGTCGAGCGGCCCGCCTCGGTCGTCAAAGAATTGCTGGAAAACGCGCTCGATGCGGGGGCCACCACGCTGCGCGTGGTGCTGGACGAAGGTGGCGTGAAACGGATCTCGATCACGGATGACGGCTGCGGCATCCCGCCCGATGAACTGACCCTGGCGCTGATGCGGCACGCCACCAGCAAAATCCGCTCGCTGGCCGAACTGGAAGCCGTGAATAGCCTGGGATTTCGTGGCGAGGCCTTGGCTTCGATCGCTTCAGTCGCCTACGTCTCGATCACCAGCCGCACCGCGCAGGCGGCCCATGCTACCCGTATCGATGCGCAATCCGGCGAGATCGCACCGGCCGCCGGCGCGATCGGGACGGTGATCGAAGTCCGTGAGCTGTACTACAACACGCCCGCGCGTCGTAAGTTTCTCAAAAGCGAGCAAACCGAGCTGGGCCATTGCCTGGAAATGATACGGCGCGCTGCGCTGGCGCGCCCCGATGTCGCCATTTCGGTCCTGCATAACGGCCGCGCGGTCGATCACTGGAACCCGAGCGATCCGGCCCAGCGCAGCGCGAAAATCCTGGGCGAGGCTTTTGCCGGCGCGCATCTGCCGCTCGAAGAACGCGCCGGGCCGCTCGCCGTATATGGCTTTGCCGGCCTGCCGACGGCCAGCCGCACACGCAGCGATCAGCAATATTTCTTTGTCAACGGCCGTTTCGTCCGTGACCGATTACTGACGCATGCGGTGCGCGCCGCCTATGAGGATGTGCTGCATGGCGAGCGTTATCCCTCATACGTGCTGTTTCTCGAGATTCCGCCCGAGCTGGTGGATGTCAATGTGCATCCGTCCAAGATCGAAGTGCGCTTTCGCGATTCCCGCTCCATCCACCAATTCGTGTTCCACGCGGTGCAACGCGCACTGGCGCGCCATGCGGGCGCGGCGCCCGACACCACCGCCGGCGCGCACGCCACGCACCTGGAAGTGACGGCACCTCAGTCCGATCCGGCGACGGGCCAGAGCAGTTGGCTGCCGCAGGCGCGGATGCGCCAAGGCACCCTGCCCGTCGCGCAACCGCTGGCGCTCTACGATGCCTTGTATGGCGCACGTGGCAATCCGGCGGCAACGCTGCAGGGTGGTGCCAATACAGCACCGGTCGCCCCCTACACGTATGGTGACAACGCAGCTGCAACCGGCTGGGCCGTGCGCGATGTCGCCGCACCCGATGTTGGGACTGGTCCCATCGGTGCCGGCGCACAGCCCATGCCGGGTCTGCCCGAAGAAGATCATCCCCTCGGCTTCGCCTTGGGTCAGGTGCATGGCGTCTATGTGCTCGCGCAGAATACGCGAGGCCTGGTGATTGTCGACATGCACGCGGCCCACGAACGCATTCTGTACGAACAGTTCAAGCAGGCGCTGGTGGCACAAACCGTGGCGCTGCAACCGCTGTTGATTCCGCTCACGCTGCAGGCCGACCCCATCGAAATCGGCACGGTCGAAGAACATCGCGACACCTTGAGCGCACTCGGTTTCGATATCGCCGTGTTGTCGCCGACCACGCTGGCTGTGCGAGCCGTGCCGGCGCTGCTCAAGGACGCCGATCTGCAAACTCTGGCGCGTGCGGTACTGGCCGACTTGCATGCCTACGGCGGCTCGCGTGTGCTGACCGAACGCCAGCACGAAATGCTGGGCACCCTGGCTTGCCACCACGCTGTGCGGGCCAACCGGCGCCTGGGCCTGGATGAGATGAACGCCCTGCTGCGTCAGATGGAAGCCACCGAGCGCGCCGACCAATGCAATCACGGACGCCCGACCTGGTTCCAGTTGACGCTGGCCGATCTCGATCGTCTGTTCATGCGTGGTCAGTAAGCCCACTGTGAGCCCTATCACTACCGCTACCGTTTCTGCGGCCCCAGTGCTGTGCCTCGTCGGTCCAACCGCATCGGGCAAGACCGCTGCCGCGCTGGCGCTGGCAAGAGCCCTCAAGCATGAGCGCCCGCTCGAAATCATCAGCATGGATTCGGCCCTGGTGTATCGCCAGATGGACATCGGTACAGCCAAGCCCAGCGCGGCTGAACAGGCCGAAGTCCCGCATCATCTGATCGATCTGATCGATCCCGCGCAGAGCTATTCGGCCGCGCAGTTTTGTAGTGACGCGCTGAGTCTGATCGCCGCCGTCCGCGCCCGCGGCGGTACACCGCTCTTGGTCGGCGGTACCATGATGTACTACAAGGCGCTGTGCGAAGGCTTGAATGCGCTGCCCTCGGCCGATCCCGAGGTACGTGCGGCGCTGGAAGACGAAGCGCGCCGCGAGGGCTGGCCTGCGCTGCATGCACGCCTCGCGCAGGTCGATCCGACCACCGCCGCGCGGCTTGCGCCCAACGACTCGCAGCGTATCCAGCGCGCCCTGGAGGTATGGACCGTTAGCGGCCAGGCCATGTCGGCGTTGCATGCCGCTCAGCGCCCGCAGCCGGCGCCCTACGCGTTCGTGCCGGTGGCCTTGGAGCCCAGCGAACGGGGCGTGCTGCACGCGCGCATCGCCCAGCGCTTCGATGCGATGTTGGCCCAGGGTCTGGTCGACGAGGTCGCTCGCCTGCGCGCGCGCGGTGACCTACACCCCGGCCTGCCGTCGATACGCTGCGTCGGCTACCGCCAGATCTGGTCCTATCTCGACGGCGAAATCGACCTGCCGAGCGCCCGCGAGCAAGGGATATTCGCCACCCGCCAACTCTGCAAGCGCCAATTGACCTGGCTGCGCTCGCTGCCGACGCGGCATGTGATCGACTGCAATCAGCCCGACGCCACGGCACAGGCCCTGGCACTGATGCGCGGATTGCTGGCGAGGCCCGCCTAGCGGGTACTTCCCCGCGATCAGCATCGGACCTCCGCGCTGGCACCGCACGACCATATCCGCATACACAAATCTTAAGATTCTTTAAAAACCATTGGCACCCGGTGGCTTTCTTTCACAAGCCGGCGAGAGCGTTTTCATTGATGGCGACCCGAATCCCCCGCTTCACGGCATTCGGTGGGCGCTCAAAAAATAGGCAGAATTTGCGTATATTGGTATATTTTATTCGATCTAGGTTGGAAATAGACTCCATTACGGAATTCCGCACCATTCTCGCTTTCATTCAATCTGATTTAGCACAGACAATACGGCTACCAAACAAGTTGTATAGATACGATGCAGTACCGTATGTACACATGCTTGGTCGGCTCTGAAAAATTCCCAAGAGCCAGCCATCGGCCTCATGGGGACACGCATCTTGATCAGTGTTGACCTACTCGACAGCAACTTATATAAAACCAACCCCACATTTACCTCCGTCAACGAGGTTGTCGAGTTTACTCGGCCGCTAAAAATAATCGGTCTTGGATATTTTACTTTCGACAGGCACTACCACGACAATTCCAGATTTTCATTGACAAATTCTGGCAAATGGATTGAACACTATTGGCGGAAAAAATTATATGAGAACGCCATCTTTGAGAAGGACACATCCAAATTCGTTAGTGGACATGTGTTTTGGAACTGGCTACAGAGGGAGCCCGTTTACTCGGCGGCAGCCGATTACGGAATAGATCATGGCATCACTTTCATAGAGAAGCATGACAATTATTACGATTTCCTGCATTTTGGCGCGTTAAATAATGACTCGGTCGACAATGATTACCTGATAGATAAGCCGTTCCAATTAAATCAATTCATTTCCATTTTCAAGTACAAGATGCGCCACCTGATCGAGGTCGCCGAAAAATATAAAATCCATGTACCGCCGGACGCACACTCGGCGCACGCGATGAAAAATAACAATCTTAATGATCGCACCTCAAACTCGGATTTACGCGATCTATTCAGCAAAAGAGACGTTTCAAGAATTTATTTAGGCGACGATCATAAAAAAACTTGGCTAACCAGGCGAGAGTTCGACATGATGGTCTTGCTGACGCAGGGATTCTCGACGTCGGATGCCGCCATTAGACTGGGCATATCAAATAATGCAATCAACAAATATATAAAAAATATCAAGGATAAGCTCGATTGCAAAACATTATGCGAGCTTGGGTACGTGACTGGAAAACTGATCGCAAAAAATTCTCATCCGTTTTCTTTTAAAATACCGGATTAATCATGGAATTATGGTTGGACACGATAGATTTCGAAATCATTAAAGATGCCAGCGACATAGGGATTTTATCCGGCGTCACGACCAATCCGGCAATATTAAGTAAAGCCAATATTTCTCCGGAAGCTGTCATCAAGGAACTCTTGGATATTCAGAGCGGTTGGGTCGCGGTACAAACGACCGAGACCGAATTGTCCGCAATCGTGCGGCAAGCCCACCGCCTCGCAAGATTGAGTCCCAGAATCATTATCAAAATACCGGCGATTCATGATGGTCTGCGTGCAATTTCAGCGCTCGAAAAACAAGGCATCCATACGTTGGCGACCGTCATCTTCGAAACCAGACAAATTATTCTGGCTGGCATGCTGGGTGCGACCTACGCGGCACCTTATCTAAGTCGTATAGAAGATGCCACGCGAAATGCCCGCAGCATCATCGAAGATGGCAACAGCATCATCAGATGTAATCAGTACAAGACCAAAATCATGGCTGCATCGATACGCACACCCGAGCAATTTGTGCATTGTGCAAGAGTAGATATTGGCGCGGCAACTATCTCACCTGAGTTATACCGAGGGTTATTTTCTTCAAACATTCACATCGACGAGAGCTTGAAAAAATTCAAAGATCTATGGGTTTCGAATGACCTCACTTCCAAATCAAAAGCGTTTTGCGATATTTAGTGGCCATTTTTAGGACCGATAGAAATGGATGCAGTTGCGATAGACCGAGGTAGCTCAAGCAAAAATGTAACAAGAACAGCATCGTTCATGGTCATTGGTGTTTTTTGTGTCTGGGGCTTTTCATATGGCTTGCTTGATGTATTGAACAAACATTTCCAGGAGTCTATGCATGTCACCAAAGCTCAATCCGGTTTACTGCAATTTGCCTACTTCCTTGCATATTTCCTGATATCGCTGCCGGCAGGGATTTTCAACGAAAAATATGGCTACAAGAGAGGGATATTATTGGGACTCATCTTGTTCTCGGCTGGATCATTATTATTTATCCCCGCCTCGTCAATGATGAGTTTCAATTTTTTCTTGCTGGCGATTTTTATCTTGGCGACTGGTCTCGGATGCTTGGAGGCTGCGGCCAATCCTTATATAACGACATTAGGCCCTCCCGAGAGCGGCACAAGAAGGCTCAATCTAGCCCAATCTTTCTGTGGCCTTGCAGTGGCGCTCGGGCCATTGCTCGGAGGCATGTTGTTTTTCAATGAAAAATATTTTTTGACCGCACCAGCACCGCACCAAGATATGGTGTTGTGGGTCTATGCTTGTCTTGCTTGTATTGTACTGATTTTTGCTTTTGCGATCGCAAGAACCGAAATGCCGGAATTCAAGGTCGACAGGGAAATTCGGTCGAGCCAAAAAATCTGGATGGAATCGGTACCGCTGCGCAGCCAGTATCATTTTGTCGGCGGTGTCATTGCGCAATTTTTCTATATGGCAGCCCAAGTTGGGGCAGGCGCGTTCTTTATCAATTACGCCACCGAAAATTGGCATGGAATCACATCAAAGGATGCGTCATTTCTCCTTTCTTTATCCATGCTCCTCTTTGTAGCAGGCAGATTCATCGGCACGTTTATTATGCAATACATAACCCCAAGCAAAATTCTGTCTTATTATGCATTGGCCAATATAATCCTATCCGTCGTTGTAATTCTCAGCACCGGAACAGTGTCTGTCCTGGCCTTGATGGCGACGTTCTTTTTCATGTCCATCATGTTCCCGACAATTTTTTCATTGGGGATCGAAGGATTAGGTCAAAAGACGAAAAGGGCCAGTTCTATCTTATTGATGTCTGTCATCGGTGGGGCGATCGCACCTTTTGTCATGGGAAAGATTGCTGACAAATCAACCACATCTCATGCCTACGTCGTCATTTTTGTCAGCTTCGCGATGGTTTTTCTTTATGGACTCTATAGTCATTCGAGAGAGTGATTTTATAAAAATCGGATCCACGTTACGCACGCACAAAAAAACCACCGGCAAAATACCGCCGGTGGCATAAGACAAGACAAAAACGGCGCTTGCTTGAAGCATGCGAAAAGAGGGGGGAACATTCCGCACATTTCACGCATCCATTTCAACATGGCTGCCCGGCGCTCTCGGTATCACCAAGATACGCCTTACGTGTACTAGGGATAAGTCCAGAATTCTGTAGTAAAACTCTTTAATAACAAACTCAATCGATCCACCGTTTGCTCATCTGGCGGTGCGAAACCAACGGTTCCTATATCACACGGAGTTAGTCGAAAACGTGCCGGCGGCGTTGTGGGTAGTCGATGACTTGTGTGTTGTGCAACGAGTTAAGAGCTTGAAGATGCCGATCGGCAGCGGGCACCCTTCAGAGCAGATCTGATCCGTTGGGCAGGTCACTGAATTTGGCAAAATCCCTGAGGCAGCGGAAGGTTCGGTAAAATGTGGAATTCATGCATCGGTTTTCGATGCGCCCCGGGTTCCCTTGAGTTCCTTTTCTTGTCCGTCCTTATTCAGCCCGCCCACCGCCGATGACTCCACGTATCTTCTCGCCCAGCCAACGCCAGCTCATGTTCTGGGTCTTGGCGGTATGCGCTGTGGGCATCGCGCTGTGGTTGCTGCGGCCGGTACTGACACCTTTTCTGCTGGGCGCCATCCTCGCCTATATCCTCCAACCTGGGGTCGCCTGGCTCTCCAGCAAACGCGTGCCGCGCAGCATCGCCGCATTGATGATGATGCTGCTGCTGGGTCTGATGATGACGCTGCTGGTGATACTGGTACTGCTGGTGGTGCAACAGGAAGGCCCCCAGTTGAAGGTGCAGGTGCCGTTGTTGCTGGCAACCATGCATGACAGCATCCAACCTCGTCTGGACGCACTGGGCATCGACGTCAACCTCGATTTCAACGGTATCCGCGAGTTGCTGACCAACCAGTTGTCCGTCAGCT